>Ga0209698_10003357_pt1 | contig 17912 bp, 18 predicted proteins | sample LitLauG_LLR_2012_FD_187203 | JGI IMG/M metagenome (GOLD analysis project Ga0209698, IMG submission 187203) | Freshwater sediment microbial communities from Pennsylvania, USA - Little Laurel Run_MetaG_LLR_2012 (SPAdes) (version 2) | ecosystem: Environmental > Aquatic > Freshwater > Creek >...
GTTCTACGGTTACCGCTCCGCGTGCGTGAAGGACGTCGGTGGCAATCGTTGGACCATCTGCGCCGTCGTCGAGCAAGTCTCCCGCGAGGAGATGGATCGACGCATGGCGGCGATGATGAAGCCGAGCTGAGGAGCGAGCCCCACCACCCGCGAAGCGCTGCGTCGAGCGCGCAGCCCCTCACCGTGGACGATCCTCGCTGGAGCCGGTAGGATCAGCCATGGCGATGGACGCAGGGCAGCGGATCGACGGGCGGCCACTCCGCGAGGACCGCGAAGACCACGAGCACGCACGCGCCGCCCACCAAGACCCACGGCGCCGGCACGGTGTCGCCCGCCGCCGCGTTCGTCTCGCTCTCGCTGCGGCCCACAGCGCTCGTCTACGTGTGCCTGGTCGGCGAAGGCCATCGCGTGCTGATCCCCGGCCTCGAGCTCGCCGCGGGGAAGAGCACAGCCACCTACCGCTCGCGCTACTTCGAAATCACGCTCGGCAACAGCAACGTGTCGATGGTGATCGACGGCATCCCGCGCACCGTCAAGCCCTCCAGCCAGGCGATCGGCTTCTCGATCACGAAGGCCCACGGGCGCAGGGCGCTGCCCGCCGGCCGGCTCCCGACATGCGGCTGAACGCCGCGGCCGGCGCCCCGTGAGCGCGCGCGCCGGCATCGTGGTCACCGGCACCGAGGTGCTGACCGGCCGCGTCAGCGACCGCAACGGGCCCTGGCTGGCCGAGCGGCTGCGCGAGCTCGGGGTCGACATCGCGTTCACCACGATCGTCGGTGACCGTCCCGAGGACATGCGCGCGGCGCTCGAGTTCATGGCCGCACGCGAGCTCGACGTGATCCTCACCAGCGGCGGCCTCGGCCCGACCGCCGACGACCTCACCGCGGAGGTGGTGGGCCGCTTCCAGGGACGCGAGATGGTGCTCGACGAGGAGCTCGAGCGGCGCATCGAGGACATCCTGCGCCCGCTCGCCAAACGCTTCCCCAACATCGACATGGACGCGGTCCGCCACGGCAACCGCAAGCAGGCGACGATCCCGGCGGGAGCGGCCCTGCTCGGACCTGTCGGCACGGCTCCCGGTCTCGTCGTCACACCCGCAGACGCGCGCCCCGGACCCACGGTCGTGGTGCTGCCGGGCCCGCCGCGCGAGCTGCAGCCGATGTGGAGCGAAGCGCTCGCCACGAGTGAGCTGCGCGGCGCGCTGCGCGACGCCGCCACGCTCGAGCAGAGCACGCTGCGCCTGTTCGGCATCCCAGAGTCGGAGATCGCAGAGACACTGCGCGCGGCCTCGCGCGAGGGCGTTCCACTCCAGCGCCTTGAGATAACGACGTGCCTGAAACGTGCCGAGGTGGAGGTCGTGACCCGCTACGAGCCAGCCGCCGCCGACGACTACGAGGCGTTCGTGGAGCTCGTGCGCGAGCGCCATCGCGACTCGCTGTTCTCGACGGACGGCTCGACGGTCGACGAGCAGGTCGCCGCGCTGCTGCGCGGCGACGGGCACGCGCAGCCGCGCCGCACGGTGGCGACCGCCGAGTCCTGCACGGGCGGGCTGCTCGCCGCGCGGCTGACCGACGTGCCCGGCTCATCGGAGTACTTCAAGGGCGCGATCGTGGCCTACTCCAACGAGGCCAAGGTGGCGCTCGCGGGCGTGAAGGAGAGCCTCATCGAGCGCTGCGGCGCGGTCTCCGAGGAGGTCGCCTGCGCGCTCGCACGCGGCGCCTGCTCGCGCCTACACGCGGACGTGGGTGTCGGCATCACGGGGATCGCGGGCCCGGGCGGTGGCAGCGAGTCCAAGCCCGTGGGCCTGGTCTGGCTGAGCGTCGCGCTCGCCGAGCAGACCGGCTACCGCGAGCCGCTCACGCGCAGCGTCGAGCTGCCCGGCGCTCGCGCGGACGTGCGCGAGCGCTCCACCTCGATCGCGATGCACCTGCTGCGACGCACGCTCCAGACGCGCTGACGGGGCGCTAGCATCGCTCGCCGCCGATGTCCCACGGGGCAACAGCCCGTCTCTTCGTCGCGCTCGACCCGCCCCGGGAGGTCCGCGAGGAGCTCGCGGAGTGGGCACGGCTGGCGGCCGCCGCGACACGACGCGACGCCGGCGGCCGCGCGCACCGGGAGCTGCGGCCGCTCGCGCCGGAGACGCTCCACCTCACGCTGTGCTTCCTCGGCAGCAGGCCCGTCGCGGAGATCGACGCGCTCGCGGGCGCGCTCGCGCCGTGCGCGGATCACCACTGCGAGCTCGCGCTCGGCGCGCCGCTGTGGCTGCCGCCGCGCGAGCCGCGGCTGCTCGCCGTCGAGGTGCGCGAGGAGAGCGGCGAGCTCGAGCTCATGCAGCGCCAGCTCGAGACCGCGCTGAGCCGGATCAGCGGCTGGGAGCCCGCCCGCAGGCGCTTCATGGCTCATATAACCGTCCTGCGCGTGCGCGGTCGAGCGCCGCGCATGAGGCGGGGCGGCGGGCGCGCCGGACGCGGCGAGCGAGCCGTCGAGCCGGCGCAGGCCGCGGCCGGCGCCGAACAGGCGCCGGCGCTGCCGCCCACGCCGTCGCTGCGCTTTGCGGGCGAGGCGATCACGCTCTACCGCTCGAGCCTGCTGCCCGGCGGCGCCGCCTACGAGGCGCTGGCGAGCAGCGCGCTGGCGCCCGCCTGATTCCGTCCGCGCCGCCGACTACCTTGCCTGACTCCATCTTCAGAACTACAAGGAGCTAGACGATGCCCGTGAGCGATCAGGAGAAGGCGGCCAAGGCGCGTGACGCCGCACTGCAGGGCGCTCTGACCCAGATCGAGCGCGAGTTCGGCAAGGGCAGCGTCATGCGCATGGGCGACGAGGGCGCCCAGGTGCGATGCGATGTGATCCCCACGGGTGCCCTCTCGCTCGATCTCGCACTCGGGATCGGCGGCGTGCCGCGCGGGCGCATCGTCGAGCTCTACGGCCCGGAGTCCTCGGGCAAGACGACGCTCATCTACCACGTGCTCGCCGAGGCGCAGAAGCTCGGCGGGGTGTGCGCGTTCATCGACGCGGAGCACGCGATGGACCCGCTGTACGCGAAGGAGATCGGCGTCGACATAGACGAGCTGCTGGTCTCCCAGCCGGACTACGGCGAGCAGGCGCTGGAGATCGCGGACATGCTGGTGCGCTCCGGCGCGCTCGACGTGGTCGCGATCGACTCCGTGGCGGCGCTCACGCCGCGCGTGGAGCTCGAGGGGCAGATGGGCGACCAGACGGTGGGCGCGCAGGCACGCATGATGTCCCAGGCAATGCGCAAGCTCGCGGGCAACCTGAACCGCACGCAGACGCTTTGCATCCTGACGAACCAGATCCGCGAAAAGGTGGGCGTCATGTTCGGCTCGCCCGAGACCCAGCCGGGAGGCCGCGCGCTGAAGTTCTATGCATCCCAGCGCCTGGACATCAGGCGCATCGAGACGCTCAAGGACGGCACCGAGGCGGTGGGCAACCGCGTGCGCGTGAAGGTCGTCAAGAACAAGGTCGCAGCGCCCTTCCGCCAGGCCGAGTTCGACATCGAGTTCGGCAAGGGCATCTCGACGTCCGGCTGCCTGATCGACCTTGGTCTCGAGCACAACATCGTCTCCAAGTCGGGCTCCTTCTTCTCCTACGGCGGCGAGCGCCTGGGACAGGGCCGTGGCAACGCGAAGGCGTACCTCGACGAGAACCCGGCGGTGGCGAAGGAGATCGAGGGCAAGATCTACGCGACGCTCGGCATCGGCAAGGACCTCGTCACGCCAATCGACCGCGACAAGGAGGCCGCGGCGGTGCCCGTAGCGGTGGCAGAGGTCGTCGCGGAGATCCCCGAGAGCGAGCCGGCGGCGGCAGCCGCCTAGCAGCGCGCGAACCGAACGCGCCGCTCGGCTGAAGCTCCCTGGGGGACGGGGGAGAGTCATGCGGCGCACACGTGCGCTGAAGGGAGGGTGTCTTATGATTGCGCCTCGCGGCTGGCGTCGTCAGACGCTTCCCACCACTACGCGGAGGCAAAGCGTGCAGAGTCACCTAATCGGGCCCGACGGAGCCGAGCGGCTCGCCCGGCTACCGCTCTTTCAGGGGATCCTGGGGGCGCAGCGTCGCATGCTCGGCGAACTCGTCCATGAATTCGAGGCGCAGGCGGGCGAGACGCTGGTGCTCGAGGGCGAGCACGGGTACGAGTTCACGATCATCGAGGAGGGTCAAGCCGAGGTCCTACAGCATGGACAGCTGGTCGGCGAGCTCGGTCCGGGCGACTTCTTCGGAGAGCTCGCGATCCTCGGCGGCGGAGACCCGCGCACCGCCACCGTGATCGCCAAGAGCGACATCCGGGGGTTGGGGTTCGACTCGCATTCGCTGGCCGAGATCCTGAAGAACGTTCCGGAGGTGGGCGAGCGGATCAAGCGCGAGGCGAGCGAGCGGCGCGAGCGCGACGCCCGGGCCGCTGGGTCCGGCGCGCAGTAGGCGCCGCGCGTAGCCGACGATCGGCGATCGGTGACAGGGGCCGTCGACCCCTCGGCCATGGCGCACGCGAGCGTCCCCCGTGCCGTGAGCGCCGCTCGCCTGTCCACGGGAGTACCTGTCGAGTCTGCGAAGATCAGCCCGATGACCGTCGCTGAGCTCTGGCGACGCGGCCAGGTCGGCTGGCCGCGCAGCTTTCCCGTCGCGCAGTTCCCCAATGCGCCGTTGGCGATCGCGCTCGCGGGATGGGGGCTCGGCGCCGCTGCCACGGGCACTCCGCACGAAGTAGGGCGCGCCGTGTTCATCGTCGGCCTCGTCGTGTGGGCGTGGCAGGAGGCGGTCGCCGGGGTCAACTGGTTTCGCCGTGTCCTCGGGGCGGGCGCCCTCGTCTGGATCGCGGTCAACCTCGCCCGCCAGCTATAGGGGCCGGCGAGGCGAGCTGCTGCGCTCACGCAGCAGCTCGGCCAGCTCGTCCACCTCGGCGACCGTGACCGTCAGCTCGGGATGGCGCAGCACCCCGAGCGGGTCGAGGCCGCGCACCGGCTTGTGGAACGAGATGAGCACGCCGCGCTCGCCGTTGGTGGCGAACGTCAAGCCGCGATCGGTGATCGCGAGTCGGGCCGGCCCTGCGGTCTTCAGGAACGCGTAGGGCCCGGTGACCGCCACGCCGGCGATGTTCGCCAGCGGTGTGCGGACGCGCCAGCGGCCGACACGGGCATCGAGCTCGCGGTCACCCACCTCAACGAAGGCGGTCCCGGGATTGATGCCGAACGCGCGCGCGGGAGCGCGATATGCGCGCGCGAAGCGGAAGGCGAAACGCGCGACGTCGCTCACCGCAGCCATGCTATCGAGGGGTCGCGGCCTCGCGCTGTCCGGCGGCCGAGAGCGTCTGAGCCCGGCTGGTCGCGCGCTCTGAGCCGCAGGTATCCTGCACCGGTGAGCGCGCGCGTGACCTCTCGCCTTGCGGAGCTTGGGCTTGAACTTCCCCGCGCGTTCTCCGCTCCGCCGGGCGCCGAATTCCGCTTCGCCGCGGCGAGGGTCGCCGGCGATCTCGTCCATGTCTCCGGCCACGGCCCGCTCGACGGCGCGGAGATCCTGATGAGCGGAAGGATCGGTGAGGACCTCGACGCTCGGCAGGGCTACGACGCCGCGCGGCTGACCGGACTGTCGATCCTCGCCACGCTCGACGAGCTCCTTGGTGACCTCGACCGTGTCACGGGGTGGGTGAAGGCGCTCGGCTTCGTGAGGTGCGCGCCGGGCTTCAACGAGACGCCCGCGGTGATCGACGGCTTCAGCGACCTGATCCTCGAGCTATGGGGCGGGGAGGGCCGTCACGCCCGTTCGGCGATCGGCGTGGCGGAGCTTCCGTTCGGGATTCCGGTCGAGATCGAGGCCATCGCCGAGATCCGCTGAGGACCCCCGAGCCGCGCGTGGAGCACGACGCGCGCGAAAACCGGCGGCTGCCGATCGACCCAGGTCAGCTCTCGCTCTCGACCTGCGCGAGCACCAGCTCCTCGATCGCCGCCCAATAGCGCTGCCCGTGCTCGACGCTCGCACGAGCCGGGTCGCCGATCGTCCCGTTCTCGGAGATCGATGCCACACCCCCCGCGAACATCGAGCCGACCGCGGTCTCCAGATCGCCCGTGTAGCCGGCCTGCGCGCGATCCATCCTCACCAGCTCCGGATGGATGGCCAACAGCATCGAGGTCTCCCACTCGCCTGCGTGCAAGCCGCCCTCTGCGAGCGGCACGCCGTGGTCGCGCTCGCCCATCTGCGCTATCTCGAACAGCACGCCGAGATCCGTCAGGGCGACCACATGGGCGCGCGCCGCCTCATCGAGCTGTCCGACCGCTGCTGCCAGCGGCGCGAAGTTGCCCCCGTGAGTGGGGAGCAGCACGACTCGCGTGAACCCGCCGCGCAGGAGCGAGGCCACGAGGTCGGCGACGATCGCGTGGTAGGTCTCCTGCGCGAGTGACATCGTCCCGGCGAACCCGACGTGGTGCTCTGAGCACCCCACCCGCACGGTTGGCGCGACGAACGCGTCCAGGCGGTCGGCGAGCCTGCGAGCGAGATGGTCCCCGATCAGCGCGTCGGTTCCCAGCGGCATGTGAAGACCGTGCTGCTCGGTGGCGCCGAAGGCCACCACGACTGTGTCACGGCCGGCCTCGATTTCAGCCTGCACCTCGGGCCAGGTGAGCGCGTCGAGGTCGATCGCCGCCATCGAGCCAATCCTACCCGGGCGCTGTTGCGGCGAGGCCCGGCAGGGCGCAGGTGACTCAAAGCCGAGCGTCGCCGCTCATCCCGCGCGGCACCTTCGAGCCCCTCTGTGGCTTTCTACCGAGCAGTGCGCCACGCCTCGCCCCTAGCGTCTGAACCGGCAGCATTCGACAGACGGGGCAGGCCGATGATGGACTGGAACGACCACGGCGAACATATGACCACGGGAGGCTGGATCTTCATGGCCCTTGGGATGCTCGTTCTCATCGCGCTCGTCGTCGTGCTCGTGATGTGGATGGTCTCTCACCAGCGCTCAACCGGGCGGACGCCCATCGCACCGGGAACATCTCCCCGTGAGGCCCTCGATCATCGGCTCGTGAGCGGGCAGATCACCGCCGACGAATACGACGCACTGAGAAACAAGCTTGAATCACCCGGTGGCGGGTCGACGCAGGCCGGCTCGCCCGCTCCACCCACGCCGACCTGACGCGAGTCGGCGTAAAGCCGGTGAGTGGCGCCCTGCGGCCGGCTCGCCCACGTCCGCGAGTCGTGGGGCCCCGAGGACTCGCAGCTAGTCTCTGCCCCGATGGACACCCTCGGTGTCGACGCTCGTGTGCACCGTCACGGAAGGCGTGTTCACGCTCACCCCTATGACGCTCCGCACAGGCACCTGACCGCGCCTCTGCTCTCCACCGCGCACGCACAGTCTCCGGTGCACTCCCACGACGAGCACGATCACCTCCATCATCATGAGCGCTCCGACGAGAGAGACCACTCGCACGGCCTGATCGACGACAGCATCAAGCGCTCGCACGAGGGCATCCGCGCCGTCTCCCGGTCCCTCGGCGTCCTCGGGTTGGCCGCGCTCGCACAGACCGCCGTCTACGCGGCGAGCGGGAGCATCGCCTTGCTCGCCGACCTGATCCACAACTTCGGCGACGCGCTCACCGCCATCCCGCTCGGGATCGCGTTCGCGCTGCGCTCGACGCTCGCCGAGCGACGCGCAGGCTTGGCGGTCGTCGCGGCGACCTTCATCAGCGCCTGCGTCGCGGGCGCCGAGGCGATCCGGCGGCTGCTTCACCCCTCCGCGCCCAGCCACCCGCTCGCATTGGCGATAGCAGGCGTGATCGGCTACGCAGCCAACCTGCTCGCCGCCCGCATACGCCTGAGCGCAGGTCGCAGGCTGGACAGCGCCGCGCTGATCGCCGACGGCAACCATGCACGCTCAGACGCCTACGTCAGCCTCGCAGTCATCGCCTCCGCCATCGTCGTCGCGCTGGGAGCACCGATTGCCGACCCGCTCATCGGCCTCGCGATTACGCTCGTGATCCTGCGAATCACATGGCAGTCCTGGCAGACGATCCGAGGCCACCACATCCACGACTGACGAGCACGCGGCCGGGGCGCTCAACGGCGGGACGGCTGGCGGGCGACTACGATCGTGATTCGGGAGTCGCTGATCTGCATGAAGAACCGCTATCACCTCACGACGTTCGGCTGTCAGATGAACGAGCACGACTCCGAGCGCATGAAGGGCATGCTCGAGTCGCTCGGCTACAGCGAGGCGGATGAGCGCCCGGAAGCCGAACTGATCCTCTTCAACACCTGCTCGATCCGCGAGACGGCAGACAGCCGACTGCTCGCCCACCTGGGCGAGGCCGGCCGCATCAAGCGAGAAGCGCCGGACACGCTGATCGGCGTGGGGGGTTGCTGGGCACAGTCGCTGAAGCGCGAGGTCTTCGAGCGCTTCCCGTTCGTGGACGTCGCGTTTGGGCCCGGGCAGGTGCACAAGCTCGCGGAGTTCCTGACGAGCGAGCGGCTGAGCGCACAGGGCTACTTCGAGTTCGAGGGCTTCACGGGGCACCTGCCCGCGCGGCGCGAGCGCGCGTTCCAGGGCTGGCTGCAGATCAGCGTGGGCTGCAACTGCGCGTGCTCCTACTGCATCGTGCCGTCCACGCGCGGGCGCGAGGTGAGCCGCCCGGCGGCGGAGCTCGTGCGGGAGGTGAGCGCGATGGCGGCCGACGGCGTGAAGGAGGTGACGCTGCTCGGCCAGAACGTGAACTCCTACGGGCGCGACCTGCCCGCAGGAGCGCCGCGACCCGGCGCGCCCGCAGGCAGCGCACGGGAGCGCATGAGCTTCGCGAGGCTTCTCGGCATGATCGACGAGATCGACGGCATCGAGCGCATCCGCTACACGAGCCCGCATCCGAAGGACATGCGCGAGGACGTGGTCCGCGCGCACGCGGAGCTCCCGAGCGTGTGCGAGCACATCCACCTGCCTCTGCAGTCGGGCTCGAGCGCCGTGCTGAAGGCGATGCGCCGCACGTATGACCGCGCGCGCTACCTCGACCGCGTCGCGATGATCCGCGAGCACCTCCCCGATGTCGCGCTCAGCACCGACGTCATCGTCGGCTTCCCCGGCGAGCGCGAGGATGACTTCGCGCAGACGCTCGAGGTCGTCGAGGAGGTCGGCTTCGACAGCGCGTTCACGTTCGTCTTCTCGCCGCGCCGGGGCACGACCGCAGCCGCCATCACCGAGGGTGTGGTGCCCCACGAGGTCAAGATCGAGCGGATGGAGCGCCTCGTGGAGGTCGTGCAGCGCCGCGCGCAGGAGCGCGCTCAGCGCTTTCTCGGGCGCACAGTCGAGGTGCTCGTGGAGGGCCCCTCGCGCACGGACCCCTCGCGGATGCGCGGGCGCACGCGTCACAACAAGGTCGTCAACTTCGGCGGGCTCGCCGCGGCTGGCGAGCTGGCGGCCGTGAGGATCGACTCCGCCACCAGCCAGACGCTCGCGGGCGAGGAGCGGCTGCTGGCGCGCGCGGGCGGCTAGCGCGAGCACGGGGGCGGGGGAGACGGGCATGCAGATTCGTGCGGCGGTGCTCGAGGAGTTCGGAAAGCCGCTCGTCGTGCAGGACGTCGAGCTGGCCGACCCCGGGCCGCGCGAGGTGCTGGTGCGCCTGAGCGCGTGTGGCGTGTGCCACACCGACATGTACACCGCCTCCGGCGCCGACCCCTCCGGCTACGCGCCCACCGTGCTCGGCCATGAGGGCGCGGGCGTGGTCGAGCGCTGCGGCGAGGACGTCACGCTCGTGCGCGAGGGAGATCACGTCGTGACGCTGTTCTCGCCTCAGTGCGGCGAGTGCGTGCACTGCGTCAGCACGCGCACGAACCTGTGCCTCGCGATCCGCGAGCAGCAGAACCTCGGCTACCTGCCCGACGGCACCACGCGCCTCTCCCGCGGCGGCGAGCCGATGCGCCACTTCATGGGCACCTCCACCTTCGCGCAGGCGACGGTGATGCCCGAGATCGCGCTCGCGCGGATCGACCCCGAAGCTCCGCTTGACCGCGCGTGCCTGTTCGCGTGCGGCCTCTCGACGGGGCTCGGCGCTGCCATGCGGACCGCGGCGGTACGCGAGGGATCGACCTGCGTGGTCTTCGGCGCGGGCATGGTCGGACTCGGCGCAGTCGCGGGCGCGCGCCTGCAGCGGGCCGAGCGCATCATCTGCGTGGATGTCGCGCCCGAGCGCCTCGAGCTCGCCCGCGGCCAGGGAGCAACCGAGGTGATGCTCGCCGGCGAGGACACAGTGGCGCAGATCATCGAGAGCACGGGAGGGTTCGGTGCGGACTACACCTTCGAGGCCACCGGCAGCGTGGCTGTGATGCGCCAGGCGCTCGAAGCCGCGCGCATGGGGTGGGGCCTGTGCACGGTCTGCGGCGTGGCCGGCAGGGGCGAGACGCTAGAGGTGGTGCCGCGGCTGCTGATCACCGGGCGGCGCGTATGCGGCTCATCCTTCGGCGGCCTGAAGGGCCGCGACGACGTGCCCGCGCTCGTGCGCCGCTACCTCGACGGCGAGATCGACGTGGACCCGTTCATATCGCACCGCATCAAGCTCGATGAGGTCAACCGCGGCTTCGAGCTGATGCAGGCCAAGGACGGCATCCGCAGCGTGATCGAGCTCTAGCCACGAGCACGCCGAGAACGCGGGCCTAATGCCCGGCCGGGGTGCCATATGTCCGGCACCTATGCGAACATATGTTCGTGCGCTGGGACAACCTCACGCTCGAGTCCGGAGAGCAGCGGCGGCTGCCGGGCTACCGCGACCCCGCCGCCATCCGCCGCTTCGACGCCCCCGAGGCACTGGACGTGCGCTTCTACGAGGTGCACGCCAAGTCGGTCCTGAACCGCGTGCCGGAGCGCTCCCGAATGCCATTCCGCTGGACGGTCAACCCCTACAGGGGATGCAGTCACGCTTGCTCGTACTGTCTAGCGGGAGACACCGCCATCTTGATGGCCGACGGACGTACGAAGCCGCTCGTGGAGATCGCTGCCGGTGACGCGATCTACGGCACCACTCGGGAAGGCTCCTACAGGCGGTTCGCGCCCACGCGCGTTCTCGCGCACTGGTCCACCGTCAAGCGCGCATACCGGGTGATGTTGGAGGACGGCACGGAGCTGACGGCGAGCGGAGATCATCGGTTCCTCACGGGCCGAGGTTGGAAGCACGTCACAGGCGCCGAACAGGGCCTCTTCAGGCGCCCTCACCTGACGCTGAACAGCGAGCTGATGGGAGTCGGGGCATTCGCCATCGAGCCGCGCCGCTCGGAGAGCTACCGCCGCGGATATCTGTGCGGAATGATCCGGGGGGACGGCCACGTCGGCACGTACTCCTACGAGCGCGCAGGTCGCAGCCGAGGAGATGTCTATCGCTTCAGGCTCGCGCTGGCTGATGGGGAGGGCCTCACAAGGGCGAGGTCCTATCTGTCGCGATTCGCGGTCTCGACCGATCGCTTTCGCTTTTCGGATGCGACCGATTCGCACCGCGCAATAGATGCCATACGGGCCTCATCAGCTGCAGCTGTCGATCAAGTCCGCCGGCTCATCGACTGGCCCGAGGCCCCCGGCGAGGACTGGCACAAGGGCTTCTTGGCGGGGATCTTCGACGCCGAGGGATCTTGTGGGCCGAAGGGAGTCATCCGGATCGCGAATACGGATCGGGAGATCATCGAGTGGACGGCTCGATCGATGACGCGCTTCGGATTCGACACAGCGATCGAGGACCGCCGGTCGCCGAACGGATTGCTGTGCATCCGAGTCCGCGGCGGCCTTCCCGAGAACCTACGTTTCTTTCACCTGACCGACCCTGCGATCACGCGCAAGCGCTCGATCACCGGCCGCGCGGTGAAGACGAGTGCGCGTCTAACAGTCGTAGCGATCGAGCCACTAGGGGAGCGTATGGAGCTCTTCGACATCACAACCGGCACCGGTGACTTCATCGCCAACGGAGTGGTCAGTCACAACTGCTTCGCCCGCCCCACCCACACCTACCTCGGCTTCGGCGCGGGCCGCGACTTCGAGCGCGAGATCGTCGTCAAGGTCAACGCGCCTGAGGTGCTGCGCGCCCAGCTCGCTCGGCCGTCGTGGAAACGCGAGCACGTCGCGCTGGGCACCAACACCGACCCCTACCAGTGGGTCGAGGGCCGCTACCGCCTGATGGAGGGCATCTGGGAGGCTCTGCGCGACGCCGCGAACCCGTGCTCGGTGCTGACGAAGTCGCCGCTGCTGCTGCGCGACCTCGAGCTGATGAGGCAGATCGCCCGGGTGACGAGCTTCAGCGCATGCCTTTCGATCCCCACGCTCGACAGCAAGGCGTGGCGCGAAACCGAGCCGCACACCCCGAGCCCGCGGGCGCGCCTTGAGGCGGTTGCCGAGCTCAACCGCGCCGGCATTCCCACGGGCGTGCTGATCGCGCCGCTGATGCCCGGCATCAACGACTCGCGCAGACAGATCGAGCCGCTGCTGCAGGCCGCGCGCGAGGCGGGCGCGAAGAGCATCGGAGGGGTCGCGCTGCACCTGCGCGGCGAGGTGCGTCAGGTGTTCATGGGCTGGCTGCGCGAGCAGCGCCCCGAGCTCGTCGAGCGCTACCGGGAGCTCTACCGACGGGGCGCATACGCGCCCGCGCAGGAGCGCAGGCGCCTCGCGCGGCTCCTCGACGGCGGCACCCGCAGCGACGATTTCCGCTCCTTCGGCGGCGTGCCTGAGGCCGTCGAGGAGCCGGCCCCCGAGGCCGCGGTCCTCCAGCAGCGGCTGTTCGCGCTCTGACCGCGCTGCCCGAGCGCGCCTTCAGCGTTTGTCGCGCAGCGCGCGGTCCATTTCGCGCGCGATCCGGGGCCCACCCGCGCGCCGCACGAACGCCGCAGCGAGCTCCGGAGACACCGCCGCGATCAGCGCTCCGGCGCGCTGCGGCAGCGCCGCGACGTCGACCTCGCCGCGGTCGCGCTCGACCGCCGTGGCCACCGCGCGCGCGACGTCCTGCGGCGAGCGCGTGCCCGTTCCCGGCGGCAGCCGTGCGCCCGACTGCGCGAAGATGCCCGCGTCGCGGATGAAGCCGGGGAACACGCACGAGACGCCCACGCCGCTGCCGTGAAGGTCCTGCCGCAGCGCCGCAGCGAAGCCGCGCAGGCCGTACTTGGTGGCGTGGTAGAGAGGGTTGCCGGGCACCGTCGTCTTGCCCGCGATCGAGGACATGAACAGCAGGTGCCCGCGGCCGCGCTCGAGCATCCCTCCCAGCAGCGCGTGCGCGAGCGCGACCGGCGCGCGCAGGTTCACCTCAAGCGCCCTGTCGCGCTGCTCGGCCGTGAAGGACTCGAGGCGCCCCGCCGCGGGAAGCCCCGCGTTGGCGATCAGGATGTCCACCTCTCCGGCCGCCAGCGCGAGACGCTCCACCTCGGCACGGTCGGCCAGGTCGGCGGCGATCGCGCGCGCTCCCAGCTCGCCGGCCACCTGCTCGAGCACGTCGCCGCGCCGGCCGCTCAGCGCGAGCCTCGCACCGCGCCCCGCGAGCTCACGCGCCATCGCCTGGCCGAGCCCGCCGCTGGCGCCCGTGATGAGCACGCTGGAGCCCGCGATCTGCACAACCTGTGAGCCTAGAGGCAATGCGGATCATCGCGCTGTTCGGTCCCACCGGCGTCGGCAAGACGGCACTCGCCGTAGAGCTCGCCGCTCAGCTGCGCGCGCGCGGCGAGGATCCCGTGGCGGTATCCGCCGATGCGCTGCAGGTCTACACAGGCCTTGAGACGCTGACGGGCGTGGCCTCCGCGCAGGAGCGCGCGCTGCTCGAGCACCGGCTCGTGTCGTTCCTGCCGATCGACGCCACCTTCAGCGTGGGGCAGTACTCGCAGCTCGCGCACGCCGAGATCGACGCGCTGCTCAGCGCGCGCAGACGCCCGATCGTCGTGGGCGGCACAGGCCTGTATCTGCGCGCCGCGCTCGCCGCGCTCGACCTGCGCCCGCCGCCGCCGGAGGGCGTGCGCGAGCGCTGGTCGCAAGCTCTCGCAAGCGAAGGGCCGCACGCGCTGCACGCACTGCTCGCGCGCCGCGCGCCCTGGGCCGCCGAGGGCATCGAGCCGGGCGACCGCCAGCGCATCGTGCGCGCGCTCGAGCTGCTCGACCTCGGCGAGCTGCAGCCGCCGGAGGAGCCCTCACAGCTGTGGAGCGCGGAGCTGCGCCACCCGACGCTGCTCGTCGGGCTCACGATGGGGCGCGAAGAGCTGTACGCGGCGATCGATGCGCGCGTAGAGGAGATGCTCGCGCGCGGCGCACGCGAGGAGGTGCAGCGCGCCGGCGCAGCAGGCGCATCGGAGACCGCGCGCAGGGCGCTCGGCTTCGAGGAGCTGCTCGCGGACGACGTGGACGCGATGAAGCGGCGCACCCGCAACTACGCCAAGCGCCAGCTCACGTGGATGCGCAAGCTCGCCGGCGTCCACGTGATCGACCTCACCGCGCGCGAGCCCGCTTCCGCCGCACGCGAGGTCCTCGAGCTGCTCGACCCGGACGGCTGAGCGCAGGTGCGCCGCGCGCTTGCATCTAGACTCCGCGCCGAGTGAGATTCGAGAAGTGGCAGGCGCTCGGCAACGACTACATGATCCTCGAGCGCGACGAGCTCGCCTTCGAGCTGACACCCGCGCGCGTGCGCAGGCTGTGCGAAGCGCATTTCGGCGTGCACGCAGACGGCGTGCTGGTGCTCTCCGCGCCGTCTGACCCCGCCGACGTGGCCGACCTGCGCATCTTCAACCCCGACGGCTCCGAGGCTGAGCTCTCCGGCAACGGCGCGCGCGAGGCGATCCTCTACCTGCGCCGACGCGGCTGGACCGAGCAGGACAGCTTCTCGATCGCGACCGTCGCGGGCAGGATCAGGCCCACGATCACCGGGCCGAGCACCTGCACCGTCGACATGGGCACGGCCAGCCTCACCTCCAAGGACTTCCCCGGCGGCCCGCCCGACGGCCGCGCGGACGTCACGACCGGCGGGCGCAGCTGGGCGTTTCGCCACGTGTCCATCGGCAACCCGCAGTGCGCGATACGCGTGGACTCCGAGGCGCAGCTGCTCGCGCTCGACCTGCCCCTGATCGGCCCGCAGATCGAAGCCGATCCGCGCTTCCCCAACCGCACCAACGTGTCGTGGTACACGGAGCTCGACGAGGGCGGCGCGAGCGCCGCCGGCGCCCCCGCGCATCCGCCGGCGCGCATCCGCGCGCGCATCTTCGAGCGCGGCGTCGGGGAGACGCTGTCATCCGGAACCGGCGCGAGCGGCGCCGCCGTCGCCTACGTGCTGCAGAGCGGCGCGCCCGCGGCCGGCGCGCGCGTGAGGGTCGCGCTCGACGGAGGCGAGCTGGAGGTGGAGGTGGGGGAGGATCTGCACGTGAACCTGACAGGCTGGGCGCTGCCCGTGTTCGAGGGGCGCATCAGCGACGACTTCGCAAAGGAGCTGCATGAGATCGAGTAAGCGCCTGGAGCGCATCCCGCCGTACGCGTTCGCGCAGCTGGAGCGCAAGATCGCCGCCAAGCGCGAGGCGGGCATCGACGTGATCAGCCTCGGCATCGGCGACCCCGACCGCCCCACGCCGCCGCTGATCGTGCAGGCGATGCAGGAGGCCGTCACCGAGCCCGACACCCACCGGTATCCCACGAACCGCGGGCGCGCGGACTTCCGCGGCGCGGTGCGCGACTTCTACGAGCGCCGCTTCGACGTGAAGCTCGACCCCGACAGCGAGATCATCCCCGCGATCGGCGCCAAGGAGGCGATCTTCAACCTCAACCTCGCGTTCCTCGACCCCGAGGACTACGCGCTCGCGGCAGACCCCGGCTACCCGGTCTACACGGGCGGGCCGTGGCTTGCGGGCGCGCAGCCGGTGCTGATGGCGCTCGACCCGGAGCGCGGCTTCGTGCCCGATCTGGAGAGCATCGAGGAGGAGGTGCTCGCGCGGGCGCGGCTGATGTTCATCAACTACCCCAACAACCCGACCGGCGCGGTCGTGCCGGAGGGCTTCTTCGAGAGGGTGGTGGCGTTCGCGCGCGAGCACGACATCCTCGTGGTGCACGACAACGCCTACTCGGAGCTCACCTTCGACGGCTATCGCGCGCCGTCGTTCCTGCAGACCCCCGGCGCCAAGGACGTGGGCATCGAGGTGTTCTCGCTGTCCAAGCCCTACAACATGACCGGCTGGCGCTGCGCGGTGGTCGTGGGCAACCCCGAGGCGGTCGAGATCTACTGGCGCCTGAAGACGAACATCGACTCGGGGCTGTTCGAGGCGGTTCAGCTCGCGGGCGTCGCCGCGCTGGCGCCCGACGCCGACGCAGAGGTCGCCTCGATGACCGAGCTCTACCGCCGTCGGCGCGACCTGGTCTGCGACGCGCTGCGCGGCATCGGCGTGGACGTGCGGCCGCCGCGCGCGACGATCTACGTGTGGGCCCCCGTGCCCGAGGGCTACGCGAGCTCAGAGGCCTACTGCGAGCACGTGCTCGAGCACGCCGCGGTGGTGCTCACGCCGGGCGCCACCTACGGCCCCGCCGGCGAGGGCTGGTTCAGGATCTCACTGACCACTCCCGACGAGCGCCTGCTCGAGGCCGTCGAGCGACTGGGCGCCCTCGCGCGCTAGGCACGCGCTTCGCAGAACCTTCACCGCCCGCTCCGGGCAGGCCCTAGAATCGAATGTGAATGGATTCCAGCCATAACGGCCAGGGTGATCGCAGCGTCGATGGGCTGCGGGCTGTGAGGGGCGCGCCGCAGTCCACCCAACGCGCGCGCCAGCGCGCGTTCGCTATCGCCGCGCTCGAGCAGGGCGCAGGCGAGGATCTCGCCGAGCTGGAGGAGCTGCTGCGCACCGCCGGCGTGGCGGTCGTGGGCGAGCTGATCCAGCGCCGCGAGAGCCCGCACCCCGACACCTACCTGGGCGCGGGCAAGCTCGCCGAGGCGAAGGAGCAGGCGCACGCCTGCGGCGCGAACCTGGTCGCGTGCGATGACGAGCTGACCGCGCGCCAGGAGCGCAACCTCGAGCAGGCGCTCGGCATGCCCGTCGTCGACCGCACGACGGTGATCCTCGACATCTTCGCCTCGCACGCAGGCACCGCGGAGGGCAAGCTGCAGGTCGAGCTCGCGCAGCTCGAGTACAACCTCGCGCGCATGCGGGGGCTGTGGAGCCACCTCGAGCGCCTCGGCGGCGGGATCGGCACGAGAGGCCCCGGCGAGACCCAGATCGAGACCGACAGACGGCTCGCACGCGATCGCATCGCCGCGCTGCGCAGACGCCTGGAGCACGTCAAGGGCGCGCGCGCCGTGCAGCGCGCCGAGCGCGAACGCGCCGCCACGCCGACGATCGCGCTGGTGGGCTACACCAACGCGGGCAAGTCCACGCTGCTGAACGCGCTGACCGGCTCGGAGGTGGGCGTGCGCGACCGCCTGTTCCACACGCTGGACCCGACCACGCGCATGTTGCGCCTGGGCGGACGCCCGCACCTCTTGACCGACACGGTCGGCTTCATCAGCAAGCTGCCCCACCAGCTCGTCGACGCGTTCGCCGCGACGCTCGAGGAGACGCGCCTCGCGCAGCTGCTCGTGCACGTGCTCGACGCCTCCGCGCCCCAGCAGCGCATGGCGGAGATGAAGCACTCCGTCGAGCAGACACTCGAGGAGATCGGCGCGGGGGAGATCCCGCGCGTGCTGGCGCTCAACAAGGTCGACCTGCTCGACGAGGAGGGCCGCGAGGAGGTGCACCTTCGCTTCCCCGACGCCGTCCCAGTGAGCGGGGTGAGCGGCGAGGGCCTCGACACCCTCGGCGAGCGCATCGAGCGCGAGCTCAGGCACACGCTGCTCACGGTCGAGCTGCTCGTGCCCTACTCCGATGGCGCGAGCCTCGCCGAAAGCATTCGCCGCCTCAACGACGACCGCCCCATGCGCCGCGCCTACGCCGAGCTTGCTTACACC
>Ga0209698_10003358_pt1 | contig 17911 bp, 13 predicted proteins | sample LitLauG_LLR_2012_FD_187203 | JGI IMG/M metagenome (GOLD analysis project Ga0209698, IMG submission 187203) | Freshwater sediment microbial communities from Pennsylvania, USA - Little Laurel Run_MetaG_LLR_2012 (SPAdes) (version 2) | ecosystem: Environmental > Aquatic > Freshwater > Creek >...
GGCGGGTCCTGAAACGCTGCCGGCATGGGATCTGGCTCAAACGCGGGCTCAAACACAGGTTCCGGCGGAGCGACCGGTTCGGGCGCGGGGAAGCGGTCATAAGGGCGCGACATAATGACCGGATCGTAGCTCTCGTGGTCGCGTGAACTGCGAATATCGCTTTCTTTGAATCCAGTCGCGATCACCGTGATCTTGACGGAGTCTTTCATCTTCTCGTCGAGTACAGCGCCAAAGATGATGTTGGCGTCGTCGTGAGCCGCGCTCTGGATGATGCTGCAAGCCTGCTGCACTTCGGCGAGCTTAAGCGAACTTGATCCTGTAATGTTGATCAGGATGCCGCGCGCGCCGTTGATGGCGCCAGCTTCAAGCAGCGGCGAAGCAATCGAACGTTGGGCAGCCTCGGTCGCGCGGTGCTCCCCGGTCGCGGTCGCCGTGCCCATCACCGCATAGCCCATGCCGGCCATGATGGCCTTCACGTCGGCAAAATCACGGTTGATAATCCCGGGAATGGTGATGATGTCGGCGATGCCCTGCACGCCTTGCCGCAGGATATCGTCCGCGATGCGGAAGGACTCGAAAAAGCCGGCATTCTCGGCGACGCCCAGCAGCTTTTCATTTGGAATGACGATGGTGGTGTCGATTGACTCCATCAGTTCCGAGATGCCGCGCTCGGCTTGTTGCATTCGTCGTTTTCCTTCGAACGCGAACGGTTTGGTGACAACGGCCACAGTGAGCGCGCCCATTTCGCTGGCCAACGATGCGATGATCGGGGCAGCGCCGGTGCCGGTGCCCCCACCCAGTCCGGCGGTGACAAAGATCATGTCCGCGCCTTCCAGGGCTTCGATGATTTTGTCGGAATCCTCGAGCGCAGCCTTGCGGCCGATTTCCGGATTGGCCCCTGCCCCGAGACCATTAGTGAGCTTAACACCAAGCTGAATCTTGGTGGCGGCGTGCGACATCCGCAGAGCCTGCAAGTCGGTATTGGCTACGATGAACTCGATGTGCTCCAGGCCCGAGTCGATCATGCGATTGACGGCGTTGTTGCCGCCACCGCCCACACCGATGACTTTGATGCGCGCGTCGTTGCGAGCTTCTTCGTTGAAGCTGATGCGAAGTCCATTGTCCTCGATCATTGGAACACCTCGTAAAGTTCAGTTCTCAGTTCCCAGTAGAACCGTTTGCCGGCGGGTTGCCGGCGCTACTCTTACGCGCCTTTTTTGGCAAAGAGGGCTTTCATTCGCGAACCGAAGCCTGGTTCTTGCAGACCACGCGCCAGGCGGGCTCGGTGGCCGTAGTACACCATGCCGAGCACGGTCGCAAATTCGGGTTCGGCCAGCAACGCCGGCATCCGCGCCATGGGCGTTGGAAACGCAAAACGCGCGGCTTTGCGCAGCACCGATTCGGCTACGTCCAGAATGCCGGGCAGTCGGGAGGCACCGCCGCTGAGCACAAATCCGGCGATGCAGTGGTCGAAAACCCCAGCGTGGCGCAGGTTTTCGCGGAGTAACTCAAACAGTTCCCGGGCGCGCGGCTCAAGAACTTCTCCCACCATGCGCTGCGGCATCATGCGCGATGCACGATCACCCACGGACGGCACTTCGACCTGGTTGCCCTCCGGAATCAGCGTCACTACCGCATTGCCAAAATTCTTCTTGAGCATCTCCGCTTCGGCCAGTGCCGTGCACATGCCGACCGAAAGGTCGCTGGTAAAGTGGTCACCGCCGATGGGAATGACGGCCGTGTGTGCCACCGCGCCCTGCTGGAAAACAATCAGATCGCAGGAGCCCGCACCCAGGTCCGCGAGGCACACGCCCAAGTCACGCTCGTCCGACCGCAACACGGAATCCGCGCAGGCCAACGGCTCAAGAACTGTGTCGTCAACGTGGACCCCCGCTTTGTTCACCGCGCTGATCACATTCTGTGCGGCACTCGCCGAGGCCGTCACAATGTGCACGCGAACTTCCAGTCGGGTCGCCATCATGCCGGTGGGATCCTGCACACCCGGCTGATCGTCGAGAATGAATTCCTGGGGAAGAAGGTGGAGGATTTCGCGGTCGGCGGGCAGGGGGATGGTGCGCGCCTTGTCCACCGCCTGCCGGATCTCGTCACGCCCGATTTCACGAGAGCGACTACCGAACGCGATGCCGCCGTGACTGTTCACGCCCCGAATATGCGCCCCGGCAATGCCCACCATCGCGTGCTCCACGGGAATGCCAGCGACATCTTCGGCCTTCTCAACCGCCTTCTGAATGCTGCTGACCGCCTTGTCGAGTTCTGTGATCACGCCCTTGCGCATGCCACGAGACTCGCTGATGCCGTGACCGCGATAGCGCAGTCCGTTGTCGCTGAGTTCGGCAACCAGGACACAGGTCTTGGAGCTGCCTACGTCGATCGCGGTAATGAAGTTGGGCAGATGGCTCGACATGTCAGTTCTGCGCAGTCTCCTTGGGAATTCCGGGGCTCGGTTTCTTTTGGCCCGTCGCCGTAGCAGGCGGGGCTGCTGAAGATGAATGGGTCGAAGCTTTCGGAGTCAACGGCTTCGCCGGCGCAGCAGCAACCCGTGGGGCCGGCGCGTGTGCGGGGGGCGTGGGATGATTCTTCGTGACGGCACCGGCCGCCGATTTCCCTGTCGCCTTGTGCGGCTTGTGGGCGGCCTTCTTCCAGGCACGCTTCGCAGGCGCTTTTTGAACAGCCTTGGCCGGCTTCACGGGAGCAGGCGCTGGTGGATGCGCTACGTACTTTTCGTAGTTCACAATGGCTTGTTGATTCACGCCCGCAGCGATCGCCGCCTTAGCCGCCGCCGGAGTCAACGAAGGCTGGGGCGGCATCCCCTCCAGATCGGGATTGACGATGATCTGGCCGTCGTAGCGCAGATCCACCGACTCAAGTTTGCTGAACTGCTGGCGCCACTGCTGCACATGCGTGACGTAGGTTCTGTAGCGCTGCAGGTAGTTTCCGGATCCCAGATGCACCAGCACTTCGCCGTTCGGATCGGCGGGCACGATCTTCACGTCGTCAAGGTCGGTGAGATCGACTTCGCTGAGTTCCGAGGAATAGTGGGCTCCGTCGGAATCAAACTGGCGAACCAATTCGTTGTAATTCTTCATGCGTGCCGCACGCGTGGCGTGCGGTTCCCCGGTGTTCATCCCCGCGATCACCGGGAACGAATACTTGCTCTTGCCGCCAGCCGTGAGGTCCATCAGGGTCCCGCCGGCGTCGATCAGGGAAACATGCGAACCAATGCGGGCAAACGCCACCGGCGTGCGCTCGTGAATCTCGACCCGCAGACGGTTGGGCACGAAGCGCATCACACTGGCGGATTCAACCCAGGGGATCTGCTCCAGTTGCTGTTTGCGCTGGGCAAGCGGTACGAAGAAGATGTTGCGGCCGATGTCGCCACCCATCACTTCCAGGATTTGGGAGTGTGCGACGTGCTGCGCGCCGGTGACTTCGATCTGCTCGCTGGAATTAATGCGAAAACGCCAGGAGTGCTTGCCGTATGAGTAAAGGCTGCTGCCGATGGCGGCCAGGGTCGCGAGCACAACCAGGGCTGCGACAACCCACGTCAGGCGAATGGCAGTTTTTTTTGGGAGCGAACCACGCCGGGCCGAGACCCGTCTCTGCGCCCGCAGAAAGGGCGATTCCTGATCGGCTTCCAATTCGACCAGACGCGAGTCGTCGAACGGCTCACGCTCGGCAGCCCCGCCGGGGAGCGGATACAACTCTTCCTGAACGACTATGCAACTTGATTTCCGCGCCACTCGTTCGATTCAGTTGTCGACAGAAAACCGCTGAGCAGAATAACTATAACGGGATTTCGCGAATTGAGACAGTACAAAGTTTGGCGCTTTGCACAAGCCCTGGCACCCGGATTCTGGGCTATGGGTGCAAGAGTCCGACAGGCTCAACTTTCAGGAGCCCAGGATTCCAGCTAGAACGAGTCTCCGACATCAATGGCTGGAATGCTGATGTTCAGGTCGGAAGGATCGGTGCGTACCGTAATCCTGGCGCCCGTCTTCGGGCAGACCATGATCATGCTCTGGTTGCCGACGTTGGTCAGCCTGACCCGCGCGCGCTCGAGAGCGCGAGTACGCTGGAACTGGGCCCGCTCTACTACGAGGTGCATCCGGTCGAGCTTCTGCTGAAGGCAGTCGAGATGGGCTTGCCGCAGGGCCATGGCGCGGTCAATGTCCATCTGGTGCTCGGCCATAACACGCTCCACCTGGGCCTGTTGGCGAGCGAAGAACTCATCGTCCACACGGAACTCCTCGGGCGCACGGCTGGTCAGGATTCGGGCCGTGGCCAGCGTGTGTTCGGCGCGTGTGGCAAGGCGACAGAGCGAATTTTCGACGACGCCCACGGCTCGATGGAGGGCCGGGTAATTTCCCTTCTGATATTCGCTGCTCAGTCCGAAAGCGAGTACACCGAGGACAACAAAGTATGCGAGTTTGTTCGTGTTCATGGCGTTGTTCCTCACCGCATGCCAATTGGACGGGCAGAGTGAAAAAAGGTCAACTAAACAGTAGCGAGTAGCGGGTGGCGAGTATCGGGCTGCCAGATGCCAAGTCGGTTATTGCAGGCAAAGCGACTCGCTACTCGCGACTCGCTACTCGCGACTCTAACTTCTCCAGAATCATCGGCCCCAGCTGCGAAACGCTGCCCGCCCCCAGCGTCAGGATCATATCGCCCGGCTGGGCTTGGGTGGCCACCGCCGTGGCCGCGTCGGCGAAGGAAGCCACGTAAGTAGCAGCGGGATGTCCTTTCTCGCCGATCTGCCGGGCCAGAACCTCTCCGGTGATGCCTTCGACGGGCTTCTCGCTGGCGGCGTAAATGTCGAGCACGAAGAGCGAGTCAGCACCGGTAAAGGCAGTGGCGAATTCGTCCATCAGGTCGCGGGTGCGCGTGTAGCGGTGGGGCTGGAAGACAGCGTGGATGCGGCGGAACCCGCACTGACGTGCGGCGGCGAGCGTCGCCCGAATCTCGGTCGGATGGTGGCCGTAGTCGTCGATGACACTGACGCCCGCTGCCTGGCCCTTGAGTTGAAAGCGGCGGTCGACTCCCCGGAAGCCGTCTAGGGCCGCTCGAATCTGGTCGGCGGGAATGTCGAGCGCCGTTCCCACTGCAATGGCAGCCGTCGCGTTCAGCACATTGTGCGTTCCGGGAACATGCAGGGTGAACACGCCCAGGTCTTTTCCCTTGTAGGTAACTCCGAATCGGCTGAGCGGACGTGGATCGGCGGATGAGTCCTGCGGCGGTTTCTCCACCCGAATCAGGAAGTCGGAACCGCGACTGGTGCCGTACGTAGTCACACGTCGGTGAGCCCGCGGCAGCAAACGCCGGAGAGTGCGGTCATCGCTGCATCCGACCACCAGTCCGTAGAATGGCACGCGCGTCATGAACTCGAGAAAAGTGCGGCGGACGTCGCGCATGTCGCGGTAGCAATCCATGTGCTCGCGGTCGATGTTGGTCACGACCGAGAGAATGGGTGAAAGCTTCAAAAAAGAGCGGTCGCTCTCGTCGGCTTCGGCAACCAGGTACTGCGACTTTCCGAGGCGGGCATTGGAGCCAAGAGCGTCCACGCGCCCACCAACCACCACGGTAGGATCGAGGCCTCCGGCAGCCAGCACGGCGGCGACCATTGAGGTGGTGGTGGTCTTGCCGTGCATTCCGGCAATAGCGATGCCGTATTTCAGACGCATCAGCTCGGCCAGCATTTCCGCACGCTGAATCACGGGAATGTGCAGGCGGCGGGCTTCGGCGACCTCAGGATTGGCAACGGAAATGGCGGAACTTGTAACCACAACATCGGTCCCGGTTATATTGGCTGCGGCGTGACCTTCGAACGTCTGCGCACCGAGAGAGGCTAGGCGCTGCGTGACCGCCGAACTCTTCAGATCGGAGCCGGAAATCTTGTAGCCAAGGTTCAGCAAGACCTCGGCAATCCCACTCATACCGATCCCGCCGATACCGACGAAATGAATGCGCTGAATCTTGGCGAACATGCGAAGGCTGATGATAAAGCATTTCGGCGCCGAGACGCGGAATAGGACAGAAAAGCTCAACCACAGAGGACACGGAGAACCACAGAGGAAAACTGCAATCCCAGCCTATCTTCCTCTGTGTTCCTCTGTGACCTCTGTGGTTAGAAGTTCATGCGCGCTCTGCCAATTGGCTTACCATGACGGCGATTTCTTCAAGTGCCTTGGGATGCGCCAACGACTTTGCTGCTGCCGACATGGATTGCAGGCGGTTTGGATCGGCCAGTAGGGCCGAAATCGTATCGACCAGATAAGCCGCGCCCAGATTCGACTCTTCCACCACCACTGCGGCCCCGGTTCGCTCCAAAGCGCGCGCGTTGACGTTCTGGTGATCGTCGGCGGCGCGGGGGAAAGGGACGAAGATCGCGGGTTTGCCGGCGGCCGTGATCTCTCCGACCGTGCTCGCGCCCGAACGGCAGACCAGCAAATCGGCGCGGGCGAACGTGCCGGGCATGTCGTCGATGAACTTGTGCACCTCGCCGTAGATTCCCGACTCCTGGTAAGCCGCAAGCACGTGGTCAAAGTCGCGCTCGCCGGTCTGGTGGATGACTTGGAGGCCCGGAATCTTCTGTCTCAGGCCGCCGAGTGATTCGATCATGGCCTGATTGATGGCGCGCGCGCCCTGGCTGCCTCCGAACACAAGCAAAGTCGGACGTCGTGAGAGCAGCAGGCTCGGCTGAATTTCAAAGAAAGCCTGCCGCACCGGAACACCGGTCACCCGGCAGTGAGGAAAGTATTCGCAGGTTTCTTCAAACTGCACCGCCGCCGCCGAAACCCAGCGCGCCACCAGGCGATTCGCAAATCCGGGAACCACGTTGGGTTCGAAGGCCAGTGTCGGGATGCGGCGGCGAATGGCCGCCAGCATCGCCGGGCCGGAAGCATATCCCCCCACGCCAATCACCACGTCAGGATCGAAATCCGAAAGCATGCGGCCCGAGGTCCAGAGCGCGCGAGGCAAGTCGAACATCGTTTTCGCCCGGATCAGGAGGCTGACATTCTTGAGCGCGCCAACCTTGATCAGTTCGAGGGGGAATCCGGCCTGCGGAACAAGCCGTGTTTCAATGCCGCGGGCCGTGCCGATGAAGAGCACTTCGGCCGCAAACTGCTTCTTGAGTTGTTGAGCGATGGCAAGGGCGGGGATAACGTGTCCGCCCGTGCCGCCGCCTGCGATGACAATACGCATCAACACCAAAACCTACCACAGAGGCACAGAGACACGGAGAAAACCTTTCTTAGAATTGCCCTTCTCCGTGTCTCTGTGTCTCCGTGGTAGAGCTTGATTTTGCGACTGCGTGTTGCGTCTACTCCGCCTGTTTTGTAATATTCAGCAGCACGCCCACACACGCCAAAGTCACGAACAGCGACGATCCCCCGTAGGACACAAACGGCAGCGGGATGCCCTTCGTCGGCATCATGCCGAGCACCACACTGATATTGATGAAGGCCTGCAGCACGATCATGCTGGTGATTCCGACGGCGAGGAAGCGGCCGAAGTTGTCCTGGATGCGGAGCGCCGCGCGAGTCCCGCGCCACAGAAAGATCGCAAACAAGATGATGACCACCAGCGCACCGACCATGCCAAGTTCTTCGGCCGTCACCGCAAAGATGAAATCTGTGTGTGGCTCCGGCAGGTAAAACAGCTTCTGCTTGCCCTCCATCAGGCCGAGTCCAGTCACCCCACCGGTGGAAACCGCGATCAGCGACTGAATCATGTGAAAGCCGCGTCCCTGCGGGTCAGAATACGGATTCAGAAAGGCCAGGATGCGGTCACGCCGGTAGGCCACGTGAAAGATCAGGACGTAGAGCGGCAGCAGCGAGGCCAGAAAAGCGTATCCGAAGTAGCGGATGCGAATCCCCGCGACAAACAGAATGCACGCGGTGATGCCGGCGCAAGCAATCGCCGTGCCCAGATCGGGCTGAAAGACAATCAGCCCGAGAAAGACCATGGTCGGCGCAACCGCGGGCAGCAGCGTGTTGCGCCAGTCGTCGATCGCTTTGGTTTTTGCCTCAAGAAACCAGCCAAGAAACAGAATGATCGCCGGCTTGGCCAACTCTGACGGCTGAAACGACACCGGTCCCAGGTGAAACCAGCGGTGCGTCCCATGGGTGCGATCGAGGAAGAAAACTGAAATCAACAGGATCGTGGTCGCGCCCAGCAGAGTAAACACGACGGCCGGGTGTTTCAGCTTGCGGTAGTCCAGTTTCATGGCGAGGACCATCGCCACCAATCCCGCGATTGCCCACGCCAGTTGCCGGAAGAGAAATGTGTAGGCCGACCCGAAGCGCTCTTTAGCCATCACGGCGGAGGCGCTGAACACCATGACCAGACCGATGAACACGAGGACCAAGGTCACCGTGAACATCCAGCCATCGACACTAACCCGCTTCGCCATTCTGACTTCATTTCACCACGGAGACGCGGAGACACGGAGGGATTTGCCTTGTGGATCTCGGGTGGAGATTAACTCTCTTGGTTCCGACTGCGAGTAACAAGGCGCCGTGCGAGGGCAAGTTGCCCTCGCGACAGCCGGCAGGGTGCCGGCGCTACTTTCGCGCGACCGCGTCGGCCATGGAAAAGACCGCTTCTTTGAAGACGCGCCCGCGATGCTCGTAACTCTGGAACTGGTCAAAACTGGCGCAGGCCGGGGCCAGCAGCACGACATCGCCCGCAACCGCCGATTCACTCGCTCGCCGGATGGCAGCCTCCAGAGTCTCTGCGTGATCGATCTCCACCGCGCCCTGAATCTGCGACTCGATCTTCGCCGCCGCGGCTCCGATCGTGTACACGCGCTTCACTCGCTGCCGCAGCAATTCGTTGAGCACCGTGTAGTCGCTGCCCTTGTCCTTGCCGCCCAGGATCAGATGGATGTTGCCCGGGAAGGACTCCAGGGCCTTGATGGTCGCATCCACGTTGGTAGCCTTGGAATCGTTGTAGTAGTCCACGCCCGCGATCTTAGCCACAAACTCCAGGCGATGCTCGACCGCCTTGAAGTTCCGGACGGCCGCGCGAATCTGCCCCGGTTCACAGCCCACCAGCGCGCCGATGGCCACCCCGGCGAGCACATTCTCCAGATTATGCGAGCCTTTCAGCGGAATCTCGGCGAGCGGCATAATTTCACGCTCGCGCTGGCCGTCGCGGAAAAAAATATGAGCGTCGCGGACCAAGGCTCCCTTCTCAACCGTCTTCTTCCGGCTGAACCAGTACAGCTGCGCCCGCGTGCGGCCCGCCAATCCGGCCGTGGTGGCGTCGTCTGCGTTGAGCACGGTGAAATCATCCGGCTTTTGATTTTCGAAGATGCGCGCCTTAGCGTTCACATAATTTGCGAAGGTCTTGTGGCGGTCGAGATGATCGGGGGTGATGTTCAGGATCACCGCAATGCGAGGACGGAAGCTGACGATCGTCTCCAGCTGAAAACTGGAAACTTCGAGCACGATCCAGGTTTGCGACTTGGCCTGATCTACAAATGTAATCGCGGGAGTACCGATGTTGCCGCCAACCAGCGTTGGGAACTTCCCCGCTGCGATGATCTCTCCGGCAAGGGACGTGGTGGTGGTCTTGCCGTTCGCGCCGGTGATCGCGACGATGGGGCCGGCCAGAAACTGGGCGGCCAGTTCGAGTTCCCCGATGACCGGTTCTTCGATGGCGCGCGCCTGCTCCAGTTGCGGCGCATCGAACGGCACGCCCGGACTCACGACGATCAGGTCCTGTCCCCGGAAGGTGCGGTCGCCATGGCCACCGGTTTCCACCGTGATGCCGTGCTCCAGCAGCAATAGGATTTCGTTCCGGAGTTCAGCCTCCGGCTTCGAGTCGGAAACCGTGACCCGGGCACCGCGCGACTTCAGAAAGAGCGCGGAAGCCACGCCGGACTTGCCCAGACCAACCACCAGCACGCGTTTGTTGTTCAGTTCCAAAGATTACTTTTACCACGGAGACGCGGAGGCGCGGAGAAAAACCCGTGAGAGGAAAGCGAATGTTCTAACACGCAAGAATGACTCTCCTCGGTGAGATCTCTCAAAAGGATCCCCTCTGTGTCTCCGGCCTCCGTGGTGAATTTTCTAACGCAGCTTCAGCGTCGTCAGCGCAAACAGCGCGAACACCAGGGACGCGATCCAGAAGCGCACAATCACCTTCGATTCCGACCAGCCCAGCAGCTCAAAATGGTGATGAATCGGCGCCATCTTGAAGATACGCTTCTTGCGCAGCTTGTAGGAACCCACCTGCAGGATCACGGAGAGCGCCTCGATCACAAAAATGCCGCCAATGAACGGCAGCAGCAGTTCCTGTTTGATCATGACCGCCACGGTTCCGATCGCGCCGCCCAGCGCCAGCGAACCGACGTCGCCCATGAACACTTCCGCGGGATGCGCGTTATACCAGAGAAATCCGATGGACGACCCCACCATCGCGCCGCAGAAGATCGCGAGTTCTCCGACCTGCGGCATGCGCGGAAGTTCCAGGTACGTGGCAAACGTGGCATGACCACTGACGTACGTGAGCACAGCGAGAGCACCCGCAGCAATCACGGTGCATCCGATGGCCAGGCCATCCAGGCCATCCGTAAGGTTCACGGCGTTGCTCGAACCAACAATCACGAGCACGACGAAAGCGACGAACGGCGCGAACGCCAGTGGCCAGAATTGCGGGTGAGCCGCCCACTTCTCGATCACCAGGTCGGGCCGGAACTGCTTGAAGAAGGGCACGACCAGCTTGGTCGAGTACAGCCCGCGGTGTTGCAGGGCGATCAGGGCAATCGCAATCAGCACGCTGGTCCCAATCTGATAGCCCAGTTTGGCGCGCCCGGTTAAACCGAGATTGCGCCGCCGAACAACTTTAATGTAGTCGTCGGCGAAACCAATCGCCGCGAATGCCGCGGTTGAAAGCACGGCAATCCAGACAAACGGATTGCTCAGGTCGGCCCACAGCAGAGTCGGAACCAGAATGGCGATCGCAATCAGGAGCCCGCCCATGGTGGGCGTGCCCGCTTTTTTCTGGTGTGCCTGCGGGCCCTCTTCGCGGATGTACTGTCCGATCTGAAAATCGCGCAGCCGTCGAATCACGATCGGACCGACGATCAAGCCGGTGAAGAGCGCAGTGAGACTGGCGAAGGCGGTGCGAAACGTGAGATAGCGGAAAATACGGAAGGGCGGAAAATAATGAAAGAGCTTCAGGTAGAGCAGCCAGTAGAGCAATCCGCCTCCGAAACCAGTTCTCAGTTCTCGGTTGTCAGTTTCCGCCGCCCGGGGCGGAGGGAACGCCGCTTCTTCGTTGCCACACTTCCAGAGCTTTTTCCAGTCTCACGCCGCGCGACGCCTTCAGCAGTACCGCGTCGCCATCCCGCGTCTCACGAGCCAGCCACTCACCCGCTTCCTCAGGTGTGCCGACGAACTCCGCCTTCATTCCCGCTGCCCGGGCCGCTTCTACCATCGGCTTGGCCAAGCCACGCACACCAAGCAAGAACTCCAGTTTACTGCCAGCGATGTGTCGGCCGCAGTCCCGATGCAGTTGTTCGCCCGTTGAGCCCAGTTCCAGCATCTCTCCCGCCACCACGATCCGGCGCCGGGCGGGCATCGCCGCCAGAGTATCGACCGCCGCCGCCAGCGCCTTCGGACTGGAATTGTAACAATCGTACAGCACCGTGATGTTACCCACTTGAACGACCTGCCCGCGCTTGTCGGCGGCTTGGAGAGACGGCAAAGTACTCGCGATCTGCGACGCCGTGACGCCGTGCTCCATCGCCACCGCCGCCGCGGCGAGCACGTTGTACACATTGTGCTGACCCAGCAGCGGACTGTGCACCGGCTGCCGCACGCCATGACAAACCAGGTCGAAGTGCATGCCTTCCGCCCCGATGGCCTCAATATTCTCAGCGCGGACATCGGCCGCCCCCTTCAGGCCAAACAGAATGACCTTGCCTTTGAAGTCGCGCCCGAATTGCGACACGTACTCGTCATCCGCGTTCAGAACCGCGGTCCCTCCATGAGGAAGCGCCTCGATCAGTTCGTACTTGGCGCGTGCGATTCCGGCGACCGAATCAAAGTACTCCAGGTGCACGGGGGCGACGGTAGTGACCACTCCCTCGTTCGGCTGCGCGATGCGGGCCAGCGCTGCGATCTCGCCGGCGTGCGACATCCCCATCTCGATCACCGACAGGTCATACTCCGGCTCCAGTGTCAGCAACCCCAGCGGAAGGCCAAAGTGATTGTTGAAGTTGCCCTTGGTGCGGTGCACGCGATGCCGCACCGAAAGCAGATGGGCCGTCGCTTCCTTGGTGGTGGTCTTGCCCATCGAACCGGTGATGCCGATCGCGGTCTTGCCCCACAGTTTTCGCACTGCTGTAGCAAGCGTCTGCAGCGCAACCAGCGTGTCTTCGACTGCCAGCAGGCCCTTGCGCGACGAATAACTCGGCCACTGCTCTTTTCGGACCACGGCTCCGGCCGCACCCGCGCTCAGCGCCTGCTCGACAAAGTCGTGCCCGTCGAAACGTTCGCCCTTGACCGCAAAAAAAAGTTCGTCCGGCTGCACCGTGCGGGAGTCGATCGAATATCCCAGCGCGACCGCACGGGCGTCGTAATCGCCAGTGGCGCCCACGAATTCCGCAATGCGTGCCAGTGGCAGTTTCATGCGGTCTTCCCCGCTCCGCTCGCCTGCGCCGCGCTTTCGCAATCATGCCCCAGTTGTTTCAACGTTTCGCGCGCGACCTCCACATCGTCAAACGGAACCGTGCCTTCCTTCGTGACTTGCACCTTCTCGTGTCCTTTGCCGGCCAGGAGGACGACGTCGCCCGGCCCCGCATGTTGCAGCGCCATGCCGATTGCTTTGCGGCGATCCGGTTCGATCACATACCTCGTGCCAGACTTTTGCAGTCCAACCAAAGCATCATTCATGATGGCGAGCGGATCCTCGGAGCGCGGGTTGTCGGACGTCAGGACCACAAAGTCACTCCCCTTGCCCGCGGCATCGCCCATCAGCGGACGCTTCGTGCGATCACGATCGCCGCCGCAGCCGAAAAGCGTAATGACTTTGCCTCGGAGCCCCGCGCGCGCGACGAAATCGCGGGCCAGAGCAGTCAGATTGCGCAGCGCGTCGTCGGTATGCGCGTAGTCCACCGCCACCGTGAAGGGCTGACCGCAATCCACGCGCTCGAAGCGTCCGGGAACCCTGGCGAGTTCGAACACGCCTTTCGCAATGGCTTCCATCGGGCAATTGCGCGCGTACCCGGCCGCGCAAGCGGCAAGAACGTTGTACACATTCACGTTGCCAACCAGCGGCGACCACATCGCCGTCGTCCCCGATGGCGTCACCATCTGAAAGCGCGTGCCGCGCGCGGTGATTTCGACCGACTCGGCGTGGAAATCTCCGGAGGCCAAGCCGTAGCAGAGCACCTGTGAGCTCTTCTTCCTGCTCACTGCCAGCAATTGCCGGCCCGATTCATCGTCGATATTGATGACGGCAACGCGCGGCGGCTCGGTCCCACAGCCTTCAAACAGCACCTGCTTCGCGCGGAAGTAGTCGTCCATCGTGCCGTGATAGTCCAGATGATCGCGCGTGAGATTTGTAAATACCGCGACATCGAACGGAATTCCGAAAATCCTTTGCTGGTCGAGCGCGTGCGAAGAAACCTCCATCACCGACTCGGTAACGCCCTGGCTCAATCCCTCGGCGAGCAACCGGTTCAGCTCGAGTGCTTCCGGCGTGGTGTGCGGCGCGGGCAGGATTTTCCCCGCAACATGATATTCGATCGTTCCCACCAGTGCAGTCTTGCGCCCGGCGGCTCGGAGAATGGATTCGATCAGGAAAGCCGTGGTGCTCTTGCCGTTGGTTCCCGTGATTCCAGTGTTCGCGATGCGCTCCGCGGGGCGCTTGTAGAAATTCGCACTCAACCGGGCCAGTGCGCGCCTTCCATGCGGGACTTGCACCCATGCAGCCCCCGGGCGTGGCTGCTCGGCGGCGGAATCGGTGACGACAGCGGCGGCTCCGGCGGCGATGGCTTGATCGATGTAGCGATTGCCGTCGCTCGATTCGCCCTTCATGGCGACGAACACGCTGCCCTGCTGAACGCGGCGTGAATCATACTCGACGCCGCTCACGGCGGGATTGCCGCTTTGGGAGAGGATTTCCGCGCCCTCGAGCAGTTGTCGGAAAGTCATTGCAGTGATTATAAACAGCCGCGGGCAGCGGATTCGTCTCGGTCGATGATCTAAATTTCTACCACGGAGGCACGGAGACCCGGAGAAGAGCAGATCACAAGTAAGAAGTCAGATTGCAGAAGTGGAACCGCGCGGCCCGCTCTTCCATCCACTCTGCTCTGTTGCTTTTCTCTGTGTCTCTGTGACTCCGTGGTGAACGGTTCTCGTCATCTCCCAAAGCGCACGGTGACGCGCGATCCGGCGGCAACGTGAGCGCCGGGCAGGGGTGTCTGCTCTCGTGCAGTCCCGCTGCCAATCGCGTCCAGATCGAGGCCGGCATCTTGCGCGGCCTCCACCGCGGCGCGCACACTCTTTCCCAGGAACAATGGGACCGCGATGCCGCCTTCCTCGACATCCAGGATCACGGTTCCGCTGGCCGGCAGTTTCGGGACTGTCGAATCATCTGGTTTCGAGGACGGCGCCGAGGGCGCGGCCGACACCGGGGCGCTCGCCTCCTTTTGTGTCAGCGATGCGGGTACAACCTGCGCCGCAATCGCAGTCGGCTTCGTAGCCGCCGGTGCTCTCGACAGTTCGCCAGCCTCCGCCATATCGAGCGGCGCACCCAGATGATCCGGCGAACTTTCTTCCAGATTCGCATCACTGGTGTTGCGCCGCGCAAGCAGAACCTGTCGGCTGGCCGGCAAATCGGCATCGTGCGGCACGCGCTGATATTCGAGCGCTTGTTGCATGATTCGCTGGAACACGGGGGCGCAAACCTGACCGCCCTGGTGCAGTCCGACGGCGGAATCAAGAATCACCGCCACCGCGATCTGCGGGTTATTGATGGGAGCAAATCCAGCAAACGAGGCGACGTACTTCGTCCTGGAATAGGCGCCGGTCGCGGGATCTAGCTTCTGGGCAGTGCCGGTCTTTCCCGCCGCACTGTAGCCTTCAAGAAGAGCCTTGCGGCCCGTGCCGTGCAATACGACGCCTTGCAGCATCTGGCGCATTTGCGCAGCCGTCAACGACGAGATGACGCGCGTTCCCTCGGCCGGCTGGAAAGAGATTCTCTGCGGCGTATTCTGCGGCTCAATCGCTCCCGCCACGATGCGCGGCGGAACATGCACTCCATCGTTGGCAATGGTCGAGACCAGCGAAATCAGTTGCAGCGGCGAGATCCCGATCTCTTGCCCCATCGAAATCGCGCCGATCGAAACCTTCGACCAGCGGCTCACCGGCTTGGTCAAGCCCGGAGTTTCGCCCGGTAGCTCGATCCCTGTCCGCTGGCCAAAGCCAAAGGCGCGAATGTATTTGTAGAATCGATCCTCCCCCAGCCGCAAAGCAACCTTGATCGCACCCACGTCGCTCGACTCCGCCAGAATATCCGCGACCGAGAGCACGCCGTGCGGTTTGCTGTCGTGGATGCGCATGCCGTTGATGACGATCGACCCCATCTGGCAGTCGAACATTTCGTCTGGCCGCGTGATTTTCTCGTCCAGCCCGGCCGAGATGGTAACCATCTTGAACGTCGAACCGGGCTCGTAGACGTCGCTGACCGCCCGATCTTTTAACGCTTCATTCCGAATTTCCTTCCGGATGTTGGGATTGAACGTGGGCTGGTTGGCCAGCGCCAGGACCTCACCGGTGTGCGGGTTCTCCACGATCACCGTGCCGGCGATGGCGTGGGTCTCTTCCATCGCGCGCTCCAATTCGCGCTCGGCGATGTACTGGATGTTCTGATCAATCGTCAGCACGACGCTGTTGCCCGCTTCCGGCTGCTTCTCGACGCTCGCGAACCAGCGCTTGCGCGCGTCCACGGAGATCATCAGCTTGCCGGGCTTGCCCTGAAGTTCGGAATTGAATTGCCGCTCGATTCCGCTCAGGCCCTGATCATCGGTGCCGACATAGCCCAGCACCTGCGCCGCCAGCTCGCGCTTGGGATAGAACCGCTTGGGCTCCTTCTGAAAATGGATGCCCTGCAGGTTGAGCGAGCGCATACGCTCCACACTTTCGGCATCCGCCTTGCGAGCCACCCAGCAAAAAGTCTTGTGGGCCCGGCAGTCCGCCAGCACCACTCGCGGGTCATCCTTTGTAATGCGTGTAATCAGGCTGATGGTGTTGGGAAGGTCGGGAATCTCCGTGGGCACGGCGAACACCGAGTCCACCTGGATTGACATCGCCAATTCGCGCCCCGCGCGGTCGTAAATGATTCCCCGTTTCGGTGAAAGGTCGAAGCTGCGCTGCTGCTGGTGCTGGGCGCGGTGCTGGAAATCTCCGTAGCAGAAAATCTGCAAGTACACAAGCCGCAGACAGATGGCCACCACCCACAGACAGAGGAGTCCGGACAGGAGGTAGAGCCTGAAACGCGCGCTGTTCGAAGAGGGACTGGCCGCCACTGGATTAGTTCTCAGTTCCCGGTTCTCGGTTCCCAGTACGGACCCGTGAGCTTTTCGCTGAGAATTGAGAGGCCATCTCATGAATGGTTTTGGGAAGGGCACGGCTTTCAGCCGTGCCGCTTCGGACCGCCAAACACGCGGGCTTTAGCCCCTGAGGGCCCGGCAGTTTGGGCCTTTGGTTCATTATGAGATAGCTTCTGAAAACTGAAACTGCACTACCGCACCGAAACCACCGACACGGGCGTCACGCTGGCCATGACCGGTGCCGCACTATCGTCGCTCGCATCCATGCGGATGACCTGGCCGGGTTGCGGCGACTGCAAGCCCAGCTTGCGGGCCATTACGTCGATTCGCTCCGGATCGCGCAGCGACGCTTCTTCCAGGCGCAGCGCCCGGTTCATTTCCATGAGCCCGTCGCGCTCGGCGCGTAGCGACTCGATCTTGTACCCGTATTCAATCGCTCGGAAATGTTGCAGCGCGTATCCCATCACCAGCACGAACAGCAGGCACAGGGCGATGCCAAAGTGCTTCATCTCGCGGGCCCGGCGCGGATCTTCAAATTTCGCCAAACGTGAGTTATCGATGGCCTTGCGAAAATAAATTTCTGGAGTTCCGAGCCAGCAGGACTGGCGCCCGGGGCGGGAGAATGCGGTGGCGGCGGCGCTCATGGTTATGCCACTCCGGCGAATCTGGAATCGTAGCTTGCGTTTTCCTGAACGGAAGCGAACCAGGGTTCGATGTCCGTCATATCGAGGTCTCGCGCTTTCGCTTCGGCGAGCTCCACCGTCGCGATCAGATCTTCAATCAAGGTGCCTGTGTACGTCATGTTTAGGTGTTCCTGTTTTGTTCCGGACGCGGCCTTGTTTTTTCTTGCTTGGCCGCTCCGGAAAAACTCCACCACAGAGTTGCGAAATCTTTACCCGGCACGCCTTACGATCACCGCACCGGGAAGCCCGGCAGTTTCTCCGGACAAACCCAAGTAGCGCCGGCGTCTCGCCGGCAATGCTGCTACACTCTCTCGGCCGCGCGCATCTTCGCGCTCCGCGATCGAGGATTGCGATCGATCTCTTCTTCCGTCGCCGTCACCGGCTTTTTCGTCAGCACCCGGTACCAGCCCTGCTTCGCGCCATCGCGAAACGCATCCTTGACGATCCTGTCTTCGAGCGAGTGAAAGCTGATCACCACCAGCCTTCCGCCCGGCTTCAGCACGCGAGGCGCCGCCTCCAGCAGTGCTTTCAGATCGTCCAGTTCATGGTTTACGAAGATTCGGAGAGCCTGAAAGGTCTTGGTCGCCGGATGAATCCGCCGTTCTGCTTGATTCATTGGCCGGGCCGCGGCTGATATGACGTC
>Ga0209698_10003359_pt1 | contig 17906 bp, 20 predicted proteins | sample LitLauG_LLR_2012_FD_187203 | JGI IMG/M metagenome (GOLD analysis project Ga0209698, IMG submission 187203) | Freshwater sediment microbial communities from Pennsylvania, USA - Little Laurel Run_MetaG_LLR_2012 (SPAdes) (version 2) | ecosystem: Environmental > Aquatic > Freshwater > Creek >...
GCCAGCGCCATGGGGCCAGCCTGCTCGGCGGGTGTGACGGCGGGGTGGGGGAGGTGGTGCGACCAGGCGCGGGACCGGAGCGCCGTATCCTGGCCGGGTGAGCGAGCCGGCGCCGAGGACCTTCCACATCCGCACCTTCGGGTGCCAGATGAACGAGCACGACTCCGAGCGGTTGGCCGGCGCCCTGGTGGCCGACGGGCTGGTGGCGACGGACGACATGGAACAGGCGGATGTGGTGGTGTTCAACACCTGCTGCATCCGGGAGAACGCGGACAACAAGTTCTACGGACACCTGGGCAATCTGAAGGCCCTGCGTGAGTCGCGGCCGGACATGCAGATCGCGGTCGGAGGGTGTCTGGCGCAGATGGACAAGGAGAAGATCCAGGAGCGCGCCGGCCACGTCGACGTCGTGTTCGGGACGCACAACCTGACGTCGGCGCCGGCGTTGCTGCGTCGGTCTGCCACCGAGGGGCCGCTCCTGGAGATCCTGGACGAGCCCGTGCCCGAGGCCGCCGACCAGCAGACCGCGGCACTGGCCGCGGTGCGTGACCTGCCGTATGCGGCGTGGGTGACCATCCAGATGGGGTGCGACAACAGCTGTGCCTACTGCATCGTGCCGGCGGTCCGGGGTCCAGAGGTCTCTCGCACCATGGACGACCTGGTCTCCGAGGTCGAGGAACTGGCCCGGAGGGGTGTCACCGAGGTGACGCTGCTCGGCCAGAACGTGAACTCGTACGGGCGGGACCTGACGAAGCGGGCGCCGCTGTTCGGCGACCTCCTCCGTGCCACCGGCGCGGTCGAGGGTATCCGACGGGTCCGGTTCACCAGCCCGCACCCGAAGGACCTGCGTCCCGACGTGATCGCGGCCATGGCCGAGACTCCGGAGGTCTGCAATCACCTCCACCTGCCGCTCCAGTCGGGAAGCGACTCCGTGCTGGTAGCCATGCGCCGGGGCTACACAGCCGAGCGGTACCTCGACCGACTGGCGGCCGCCCGGGCGGGCATCGACGACCTGGCCGTCACCACCGACCTGATCGTCGGTTTCCCGGGAGAGACCGAGGACGACCTCGAGCGGACCCTGGAGGTCGCCGCCGAGGCCCAGTTCGACAGCGCCTACACGTTCGTCTTCTCTCCGCGACCGGGCACTCGGGCGGCAGCCATGACCGACCTGTTCGTGCCCCCAGAGGTGGCCGCCGAGCGGATGGAACGCCTCCGGAACGTGGTCGAGCGGTCGGCGTCGGTCAAGCACGAGGGTCGTGTGGGCAGGATCGAGGAGGTCGTCGTCGAGGGTCCGTCCAAGCGCGATCCCTCGGTCACGACCGGGCGGACCGGGCAGAACAAGCTGGTGCACTTTGCTGCGCCCGAGGGGCCGGTGATCGCGGACGGCTCCTACGCCACGGTCCGGGTCACCGGAGCGGCTCGCCACCATCTGACGGGTGACCTGGTCGCCGTCACGGCCCGGCCGTCCCACCGGACCCGCATCCCGGTGTCCGCCGGCTGACGTGGACGTCGCCCTCGTCGGGCCCACCGCATCGGGCAAGTCAGCGGTCGCCCTGGACGTGGTCCGAGCCGTCCGGGCAAGGGGCATCGAGGGCGCCGAGGGCGCCGGTGACGTCGAACTGGTGTCCGTGGATTCCATGGCCGTCTACCGGGGCATGGACCTGGGCACGACCAAGCCGACACGGGAGGTCCGGGCGGAGGTCCGTTACCACCTGGTCGACCTGGTGGACCCTGACGAGGAGTTCACCGTCACCAGGTTCCAGACGGCGGCCCGTGCCGCCCGTGCGGCCATCGCAGAGCGGGGCAACCGCGCTTTGCTGGTCGGAGGGACAGGGCTCTACCTGCGTTCGGTGATCGACGACCTCGAGTTCCCGGGACGGTTCGACGGCGTGGCGTCCGGTCTGCGGGACGGGCTGGATGCAGCCGGGTCCGACGGCAGCGCCGAGCGGGCGGCGGCGGTCGCCGTCCTGCACGGGCAACTGCAGGATCTCGATCCGGTGGCCGCAGGGCGAATCGAGCCGGGCAACGAACGGCGGGTGGTCCGGGCGCTCGAAGTGACGCTCGGGTCGGGTCGACCCTTCTCTGAGTTCGGTCCGGGACTCGACCGCTATCCACCCACGACGGTGGCACTCGTCGGCCTCAGGCCGGACCCCGTGGTGACCGACCGCCGGATCGGCGAGCGGTTCGTGGAACTGATGGACGCCGGATTGCTGGACGAGGTCCGTGCACTGGCGGCGCGGCCCGCCGGGCTGTCGCGCACCGCCCGCCAGGCGCTCGGCTACCGCGAGCTCCTTTCACACGTGGAGGACGGCGTGCCGCTGGAAGATGCTGTCGACGAGGCGGTCCGACGCACCCGCAAGTTCGCCCGCCGCCAGCTGGCGTGGTTCCGACGGGACCCGCGCATCGTCTGGGTGGATCCCGGGGAGGACCCGGTGCAGGCCGTGCTCGTCGCCCTGGACGGGCGCGCGGGGGTACCGGTCGGGTGAGAGACTGTCGGACGACGCCATGACCACGACCCCCACCACCTCCTCACTTCTCCGGTTCACCAAGCACCACGGTGCCGGCAATGACTTCCTGGTCCTGATCGACCCGGTCTCCACGGGGCCGCTCGCCCCTGACCTGGTCCAGGCGCTGTGTGATCGCCGGTTCGGGATCGGTGCCGACGGGGTGATCCAGATCGTCGACGCCCACGGCGCCGCCGACGTGGGAATGGTCCTGCAGAATGCGGACGGGGGCGAGGCCGAGATGAGCGGCAACGGGATGCGGTGTCTGGCCCAGGCGGCCGTGTTGAGCGCTCTGGTGACCCCACCGGAGTTCACCGTGGCCACCGCGGCAGGCATCAAGACCGTCGAGTACTTCGAGGGTGACGGGGTCCATGCGGCCGAAGCCTCGGTCGAACTGGGGTCGGCGGTCCTCGGCCCCGACCAGCCGCAGAAGTTCCCCGACCGCAAGGTGCGGACGGTCGACATGGGCAATCCCCACGTGGTCATGTTCGGCCCCACTCTGGACGGGGTGGACGTGACCGGGATCGGCTCCAGCCTGCAGGCGGTGCACGAGGGAGGCGTCAATGTGGAGTTCATCGCCTCGGGCGGGGAGCCGGGCGTCCTGGACCTGCGCGTCTTCGAACGCGGCGTCGGCGAGACCGAGGCCTGTGGCACCGGTAGTGCCGCCGCGGCGGCGGCCGCCCGCAGTTGGGGCTTGGTAGGGGACCGGGTGGTCGTTCGCAATCCGGGTGGCACACTGCAGGTGACGCTGGACGGTGACCGTGCCCGGCTTCGGGGCCCCGTCCACCGGATCGCCTCGGTCGTCGTGGACCCGCTGGCGGTCCTCGACGGGGCCCGGCCGGTGCGGACGGCCGCCCGATGAGCGCCGGGCCCGGATGAACGGACGGTCCCGATGAACGGCTCCGGTCGATGAACGGCTCCGGCTCGTGAGTCCGAACGACTCGGCGTTCACCGACACCCTGATCTCCCGGGAGGTCCGGGAACGCATCGTGATCGTCGGCGTGACCTTCCCCACGGGGACCCCGGCGGCAACCGAGGCGGGGCTCGACGAGCTGGCCCTGCTGGTGGACACGGCGGGTGCGGATGTGGCCGGCAGGATCACCCAGCGTCGGACCACGCCCGACCCGGCGACCTACCTGGGCAAAGGCAAGGCCGAGGAACTCCTGGCCGTCTGCCTCGACGTCGATGCCGACACGGTCGTGTTCGACGACGACCTGTCGCCGGCCCAGCAGCGGAACCTGGAGAAGATCCTGGGTCGCACCGCAATCGACCGCACCGCGGTGATCCTCGACATCTTCGCCCAGAACGCCCGCACGCCCGAGGGACGTGCACAGGTGGAACTGGCGCTGCTGCGCTACCGGCTGCCCCGGCTGCGCGGCAGGGGCCACGGCCTCAGCCAGCAGGCCGGTGGGATCGGTACCCGCGGACCCGGCGAGACCCAGCTCGAAGTGGACCGGCGGCGGCTGGTGCAGCGCATGACCCGCCTCGAGGCCGATCTCAGACAGCTCGACCGGACCCGACGGGTCCAGCGCCGCGGCCGCCAGCGCGGGCGCCAGCGCACGGTATCGCTGGTGGGCTACACCAACGCCGGCAAGTCGACCCTGCTCAACCGATTGTGCGCCTCGGACGTGCTCGTCGAGGATCGCCTCTTCTCGACCCTCGACCCCAGGACCCGCCGGTTCGACCTTCCCGGCGGCGAGCTCGTCCTGCTGACCGACACGGTGGGCTTCGTGCGGAAGCTCCCCCACCAGGTCGTGGAGGCGTTCCGTTCGACACTCGAGGTGGTGCTCGAGTCCGACCTGATCGTCCACGTCGTCGACGGCTCCGCCCCGGACCTCCAGGGTCAGATCGATGCCGTCCACTCGGTACTGACCGAAATCGGCGCCGACGACCTGCCCGAGCTCCTGGTGGTGAACAAGGCGGACGCCCTGGGGCACGGCGACGACGACACGGGCGAGGAGGCCCACCGGCTCCTGGCGGCGCACCCCGGATCCGTGCTGGTGTCCGCGCGGACCGGTGCCGGCATCGACGAGCTGCTGGTGACCATCGGCGACCGGCTGCGCGTGGGGGACCGGGTGGTCGAGCTCGAGATCCCCTGGGCACGCGGGGACGTCCTGGCCGCCGTGCACCGGGAGGGCGAGATCGTAGGGGAGGAGGCCGGGGAGGCCGCCACCCGGATCCAGGTCGTACTGGACGAGGCCGGCAAGGCCCGCTTCGCGGAGTTCCTGGCGTCATGAGCCGGACGCCCGACGGCTCCGGCTTCGCCCCGCCGCCCTATCCCTACGAACGGCTGAACGGGGCGAAGGCCCGGGCCACCGAGCGGTTCGCCGACCGCGGCGGACTGGTGGACTGCTCCATCGGCACGCCATGTGACCCGCCACCGGAGGCCGTCCTGGCCGCCATGGCCTCTTCGGGCACCGAGCGGGGCTATCCGACATCGCCGGGTTCGCCGGCCTACCGGAGGGCGGCCGCGGAGTGGATCCGTCGGAGATTCGGGGCGGAGGTCGACCCGGACACCCAGGTGGCGGCGTGCGTCGGTACCAAGGAGTTCGTGGCCACCACCGCACAGTTCCTGCGGCTGCGCTCACCTGACCGTGACACCGTCCTGTATCCCTCCGTGTCGTATCCCACCTATGCCATGGGGGCGACGTTGGCCGGGGCGCGGGCGGTGCCGGTTCCCGAGCAGGCCGGTGGGGGCCTCGACCTCGACGCCGTCGACCCGGAGGACACGGCGCGGGCACTTGTGCTGTGGGTCAACTCGCCGTCCAACCCGACCGGACAGCTCACCGACCTCGACCGGTCGGCGACCTGGGGCCGCGAACGAGGGGTGCCGGTCTTCAGTGACGAGTGCTACGCGGAGTTCACCTGGGACGGACCGCCGCGCAGCATCCTCGAGGCCGGCGCGGAAGGGGTGGTGGCCGTCCACTCGCTGTCGAAGCGATCGAACCTGGCGGGGGTGCGGGCGGGGCTGTACGCCGGGGACGAGGCGCTGGTGACGTACCTCCTCGACGTCCGGCGCCATGCCGGGCTCATGGTCCCCGGTCCGGTCCAGGCAGGAGCGGTCGTCGCCCTGGAGGACGACGTGCACGTCGAGGAGCAGCGGGAGCGGTACCGGGTGCGGCTGGAGTTCCTGGCCGGCGTGCTGACCGAGGCAGGGCTGCCCGTGTCCCTGCCGGCGGGCGCCTTCTACCTGTGGGTCCCGGTCCCGGACCGCTACGCCGACGGATGGGAGCTCTGTGACCGGTTGGCCGACGAGGCCGGCCTGCTGGTGAGCCCGGGCGAGCTCTACGGCGAGGGCGGACGGGGCCACGTGCGTGTGGCAGTGGTCCAGCCGATGGACCGGCTCGAGCTGGTGGCCGAACGCGTTTCCGGCACCGGTTGACGGCTGGGGACTTCCGGGCGTCGACGGGCGGGTCGGAAGCGGGCGGTAACGTCTCCCTCCATGGCAGACCTCGTCGACCGCATCGAAGCACTCTGGGACCGGGCGCCCGGGCTGAGCCCGTCGGACACCGACGCGCTCGCCACGGTGACCGAGGCGGTCGGACTGCTCGACTCAGGGGAGGCCCGGGTGGCCGAGATCGACCCGACCACCGACCAGGTAGTGGTGCACCAGTGGCTGAAGCACGCCATCCTCCTCCTGTTCCGCCTCCGGTCGATGGAGACCATCGAGGTCGGACCGTTCGAGTTCGCCGACAAGCTGCCGCTGAAGCGCGACTTCGAGGCCGCCGGGGTCCGGGTCGTGCCCGGCGCCTCGGCCCGGTGGGGCTCGTACCTGGCCCCGGGCGTCATCTGCATGCCCAGCTACGTCAACATCGGCGCCCGGGTGGGGGCAGGCACCATGGTCGACACCTGGGCGACCGTCGGATCGTGCGCGCAGATCGGCGAACAGGTCCACCTGTCCGGAGGTGTGGGCATCGGTGGCGTGCTCGAGCCCGCCCAGGCCGCACCGGTGATCATCGAGGACGAAGTGATGATCGGGAGCCGCGCCATGATCACCCAGGGGGCCCGCGTGGGACGTGGTTCGGTGATCGGCGAGGGGACCATCCTCAACCCGTCCATCCCGGTGATCGACGCCGAGACCGGCGACGAACTGGGCCGGGGGCACGTGCCGCCGTGGTCGGTGGCCGTGCAGGCCAACCGGAGGCGCGACTTCCCGGGCGGCGAGTTCTACCTTCCGTGCGTGCTGGTGCTCAAGCGCCTCACCGAAGGACAGCGCCACGACAAGGCGCAGCTCAACGACATCCTCCGCACCCACGGGGTGGCGGTGTGACCCGGGTGGTGCCGGCGTGACGGCAGTTGGGGGATCGGGCGCCGGGGGCCCGGGCGTGGCAGCAACCGGTCCGGACACCTCCGTCACCGACGGTCTCCTCGGCCTGGCCACCGCGCTGGTGGGCATCCCTTCGGTCAGCCACAACGAGGGCCCGATGGCCGACGCCGTGGAGGCCGCACTGGACCTGTGCCCGTGGTTGACGGTCGACCGGGTGGGACACAACGTCGTGGCCCGCACGGAGCTGGGGCATGCCCGGAGGGTCCTGCTGGCCGGTCATCTCGACACGGTGCCGTCGGCCGAGGGCAATGACGAGCCCCGCCTGGACGGTGACGTGCTCCACGGTCTGGGTGCCGTGGACATGAAGGGTGGCCTGGCCGTCTTCCTGCACCTGGCCGGCGGCCTCGACGCACCGCCCATGGACGTCACCTGGTGTTTCTACGCGGCCGAGGAGGTGTCGCGCGAGCACAACGGGCTCCTGCAGCTGTGGGAGGAGCGACCGGACCTGCTCGCCGCCGACGTGGCCGTGCTCGGCGAGCCCACCGACGGCGTCGTGGAGGCCGGGTGCCAGGGGACGCTTCGGATCCGGGTGACCCTGGCCGGGCTGCGTGCGCACACCGCGCGTCCGCACACCGGGCGCAACGCCATCCACCGGCTCGCCGGGGTCCTGACTGCGATCGACGGCTTCGAGGTCCGGCGACCGGTGATCGACGGCTGCGAGTACGCCGAGCAGCTGCAGGTCGTGTCGGTGGACGGTGGGGTGGCGGGCAACGTGGTGCCCGACAGGGCAACGGTGGTCGTGAACCACCGGTTCGCGCCCGACCGCACGGTCGCCCAGGCCGAGTCCGGGGTGCGACAGCTGCTCGAGCCGTTCCTCGAGCCGGGCGACCACTGGGAGCTGTTGGAGGCCGCACCGGCGGCACCGCCGGCCCTCGACGACCCGGTCCTGTCCGCTCTGGTGGCCGCCAGTGGCGCTCCCCCGCGGGCCAAGGTCGGATGGACCGACGTGGCGTTCTTTGCCGAGCGGGGTGTGCCTGCGGCCAACTTCGGCCCGGGTGACCCGCTGCTCGCCCACACGCCCGGCGAGCACGTGAGCTCGGGCCAGCTGGCCCATGTCGCTTCGGTGCTGGAGACGGTGCTGCGCGACGGAAGGTAGGTGGATAGGGTCGGTCGCATGACCACCACCACCCGCACACTGGGCAGTTCCGGACTCGTCGTGTCTTCCCAGGGCCTCGGCTGCATGGGTATGAGCGAGTTCTACGGTCCCGGTGACGAGACGGAATCGATCGCCACCATCCACCGGGCCCTCGACCTCGGCGTCACCTTCCTCGACACCGCCGACATGTACGGCCCCTACCTGAACGAGGAGCTCGTGGGTCGGGCGATCGCCGGTCGGCGCGACGAGGTCGTCCTCGCCACGAAGTTCGGGATCGTGCGCACCGCCGACCCTGCGGTCCGGTCGATCCGGGGCGACGCCGAGTACGTCCACGCGGCCTGCGACGCGTCGCTGCAACGGCTCGGGGTCGACCACATCGACCTCTACTACCAGCACCGAAGCGACGCCGGCGTCGCCATCGAGGAGACGGTGGGGGCCATGGCCGAGCTGGTGGCGGCGGGGAAGGTCCGGTTCCTGGGGCTGTCCGAAGCGGCACCCGACACGCTGCGACGGGCGAATGCCGTGCACCCGATCAGCGCCCTGCAGAGCGAGTGGTCCCTGTGGAGCCGGGACATCGAGGCCGACGTGGTTCCCGCCGCCCGCCAGCTGGGGATCGGCATCGTGGCCTACAGCCCCCTCGGTCGTGGATTCCTCACCGGGCAGATCACCTCGCCCGACGACTTTCCCGACGGCGACTTCCGGAAGTTCCTCCCGCGGTTCACCGGCGACAATTTCGCCCACAACATGGCACTCGTCGACACGGTCCGGCAGCTGGCCGCAGACAAGGGCTGCACACCAGGTCAGCTCGCACTGGCCTGGGTACTGAGCCGTGGGGACGACGTGGTCCCGATCCCGGGGACCAAGCGGCGCACCTACCTCGAGGAGAACGTGGCCGCCGGTGACCTCGTACTCGATGCGGCCGATCTCGCGGCCATCGACGAGGTGTTCCCCGTGGAGGCCGCCGCCGGCACCCGGTACCCGGACATGAGCCCGATCGGAGCGGCGACCCCGGAAGCGTGACGGCTGGGGTCGCCGGACTACCTGCGCACGAGTTTCAGGGCCAACCTGGGGACCACGAAGGACGCAAGGAAGATCGGCAGGAACCGCTTCCCGGTACATCGGAAGGCGACGACCTCACCGTCGGCGACGTCGAAGCTCTCCACGCCGCTCGACATGCGGCCGTCCCGGATCTGCACGGTATGACGCCCGGGTCGGACCGGCAGCTCGATCGTGTCGTTCATGTCGACAGACCCCACCCGCACACCGTCGACGACGACTTCGTACGGTCCCCGCCGGACCTCCGCTCCGATCGACGCGTGGGTCAACGTGAGAGTTGCCGGCACCGTCCTTCTCCCTTCCAGGCCGGCCGGGCCCCATGCGGGTGACCCACGTCCGACCTCCCCCAGTCTGCCCCGTTCCGACCTGCCCGCCGCTGACCACTCGGCCCGGGTCCGGATTGCGCACCGGGTGGGATGGCGCGGAAGGGACTCGGGAGCGCCCACGCACCCTGGCCCTACCGGGTGTCGCCGATCAGGTCACCCCGGGGGGCTGATCGTCAGAGGCGGCGCAGCACCGTGACGACCTTGCCGAAGACCGTCACCTCGTCGGGGTCGAACACCATCGGCTCGAGCCGGGGGTTCGACGGGGTGAGCACGATCTTGCCGTCCTTCGAGGAGAAGGTCTTCACGGTCGCCTCCTCGTCGGGTATGCCCGCCACCACGATGTCGCCCTGCTCGGCGTCGGGCTGTTGGCGGACCACGACGAAGTCGCCCTCCACGATGCCGGCGTCGATCATCGAGTCCCCCTTGACCCGAAGCATGAAGAGCGTGCCCGTGCCGGTGAAGTCCTCCGGCAGCGGGTAGAGCTCCTCGATGTTCTCCTGGGCCAGCACGCCGGTTCCGGCGGCGACCTCACCGACCAGTGGGACGTGTCGAAGGGGCCGGGCATCGACGATGACCTTGGACGACGGGTCGTAGCAGACCTCGATGGCACGGGGCTTGGTCGGGTCGCGGCGCAGGTAGCCCTCGCGCTGGAGTACCGCCAGATGTGCGTGCACGGTCGACGAGGAGGTGAGACCGACCACCTCGCCGATCTCCCGCACCGACGGCGGGTAGCCGCGGTCGCGGACCGATTCGGAGATGCAGTCGAGGATCTGCTTGCGCTTCGTGCTCAGTACCTGGGCCATGGGTCCCTCCGCTGTCCGGTCCGCCGTGGGTGACGTGGGCGTTGTCACACCCTGGTGCGAACGTCCGTTTGCATGAACGTAGCCCGCGACCGCATCCAAAGCAAACATCTGTTCGAAAAAGCCATTGACACCGAACAGGTGTTCGTGATGGGATGGCCACATGACGAACACGGGTTCGCTTGCGAACACCCGACGGATGGCGGCGGACCGGGTGTCACACCCCTGCCGTACAACGGTGGCGACGGGGACGACAGGAAGGATCTTCGAATGACAGCGCTTCTCACAGCACCCCTGCCGGAGCATCTGGACGACGAGCCGGTTCGGCCCGGCCGTCCGGAACTCCGGCTGGTCCAGGGGAGGACGCACCGGGCGGAGCGGCGGCCCCGCGTTGAGCCCGGAGTCGGCGGGGCCGGTTCGGTGCGTGCGCCCCGGCGCCACGTCCCGGTCGAGGTCCGGCGTCGGCGCACGCTTCTCGCGATGATGGGCCTGGCGCTGGCCCTCCTCGCACTTCCGCTGGGCGGATTCGGTGGCGCCTCCCACACCACCGAATCCGCCTTCGCGGCCAACGGGCACTCGGCCACCTACACGGTCCGCGCCGGGGACACCCTGTGGTCGATCGCTCAGCGCATGGACCCGAACGGCGACCCGAGGCCCATCGTGTCGCAGCTGGCGGCCCAGGTGGGGGGCTACACCGTGATCCCGGGCGAGCTGCTCACCCTTCCCTGATGGTGGCCGGCCACCCGTCGTAGCCGTGCCGACCGATTGCGACAGGTGGGCGCCGGAGACTGTGCTCACCTTCCCCGGCGCAAGTGGGTCGATACGGGGCTCGAGGTCCCTGATGCATCCCGACCGAGCGCCGAGGGGCACTAGCCTTGAAGGCGTGCGTTGTCCCTGGTGTCTGGCCGACGACGATCGGGTGGTGGACTCGAGGGTTGCCGAGGACGGTGCGGCCATCCGACGCCGACGCGAATGTTCGGGCTGTGGACACCGGTACACGACGTTCGAGCGGATTGACGAGATCCCTCTGATCGTCGTCAAGCGCTCGGGCATCCGCCAGCCGTTCGACCGGGGCAAGCTGATCGACGGGCTCCGGTCGGCTACCAAGAACCGCCCCGTCACCGAGGAGCAGCTCGAGGTCGTGGCGCGCGAGGTCGAGGACGAACTGCGCGAGGAGGGGTGGGAGTCGACGTCCGAGCAGGTCGGTCTGGCCGTGCTCGAGCACCTCCGGGTCGTGGACGAGGTGGCGTACCTGCGGTTTGCCAGCGTCTACAAGGGGTTCGAGGGTGTCGACGACTTCCGGAGAGAAGTGGGCCTGCTGACGAAGACCACTGCCCCGAAGCGCCCGGGGGGCTGACCGATGGCCGAGCTGCTCCAGGACGTGCCCCATCGGGCGCTCGCCGTCTATGCGCACCCTGATGATCCCGACGTGTCGTGCGGTGGCACCCTGGCGGCGTGGGCCGCCGCCGGATGCGAGGTCCATACCCTCATCTGCACCGACGGAGGCAAGGGCACTGCCGACCCCGACGTCGAACCGAAGGAGCTCATCGCCGCCCGGGCCGAGGAGGCTGCCGCCGCGGCGGCGCTGTTGGGCGTGACCGGACAGACGTTCCTCGGTGTGCCCGACGGCGAGCTCGAGGACGAGTCCTGGTTCCGCGAGACGCTGGTGGCGGCGGTGCGTCGACTGCAGCCCGAGGTCGTGCTCTGCCCCGATCCGACGGCGGTCTTCTTCGGTCAGGACTACTTCAACCACCGGGACCACCGGATCACCGGATTCGTCGTGCTCGACGCCGTGGCACCGGCCGCGGCCATGCCGCACTACTTCCCCGAGGCGGGCCCGGCCCACCAGGTGTCCACCGTGCTGCTGTCGGGCACGCTGGAGCCCGACGTCTGGATCGACATCACCACCACGGTCGAGATGAAGGGCGCGGCAGTCGGCTGCCACCGCAGTCAGTTTCCCGATGGTGGCGAGTGGGCGGCAACGGCCATGCGCCTGGCCGCCGAAGACGCAGGGCGTCATGCCGGGGTCCCGTGTGCCGAGGGCTTCCGGAGACTGCGTCTCGGGGGGTGAGCGGGCCGGCCGAGACCGTTCCCGGCGCGCCGGTTCCGACCGGCACGGGGCAACCGGCGGGGGACCGGGTGATCCTCCATGTGGACATGGACTCGTTTTTCGCCTCGGTCGAGGTCCTCGATGATCCGTCCCTGCGAGGTAGACCGGTCATCGTCGGAGGGAGCGGTGTCCGTGGCGTGGTTGCCGCCTGCACCTACGAGGCCCGGATGTTCGGGGTCCATTCGGCGATGGCGTCGTCGGTCGCCCGTCGACTGTGTCCGGACGCCGTCTTCGTCGACGGCCGGTTCCACCGGTACACCGAGGAGAGCCGGCGGCTCCACGGGATACTCGGGTCGTTCACCCACCTGGTCGAGGGGATCTCGCTCGACGAGGCGTTCCTCGACGTGTCCGGGGCGGTGCACCTCTTCGGTGATGGTGCCCGGATCGGCCACGTGATCCGGGAGCGCGTGCTCGCCGAGATGTCGCTCCCCTGCTCGGTCGGGGTCGGTCGCTCCAAGCTCATGGCCAAGCTCGCCTCCAAGGACGCCAAGCCGCGCGCCTCGAGGGCCGGGATAGAGCCCGGTCCCGGAGTCGTCCAGGTCCTCCCGGGAGACGAGCTCGCCTTCCTCCACCCGAAGCCGGTGCGGGCCCTGTGGGGGATCGGGCCGGTCACCGAGCGGCGACTGCTGGCGCTCGGTGTCACCACGGTCGGTGAGCTGGCCGCCGTCCCGCCCGATGCGCTGGAACGCTACCTGGGAACGGCGGCCGGCCGTCATCTGTCCGAGTTGGCCCGGGGGATCGACGACCGGCCGGTGGAGCCGGAGCAGGAGGCGAAGTCGATCGGACACGAGGAGACCTTCACCAGCGACCTGTGGGACCAGGACGACCTCCACCGGCGGCTCCACCGGATGGTCGATGCGTCGGCCACCGCCCTCCGCAAGGCGGAGCGCGGGGCCCGGACGGTGACCGTGAAGCTCCGGTTCGGTGACTTCACCCAGATCACCCGGTCCCACACGCTGGACGGACCGGTCGACGCCACCCCGGCGATCGCCGCCGTGGCAGGCGCGTTGCTCGACGGGGTCGACGTGACCAAGGGGGTCCGTCTCCTCGGTGTGAGCCTCTCCGGCCTGGCCGACCCCGGTGCAGGCACCCAACTGCGCCTCGACCTCGGCCTCGAGTCGGCGGTCGATGCGACCGGGAAGGCGGGGGACACCGGGGAGGTCGCGAAGTCCACCAGGGAGGACGCCGCGGCGACGGCGGGTCGACTCCAGGAGTCGTGGGGCTCGGTGACGGACGCAGTGGACGCGATCCGGGCCCGCTACGGAGGCGAGGCCGTCGGCCCGGCATCGCTGGTGACCCCGGACGGGCTCCGTGTCCGCCGGCGTGGGGAGGCCCAGTGGGGTCCGGCGGAACCGCGTGGGAGCGGTTCGGGATCAACGGGCGAGGATCCGCTGTAGATGGGCGGGAAACCGGCCGACAACCTGTAACATGCAGGCGGTGGAAGCCCGAGACGATCTCCGCACGGCACCCCGGGGCGCCGTGCACCAGGGGACCGGTTGCGCGAGGATGTTCTCGGTGGTGACCGTCGAGCCGGACAACTTGTGGAGGGGACGAGCCTGTGCCGCTCTCTGAGCACGAACAACGGATACTGCACGAGCTTGAGCAGTCGCTGTACCAGGAGGACCCCGACTTCGCCGAGCGGGTCCGGTCCGAGACCGTCTACCGCCATGCCGGTCGCTACTGCATCTGGTCCGCCCTCGTGTTCGTGGCTGCACTGGTCTTCATGTTCTTCACCTTCGCCACGTCGCTCGCCCTCGGATTCGTGGGTGTGGTGGTGATGTTCCTGTCCGGCGTGGTCTTCGCCAACAACGCCCGTCGTATGGGCAAGGCCGGGATCGACGACATCTCGCGGTCCCTGCACACACGCAGCATCTCCAATCCGGTCCACGATCCCCGTGACTGGATCCGTGGGCGCTTCCACCGGGACGACTGATCCTCCGGCAGGCGGAGTCGGCCCGAATGCGGCGGACGGCCTGCCGGTGCACGGCCCGAATGCGGCGGACGGCCTGGCGGCGCACGGCCTGGATGTGCACGGCACCACCCTCGTGCCACCCCTGATGCGCAGTCAACTGGCGGTCCCGCGCACGGCGACCGACCCTGGCGATGCGTCACCTCCGCAGGACGACGATGGACCTCCGCCGACGGATCTCGTCCTGGCCGTCGACATCGGAGGCACCAAGATGGAAGCCGGCATCGTCGACGACCGGGGCCGCATCCTCGTGCGCGAGCGCAACGCCACGCCGGACTCGGACGACCCCGAGGAGCTCTTCGACGTCCTGGGCCGGATCGTCTCCGGGGTGCTCGACTCGTCCCCGGGTCGCCCGGTGTGGTGCGGCGTCGGCTGCGGCGGCCCGATGGAGTCCAGGGGAGCGACGGTGTCGCCCCTCAACATCCGGGGCTGGCGACACTTCCCCCTGCGGGCCCGGATGGCCGAACTGTGCGGGTTGGACGTGGCGGTCGACAACGACGCCAAGGCCCTCGCCCTCGGGGAAGGGTGGACCGGTGCGGCCCGGGGGGCGACCGACTACCTGGCCATGGTGGTGTCGACCGGTGTCGGCGGGGGGGTCGTCCTGGACGGCCGCCTCCTGGACGGGGCGTCCGGCAACGCCGGCCACATCGGCCACGTCGTGGTGGAGCCCGACGGGCGACCGTGCGTGTGCGGTGGCCGCGGCTGCCTCGAGGCCGAGGCGTCGGGCACGGCGATCGCCGCGTTCACCGGCCGACCGGCGGCCGAGGCGGACGGGTCGGTCCGGCGCCGGTGCGGAACCATGGTGGGCCGTGCGGTGGCGTCGGTGGCGAACCTGCTCGACCTGCAGCTGGCCGTCGTCGCCGGATCGGTGGCTCTGGGATTCGGAGACGACTTCTTCGAAGCGGCCCAGGAGGAGATCACCCGGCGGTGCGGCCTCGCCTTCGCCCGGCCCACGCAGATCCGACCCGGGGGCCTCGGGGCGGACGGTCCGCTGGTGGGCGCGGCGGCCGTGGCGCGACATGCCTCGGGCCTGGTGGCCGGGGCCCGGGTGGGGGAGGATGGAGGGCGATGAGCCCGTCCGGACCCACTGCGCACCCCGGAGCGGCTCCGGCGTCGATGCGACGGGATGCGGCGACGATGGTGATCGCCGTCCTCGGGCGTCCCGACCTGTGGTGGACGGCACTGCACGAATTGCGTCGGATGGCGCCCCGACTGTGGTGGCGCACCCCACCCCACCTGCCGCTTCCTGACCGGCGGCTGTGGGAGTTCCGGATGGTCACCGCCTACGGCAGCGCGGACGCGGCCCCGACGAGGGCGGACGTGGTGTCGTTCCTCGAGTGGTGCCGGGCCACGGGGGCCCCGTCCCCACCGCGCCCGGGCGGGCTCGGGTAGCGACGGGGCGATGGAGCGTCCGACTCGGCTCGGGGGTGCGGTGCGGCCCGCACCGGCGCGGTCCCCGTCGGTCGCCACACGGCGTGCGCTGGTCCTGAACGCCACCTTCGAGCCCCTCGGAATCGTGTCGTCGCGGCGAGCCGTCCTCCTGGTGCTTGACACCAAGGCCGAGCTGGTCCACGCCACCGAGCGGGTGTTCCGGGCGGAGCGGGTGACCGTGCCGGAACCGTCTGTCGTCCGCCTGGTCCGCTACGTCAAGGTCCCCTACAACTACCGGGTGGCGGTCAACCGGCGGACGGTGTTCGCCCGGGACGGTGGCCGGTGCCAGTACTGCGGTGCGTCCGCAGAGAACCTCGACCACGTGATCCCCCGCAGCAAGGGCGGTCCACACACCTGGGAGAACGTCGTGGCCGCCTGCCGCCCGTGCAACACCCGCAAGGAGGACCGGCTGCCCCATGAGGCCGGTATGGAACTGCGGTCGGTTCCGGCCGCGCCCCGTCACCGCGTGCAGCTGCTGGCCCTGTGCGGCAGCACCAGCGACGACTGGGCCGACTACCTCGGCCCCCAGGTCGTGGGCGGAGCCCGCAGGAGCGCCTGAACCGGGCGACGCCGGCCGTCAAGCGACGCCGCGGTGTGGGCGATGGGAGACTCCTGGGATGCCGGACCCGTGGCGGATCGAGGAGCGTGTAGCACCGCCGGCGGATCTGACCGGGTCCTGGCCGTCCGTGGAGCGCGACCCCACGGCCCGGGCGGTGGCCCGGTGCCGGCCGACGGGCACGGCGGTCGTTGTCGGATCCACCCAGCGGCACGACCCGGTTGCCGGGGGTCCGGTGGGTGTCGAGGTCGTGCGGCGTCGGTCGGGCGGCGGGGCGGTCCTGGTCGCTCCGCACGACCCGGTGTGGATCGACGTCTGGGTGCCGGTGGAGGACCTGCTCTGGACCGCTGACGTCACCGATGCGTTCCTGTGGCTGGGCAGGACGTGGGGGGAGGCCCTGGGCCGGCTCGGACTGACCGGCGTGGACGTGCAGGGCGCGGCACCCGGCGCCTGCACCCGGTGGTCGGGGCTGGTCTGCTTCGGCGGCGTCGGTGCGGGCGAGGTGACGGTCGATGGGCGCAAGGTGGTGGGCCTGGCCCAGCGGCGCACCCGACACGGCGCCTGGTTCCACGGCGCGTGTGTGGTCCGCTGGGACCCGACCGTCCTGCTGGCGGCACTGGGGCTGAGCGGCGACGAGCGCGAGGCGGCCGCCAGGGGTCTGGCCGGGGCGGTGGCCGGAGTGGCCGACATCGGAGTGGCCCAGGGGATCGACGTTCCGGCCGACGCCGACGGCGTGGCCGGGGCGTTCTACGAGGCCCTGACCGGGCGGTAGGGACCGGGGCGCACGGCGCCCACGTCGCACCGGGGACAGAGGGCCACCGCACGATCCGACCGGTCGGTACCCGGGGGCGACGGGAAGGGGTCCGCCGGGTGGGCGGCCCGCGATTCGGCCCGGCACCGTGTGCACGCTGCGTGGTCGAAACCAACGGGCCACGACCGACACCGACGGGTCGCCGTGCGGGCGGCGCTCGACGTCGACACCTCACCGGTGCGGGGGCCGAGCTGACCACCTGTGCGAATGCACCCGAGGAGCCCGGGCCCCGCGACCGCTCCACATCGCTCCACCTGGGCACCCGCCCGGTGACGTGATCGGGTCGAAATGCGAAATCCCAGTTCAGAGGTAGCGCGCGCCCGTCGAACCCGTTCGGGATCCATGGCGGAAGTTGGTGCAGAGTGGTTGACGAGTGGGGGAGTGGGGCATAGAGTGGAGCGAAGTGGTGTGAAAGGGAGGGACCCGAAGCAGTCGGGTACCGGGCACTGCGGGGAGCGTTGTGGGAGCAAGGTCCAGTGGCACGGTTCTTCGGCAGACACGAGCACTCGCTCGACGACAAGGGAAGGGTCATCCTGCCGGCCAAGTTCCGCACCCACTTCGAGCACGGCGGCTACCTCGCTCCCGAACAGGACGGCTGCCTGTCGCTGTGGACCCCCGAGCAGTTCGAGGTGCAGATGGACGCCATGATCGAGCGGGCCTCGACCAGCCGGAGCGACCGCAACCTGGTGCGCCTGTGGGCATCGACCTCCCACGAACTCGAGATCGACAGGCAGGGTCGCATGGCGATCCCGCCCCGTCTGCGCGAGTACGCCGGCTTGGCGTCCGAGGTGCTGGTCCTCGGGGCGATCGACCGGGTGGAGCTGTGGGACCGGCAGACGTGGGACGAGAAGGTCCTCCCCGAGGAAGCTCGTCTGACCCAGGGCGACGACGGCTGAGTGTCGCGATGCGCCTCCACCTCG
>Ga0209698_10003360_pt1 | contig 17901 bp, 13 predicted proteins | sample LitLauG_LLR_2012_FD_187203 | JGI IMG/M metagenome (GOLD analysis project Ga0209698, IMG submission 187203) | Freshwater sediment microbial communities from Pennsylvania, USA - Little Laurel Run_MetaG_LLR_2012 (SPAdes) (version 2) | ecosystem: Environmental > Aquatic > Freshwater > Creek >...
ACGTCGGAGAGGTGGCCGAGAGGCTGAAGGCGGCGGTTTGCTAAACCGTTATACGGGCTAACACCTGTATCGAGGGTTCGAATCCCTCCCTCTCCGCCACTGTTTCAAACACTTACAGACCGCACCTGCCGTTTTACCTGCCGTTCAATGCTAACGCCGTGACTTTCCCACTCGCTACGGCCATGTCAGCCGTCGCCGCACTCCCGTAAACGTTCATCGTGGTTCTGATGTCCGCATGGCGCATTAGCTTCTGTTGAACGCCGACTGGAGTACCGACTGCATCCAACCATGATCTGTGGGTGTGCCGGAAGGTATGGGAACTGACGTGACCGATGCCAGCCTTGACCGCGGCTTTTCTGAGCGCCTGCCATACTCCCGCGTAGGAGATTGGCAAACGTCCGATTTTCACCGGGCTGGCAAACAGCCAGTCATCGCCAGCGCAGAACGGAGTTGTCTGTTTCCACGTCTTGAGCACATCCAGCATCCCGTGGTCGATGTGCATGGAACGTTGAGACTCTGGCGTCTTCACGTCATCGACTACCTGATGTACGATGCCGCGTTCAACCTTCAGCGTACCGTGCAACCAATCGACATCCGACCAGCGCAGTGCCAGGCACTCGCTGATACGCAGACCGAAGCACACACAAACCAGCGCGATCGTGTGGAATGGTCCCTCAAGCAGCTGCGCAAGCTGCTGGAACTCTTCGACCGTAAGGCTGCGCGGTTGGCGTATGCGTTTCGATGCGCCTTTGATCGTGACCAGTTCCATCGGATTCCGCTTTATGGGCGCGTCACCGCGCCACATTGCGAAGTCCCACAGAACGCGGACAAGACCACGGATGTGAACCTTGCTCTTTGGAGCCAAGTTGAGCGATTGCAGCCACAGGTCAACAGGACGCGCCTGTAGCTCCTGCAGAGTGCAGTTGCCCCACGTCGGAATGATGTAGTGATTCAGCCATGTGTTGTAGCCTTGTCGCGTCATCGTTCGCTTGGGCATCTTCTCGGCTCGGTACTGTTCGACGAGCCTGACTACGGTAGGTGCTGCGTTGCTGATGCTGGCTTGGTTTTCGATTGCATCACGCAATGGCTTCGCTGCCCGCCAAGCGGATGCCTTCGTGGGGTATTGGCTCATGGTGCCGATTTTCTTTGAGCGCCGCTTGGCTTTCTCCCAGAAGAAGAAGTTCCAAGTCTTACTGCGTTTGTCGAGTACGACACTTCCATCTCTGTTCCGTGCTCTCACTGAATCCTCCTTTTCGATTCGAGAGCAACGGACGGCGATGTGAGTGTAGCATCCAGATCGGAGCGCAGAAAACGCCACGTGATGCGCTCCGCGCCGGAGAGAACGTAACCCTTGATACGTCCCTTTCTGGCCCACAGGAGAAGGGTGCGAGGTTTGATTTTTAGATAGCCCGCTGCTTCTGTGGCGGTGAGCCATTCTGATTGTGGAACAGTGCTCAAGCTACAACTCCCTCGAGATCTCGGCACGCGCTTCCTTTGATCCGCCGTTTCGGGGAAGCACTGCTTCATGGGCCGCACTCCGTTGGGTCGTGCCGGACGAGGCGCAAACGGGCTCTTGGCCACGATCAGAATGGAAGACGATTCGGATGAACTCAAGGAAATACTATTTCTTGGTTTTCGGCGCTATTTCGAAGTTTTAGTATTGCCGGCCTGTTTCCGTTCGAGGTAGCGCTGGACATCGGCCCTGAGCTGGCTAATGGTTGTTTCCTCGAACGTACCGGGGTGTTCGAAGCGGAGGATCAGCAGCATATCTTCCAGGAGTTCTTTCGGAACCCGTGCCATCCCCACTGACAGGGTGTCGCGCTTCTCCGAATGGTGCCCGATCTTAGGGTAGTGAGGAATCAAATCCTCATAGAGCCGTGGAATAACAAACTGGGTGAAGACCGGCCACCCCTGAGGTCGCCCTGCCCGTGTGACACGCGGGTTCACCGCGTCCCTGGCAACGATGTCCCAGATTCCTAGCTCCTCGAACGCGCGCTTCCAAGCTCCTGACCGTTTGCTGGGATCGTTGAGTTCTTCGCCCGAAATGACGGCACTTCGCTCTTCCTTGCTTTCGCCGTGAACCGCGGTGAGTCTCAACCCAGGCTGAAGGTATTCCGGCTGGCCCTGTGCATCTTGCCCGGTTGGAAGGATCACAGGGGTTATGATCCACGGGCCGATGTGCAACCAATTCACATCCTGGAGCGCCTGACCCACAACCAATTCGACTCCCTGTAACAGGCGCTCCACCTTGCCCTTCTCATCGTCGGTGAACAAAGCGTCCCTTTCGAGGAACCGTCTCCAGCCCTCAATCTGAGCCATGACCTGTGCGATCGAGCGCCGGCCAAACCGCTCGGCGAATATTAAAAGGCCATGTGGGATATCGAAACTGACAATTCGCTTGATCTTGATGTAGTCGGCAGGCTTGATTCCGCGAGCCAAGAGTCGATCGAGTACTTCTTGTTCTTCTACGCACACACTCACGCTACGCTCCATGGAACTCAACGTAGCAATTACCAGCCCTCGGGCGCAACTCACGCTCGTGGGACGAATCGCAAGTAAAGTTCTGCAATATACAGTCCAGGGCCGCGGTGAGTCGATCAGAGGCTGGGTGCAGGCTCTTCGAAAAGCAAAAGGGGTATTGCGCAAGAGAAAGCCGGGCTGACGCTGGAGTTATTGATCTCATCGAGACGAGGTTGCGCGGACCGAGCCAAGACGGGCTGGGAGCGCTCAAGTCTCCCCTGTGGACGAGTGCTTTTCCAAGGAGCCGCGGGGGGAATTGTCGCGGTCACTTCGCCCATGTAGAGTAAGTACTGTACAGTACAGTCCACGCCGGGCTCACCCCGGGCTCACCTCGGGCTCACCTCGAAGTGGGAAACACACTTTGCGGATTGACTTTGGCGTGTAATCCCGCATTCTGCGAAGATGGTTGTGATTCCCAAGGTCGAGCTGCCCCTCGATCACATCGACAGAAGACGCGGTTCTCACGCCGTTTTCAGAAGTGGCCAGCGAAAAACGTCCTGCAATTTGGCGTGACTTCTTTTTGGAGCCAAATCGGGCCCATATTGCGCGTTTCGGAAACTGGCGATTCCAGAATTGACTGATGCGGCAGGGGATAGGCAAACGAACCTAAGTGATGTGATTGGCCCGCTTAGGTCGGCTCTGCGTCATGTACCACGGTTCTAGTTCGTATTCGGGCCCTATTGGACCTAAATTGGACCCAAGTCTGCCAGCACGGGCAGTGAGTGCGAAAGCTGAGCGCTCAGAACCCCGGTCAGTCAGTGTAATGCCGGACGGCCGAATTTCCCAGGTCCGGTTTGAAGCCTTGGCATCCTCGTCCGTGAGTCTTCCCCTTCGCCGCGAGGTTCAAGCGCTGGTTCGCATACGCCCCGACTACGACTGGTTTGCACACAGCTTAGTCCCATCTCATGCGTACGGCTTACGTCGGCTCTGTGTCCGACCACCGCGCTGAAAATGACACCACCAAGTACCCAGAGTCCCTTTGCCTGATGTCAGCGTTACCTCCATCAGGGAGACGTGGCCCATCTCCTGCGAGGACATTACTCCCCGGTCATGGCTCCTACAGACTCATTCGTCAATCCCGCCCGGCTCTCCCCTCCTTCGGCCTAAGCCTCGTTCGTGGAGTCTCTGCAGGTTGCTACCAGCCCCAGCTGTCGGCGGACCTTCCCGACGTTATCTAGTGAATCCTTCCCAGGTGCCTGGGCCCCTGTCCCGGCGGTTTCCGCGAAGTGCACTTGATTGTTTCTTCCTCCGCGTCATCGGCCTTCCCCCGTACACTATCAAGGTCGGCTTCCCGCACCGTTCTCGTCGAAACGATTTCATGACGGATTCCCTTTTCGAGACTGCAGCCATTCCTTTATGTTCAGGCCCCCAAGTTTGCTCGCCCCGATTCCGCCTGCCGCCCAAATCATCAATCCCGCGAGGAGGAAATGTCTAGGTCACTTCGACTCGAGTACAGTACTTAATTACAGTACAGTCCACGCCATTCCCACCTCATTCCCACCTCATTCTCACCTCGAAGTGAGAATGAGGTGAGAAACCACACTGCATCGTGGCTTTGGCGTGCATTCCCCGCATTCTGCGAAGAGATGGCACAGGTGTTAGCCCGTATAACGGTTTAGCAAATGAATCGTTTTCGCCGCCCTCACTCGTTCTCAAACACTTATAGTCGGAGCCGAAAGCTGCAAGTCGGGCTCAGCGCCTCTCATTCGGCAGTTATTGTGCTCCGTTTTGTGCTCCAAATTCATGAGCCACTGGGACGTGCCCCAGAGCCCGACACCCCTCTCCATCATCCGGGAATGGAATGCGCATGATTGTGCCAACTATTGTGCCCTTGTCTCAAATCGCACGGCTTCCGTGAAAATCTCTTTGATCGGTGCCAGCCACAACCCCTACCCGGAATCAGTTGGGGCTTGGGGGGACTCTGCGTGGGTCCGTGTGGGGATTTCAGACCCACTCGTTTTCGATGCCCACCTATCCTGATTGCGAAACTTCCTCCCTTGTTAGGCAGTCAGGATATGGCGCAAACGCTTCACGGTTTTGGTTTTGCGCTCCATTGTGAAAGGACTCAAAAGATCTCTCCCTGCGCTTTCGCGGAACGGCGTTGGAATTGCTTTTATGTTAACCGGAGGATCTTATGAACTCTCAATTTTCACGGAAGCTGGCCGCGCGGGTGACATATGTTGTTGTGCTCCTGGCTGCCAGCACGCTCAGCTTCGCGGCTAGCGGTGTTTGGTCGCCAACAGGGACCATGGTCTCGGCTCGCGACGGTCACACCGCCACAATTCTTACCAACGGACAAATTCTGGCCGCGGGAGGAACCAACAACGGCGTCGCTCTCAACTCGGCCGAACTCTACAACCCCACAGCCGGGACCTGGGTTTCCACCGGGAACATGAGCGTAGGGCGCACCCTAGCTCGCGCGGTAGTGCTTTCCAATGGCTCAGTGCTGGTCATGGGTGGTTGCCTTAACGATTGCTTGAGCTCGACCACCAACAGTGCGGAGATCTATAACCCAACCGCTGGAACCTTCACCGCAACCGGTTCGATGGTTCAGGCACGTGCCGAGTTCGGGGTTACGCTGCTCGCCAACGGCCATGTGCTCGTGGCCGGCGGCTGCACCGCGTACGACGCGAACGGTTGCCTCGCGGTGACCAACAAAGCCGAGATCTACGACCCCGCCGCCGCGACCTGGAAAGCGACCGGCGCGCTGCGTGGATCCCGCCACGCAATGACTGCAACGCTGTTGGCCAGTGGCAAAGTGCTGGTGGCCGGTGGCGCGACCGCTGCAATGGACGCCATCAACAGCTCGGAGATCTACGACCCCACCGCGAAAACCTGGACCTTGGGTCTCAAGATGGTGACGGCGCGTTCCGACTACGCCTCCATCACACTGGGGACCGGAAAGATCCTGTTCACGGGCGGAGAGGATATCAATGGCGTCAGTATCAACAAGGCCGAGTTGTACAACCCTTCCACCGGGAAGTTCACGGCGACCGGCAACATGACAGCCACGCGTGAGGAACACACCGCCGTGCTGTTGGCCAATGGCAACGTGCTCGTTTCGGGTGGAAACAAGAAAACCCTAACCACGCAAACACCGCTAGCCAGTGCCGAACTTTATAACCCATCCGCCGGCACCTGGAGCGCGACCGGCAGCATGAGCAACGCGCGCGCCGGCCACACCTCCACCGTGCTCCACAACGGCAACGTAGTCAACACCGGAGGCAGCGACGCCGTCAACGAACTGAACAGCGCCGAACTGTACACGCCATAGACAAGCGCTCTTTGTTTGTCCTCCCCGAGGCCGGCGCCACTGCAGAGATGCGGTGGCGTTCGCCTGAGTGCAGACACTTTCCCCTTAACCGGGCGAATTCTGACAAAGCTCTCGGTCGGCCGAGGATCGGTTGTTCACCATGTATAGACGAATCGTCTTTTCGATCCTTGTCATCTGGGCACTGGCGGAGGCAATCCTCACTGCCCGGGATATGCCAACTTTCCTCTTAAGGCTTTATGTGTTCTTATCTGGCTTCGTACTCGCTATGTCGTTCGTGGGTCTGCTCTGCTTATTATGGGGATGGGTCGCGAACAAACTGCACCCCAACGGCATTTCGCGCAAGAGTTGAGTTGATAAGTTGATAAGCGAATAAGGAAGGCGGTCTTTGGGTGTCTGCTACGTCCACCGATTGCCGACATTGCAGGTCCTTCCCGTGGTTCCGTAGACCGACCCGTCGACCATCATCTGCAAAGACAACACCGAAGCCCAGGATGCCGCGGTCTGCAGGCTCGTTTGCAGAAGATACCTCTCTCGGCAAAGTTGAGCTCACATTTCCATTATCTTTTACAGTTCGGACTGTGTTTGAGATCACAGCCTATGTCGCGGTAGCAAGTATTAGAATGGCGTTTCGATCGAGCGCGGCAATCGGATTCGAAACATGTCACAGACCAGAAGACTCATGGCGGTGGCGCTTCTAGTGGCGGTTCGCTTTCTTGGAGAAAGCACCGAGGCTTTTTGCAGCGACAAGGATTCCATCGAGAGGATATTGGCTGCAGGGCAGCAAGCGATGCTGGAGCGTCATTACGCCCAAGCGGTCCACATTCTCCGAAACGGACTGAAGAATCATCCCGAAGACGATCGGCTGCGCTTGGAACTCGGACGCGCGTACCTATCCAAAGGGTCAGACGGTCAAGCCATCCGGCTCTTTCGCCAAATTCTCGAAACTGATACTAACAATCGGCTAGCCAAGTTGGAGTTGGCCCGGGCTCTGGGTTACCAGCGCCAGTTTGAAGATTCCGACAAAATCTACAGGGAACTGCTCAGCGCGAACGCAGCGGACGAGGCGGCTGCGATCGGACTGGCGAGCAACCTGCTTCATCAACGGCGATCTGCGGAAGCGCGGGATGTTGTAGACAAGGCTCTGACATTTCATTCCAACAGCCTGCGCCTGCAGGAGTACAAGGACAGAATCGAGAGCGGGCACCTGGGAGGCGAGGAACGTGAACGGGTGGTCGTGCGCAATCTATTTGAAATGGACGTCAACTTTGTCAGAGACACCGCGGGGAATCACTCCTGGCTGTCCTCGCAGCGTGTGGATTTCCGTATCAGGCCCGGCCTGACGAATCGGTTGCTCTTCGATCAGAAGTTTCAGCACAGCCCCGACGATTCTTTCGAAGCGGTCGAGACTTTTACTGAGGGGCTGCGCTGGAGACCTCGCGAGTCGCTCTTGTTCTCCGCCGGAGGAGGCGCGGTACGGTTCGACACCGGAGATGTGCATGCGATCTACGAGACGTCGCTGACGCTCCAATCGAAGCAGGGCTTGGTCTTAGGGGCTGGCTTTTCGCGTGTTCCTATCACCCCGGACGCGGAAGCCAGTGAGCACAGATTGACAGCGCAGGGGTGGGAAGCCTTCGCCAGTTGGATGCCCGCGCGTTGGCAGATCACTGTGCACGGATCACGCCAGCACTACTCTGACGAGAACGTCGGCAACCGCCAGAGCGCGGAAGTGATCCGGGAGTGGGGAGCGCCGCGGCTGATTTTCGAAGTGGGCTACCGTTATCAGCACTACAGTTTCGCCCAGGAACTTGCCCACGGCTATTTCAGTCCGAACGATTATCAAAGCCATTTGGGGATGGCCGGTCTTTTGTTTCACCTGGGGAAGAGCTATCGCGGAGCGTTTATCGTGCGCAGCGGGGCGGAGTCGGTGGCAGCGGGTAGTCCTTATCGCCCGGCTTGGGAAATCCACGCTCGCAACGAGGTCTTGCTGGGAAACTGGACGTTGGAGCTAGACTACTCGAAATATCATATGGTTCAGGACACAGGAGCGTTTGGCGCCGATGCAGGGCGCTTCGCATTTACTTATCATTTTTGATGAGCGGGAGATTTGGCGTGTGGCGTGCGGGTGACGAGTATACCTATGGAAATTCTGGTCGTTGACGACGACAAGTCCACACGCCAGTGGCTGTGCTCGGTCCTGGCCGCCGAAGGCTATGTTTGTTATGCCGCGGGCAACACGCAAGAGGCAGAAGATATTTTGCGCGGTCGGGAGGTCCAGCTAGCTCTGGTGGACATTTACCTGGGAGATGCAAACGGGGTGGAGTTCCTGCAGCGCATAAAGGGCATCCAACCGGACTGCGATTGCGTGATGATGACGGCCCACGCGAGCGTAGAGACGATGGCCCGGTCCGTGCAGGACGGCGCTGTCGAGTACCTGGGGAAACCGCTTCGTATTGATGATCTAATGACGCTCGTCCGGCGCCTGGAACACCGCCGCGAGACCGATGCGAGCGGCGTGGCTGTTGCCGAGGAGGTTGAGCCCGAGGGCTTCGCCGGTACGGCAATTGTGGGCCGCAGTCCGGGGATGCTGGAGGTGTATCGCTCCATCGCCCGGGTTGCGCCAACGGACGCCACGGTTCTGATCGTCGGTCCCAGCGGATCCGGGAAGGAGCGGGTGGCCCGCGCCATTCATGCTCACAGCCAGCGCGCCAGTAAGCTGATGACCGCCATCAACTGCGGGGCGCTGGCGGAAAGCGTGCTTGAGAGCGAACTCTTTGGGCATGAAAAGGGGGCGTTCACCGGAGCTGAGACCATGCGCCGGGGTCTGTTCGAGAATACGAATGGCGGCACAATTTTTCTCGACGAAATCTCGGAAACCACGCCCGGATTTCAGGTCAAGTTGCTGCGCGTATTGCAGGAGAGGCAGATACGGAGGCTTGGATCGAATACGTACATGCCCGTTGATGTCCGCATTCTCGCCGCAACGAACGCGGACATTGGTGAGCGTATACGTGCCAAACAGTTTCGCGAAGACTTGTATTATCGTCTCAGCGTCGTCACGATTCGCTTGCCATCGCTGGAAGAGCGCCGGGAAGACATCCCCCTGCTGGTTCGCCACTTCTTGAAGGGCTTCAACGAACGCAACGCGCGCCAGATCACGATCAACGAAGAAGCGGCCGGATTGCTGACGCGCATGCCTTGGCCGGGAAACGTGCGCGAGTTGGAGAACCTGATCGAGCGGGCTGCTATCTTGTCGACCACCGGAGAAATCGCATCGGATGACGTGGAGCGGGCGAGCGGGGCGGGGGCCCTGAGCGTCGTGAAGCGAGAAGACTCCGACACCACCCTCAAGGGAGTTGAGCGGCAGCAGATCGTGCGCGCTTTGCGCGAATCCGCGGGCAATCGCTCGCTCGCCGCCAGAAACCTGGGCATTGAACGCAAGACGCTCTACAAGAAAGCGCGGCGGCTGGGAATTGATCTGGATGCCCCAGACAAATGAAAGCACAGTCTGAGAGTGGTGAGCGGTCTCAAAACCGGGTCAAATCCTGGCTCGTTCTAAATCTCTTACTGTTGAGCCTGGTAGGCGTGCTCAGCGCGACGTACCCCGTGGAGGAACTCAGCCGCAGGCTCGGGGACATTTACTTCCGCATTCGCCAACCTCCTCCTACCTCCAATTCTGTCGCCCTGGTTCTGATCGACGATCTCAGCCTAAGCCGCTATGGAAGATGGCCGTGGCCGAGGTCGCTGCTGGCACGACTGGTTCGTGCCACCGTTGCGCAGCGGCCCGGAGCTATCGGCCTCGACATATTGCTTTCCGAAGCTGAGGATGCCCGCAATGACAACGATCTCGCGAAGGCTCTTCATGAAGCGGGCAACGTCGTCCTGGCTACGAAAGTGGGCGGTTCGCCGCAACGGCTGTGGGCAGATCCCTTGCCTATCTTTCTCGCCAATAGCGCCGGACTCGGACACGTGCAGGCAGTGGAAGACGCAGACGGCATCTGCCGCAGCGTACCGGTGCGGGAGTTGAGTGTCGAAGGTCCGCGTTGGGCTCTGGCCTTGGAGGTTGCACGCGTCGCAAAGCATGTGACCTTGCAGCAGAATTCCGGCGGACTGTGGCTGGGTAAAGATCCTGTGTGGGTCGATGGCAGTATGCTCCGCGTGGGAACGGCCGGTTGGGAATCCTATTCGCCTGACTTTCTGACGATCAATTTTCGCCAACAATATTCCCTCGGTCAACGGACGCCGCCATTCGTCGTTGTTTCCGCTGCCGAGTTATTGGACGGAAGGCAGGCACCCGCCCTTTGGAGGAAGGCAGTGCTCATTGGTTTTGGCGCCACTGAGCTTAGCGACCGGTTGCCAACTCCGGTAAGCAGCCAGATGCCAATGCCGGGAGTGGAAGTTCATGCCAACCTGGTGGACGGATTGCTAAGAGGCCAAGCCCTGCGGCATGTCCGTGTGTTCCCGCAAGTTCTTTTCCTCGTCGGCTTTTCACTGATTTCTACCTGGCTGGTTTTGCGCTGGCCAGGCTGGGATGGAGTGCTGCTTCAAACCGCCCTTCTCATTGTCAGCTACGGGTTGGGCTATTGGCTCTTTGCGCATGCTCAGCGCATCGTCGCATTTGGCCCGCTTCTTTGTGCCGGCCTTCTCGCAGTACCGCTGGCGCAATTGGAGAATCTGGTGGTCGTGAATCAGGGACTGACTCGTGGCTTGCGGCAGCTGCGGCAGACGCTGCACGTGGGGCAAGCTCCCCTGGAGTTGGCCAGCTTCCGCCCCGTGGAGATAGCAACGGAAGCCACGGGCGATCTGCAATGGCGAGTCGATCTGATCAACCAACTGCAGTCCGAACTCGCCTCGCTCTACGGATTTCGCCAGCATCTTCTGGAGTCGATACAGGAAGGTCTGGCGGTGTTCACAGCCGACGGGAAAACTTTGTTTCGCAACCGTTTCTGGGAGGTCTTTTGTCGCAAGCAAGGGTGGAATCCGGAAATCGACCTCCTCGAATTCGGCCGCTTGCTCGGCCACCCAAATTGGTCGAACGTACAAGAGCGGCTCCGCAACGCGGGACTCGCGCTGGAGAGCGAGGTGTACCTGGGAGGTGGCTTTTGGCAGATTCGTGGAACGCGCCTGTCCTCGACGTCCAGCGACGAGGCTTCGCAGTGGATGGTCGTGGTCACCGATCTAACGTCGAGGCTGGAACGAGACCAGGCGCGGGCCGACGCTTTGCGTTTTGTGACCCACGAATTACGCACGCCCCTGGTGTCGATCCAGGGCTTCGCCGAATTCTTGCAGCGATATCCGCAGGCGACGGGCTCGGTCGAGGCCGCAGCAACTATCTTCCGCGAGTCGCAGCGCCTCGTTTCGCTGATCAATACCTATCTCGATGTGTTGCGCTTCGACGCGGGCGCTCGCTCCTTACGAAGGGAACCGATCGTTATCCCGCAGATGATAGGGCAGGTTCAGCGAGTCATGTCTCCGATCGCTGAGGCGGCGGAAATCCGCATTCAAGTCCACCTTGATTCCGACTTGCCCCAACTCGAAGGTGATCCGCCAATGTTGAATGGGGTGATACTGAATCTTTTGAACAATGCCGTGAAGTACAGTCCCGCGGGGAGCGAAGTCACTCTTCGGGTATCGGGTACAGAAACGAACGTGGTCTTCGAAGTCCGCAACCCCGGCGCACCCATTCCTCCCGAAGACCTTGCCCACCTCTTTGAACCATTCTACCGGGCGCGATTGGCAGGTGAGACCACTCCGGGATGGGGATTGGGGCTTACGTTTGTGAAGCGCATCGTCGAGGAGCACCGCGGTATTCTCGAAGCCTCCAGCGATGAGGGTGGCATCCGGGTGCGTGTGATCTTGCCCGCGACTGTCCTATCTGGGGATCAACGAACTAGCTCTCAACTGAATGGTTAGACGTTGGGGCTCGTGGACCCAAGAGGTGGGTCCCAATGACCCAACCGCCCACGGCACTATTGCGGAAGACAACGACTTACGTGCTCGCTGCGTTTGGCACTATGTTTGCTTTTCCCCTGGTGTGAGTCAGCTTCGATATGGCTCTTCAAACTTGAACTCCCAGGAGAAATTCACATGAAAAGATCTCTCTCTTTAGCTCTGGTCGTTCTGTTGATCGGATCGGTGCTGGCTAGCGCGGCAACTCTGATTTCGAAGCAGCAGGCGGAGCAGGATGCTCTGATTGCAGTGGGCGGAGGCACGGTCACCCTTGTCCTTAAGGAAAAGGAACTCGGCAAGATCATCTGGTCCGTGGACATCATCGGTGCTACCCAAGAATACGAAGTCTGGGTCGACGCTCACGCCGGAACGATCCTTCAGATCCTTACCCAACCCTTGGGGCCGCAGCAGGGGTACATCAGCAAACAGCAGGCGGAGCAAGCGGCTCTGAAGGCGGTCGGTGGTGGAACGGTTGTGCAAGCTCAGCGTGACCAATGGAAGGGCTACCAGATCTGGGATGTCACCATCACCCAACCTGGATTTGAGTACGAGGTGTTCGTGAACGCGCGCAATGCCGCGATCCTGAATGTCACCAAGAGGAGCGAAGGCGCACAGGCACAGGAGAAATACATCAGCAAGGCCCAGGCTGAGCAAATTGCGTTGAAGGCGGTTGGTGGTGGTAAGGTGCTGCTCATTGTGCTTGAGAAGAACGACAATCCGCCAGACTGGTCCGTGGATGTGCTAGCAACCAACGGCACCGAATATGAAGTTAAGGTGAACGCATACACTGGTAAAGTGATCGCGATCATCCCCGGGTAATGTGGAGGTTAGTGTGTTGTTGCGGTCGAACAATACGGTGACGGGAACTCGCGGACTTATCCTCCTGAGTCTGCGAGATCCCCGTTTGCAACGCAGGGGCATTTTTCGTTCCTGGGCAGCTCTTGCGGCCCTTCCCCTCTGGGCGGCGCTTTGCCTGAGCGCCGCCCAGGCCCAGGTTTCTGCACCTTCCCCGGCCCCTTTTGCCGGCGCCGTCGTCTCCGAATGGAAAGGCGAGGTTCATGTGCAATTGCCGGGGACTAGCGTGTCACGCCCAACGCGGGGACAGGTGCTTACCGCGGGCACCGTGCTCGATACCGGAGATGGGCGCATGATACTAATCTTGCGCGCCGACGAAAGTGAAATCCTGATTCAACCGCACACGCGGCTCGTGGTGCGCGACCCTGCGCCCGGTAGCTGGAACGCGGTAGAAATACTCTTAGGCCGAGTTCGTGCCTACATACGCAAGCGGACCGGGGGGGCACCACCCTTCCAGATGGGTACACCGAGCGCCGTGATCGCAGTCCGGGGCACGCGCTTCGACGTCGAAGTAAACGGACGTGGAGTAAGCGAAGTGGATGTGTTCGATGGGCTCGTAGAAGTGGCATCTGCGTCGGTTCCCGGATCCTCGGTTCTAGTTAGTCCTGGATTCTCCACGCGCGTCGGAATGGGGACTCCTCCCGAGCCTCCAGTTCCAACCGGAGAAATTCGTCCGGGCGTGGAAGCGCCAGAGGAAATGGCCAAGCTGGAATTTGCCCGAGAGCAAGCTGCGCAGTTATATCGAATCTGGGAGAGCGAGATCGGTGAGAGACCAGACTCTGAAGTGGATGAGATCGTGGACGAGAGCCGTGAATCGGAAAAAGGGAAGCACTAGCCTTCCGCCCGCTAATTAAGGAACCATTCAATGCCAAGTCCAAAAGTAGACGCACTTAGCAGAGACGACATTGTGCGCACTGCACGCGAGTTTCGGCGGACTCGCCAAATGCACAAATGGACGGTCATGGTCGAAGGCCGGGAACTACCAGCCAGACTCCTCGTTCTACAAGCCGCTGGCGTCCCACCTAACGATCCGACCAACTCGCATCAAGCAATCGCGAAGCTAAAGAGCTTCAACTTCGATACCCGATATTAAGGCAAATCGGTTTAGACCAAAGGGAAGGCTTGACCCGGAATCGGATGCTCTCCGATTGTGCTCCCCGCGCGATTCGACTTTAATTATCAGCGACCTGCGATGTATGGCGGTTTCACAAACCGTTGTCGATGGTCTCAATGCCCCCGCATTCCGATAGGTGGTGGATGTTTTCGCCAAGCCCATGGCGAAGCCGATTGATTACGGGGTGCGCGGCATTGGCCGCGAGACATCGTCAAACTGAGCGTGTTCAAAATCGGCGTGCCAGAATCTAGCGTCGGGCGTTGGCGAGTTTCGGAATTTCGCCTGCCCAAGGTCCGAGAATTCGAAACGCGTCCCCTTGAGATTGCAGCTCTCAAAATCGGAATGAAGTTCACGATTCATCGCTTGCGACAGATCCGCCTCTTGAAAATCGCACCCTTGGGCACGCAATCTTCCAAAGAAGTGCCCACGGGTGCCGACCCTCATCCTCCGCCCCAACGTATAGGAGGCATTGATTCGTCCGGCAATGAGCTCAACATTCGACAAATTACAATTCTCAAAGCTGACCTCGTCTTTACCCACATCCAGAACAGTTTGTCGAAAATCAACTCCTAGGAGCGGGATACCACTGGGGAAAAGCCCCCTCCATCCGACGCCGTTGATGCGGTTTGCATAGTACGAGAAGTACTCTTCCTTGAGGCCGGATGGGGCGAAGAGAATCCATTTCTTGGTCCCTTGTGAGATCGAGCTCTGGTATCGCCTGGGCCCCGCACCCGGTTCTGATGCTCCTTCCCAAAGGTTTGCTGCGAACTCTCCGGGAGAGCACTGCTCGCGCGCCAGCCAGCCTCGTTTTCTAGCGATCTCGAAATGCACCAGCACGTTCAGCCGAAAAAGGGAATCTCCGAAGTGTCCATCCAGCGTCGTTGTGCGCACCGTCATCATCTCTGCTTGCTGTGCTTCAGGGTCACGAGGCGCAGCGTTCATCGCCAGTTCTTCGACGTATGCATGCCCAAAAACGGGACCCCTGTCATCCTCGCCGACTGGCCGGCGCATATGCACTCCCTCACCCCACCAATCCCACAGATCGGCGAGACCGTCGCGAATCAAATCCCACTTCTCAAGCGCAAGCGGCTCCGTTGGACGGCGCGAATCAGAGCCCTCTGATTTGGAAGAGAAGTCATGGTCCGCGCGGTCGATCTCCCACTCAACCAAAGCTCGCAGGTGGTTGGCCACCTCAAGGCTCATCCATTGCGCGCTGAGGCAATCGCCAAGGGCGCGGCTCAGTTTCCAAAGGCCGGTCTTTTCCGGAAAGTCTTTCCAGTACTCGGACTCGCGTCGCTCCGGCCAAGCCTCCAGCTGCGACCTGCCGAAAACCTTGAGTATTTCCAAGATGTGCTCTGCGAACAGGTACTCGCGGAAAGACTTGTGCAGAAATTCGCATCCGAGCTTTTGATTGCCTCCTTTAAAAAAGAAGTTAATCAACAGTTCAGTTAGGTAGTGATTCTTCGTGGAGTCATTAGCCCACTTTTCCAGATCCTTGAGCTTAAATCCAAGCCGAATAGCCAGTTCCCGTGAAGGAATGTTTTCCTTCCCGAAAACGGTGATGGCAGCTGCCGTCTGTCGCAACCTGTCCCGCAAACCGAGGTCCGGCCCTGTTCGGTCGACAAGCGCGCTCGCGCCCTCACCCATTCTTCCACGGCGCCACACGATCTCGTCGACTAGGTTGCGATAAAGGTTCGTGGAATTCTTGAGAAGCTCATAGACCGGTGTGGGTACCACTGCCACCAGTCTCATGGCGAGATGCGCCAGCAACGGAAGGCTGAAAATCTCCATGCTTCCAGAGATTTGCTCCCTTTGGGCAAAACATTTTTCATATTCACTCTTTATTTTCGAGAGCGCCTGTTTATTGGCGAATACAGTGGCTTCAGCGGATGGACCACCGAGCGGAGCTTTCTCGATTGCGTCAACTAGATGATCGATTAGAAAATTGAGTTGCGCTGGTTGAAGCGTGCGGATGGTCAGCACCGGTGTGCTCTGAAGCAAAAAGTGGCTTTCGGCAACGTCCACCGACGGGCGCCCCGTAATCACTACCCGTATCATGGGGTGTCTATTTTCCAGGTACTCATCACGCAATTCCCGCAGCATGCGCGTGACCTGCAGCCGGAAGCCCTCCGCAGCCGATAAACTGATTTCATCCCAGCCATCCAGTATCAACACCCATGGACAGATCAGGAATCCATTATGAACGATACTCTCGCGAAACAGGTTGCCGCTCAGGAACAGGTCGTCCTGCGACTGGCTACCGCGCTCGCTCAGAGACCGATCAGGGTCGTGCAAAAGCACCGCTCTGGGAAGGGCCTCCGCGATATTCATGTCGAGTGGGACATCGCGCAGGCGAATGCGAATGGGGCGAAAACCACGGTCGGCCAACTCCCTACACAACCGCAAAGAGAAGGACGTCTTGCCCGCACCTGCCGCACCTTGGATTACAATCGCATCATCGAGGGCGCGATCTGCGATCATTTCCATAACCGTCGGCAGAAGCGGTCGCCTAGGCAGATTCGGATCAAAAGGGTCCTCCCGACCGGAACTGACGTCTCCCCATTTGAGTGCGGTGCAGTCGGTATCGACATAGACGTGCTTCAGTGCGAAAGGCTCGGTATTGAAGATGCGTGCCTCTTCAAACAACCGGCGCTGATATTCCTGGTGGTTTTCCAGTGCGTCAAATGGACTCTGTTCGGTCGTTCCCAGCGAAATGAGACGGCGGAAGGGTTGGAATTTGTCGGCCGTTTCTCCATCGGTAAGAACCAACCTGAGGTTTTCGACAAAATAACGATGCGCCTCGGTCTGCAGTTTCGTGCGCTGGGTCTCCGAGTAGCCGGCCCTTTCAGCATAGTAAACAAGGGCGCGATCGGCCTCCTGGATGAAGGCGTGGGAAAGCGCGTTAGACAGAGAGAGTGTCTTGAAATCAACCACCGAAGATGGAGAAAAGTCGCGAAGCTCCTTCTTGATTGACGGTCGATCGAGTCTCCGCTCCGGTTCGCCGATTCGTTTAACCGCTTGCGCAACTGCCCGTTGATAACCTACGGTACACGCCAGTCGACCCAACACCTCGGGGTCCTTCTGCTTGAGCAGCTTTGCCAGGAATGAGCCCGCAAACTTGATAAAAGGAAGGCCGGATGAATCGGCAGCGTCAGCGACCCATGGCAGCGCTTTCTCCAACGATTCGAGAACCGGGGAGTCTCCAAGCGCTTCAAATGCATCGTTAAAAAATTCGGCGACGTCTTTTATGGTTTCCGCGTAGCCTCCGAGCCTGGATTGCTCCTCGGGGGAGAGATCAAGAGCTTGTTTGAGAGACACGAACGCCATGGTCGGGATACCTCCAATTTCTTATGATACTGAATTGGCTTCTGGCTCTTTGCCGCACTGTACTCGCTATTCACAAACCACGCCAGCCCTCCAAGGAGCTCCCGACGCGCTTTGATTGTCTGATTCTTCTAACGCGAAGGTGAGAACTGAAAACAAAGAATTTGCTCGCAGAATGGTGCCAAAACAATCAAAGGAAATCAAAATCAATGAGAGAGACCGAACTAACGCTGAGTGCTCTCCGGGTGTGCTCCACGCGCCATCGGACATTAACTCTCAGTGACTTGTGACGTAGGGCGGTTCACAAGACCGCTATCTTCCTCTCCGGGCGTGCGACTCCCGCCGGTTCCGCTTCGGCACTCCTCCACCGTTCTCCCCACAACTTCAGCTGTTTCGCTCCCGCAAAACGGAAACCTACCGTCCACGCGGGGGAAGAAGCACGGCGAATGCTGAGATGATGCCCAGTCTCGGCCGGCTTGGGTCCGATCGAAGTCCCTTTTTCGCCAGACCTTTGGGTTCCGAACCCAAATCTAGCCGCAGGCGGGGAAAGCCACCACTAGGCGCCGACTGACGGCCGATAAGCCATCCCTTAACCGACACACAGATAGATACTGTTCTGTGGGCCGCAGAGGTGTGCGGGTAGTGTGCCTCTGCCCTTGGAAGGAAAAATATCGCTAGCTCAGTTCCCAGAAGCCCGTTTCTGGACCACTTTCGCGTTGCGGGCGGGGTGTTCCCCAGTTTTGATCAGCCCACTTGCACTGCGAGCATTGAGACCGAACCGCCATCTACGCCCTCAACAGGAAATGTGAGCGGCTCGGATGGTGTGCGAGTGCCGGCAACGTAAAGCAGCGGCACATAATGGTCCGGC
>Ga0209698_10003361_pt1 | contig 17892 bp, 21 predicted proteins | sample LitLauG_LLR_2012_FD_187203 | JGI IMG/M metagenome (GOLD analysis project Ga0209698, IMG submission 187203) | Freshwater sediment microbial communities from Pennsylvania, USA - Little Laurel Run_MetaG_LLR_2012 (SPAdes) (version 2) | ecosystem: Environmental > Aquatic > Freshwater > Creek >...
GAAAAGGAACTCCGTTCCGAACTCGCACGCCTGCGCACGGAACTGGAAGTGCCGGAGCAAGACTCCCCGGAAGCATTTGGCAACGGCGGCGGTAGAAAGACGGCGAAATAGCGCACATTGCCTTGGCTTTCGCGCTCCGCTAGCCTTCGCCGGTGCCCATTGATATTGATGCAATCTTCGCTCGCGGCGGCGAGAGGCTGATCGCCCTGCTGGACTATGGCGTGCGTTCAGTCCAACCCGATCTGCTCTTCGTTTTCCTAGTGGAGGAGTACCGGCAGCATCCGACCACGCCCAAGGCGATCGCACTTTATGACGTTTTTTGCGCGCCGCAAGCCCCGGCCCGGCTGAGCGCATCCGAGATGCTTGCCCCTTTCAGCCTTCAGATGGAAACCGCCATGCGCCCGCTCAGGCAGAACCTTGCCCAGGTGGAAACGGCCCGGACAAAGGCCACCGCAAGGCCGCCTTTGATCCTGCCGCCAAAATATCTCTTCGATGCGCTCGACCTGTACCTCCGGAAGAACTCTCCGGGGCTCCGCGGAATCAGGCGCCGCTACCGACCCAGCCTCCCTCCGGTGAAGAATCTGCCCGGTGGCCGGATGAGCGCCAGCCAAAGGCACTTCGTGGACAAAGTGTGGGAGCCAATCCTGCGGCCTCGGCTCGTCGCGGTGGGATTCCGACGCATGACCGCCATCGCCTGAGAGATTGTGAAAGAAGGCATTTTGAAGATGCTGGCCAAAACCGGCCATGAACCCGTTTCCAAACCATCCGCGGCTGCGTGAGAGGATCCGTGAATTGCGCCAGTATCACGCCGATGCAGGAGTGGGATTCGTCTGCACCCTCGACTTCAGCCTGGAGCGCCGCAAAACCGGCTCGCATTTGGCAGGTTGTCCCATCGGGTGGGCGATCTTGCTCGTGCTGGTGATCTTTTTTGCAAGCATTCGGATACCAGTGAATCCCGCGCCACCGTTGCATTTCAACGACGACGCCAAGCAGTTCGCCGCGTGGAAATCACCCACCGGCTTCCCGCTCGACGCCGATTTTTCCCCAATAAAACCAAACTGAACGTGAAAGCGATCCTCCAACTCCTCCTCATCATCCTCTTCACAGTCCGCGCAACGGCGGCGCTGCGCACTATTCCGCCCGCAGTGCGGCGGCGTGCTCGGTGATGAGTTGAATGAGCGTGGCAAGTTCGACTTCCGGCGCACGCTGTGGGAGGATGAGCAGCAGGTCACTCATCGGTACGGGGGCGATCAGTTTTACGAAAACGCATCCGGCGTGCGGCAGTTTGCGGGCATGCATGGGGACGAGCGCGACGCCTTCGCCCGATGCGACCGCGCCGAGCATCACGGAAAGCGAATCCACTTCGCTCACGATGTCCGGCTCGAATCCGGCGCGTGCGCAGGCCTGCCGGAGGAATTCGCGGCGTCCGGGGAAGAATGCATCGGAGAGCGAAACCCATTTGTCCGCGGCGAACGCGGAGAGCCTGATAGCAGACTTCTTGGCGAGGAAGTGACTTGCCGGCAGCACCGCTGCGAAGCGGTGCCGCGAGAGCTTGCGGATCGTGAATTGATTGCGCTCCTGATCCTCGATATTGCCAAGGATGGCGGCGTCGAGTTCGTGACTGCGCAGGCGGTCGAGCTGCGCGCGCGGCGGAAGATCGAAGAGGCTCACCTGCACGCGTGGGTGTCGTTGGCGAAACTCGCGCACCGCGGGCGCGACGAGGTCGTCAAGGAAGGGACCGATCAGCCCGAGTCGCAGCGTGCGCCGCGCGCTGCCGAATTGCTCGCGCACCTGCTGCGCACTCGTTTCCGAATCGCACACGATCTGCCGCGCTTTCCCGAGAAAAAAGCGGCCTGCATCCGTGAGATGGATGCGCTTTTTGATCCGATCGAACAGAGCCACGCCCAGTTCATCCTCCAGCAGTGCGATCTGCCGGCTCATCGCGGGCTGCGACACGTTCATGCGTTCCGCCGCGCGCGAGACGCTCAGTTCCTCCGCCGCAGCGATGAAATAACGGAGCTGGTGGAATTCCATGCGCAGACTTTCCACGGCGGAGTTCATAACGGCAAGGCATGAACATCTGAAACAAATGATATTGGCCGGTTTTCACGCGTGGCGGCATCCTCACGCCATGAAACTCACCATCCGCAAATCCAACGACCGGGGAGTCGGCGACCATGGCTGGCTCCGGTCACAGCACACGTTCAGCTTCGCCGACTATTACGATCCGGCGCACATGGGCTTCCGCTCCCTGCGCGTGATCAATGAGGATCGCGTCGCGCCCGGAGGGGGGTTCCCGACTCATCCACATCGCGACATGGAAATTTTCAGCTACATCGTCGGGGGCTCACTCGCGCACAGGGACAGCATGGGCAATGGCCGCGTGCTGGAACCGGGGCAGATCCAACTCATGAGCGCCGGGCGCGGCGTGACGCACAGCGAATTCAATCCCTCGGCGAAGGATCCATTGCATTTCCTGCAAATCTGGATCCAGCCCCGGGAGCGCGGACTGAAACCCGGCTACACCGAATGGCATCCGGGCAGCACGAACGACATTACCGCGAAGGTGCTCGTCATTTCGCCCGACGGGCGCGACGACTCGGCGATCATTCATCAGGATGCCGACGTGTATCGTGTGCGGCCCAGTGCGGCACAGTCCGTCTCACATGAAGTCCGCACGGGCCGCGGCGCGTGGTTCCAGCTCATCAAGGGCGACGCAAGCGTGAACGGCACGCCGCTCAAAGCCGGCGACGCTGCGAGCACCGATGACACTGGCACGCTGACCGTCACTGCCAGCGAGGACGCCGAGGCGCTCCTCTTCGACCTTCACTGAAACCCAACCAACACCAAACACACACCGTGAATGCACAAGACAAACTCAAGCTGCTGGCCAAAGATCTCACGAAGGATTTCCCGCGCAGCCCGCGCGAAATGCTCGCGGGCTACGTCATCGCCGCGCGTGCGGTGGACAAATGCCGCTCCGTACTCGCAGGCACAGCGGGCGAATACCACTCCGGCTGCCCTGTGGATTCCATCTGGCTGGATTTCGCAGGCATCACCTACGACGCGTTCCGCGATTTCGTCGCCACCGGCGCGACTGATGCGGAGATCGCCGGATGGATCCAAAAGACGGCCAAGCAGCGCCCGGGGATCGAAATCATCAGGTGGAACAACGATCTTCGCGGCAAGCGTCTCAGCGAACTTCCCGACGGCATCCAGGAATACATGGAGGGCTACGTGCAAAAATTCGTCCCGCGCAACCGGCCCGTTTACGTCTTCTTCGACATCTACGATCTCGAGGAGCAGCGCATCTGAATTCATCTCTCCCCGCCGAAAACCAAAACAATTACACACAACATGTCACACAAACTCGCAGGCAAAGTCGCAGTCGTCACCGGGGCTTCCAAGGGTATCGGTGCATCCATCGCCACGCATCTCGCCGCCGAAGGCGCGGCGGTCATCGTCAATTACTCCTCCAGCAAGGAGGGGGCTGACAAGACCGTCGCCGCCATCACCGGCAGCGGCGGCAAGGCCATTTCCGTGCAGGGCAACGTCGCCAAAAAGGAGGACATCGGGCGGCTGTTTGCCGAGACAATGAAAGCCTTTGGCCGGCTCGACGTGCTCGTGAACAACGCGGGCGTCTATGAGTTCGCGCCGCTCGAAGCGATCACCCCGGAGCACTTTCACAGGCAGTTCGATCTGAATGTGCTCGGCCTGCTGCTCACCACGCAGGAGGCGGTGAAGCACATCGGCCCCGAGGGCGGCAGTATCGTCAATCTCAGTTCGGTCGTCAGCAGCCTCACGCCGCCGGGCTCGTCAGTTTACTCCGGCACGAAAGCCGCCGTGGATGCACTGACCAGGGTGCTCTCGAAGGAACTCGGGCCGCGGAAAATCCGCGTGAACTCGATCAACCCGAGCATGGTCGAAACCGAAGGCACGCGCGGCGCAGGAATCACTGAAGGCGAATTCCGCAAACAAATTGAGGCACAGACACCGATGGGCCGCATCGGCCAGCCCCAGGACATCGCGACAGCGGCGGTCTTCCTCGCCAGTGCGGATTCGTCGTGGATCACCGGCGAGTCGCTCCTCGTCGGCGGCGGTCTCCGTTGAACGTGCAATCCTGAACGGCTTCAATGCATCACCCACACCCGCTCCCATGAAACTCGCATCCAACATCGCCGGCGGCCTTCTCGGGCTGCTCTTCCTCGTCTTCGGACTGGATTTCTTCCTCCATTTCATGCCGATGCCGCCAGGGCCACCGGAAGGTTCGCCGCCCGCACTGTTCATGGGCGCACTCTTGCCGACGGGGTATTTCGCCTTTGTGAAAGTGCTCGAAATCACCGGCGGCGTGCTCACCGCGATCCCGAAGACGCGCAACTTTGGCCTGCTCATCCTCGGCCCCATCCTCGTGAACATCCTCGCCTTTCACATCTTCCTTTTGAAAGGCGCGGTGCTGTTTCAACCGCCGATCGTGCCGGTCATCGCCGTGCTCGCCGCATTCCTGCTATGGAGCGCCCGCGGGAAGTTCGCCGCGCTGGCGAACTGAATCCGCGGCGGCAGCGTGGCACGATTGCGCCCCGGCAGCCTTGCCGCCAGGTTCACTTTCCGGTAAGTCGCGCGCCATGATGAACCGCATTTTTCTCTCCGCCCTCGGCATCCTTCTTCTTCCGCACGACCTCCATGCCGCGTCCTCCGCATCCACGGAAAAAGAGTACCAGCAGGTCCGTACCATCGCGCTGCGCGACCCGAGAGTGCAGGCCGCGTATCGCGATGCGGATCGCAGGTTGGATGAGAAAATCCTCCGCATAGACCCCGCGCTGGAATCCTATGTGAAAGCACGGCAAGCCGCGCGCGAGGGAACTTCCGCGCCCAAGCCCGAGGCCAAGCCCTTCACCGCAGCCAGGCCCGCGACAAAATCTGCGCCTACCGGTTCCGTTGCGACGGGCAAGACCACACACGTCGTGGCCACTGGCGAGACGCTCAGCGGCATCGCAAAAAAATATCACGTGAGCATCAGCGCACTGAAGACAGCGAACCATATTCAGGACGAACGGAAGCTGCGCGTCGGCCAGACACTGACCATCCCCTCCGGAAAAGCCACGGCGCAGCCGGCAAAGGAAGAGAGCGTTTGGTCCCGCCTCATGCACTAGCCAGTCACGCGGGCGGACCGTGGCGCCCGCCCGAAGCTCGCAATGAAGCCCGCACCCCTGCCTGTGATTTTATGACTCGCGCAATCATCAAACGCGCCGCCGAGGCGGCCAGGGTGCCGATGGAATCCGGCGCACTCACTTGGTTCGCGTCGCGGCAGCTTGGCAACTCCGAAGCCATGACCGTGGGCTGCGCCACGCTCCCTCCCGGCGGGATGAACCCGCGCCATTACCATCCCAACTGCGAGGAAGTGCTGCACGTTCTGCAAGGCACGATCCTCCATACCATGGGCGACGCCGAAGCCGAGATGGGACCGGGGGACACTGTGACAATCCCCGCCCATGTCATCCACAACGTCCGCAACACCGGCGGCACCGATGCGCTCCTCTTCATCTGCTTCTCCTCCGCGGACCGCGAGACCGTTTGGGTCTGAGCGAAAACGCGCAGACGCCCATCGTGCGCCGCACGCCAGGGAATGCGCTTGCTCCACCTCCGCGTCTGCGCTTGGTCACGGCCTGAACCCTGTTTATCCATTTTTTTGAGAAGGGGAACGAGCCCACTTACCTGAATGGCAAGCCTTGGCATCCTGCATGGGGAAAATCTCGCGAACGCAAAGGGAAGGACAATGCTTCGCTCCATTCGATGGCTTTGGAACCGGGTACCCTGGAGTTTGCCCTGCGCTCAGTCGGTGCCGTCCGCGGTGCGTAGGAAATCGAAAAACATGACGAGGCCCAAACCAAAATGATTGGCGGCGAACTTGTCCACCTTCATGCTCCATATGCAAAACCGGGTACGCTGATGCTGGTACAAACTCGAGCTGCGGAAGAAGAAAAAGATAACCGGCCTGTTCCCCCCGGATTTTGCCTCAGGCCAAGGCGCAGGCGCTGCACATCCTTCTCACTGCATTCCTTTCTTTCCATTTGCATCGCGCCGCGCGCGGTTCATCTTGCGCGCCCGAATGACCCGTCGCATCTGGCTCGCCGCCGCCGCTCTGCTCCTCATCCGCTCCGCACTCGCGCAGCCGAACGAAATCAGAAAATCACTCTGCCGGATCAACAATACCGCGCAGGAATTCAACTACCGTGTGCCGTGGCTGCCCGGACAGATGAGCGGCGGAAGCGGCACGGGCTGGCTTGTAAAAAAGGATCGGCTCATCACGAATGCGCATGTAGTCTCGAATGCAAAGCTGCTCACGGTGGAAAAGGAGAATGACCCGAAGAAGTACGTGGCCACGGTCGAGCACATCGCGCACGACTGCGATCTTGCGCTGCTGAAGGTGGAGGATCCGGATTTTTGGAAGGACACCGTACCGCTCGCGTTGGGCGGTGTGCCGGAGATCGAGTCGAGCGTGTCGGTGTACGGCTACCCGATCGGCGGCGAGCGGATGAGTGTGACGAAGGGCATCGTGTCACGCGTGGACTTCCGCACTTACGCGCATTCGGTGATGGATTCGCACCTGTGCATCCAGATTGACGCGGCGATCAATCCCGGCAACTCGGGCGGCCCGGTATTGCAGAGCGGAAAAGTCGTTGGCGTCGCGTTCCAGGGATTCAGCGGCGATGTGGCGCAGAATGTCGGCTACATGATCCCAACGCCAGTGATCGGGCATTTCCTGAAGGACATCGAGGACGGCCACTACGACCGCTACATGGACCTGAGCCTCGGTACCTTTCCGTTGCTGAACACCGCGCATCGCCGCGCGCTCGGCCTACCGGACGATGACCGCGGCGTGGTGGTGACGAGCGTGGGCAGTGCGAGCGTGTGCTTTGGCAGGGTCCAGCCGGGGGATGTGCTGCTGAAGATTGACGGCCTGGACATCCAAAGCGACGGCATGGTGCAGCTCGAAGGTGAGCGGGTGCAGATGGCCGAGGTGGCCGAGCGAAAATTCAAGGACGACAGGGTGAAGTTCGATCTGAAGCGCGACGGGAAGATCCTCACTGCGGAAGTGACCTTCACGCACGCGTGGCCTTACACGCACCAGGCCACGAGCTACGATCCGCCGAAGTACGTGGTGTTCGGCGGGCTGCTCTTCCAGCCGTTGAACCGGAATCTTGTCACGACTTACCAGTTCGCGAACCCGCGCATCTTTCACTACTTCGCGCACTTCATTGACGAGGAACTCTACAAGGAGCGCGACGAGGTGATCATCCTCACCGCGCTGCTTCCGGACCCAATCAACACGTACCTCGATGAATTCCGCGAGGGCATTCTCAAGAATGTGAACGGCACCGCCATCCGAAACATCAGGGAACTCGCCACGGCCTTTGCAAAGGCGGCGGATGAATACGTAATCGAATTCGAGGGCATCGGACGTCCGCTCGTCCTCCAGCGTTCGGACCTCGAAGCCGCGCGCGAGCGCATCCGCAAACGCTACAGCGTGCTGCACGAGCAATACCTCGACGATGGGGCCGTGCAGGAGCAGCGCTGAACATGAATTCCTTCCTTTCCAAATCCATGCACCGCATTTCATTCTTACTGGCGCTCTTGCTCCTTGTCTCCGGTGTCTCCGCCGCGGAGAAAAGGCTCAGCGTCGTCCGCGTGAACGTCACCACGCAATCGTGGGACTTTCACCATCCTTGGGGCAAGCGGCAGCCTTTCACGCGTCGCGCGATCGGGGCCGTGCTGCCCGGCCCGCGCGTGCTCGTCACCGCGGAATTGGTGGCAAACCTCACCTACCTCGAACTCGAAACACCCGAGGGCGGACGCAAAGTTCCCGCCACGGTTGAGGCCGTGGACTACGAGGCGAACCTCGCGGTGCTGAAGGCGGACAGCGCGGATTTCCTTGCCGGCGCCCCGGAGTTGGAGGTGAAGGAAAGCGCGATCGGCGATTCACTCAGCGTGTGGCAGCTCGAAAACAACGGACGCCTGCTTGTCACCAAAGGCCCGATGACCACGGCGGAAAATGCCGCATATCCGGTGGACGGCTACTTCCTCATCTACCGCATGACGGTGCAACTTCAGGGCCGCGAGAGCAGCTTCACGCTTCCCGTGGTGCGTGATGGAAAACTCACCGGCGTGCTGATGGGCTATGACGTGCAGTCAAACAATGCCAACATCATCCCAGCACCCATCATCCGGCATTTTCTCCGGGATGTCGCAGGCGGGCACTACGAAGGCTTCCCGCGCATCGGCTACGCGTACAGCGCCACGCGCGATCCCGCGCTGCGCCGCTTTGCAAAAGTCCCGGACGACGTGACTGGCGGCGTTTACATCACCGAGATTCTCAAGGATGGCCCCGCAGCCGCCGCAGGCCTGCAAAAAGGCGACGTGCTTGTCGCGGTGGACGATGCCCCGGTGGATCAGGACGGCAACTTCCCCGACGACGCCTACGGCCAAATCCCCGTGGCCCATCTTTTCAACACGCACCATTTCGTCGGCGACAAGGTGAAACTCCACATCCTGCGCGGCGGCGAAAGGAAGACGCTCGAAACCACGCTCACGCACCGCCCACCCTCATCCTATGTCTGCGACCCATACATCATTGATCACCGCCCGCGCTTCGCCATCGTCGGCGGCCTTATTCTGCAGGAACTCTCGCGGCAATACCTCAAGGACTTCGGCCCCGACTGGCTGCGGCGCGCACCGGAGCGCCTCGTGTATTACGACCGTTTCCAGACCGAGCTTTTCAAGGACGGCCCCCGCAAGCTCGTCTTTCTTAGCCGCGTGCTGCCCACCTCCGCCACCGTCGGCTACGAGGAACTCAACAACCTGCTGGTGAAAAAAATCAACGGCGTCGAGTTGCAGACGCTCGACGATGTGCCCAAGGCGCTGGAGAAACCCGAGAACGGATTCCACAAAATCGAATTCGAGGAAGACCCGAAGACGATCTACCTCGACGCCGCCGAAATCCAGAAAACTGAGCGCATGGTGCAGATGCAATACCGCCTGCCCACTCTCAAATTCCTCGAATAGCGATGCCCGCGGAAGCGGCTTGGGGCGCCATCTTCGACTGGGACGGCGTCGTCATAGACTCCTCGCACAACCACGAAAAATCGTGGGAGCTTCTTGCCATGCAGGAAAGGCTCCCGCTGCCGGCGGACCACTTCGAGAAGGGATTCGGACGCAAGAACGAGTTCATCATTCCCGATATCCTCGGCTGGACCGCCGACCCTGTGGAAATCAAGCGCCTCTCGCTGCGCAAGGAGGCACTCTACCGCGAACTGATCGCCGGCCAACCGCTCGCCCCGATGCCCGGCGTCCGCGAATGGCTGGAGTGCCTGCGCGAGGCCGGAGTCCCCTGCTCCGTCGGCACCTCCACGCACCGCGCCAACATCGAAATCTCCATGGTAAAAACCGGCCTCGCCCCCTTCTTCCGCGGAGTCATCGCCTCGGAAGATGTGCAGGCGGGAAAGCCGAATCCCGAGGTTTTTCTCAAGGCCGCCGCACTTGTCGCGCGTGCCCCGGAGCAATGCGTTGTCTTCGAGGATTCCTTCGCCGGACTGCAAGCTGCACGCAATGGCCGCATGAAAGCTGTCGCCGTCGCCACAACCAATTCCGCCACCACACTCGAAGGCCGCGCCAACCGCGTCGTTCATCGCCTCGACGAACTGCAAATCCCCGAGGTGGCCGGTTGGTTTGGGTAAACGGAAAATACCCTCGGCGGGAACCGAGGCAATTCAACGCAGGCACTGCGCTTCCGAAAATCCGCCCCTCTCCCCTATGGCTTCGCATCTGCCGCGCCGTCCCCGCCCTCATACACGCGGACGCTCGTGATGAAATCGAGCGCGCGCTGCAGCGCCTCGTCGCGCGGGGACTTCGCCGGCTCCTGTCCCTTTGCACGGAGCCTGTGGATTTCCTGCATCTCATCGAGTTCGGGATTCGTCCCGGCAATCAGCGCGGCCTCGTTCATCCTTGCGTGCGCCTTTTCCAGCACAAGCGGCGCGACGCCGCCGGAATTCATTGCGAGCTGCAGCACTTCGTCCGTCTTTTCCTGCGAAATATTCACAACGAGATCGGGCGTAAGCCCGCCGGGAAAGACGGGCGTTGCATCCGGCAGCGTGATCTCGCCGATGGCCACGCGCATCACACGGCCGCCTGCGAGCGGCATCTCCTCAAATTGCGCGGCCTCGCCCTTCGTCTGCTGGCCGATCACGTAGGCGTGCAGGTGAGTACGGAGCACCGCCGCAATCACCTCGCCCGCGCCCGCCGTATTGCCGTCCACGAGCACGGTGAGCAGGCCGCGCCAGCGCGGATCTTCGCGGGAGGTCAGGATCTCCTCGTCGTTCGCCTTCGGGCGCTTGATGGAAAAAAGTACGCGTCCTTTCGGCGAGAAGCGCCGGCAGCACTCTGCGGCGAGTTCAAAGTCCGTGCTGTGCGGCGTCGCGCGCAGATCCAGCACGAGCGCCGTCGGCTGCTTCGCAGCGAAGCCTTCCAACGCGCCGTCGAGCGCGGCGATGTTCTCGATCGTCAGCACTCCAAGACGGAGGTAGCCGACGCTGCCGCTGATGATTTCCGAGCGAAGCTGGCCATCGCGATGCTCTGCAGTTTTTCCGGCGGTAAAAATGCGCGCACCCGCGCCGAGACGGTCGAGCAAGCCTTGGAGTCCGGCACGCGCCAGGGCTGTTTCGCTGAGTGCATCCGGGTGCAGATAATTGTCGCGCAGGATGTCCGTGATCTGCCGCAATTCCTCCTCGCCCACCGCATCCGCCGCCTCACGCGAAGAAAGCTGGCGCGCCTTGGGTTCGAAGGCTGCCGGATTTGCTGATGGCTCGCCCGCGCCTTTCACCGGCGCCGGTTCCGGCAGCCTGTCTTGGGCCTGCGCGAAAGCCACGGCAAACAGGACGGCAAAGCAGGCGGGATTCTTCATGCGCGGCGACCGTAGCTTCAGAGTCCCTTCGCCGCAATGTCCGAACGAAACTGCATTCCCTCGAAATGAATCCCGGCGACTGCCTCGTATGCACGGGCGCGTGCCTGCGCGAGCGTCGGCGCGCGTGCCGTCACACCGAGCACGCGTCCACCTGCGGTGACAAACCCTTCGCCATCACGCTTCGTGCCCGCGTGAAAAACCGTGGCCGCACATTTTTCAAGCCCGGTGATGCGCTTGCCGCCAGCGTAAACACCGGGGTAACCGCCGCTCGCCAGAATCACGCAGACAGCAGCTTCCTCACTCCACATTGGATTCAAATCACGGAGTCGCCGATCAATGGTGGCTTCGAGCAAGTCAAGCAAATCGTCGCCGAGCCGCGTGAGCAGCACCTGCGTCTCCGGGTCGCCGAAGCGGCAGTTGAATTCGAGCACCTTCAGCCCATCCTTCGTGATCATCAGGCCGGGGAAAAGCATCCCGCAAAAATCGAGCCCGTCCGCGCGCAGTCCGGCGATGAAGCGATCCAGCACATCGCTCCGCACGCGCGCTTCGAGTGCGGGCGGCAGCACCTTGTCCGCCGGACTGAAGGTGCCCATGCCGCCGGTGTTCAGCCCCAGGTCGCCATCCAGCGCACGCTTGTGATCCTGCGCGCTGGGAAAAAGCAAGTAGCTGCGACTGTCCACAAGCGCGTGGATGCTGCACTCCTCGCCTTCGAGAAATTCCTCGATCACAACCTCCGCGCCCGCGTCGCCAAATTTACGTTCCTCCATGATTTCCCGGATCGCCGCATCGGCCTCCGCGTGCGTCTGCGCGATGATCACGCCTTTGCCGAGAGCGAGCCCGCTCGCCTTCACGACGATCGGAGCATTCATTTTCGAGACGAACGCGCGCGCTTTATCGGCCGAGGAAAACTGTCCGCTCGCCGCCGTCGGGATTCCGTGCCGCAGCATGAACCCCTTCGCAAACACTTTCGACGATTCCAACCGCGCCGCACTCTGCGTCGGGCCGAAAATGCGCAGGCCGGCAGATTGAAAATGATCCACGATGCCCGCGGCGAGCGCATCGTCCGGTCCGACAACGGTGAGTCCGATCCCCTGCTCCCGCGCAAATTTTGCGAGCGTTACGTGGTCGGAAATCTTGATCGGCACGCACTCGGCAACATGCGAGATGCCGCCATTTCCCGGCGCACAAAAAACAGCCGATACGCGCGGTGACTGACGGAGTTTCCAGACCAGCGCATGCTCGCGACCGCCGCTGCCGATGACGAGAACCTTCATCGCTAACAGGCACCTCCGTTACACAGCGGGCTGCTGCTGTGTGAGGCAGTGGAACGCTCCGAGTCCCCAGATGAGATCGCGGCAATCAATCCCGATTACTCTCCGTCCCGGAAATGCCTTCTCAAGAATTGCGGCGGCCCAGCGATCATTGGTGTCCGCAAAAGTGGGGAGCAGCACCACCTTGTTGCCGATGTAAAAATTCGCGTAGCTCGCGGGCAGCCGCTGGCCGTCGCGGACGATCTTGCGCGGCATCGGCAGCTTCACGACTTGGAAACGCGAGGGCAGACCATCATCCTCATCGGCCAATTCATCTTCATCTTCATCCTCATCATCCCGGCCACCGTTGGGTGCCGACGCGCAGGTGAGTCCGGTGAGGTAGTCGTGATTTGCCTTCAGCGGCTCAAAGTTCGAGTCGTTCTCGTCTTCCTCAAATGCGCATACAATCGTGTCATCGCTGACAAAGCGCGCGATGTCATCCACGTGTCCGTCGGTGTCGTCGCCTTCGATGCCGTCACCGAGCCAGATGATTTCGCGGACGCCGAGCCAATCACGAAGCCGGTGTTCGATCTGAGCCTGCTTCAGTTCAGGATTGCGATTCGGGTTCAGCAGGCAGCTGCGCGTTGTGAGCAGCAGGCCCTCGCCATTCACATCAATCGAACCGCCTTCCAAGACCATGCCGGGATATTCGACCGGCAGGCCGAGCTTTTCCGCGACTGCGGTCGGCACGTAGTCGTCGTCGTCGAATGGCGGATACTTGAAACCCCATGCGTTGTAGCCCCAGTCGAGAACGAGCGACTTCGGCACCTCCTTGCGCGTCACAAAAATCGGCCCGTGATCGCGGCACCACGGTTCGTTCGTCGGAATGTGGAAATACGTGACGTGCGAATCGCGCGCGCCGACTTGCGAGAGCGTCCGCTTCACGTCCTCCTTTTGCGCGGCATCGCACACGTTGATGTTCACCGGCTCGGAATCCGCGAGCGCGTGGATCATTTTGGCAAGCGCGAGCACGGCTTTGTCGTACGCCCCCTTGCCAGGGAAACTCACACCCTTGCGCCGCGGCCACGAGAGCCACGTTGCGGCATGAGGTTCCCATTCGGCGGGCATCCGATAGCCGCGCGCTGCCGGAACCGCCGGCGTTTCCTTCATCGTTTTGGCGTGTCCCATTAGTCCAGATAGCGTTGTGTAATTTGTCCGTAAGCGTCAATGCGCCGATCGCGCAGAAACGGCCAGTGCGTCCGTTGCGTGTCCACGGCATCAAGATCTGCCTCGACAAGCAGGTTCTCTTCCAAGTTCGCACTCGCCTTTTTCAAAATCTGCCCGGCGGGATCCGCGACAAAGCTCTGCCCCCAAAATTCCAAGCCCGCTCCGCCGTCCGGCGCCTCGTGTCCGACGCGGTTCGCCGCGGCGACGTAGCAGCCGTTCGCAATCGCGTGCCCGCGCTGGATCGTCTCCCACGACGAATGCTGACGCGCACCAAACTGCGCTTTTTCCGACGGATGCCAGCCGATGGCCGTGGGATAAAACAGAATCTGCGCGCCCTGTAGCGCGGTGAGCCGCGCAGCCTCGGGATACCACTGGTCCCAGCACACGCAGACGCCGATTTTTCCGAAGCGCGTCTGCCACGCGCGGAAGCCGAGATCGCCGGGCGTGAAGTAGAATTTCTCGTAAAAAAGCGGGTCGTCCGGGATGTGCATCTTGCGATACTTGCCAAGGAACTCGCCGCCCGCATCTATGATCGCCGCAGTGTTGTGATACAGCCCCGCCGCTCGCCGCTCGAACAAGGACGCCACAATCACGATGCCGTGCTCGCGTGCCACATTGCAAAACGCCTCCGTGCTCGGCCCAGGTATCCCCTCGGCCAGCGCGAAATATTTGTGGTCTTCGACCTGGCAGAAATAGTGACTGCGGAATAGCTCCTGGAGGCAGACGATCTGCGCGCCGGCTTTTGCAGCCTCGATGGTCTTCGCGATTGCCTTGTCGAGATTCGCCTTCGGATCAGAACCGACGGCGGTCTGGATGAGCCCGAGCGTGACTTTCGACATGGTCGTTGCGGGTGGCTGTGACGTTTGACGGAATGGAAAATCGCGCCGCCGGTTTTGCTCTCGACGGCGCTGGGAGGTTTCGCGCGCCGCGTTACTTCGCCTCGCTGCGCGGGATGATCTTCACGCTCTCGACAAGCATCTTCTTCACCGGACGATCGCCCGGCGCAGTCTCGGTTGTCGCGATTTTCTCCAGCACATCGTCACCTTTGATCAGCTTCCCATACGCCGTGTACTGGTGGTCGAGAAATGTCGCGTTGCCATGGACGATGAAGAACTGGCTTCCGGCCGAATCCGGATCCTGCGAACGCGCCGCGCTGAGCACGCCACGCACATGCTTCTTGTCGTTGAACTCCGCCTTGATCTTGTAGCCTGGATCGCCCGTGCCCCAGCGCGCCTGTTGCGAGTCGTCCTTCGTGAGCGGGTCGCCGCCCTGGATCATGAAGTTCTTGATCACGCGATGGAAGCACGTGCCGTCGTAGAATCCCTTTTTCGCGAGCGTCTTGAAATTCTCGACGTGCTTCGGTGCGACATCGGGCCAGAACTCAAGCACCATGGTGCCTTCGCTGGTTTTGATCACGGCGACTTCGTCGGCGGCCTTTTTCTCGTCCGCTGCAAACGAGCGGACGCTGACAGTGGCTGCAAGGGTGAGAGCGAACAGTGCGGAGAGGAAATTTTTCATCGCGGCGAGCAATACACGCGATGCGATTTCTGTCACGCGGAGAATGGAGCGGAGCGACATTGCCTGCCGCAGGCAGCCCGAAAAGCAGCGTAGGGAGGCGCTGGCAACAGCGGGGGAAAGTTTGCGCAGCCTCTGCGTTTGCATCCATTTCCGCTGCGCCATTGCAACCGTCGCATCCTCGCAAATCGCTTGCGCCGATCCCGCACACCGTCCAGCTTCCGCGCCCTTATGCCAGACATCCGCCTCATCCTCAAAACCAGCAAGGGCAACATTGAAGCGACCCTCTTCGCCAGCAAGGTGCCCATGACCGCAGCCAATTTCCTCAATCTCGCCAAGCGCGGCTACTACGACGGCGTCAAGTTCCACCGCGTCATCAAGGACTTCATGATTCAGGGCGGCGACCCGACCGGCACCGGCGCGGGCGGTCCCGGCTACAAGTTCGCCGACGAGATTGACAAGTCGCTCAAGCACACAAAGGCCGGCATCTTTTCGATGGCCAACGCGGGCCCCGGCACGAACGGCAGCCAGTTCTTCATCACCCACCTCCCCACCCCGCACCTCGACGGCAAGCACGCCGTCTTCGGCGAAGTGACGAAAGGCCAGGACGTCGTGAACAAGATCGCGCAGGGCGACAAAATCTCCGGCATCGAAATCCTCGACTCCACCGACGACCTCTTCGCCGCACAAAAGGCGAACCTCGACAAGTGGAACAAGGTGCTCGGGTAGGGCGCCGCGCTTCAGCCGATCCAATCTTCGATCACCAGTCCGCTGACTCGTGAGAACTCACGGACATTGTTCGTGATCAAAGTCAGCCCCAGCGCGAGTGCGTGACCTGTGAGCAGCAGATCGTATGGACCGCACGTTTGCCCGGCAGCTTCGAGTTCTGCACGCACAGTCGCAGCGCGACGCGCTGAAACTTCGTCAAACGGCAACACCCGCAATGCAGACAGCAGCCGTGTGACTTTCGCACGTTCACGCTCCGGCCCCGGCATTTTTCGATGCCGGTGAAAAGCTCGTAAGCGGTCACCGATGACACAGCGTAATCGCCCGGTGCATTTGCCGCCAATTTGCTGACAGCCGAATCCTGTCCACGCATCACCGCGATGCAGACATTCGTATCGAGCAGAAACTTCACACGTCGAGCGGACGGATGGCCGGTGTGTTACCCTGCGGCGGGCGGGTGAATGCCGCATCCTCGATCCGAATCGCCTCGAAGAATCAATCCGGCCACACGCTCGCAGCGCCGTTCTCGGGTTCAAAGAGCACAATCACCCGGCACTCTTTCGTAGCCGCGCGGGGCACAGGATCGCGCAACGAAAGATGCGATGAGTCCTCGATGACTGCGGTGGTTTCAAAGGCGTTCATGCCGACGAGCATGCTCGTGTCCCCTTGCTGCGTCAATGCAGGGCGACGCCATCACCGGCATCGAAATCCTCGACTTCACCGACGACCACTTCGCCGCGCAAAAGGCGAACCTCGACAAGTGGAACAAGGTGCTCGGGTAGGGTGCTTCGGAAATTGCCCAGTCTTCATACCCGTCTGTCATCGCAGACTTGCAGCGGCGTGAGCCAGTGACGAAAGTCGACGCACTGGCCAATGAGATCCCCAATCATCGGAATAGACCTCGGAACGACGTCGAGTCTGGTTGCCGTCATGGTTGGCGATCGACCGCGTCTGATTGCTGATTCCTGTGGTCGAACAGTCATGCCATCGCTCGTGGTCATCAAGCGCGACAAAAGCATTCTCGTCGGACACGATGCACTGCAGGAGGCGAAGAAATATTCCGAGGGCAATCTGCTGGTTGCTTCGATGAAACGCTCAATGGGGCGGCGCAAAGAATATGGAGAACACGATTCGAAAATGCCGGTGCAGGTGCTTACAGCAATCATTCTGGCGGAACTCAAAATTCGCGCGGAAAAATTCCTTGGTGCACCGGTCGTACAAGCCGTCATTGCAGTCCCAGCAAATTTTAGTTTTTCGCAGCGCCAGTTCACGAAGGAAGCCGCGTTGATTGCAGGGTTGGAACCGCTTCGCATAGTGAATGAGGCCACGGCCTCGTTATGTGTGCTTCGAGAAAACAGGCTGGTTGTCGCTGCTGATCTTGGCGGGGGAACATTTGATGTGTCGGCTATCGAGTGCGGCGACGGCGTGTTTGAAGTCAAAGCCACGAGCGGAGATGAGCACGGTGGTGATGATTTCACGAGCGTTGTGACTCAAATGATTCTTTCAAAAATGGCCCCTCAGTTTGCCCCGGGTTTTCTTCAGAGGGATCCAATTACATCACAAAGACTCATTGATGCTGCGGAGCAGGCGAAACGAGATCTTACCTCGTCCGAAAGTGTGGAAATCAAAATACCCTATGTGACCACGCGAAACGGTGGCTACGAAACTCTGAACGTAACGATCACGCGAAAGGAATTTGAGGATGCGTGTGAGCCGCTCTTTGGCAGATTGGAAAAGATTTTGAGCAAAGTTTGGTCTGAGTCCGGATTCTTGAAACATTCAACGGCACCACGTCCAGCGGCCCAGCCTTCTAAAAACGTCGAGATGCCTCCAAGGAAAAAGCGGAGTTGGTTTAGCCGCTTGTTTTTTCGGGAAGACAAGAAGCCGCAAATCGCACCACAACCACCCCCACCGACTCCACAGCCGCAGCAACAACAAATACCTACTCCGTGCATCTGGTTAATTGGAAACGCGAGTCGCGTCCCAGAAATACGCAGGCGACTTCAGTCCAAATACCCCGCATGGCATCCACCAGGCATCCTCGATCTGAAGGAACCCGTTGCACTCGGAGCTGCAATAATTGGCGGCATGTTGTCAGGATTTTCCAAGGACATACTGCTGTTAGAGACTGTGTAAAAAGTCCGTCTTCTAGTGATTTTAGTACTTGTACGAATTGGAGGAATGGGGTGGAAAGCTTGGGATGCCGAACCAAGAACCGTA
>Ga0209698_10003362_pt1 | contig 17891 bp, 16 predicted proteins | sample LitLauG_LLR_2012_FD_187203 | JGI IMG/M metagenome (GOLD analysis project Ga0209698, IMG submission 187203) | Freshwater sediment microbial communities from Pennsylvania, USA - Little Laurel Run_MetaG_LLR_2012 (SPAdes) (version 2) | ecosystem: Environmental > Aquatic > Freshwater > Creek >...
CTCTTCGAGGCCGTCGCGGACCTCGATGTGGTCTACGTGCCGGTGGGCATGGGTTCGGGGATCTGTGCTCTGATCGGCGTCCGTGACCTGATGGGGCTGCGGACCGAGATCGTCGGGGTCGTCAGCGAGCGGGCGCCGGCGACCGCCCTTTCGTTCGAGGCCGGACGGGTGGTCGGCACCGAGTCCGCGGCGACCTTCGTCGATGGGGTCGCCTGCAGGATCCCGGACCCGGTGGCGGTCGCGACGATCAACGCCGGGGCGTCGCGGGTCCTGCAGGTCAGCGAAGACGCGGCTGCCGCCGCAGTCGCCCTGATGCTGGACACCACCCACAACCTGGCCGAGCCTGCCGGGGCGATCGCCTTGGCCGGCGCCCTGTCAGAGCGCGGGCCCCTGGTCGGGCGGCGGGTCGCGGTGGTGTGCACCGGCGGCAACATCGACGCGTCCATGCTGGCCGACATCCTGGCCGGCCGGACCCCAGCCGCGATCTAGGTCGATCTAGGTCCGGGCCGGTGGTCGGCGGGACGCGCCCTCGCCCGGGGCGTGCGACGATGCGCAGATGAGTCCGGAGAGCAGGTGACGCGGATCGCTGCCGTCGGCAGCGCGCTCGGCCCCCACCTGTATCCGCAGTCGGACATCACCCGAGCGTTCGGAGCCCTGGTCGTCCCGGACCCTGCCCGCAGGGGACTGCTCGAGCGTTTCCACGAGGCCTCCGGGGTGCAGACCCGGCACCTGGCTCTGCCGTTGGACGCCTACGCCGAACTCGACGGGTTCACTGCCGCCAACGACGCATTCCTTCGCGTCGGAGTGCAACTCGCGCAAGCCGCGTTCACCCAGGCGCTGGAAGCGGCGGGGATCCGCGCCGACGAGGTCGACCTGGTGATGTCGGTCACCGTGACCGGGGTGGCCGCACCGAGCCTGGACGCCCGACTCGTGCCGCGGCTGGGGCTTCGACCGGACGTGCGGCGCATCCCCGTGTTCGGCCTCGGATGCGTGGCCGGCGCCGCGGGGATCGCGCGCCTGCACGACTACCTGGTCGGCCACCCCGATGACGTTGCCGTCCTGCTGTCCGTGGAGCTGTGCTCGCTGACGGTCCAGAAGGACGATGCCTCTACTGCGAACCTGGTCGCGTCCGGGCTGTTCGGCGACGGCGCCGCGGCGGTCGTCCTGGTGGGGGAGCGACGCGCCAGGTCGATGGGGCTGGCCGGCCCGACTGTGGTGGCGACCAGGTCCCGGTTCTACCCCGACACCGAGCGGGTGATGGGGTGGGACATCGGCGGCAGCGGTTTTCGGATAGTGCTGTCGGCGAGCGTCGCCGACGTTGTGGAGGCGAACCTGGGCCAGGACGTCAAAGAGTTCCTCGGCGCCGCGCCAGGCGGGTCACTGGACTTGGCCGACGTGCGGCACTGGATCGCCCACCCCGGCGGCCCTAAGGTCCTCGAGGCGATGGCGCGGGCACTGGCGCTGCCCGATGGTGCCCTGGACGTGACCTGGCGGTCGCTGGCCGCCATCGGCAACCTGTCGTCCGGATCGGTTCTGCACGTGCTGCGCGACACCATGGCCCACTCGGCGACCGGCACCGGCGCGCCGGCGGTGCTGATGGCGATGGGCCCGGGATTCTGCGCCGAGCTGGTGCTGCTGCGATGGTGACCGTCAGGCCGAGACCGTGACCAGCTTCGGCTGGTACGTCGTCCTGATCGCCGCGGTGGCGCTGGAGCGGGTCGCCGAGCTGCGGCTGTCGCTTCGGCACGCCGCCTGGGCGCTGGACCGAGGCGGGATCGAGACCGGGCGGGGGCACTACCCGCCCATGGTCGTCCTGCACACCGCACTGCTCGCCGGGGCGCTGGTCGAGGTCGCGGTCGCACATCGGCCGTGGATCCCCGTGCTCGGCTGGACGATGCTCGCCGTGGTCGCCGCCGCGCAGGCCTTGAGGTGGTGGTGCATCGCGACGCTGGGGGTGCGCTGGAACACCCGCGTCATCGTCGTTCCCGGGCTGGCGCTGGTGACCACTGGGCCGTACCGGTTCCTGAGGCACCCGAACTATGTCGCGGTCGTCGCTGAGGGCGTCGCCCTGCCCTTGGTGCACACAGCCTGGGTGACTGCGACCGTGTTCACGGTGCTGAACGCCTGGCTGCTGACGGTGCGACTTCGGTGTGAGAACCGCGCACTGGCCACTGCGGCCCGCGGATGAGCCGGCTGGGGCCCCAGGTCGACGTTGACGTCCTGGTCGCCGGCGCCGGCCCCGTCGGGCTGGCCACCGCGCTGATGGCCGCCCGCGCCGGCTTCGAGGTGGCGGTCGTGGAGCCCCGCAACGACCCGGTGGACAAGGCGTGCGGCGAAGGCCTCATGCCCGCGGCGGTGGCGGCGCTGCACCGCCTCGGGGTAGAGCCCGCCGGCCGGCCCTTTTACGGGATCGCCTACGTGGACGCGGGCAGCGGGCGGTGTGCGCGCGCTGCGTTCAGCGGCGGACCGGGCCTGGGGGTGCGGCGCACCGAGCTGCACCAGATGATGGCCGCAGCCGCAGACGCCGCGGGGGTGCACCGCATCCCCGGGGCGGTCCACGACGTTCGCCAGCTCGGTGGCTATGTCCAGGCCGCCGGGCACCGGGCCCACTGGCTGGTCGCCGCTGACGGGCTGCACTCGCCGGTCCGCCGTGAGCTCGGCCTGGACTGTCCACCGACGGGGCGGCCCCGCTACGGGCTGCGCCGCCACTTCGAGCTCGCCCCCTGGACCGATCTGGTGCAAGTGCACTGGGCCGACGACGCCGAGGCGTACGTGACCCCGGTAAGCGACTCGATGGTCGGTGTCGCCGTGCTGACCGGGGTGCGCGGGGTCACGTTCGAGCAGTGGCTGCAACAATTCCCGGTGCTTGCGGCCAGGCTCGCCGGTGCCCGCCCGGTGTCCGCGGTCCGCGGCGCCGGCCCGCTCGGGCAGGGCTCGTCACGGCGGGTCGCCGGTCGGGTGCTGCTGGTCGGTGACGCCGCCGGATACGTCGACGCCCTGACCGGCGAAGGCATCTCGGTTGGCCTGGCGCAGGCGCAGGCCGCGGTGACCTGCCTGGCCGCCGGCGACCCTGACGGCTACGAGCGGGCCTGGGTCAAGGTCTCACGGCGGTCCCGCCGCCTCACCCAGGCCGTCCTGTTCGCGGCTCAGCACCGGCCATTGCGCTCGGTGCTGGTGCCGGCCGCCGCCAAGGCCCCGGCGGTGTTCGCCGCCGCGGTCGACGCACTGGCCTGAGCGCCCCCCACGGTCATAGTGCCCGCATCCGGTTGTTGCGGGGCTCGTGCTCCACCTCTGCGAGGCCAAGAGCTTCCAGCAGCGGCGGCAAGTACATCCCGAACCGGCCCCGGTAGCCCTTGCGCAGGCCGTACCAGCCCCCCACAGGGTTGTCCTGCGCTCGACCGAACGCCTCGACGGTTCCTTCCTTAGCTGGCTTCTGCTCGTCAGCTGCGCCGAGCGGAACCCAGTCGCCGACCTCGGTGAGCATGGTGTGCAAGTCGTCGATGGCCCGCAGGTCGTAGGTCAACCGCGTGGTCCCGACCTGGCACACCAGCTGAGGGGGATCGGCCTGCTCGTCCCGGTACATCGTGTACTTCGAGGTCCCCGGCGGCGTGGTCAGAACCCACGGGTCCTGCTCGGTCCCTGCTGCCTGCGTCGAAGCCATGTCCCCTCCTGGTGGGTGGCGGCGTCTAGGTGCGGCCCTCGCCCTCCTGGGCTCGGTTCAGTACGTCGAACAAACTCGGCGCGCCGTGCATCCACTCGGCGTGCAGCACCTCGAACCCGGCGGCCCGCACCGCCTTGACGACCGCGTCGTCATCGTCGACGACCACGGCGACGGTGCCGCGCGCCGCGAGGTCGGACAGCACTGCCAGCTTCGTCATCCGAGCCGGACGCCGGTCGCCGTGGCCACGCATGAACAACTCCCCGGCCGGCAGCCCGGTGCCGGCCAGCCACGCTGTCGTTGCGGCCCGGCACCGCTCAGGGCGCCCGGTCAGCCACACCAGCTGGTGCCCAGTGGCGACGAGCTCGTCGACGACGGCGCGCCCCTCGGGCAGCACCTCGTCCTGGCTGGCCGCGGCGAAGAACCCGTCCCAGTTCTTGGGGCTGGCCTGCAGGTGATGAAGCCGGTGTCGCACGTCGGCCACCACGCCATCGAGGTCGACTACGGCGAAAGGGCGCACGTCCACGGCCCCCACGCTAGCCGCCTGCACTGACACTCGTCGCGAGCGCGGTTGCCCGCAGACGCGCGGCGTGATGAGGTTCAGACCCCTAGGTGGCCGACCGACCCGTCTTCGAAGCCGGTGTCCTCCTCGGGTGGGGCCCCGTAGCTGTCGGAGAAGAAGCCCTCGGCCATCGACAGGTGCTCGATCACTTGGGTGGTTCGCTCGCGGGCCCGGGTCGCGGTCTGTTCGATGACGGCGGAGTCGTCGGAGGAACCGATCACGAGCAGGGTCACGCTGTTGGCGCCGAGGTGGTCGGACAGCCGCACGAGTTCTTCGGTGGGCGCGTGGGACAGATGGATGCCGCCGAGGCGCTCGTGCTGGTTCCAGGTCAGCTTGCCGATCTCGTCGCGGGACACCACCGCTATCTCGACATGGCCCACGTTTCCGCGGCGATGCGCGTCCACAACGGCTTCTGCGTCCGCGGACGCCTGATCGACGGTGTCGTAGGAGCCGACAAGCGCCGATGAGTTCTTGTTGGACATGGCTGCTCCTCGGAAATGGCGCGGCACTGGGGTGCGCCCCGGTGTCACCTGATGTTGGCACGCCTGTCGGTCGTGTGGGTGCACTCGGGCCAGGTGAGAAACCGGGGGCCGCAGACTCCCCGGGGAGCCCACGCTCAAGGCCCGTCGACCGTTCGAGGTCCTCGGCGCCGGCGTCGCCACCGGTGGGTCGGGTCCAGGCGCAGGCTGATCCGTTGACCGTGTGAGGTCCGGGTCGGCGCCTGTGCCTCTTCTAGCTCGGAATGCCGACCCTGTCTCAGGTCTGGATCCCTCCGGCCCGCCGCCGGCGGAGGCCGGCTAGGGTGCGGCAATGACCCAACCGCCTCCCGGGCCCGCCCCGGCCGCCGCCTTGGTGGAGGCGTCGGCCAAGATCCAGTCAACCGCGCCCATCGTGAGCACCTTGGGCATCGAGGTGCTGGCCATCGACCGTGAGCACGCAGTGCTACGGCAGCCCGACCTTGTCCTCGCCCGCAACCACATGGGCGGTCCGCACGCCGGCGCGATCTTCACCCTCGGAGAGACAGCCGCAGCCACCTTGATGGTCGAGAACTTCCAGCACTGGCTGGACCGGTTGGTGCCGCTGGCCGTCAGAGGCGAGATCACCTGGAGCAAGCTTGCGCGCAGTGCCGTGACGGCCGAGGCGCGCATGCTGCGCCCGGCCGCCGAGATCGAGGCTGAGCTCGTCGCTGGCACTACACCTCAGTGGGCCAACCACGTGGTCTTCCGCCGTGAGCAAGATGGCAGCGTCTGCGCGGAGATGACGATCGTGCTCACCCTGGTCCCACGACGGGACTAGGGTCCCGGCCATGGGCGAGAAGGTGGCGGCGACTGTCTTCAGCCGGGAAGACCGCCAGCGATACCGGGAGAAAGTCCATCGGTGCCTGGACGTGTTCGCCCGGATGCTTGTCGCCGACATGTTCGTCTTCGAGTCGCCGATGACCGGCATGGAGATCGAGCTGAACCTTGTCGACTCCGACGGCGACCCGTCCATGAGCAACGCCGAGGTGCTGGCGCTGATCGACGACCCGGACTTCCAGACCGAGCTCGGTCAGTTCAACCTGGAGATCAATGTGCGGCCGAGGCCGCTGGCCGCGGACTCACTCGCTGAGCTTGAGCGTGACATCCGCGACCAACTGAACGCCGCTCAAGCCAAAGCGAACGCTGCCGGTGCCGGACTGGTCATGGTCGGCATCCTGCCAACCCTGCGCGACGAGCACGTCACCCACGACGCCATCACCCACAACCCGCGGTATGCGCTGCTGGACCAGCAGATCCTCGCGGCACGAGGGGAGGACCTGCACCTGTCCATCCAGGGAGTGGAGGACCTGGACACTTACGCCGACACCATCGCCCCGGAGGCGGCATGCACCAGCGTCCAGCTGCACCTTCAGGTCAGCCCTGCGGACTTCGCGAACACCTGGAACGCGGCGCAGTGCCTGGCTGGGGTGCAGGTGGCAGTGGCCGCGAACTCGCCGTACTTCCTGGGGCGCGAGCTGTGGCGGGAGAGCCGGATCGCGGTGTTCACCCAGGCCACGGACACCCGCTCGGTGGAGCTGAAGGCCCAGGGCGTCCGGCCGAGGGTCTGGTTCGGCGAACGGTTCGTGACCAACGTGTTCGACTTGTTCGAGGAGAACCTGCGCTACTTCCCGGCGCTGCTTCCGGTGGTCGGCGACGAGGATCCGCAGGCCGTGCTGGAGGCGGGCGGCACCCCGGCACTGTCGGAGCTGCGGCTGCACAACGGAACGGTGTACCGGTGGAACCGACCCGTCTACGACGTGGTTGCCGGCCGACCCCATCTGCGGGTGGAGAACCGGGTGCTGCCCGCGGGACCGAGTGTGGTCGACATCATGGCCAACGCGGCCCTGTACTACGGGGCCTTGCGGGTCCTGACCGACAGTGAACGGCCGGTCTGGTCGCAGATGTCGTTCCAGGCCGCCGCCGACAACTTCACTGCCGGAGCGACCCGAGGCATCGAGGCCCCGGTCTTCTGGCCCGGCTACGGGGAGGTGCCGGTGACCGAGCTGGTTCTTCGCCGTCTGCTTCCGATGGCGCACGAGGGACTCGAACGATCAGGGGTCGACCCTACGGTGCGTGACCGTTTGCTGGGCGTCATCGAGGCGCGCTGTATCAGCGGCCGCAACGGCGCCGTCTGGCAGACCGAGCGGGTGCACCGGTTGGAGAAGGCGGGTGCGACCCGGATCGACGCCCTTCGGGCGATGACCCGCGAGTACGCAGCCCTGATGCACGACAACCAGCCTGTCCACGCCTGGCCCCTGAGCTAGCCCGAGCGACCCCCGACCCGCCCAGCGACGTCAGACCTTCGCCCCGGGGTGGCACGTGGGCCCACTTTCGTTTCGATCCGCTGGTGTTGCTGCCGCGCGAGGGCGTCGTGACACACGGGTGCCTGACCTGCCCGGACGTACCGTCAAAGCCAGTCGACTCACGGCCCGAAGAGCCGGGATCGCGACTGAGTGGCCGCGCCCCATCCTCAAGTGACGAAACGACAGGTGACCATCGGCAGGGCGAAGCACCCGCGCACGGCACCAGCCGGTGAGCTCTTCGGGTATCGACCGGCCCACCAAGCATTCCGGGCAGGAACAGCACAGCTCGCACGTTGTGCTTTCTAGAGCCGACCTGCGGAGAACCCCGCAGCACCAGGTCGACGAGCGAGGCCTAGGCGAGCGCCGCCGCTGATGCAGCCTGATCGAGCTGAACGCCCCAGCACTCGACCGCTTTGCCGTCTCGCACATGCCACACGAACACGGCCTGGCCGGTGAACGGCCGGGGCTTGTCCTGTGAGCCCTCGGCCAGGACAACAACATGGTCGTCGTCAGCCAGCACAGCGTGAATCTCCTGACGGAAGGTTCCCTGAGTCAGTTCCTGCAGCTTCGCGAAGAAGCCGAACACCTCGGCCTTACCCCGATAGTCGCCACTGAGGGCGCTGGTGCCCGGGGCGTGCCACTGGATGTCATCGTCGAACAGGGCGCCCACTGCCTCCATGTCGCCCTTGGCGAAGGCCTCGAAGCCTTCCAGAATCAGCTCTCCGTTGGGGTGCATGCTCGCTCCCTCCGACTTGGCTGCGCGCCGCAGCACTGATGGCACGGTCTACCCCGTCCGGCGGTGCAGCACAAGGGGTCACCGAGATCGGCCCGATGCGTACGGCCGTCGACGAACAGGCCCGACGTCCTCGCCGCTTGCCGGAGTGCACCCTCGCCTGCGACCCGCCCCGCAGCGGCGTCGAATCTCCACCGCGCGGGGCGCTGCATGACCTCGTTTGTCACAGTCCGCCGGCCGCGTGCGGCGAGGGCTATCGCTGTCCTGAGCCAGCGTGCGACATCCTGCTCGGATGGAGGAACGGATCGTCTTGGCCGCGACGGCCGCAGACTTTGACGCCTACGCAGCCCTGATCACCGAGTACTTCGACTGGCTGCGGGCCAGGTACGACGCTGACGCCCCTTGGTTGATCGACGCCGTCGGCAGCCACCAGGGAATCCAGGACGAGCTGCGAGCCTTGTCCGACGTCTACAGCCCGCCACACGGGCGGGCGCTGCTGGCGTTGCGCGGCGATGAGGTCGTCGCAGGGGGAGCGTTCAAGGACCTGGGGGAGGGGGCATGTGAGATGAAGCGGGTGTTCGTCCCCGACCGCCACCAGGGCCGCGGCACCGGACGGCGGCTGTGCAACGCACTGATCAGCCTGGCCACCGCCGACGGGTTCGCGGTGATGCGGCTGGACACTGCCTGGCAGAACACTGAGGCGCTCGCGCTGTACACATCCCTCGGATTCAGCCAGCGCCCGCCGTACCAAGAATATCCGCCAGAGCTGTTGCCCCACCTGCGGTTCATGGAACGCCCGTTGGGCACCGACCCGCGGACTTGACACCCGCCGGGACCTGCAGACTCTCGCTGACTGGGGGGAGCGACGCCGACCCGAGAACAGGGTCGGTGTGGTCGGGTTTGGCTGACGGATCGGTGGTCTTCGAGGGACGCTGTTTGACCCGGTCTGGGTCCTGTTCACGACGCTCCTGATGCCCGCAGCTGGCTCAGTTGATCTGCTGGCGAAGCGCGGACAAGAACGAGCCGGACTGGGTCACTGTCCGTGCACGGGGGTCGTGTGCTGCCGTCCCAGACCGACGAGTGCTACGTCCAGCTGGCATGGCCCACGCCGGGGGAGCAGCCCACGGGGACGCGTCGAGGTTGAGCGCCTAGATCCGGCCGTGGTAACCACGGTGGCTGCGGGGGGCGGTCCCAGCGACCTATGAGCCGCAGGGGTTCTGCCCGTGTCCCGTCAGTAGTCGACCCGCGCAACGACGACCAGGTCGTGCGCCCCACCGCTAGCACCATCGGACGAAATTCGGCAGACTCTCAGACATGGCCCAGATGAGTTCCGAAGACCTCGAACGGGCTTACGTGACGATCGTGCGTGAACTTCGCGACGGAGACTTCGAGTCCGCCGAGCAGGGATGGTCCGCCGAGCAGATCGCCGCCCACGTGGCGCTGAACAACGACTGCCTCACCAGCGCTGCCCGCGACTTACTGGCCGGCGGTGCCGCCAGGTACAACAACGAGACCGCGGTCGACGCCGACCAGCTCACGGCATACGCCTCGAAGTTCTCCGTCCTTGGGGACCTGGGCGACGATGTGGCCCGATCTGCCACCGACCTCGCAGAGGCCTACGCAGACCTCACCGGCGTCGACCCGGACGCCGAACTCGAAATCGTGATGCACCATGACGGCCGCATCGTGCGAGACGGACGCGGATCCCTGGCCGAACTCATCGAAGGCAACGCGACGTTCCACCTGTCCATGCACCTGGACCAGCTGCTGGCCCTGCGGCCGTCCCGCTAGTCCCCAGGCGTGAACGCCAGGGGCACACCTAGAGCGCGTCAGTTCAACGATCGCCCGGTCTGGCCCGTGCGTCGCGGTCGAGGGGCCATGAGCTACCGCAAATGCCTTCAAGAGAGCGTTGGCTCACAGGCGGAGGACCCGCAACAGCAGCGATCTTTGCCTCAGGGCCCCGAGTGACGTCCGCGCGTCGGCGGCTGCGCCGATCTGACTGCCCGTCATGTCGTACCTGGGGGCGGGCCGCTGCCGGTGCCCGAACATCTGTTCGAATCGAGCCGAAGGGGCCAGATCGGCGCTGAACGGGGAAAGGGACCGAACATCTGCGCTGAGATGCCGTCGACCGCGGGCCGGGACCACCTCGCGCGGCCAGCAGCGGGCCAGCCATCTACGGCTCGTCCTTACTCATCGTGTGAGCGCAGGCCTCGTCGTGAGGTCCGTCGTGCCCGGCCAATCGCAGGGGAGTCCCAGACAGGTCTACCCCCACCCCGATCAGGAGAAATGACATAATGTAACTTATCGGCACTCGGGAAGCGCTCCGGGGCCGGCGACCCGATCCCCGACCGCAGTCAGGAGCGCGGAACGCGTCGAGCGGTCAGGCGCTGTTGGTCGGTTCGGCAGGAGCAGTGGACGGGTCCATCGCAGGATCGGCTGGCGTCGGATCGTCCCGCAGGTCGAGCCCTGCCTCGCTGGGGATCTCGGCTTCGACTTCTTTGGCGTGGATGGTGTGCGTCATCGCCCAGCCGGCCCAGGTAGCAAACCCGAGTATCGCGACGCCCACGCTGATCCACGCGAGGACGATCGGCAGCCGTGTCAGGTGGAACATCACCCACGCTACCGCTGCTGCAGACGGGATCGTCAGGACCCACGCGAGCACCATCCGACCCACGACACCCCAGTGCGCGCCTCGGCGGGACCCCACCCCGGCGCCGACGATCGAGGATGCCGCGGCATGCGTGGTGGAGATAGGCATACCTAGGGCGGTGGCCCCGAAGATCGCTGCGGAAGCGCCGATGTTGGCCGCAACCCCGGAGTTGGCGTGCAGCGTGGTGATCTTCAAGCCCAGAGTCTCGATGATCTTCCAGCCGCCCCAGAGCGTCCCCAGGGCAATGGCCGAGTACGCCGACAGGGCCACCCACTCCGGCAGCTCCACCGTCGTTCCGTCCGCCGACATCTGAGTGTGCCCCGTGGCCAGCAGCAGGGCTGCGATGACGCCCATCGTCTTCTGCGCATCGTTGGCACCGTGCCCGAACGACACCGCCCCAGCCGAGACCAGCTGGAGCCCCTTGAAGACAGGGTGCTCGTCACGCATCCGGAACAGCCGCTGCACACCCGCGACGAGATACATGACCAAGAGAGCGATGGAGAAGGCGACCGCGGGCGACGCCACGATGCCGATCACCGCCTTGCTGACGGCGTCCCAGGAGATGGCGGCGACGCCACCGGCCGCCAGGCCCGCGCCAACCAGCCCACCGATGATCGCGTGGCTGGATGAGGAGGGAAGACCCACGTACCAGGTGACGTAGTTCCAGACGATCGCGGCGAACAGCGCAGCGAACACAACTGCCACTCCTGCGTAATGCGGCTTAACAGTCTTGGCCACGGTGTTCGCGACCGCCGTGCCGATGAGGAAGTACGCGGCGAAATTGAAGAAGGCTGAGAACGCCGGCGCCCATCTAGCTGGCAGCGCCCGGGTGGCCACGACTGTCGCGACCGAGTTGGCGGCGTCGTGGAAGCCGTTGGTGAAGTCGAAGACGAGCGCCAAGCCAACCAAGGCGATCACAGTGACGAGCAGCAGATCCACCCGAGGTTTCCTTCCACTCGGCCCACTACCTGGGTGAACCGCAGGTTACAGACAGGAGAAGCGTGCCTGAACTTCAGACCCCGGGGAGCGAAACACGGCAAATCGCCCGCATCGAGGCTCAACAGATGGTCCGACAGGCGACTCGAACCGGGCGGGTGGGGGCGGCGGTGCCGCTACGCCGCCTCTGCGGTGCCGGGAGGCTGGCTCGTCGATGCAGATACCCGCGATACCTCCTCGCTGACTGACAGGTCGAGGGCGTAGATCGCCAGCAACAGCACTTGGCGGTCGGGGCGCAGCAGCCTTACAAGTGCGCACGCGAGTCCGTCCCCGGGAGTCCACCGCGGCTCCTCGGCCGATCCGGACTCGCCGAGGATGTCAGAGACAGTCAGCGGCCAGGCGTCCAGGACGCGCAGGGCCGGGTCTTCCTCCGGTCGCAGCAAGCGAGTCAGCGCGCACGCGACGCCGCCGCTGACTGATATCGACGTCACCTTCGCGGACCTCCTCGGCGTCTGAATGATCCAGTCGGACCCCGACAGTGTCAACTTTCCCACGTTCGGCGTCTGCGATGACGCTGGTCATCCACGGAGCATGCCCTCATCTCGCGTCCATGTCCGTCACTACCCGGTGGATGACGAAGCCCCGACCGTTGTCGTCCACCTGAGTCCACACCCCTTCCGCCGGCTCCCGCTTCCAGGATGCGAGGGGCTGGTCGCGCAGCCGCGCCGCTGCGGTCATCGCGTCATCAGGCGAATGGAAAACGTCGATCGGAACTGCCTGAGACCCTTCGTAGGAGCCCTCAACCCGTAGAAGCCGAAACGGGCGGGTCAACGCGGGTTCTTCAGCCATGACGCACGACGCTCCTACTTCACGCGTGGTGCTTCGCGGCCAGCTTCGAAGCACACGAAAATCAGCAGAACCCCGAGTATCGCGCACATCGTCGTCACAGCCTCAGGCTGCCAGCTCGCGCCACGCGGACCTACGATCACGCAGCAGCCCCCAGTCTGAGGCGTACCCAATGTAGCCGGTTCGAGGCGGTTGGCTGGTGGGCGTCGGGAACACAAGGGCCCTCAGGCCCGGCGTCGTCACGGTCGGGGTCCTTCGGAACCGTCCGTCGGAACCGCTGTGCGTCCAGTGCGAAGCCCTGAAGGCAAGGCTCTGATCCTGAACCGAGGACGGCTTGGCCAAGTCGAAGTGGCCTACGCTGCGCATCGAGCGGGGGCGCGCACACGCACCAGCGTTTCCTTGTTGGCGTGGGCTGATCTTGAGGTGGGTTCTCAGCCAGGTCAGTGTCTGCAACCGCATGGCGAACGCAAGCAGTTGGGCCAAGTCTTGGTTCAACGAGTGTATGGAGGGCCGCTCCCCCGTCACGCAGGCCGCGAGTTGCAGGCCGGTGTGGGTGGAGCGGGGTGCGACCAGGCCAGCTGGTGTTCCCTCGAAGACGATTGAGCCTTCGGCATGTCTGGCGGACGCGGGACCGTCGCAGTCGCCACCGTCGTCATCTGGGTCATCGGTGGAGCCAAGAAGTCGATCAACGCGCGCCGATTGCGGCAGGCGTATCCGCAAGGAGCGGTTCGTCGTTAACGAACTGTCGCGCCATGCTCGTGAGCGCGTCGGACAGCAGTCCGTCGTCGCCGGCTCCCCAGTCGGCCAGCTCGTCTGCGAGCCAGGCCCGGATTTCGCGAGTCAGTTTCTCGATCTCTTCCTGACCCCTCGGCGTGAGGTGCAGCTGACTGCCGTCACTGGTCAGATATCCGGCTTGGACTGCCCCGGCAAACGCCGGCTCGAGTACGGCGGCGGGCACGCGGACACGTCGACCGATGGCTTCGAGGCTTGAGTCGGCCCCGACCGCCTGGCGTACGTGCACCTGTCCGACGCACCAGCCGTCCGCCACCCCCAGTGAGGTGTCCGCACGTGCACCGATCTCGTAGATCGCGTCTCGCCCCTTCTTGCGGAACAGTCGCGCGATGCAGATCTGAAGCTGCTGGGAGCTGTCCGCGCTCTCCGGCATCCCGAAGCCGGCTCCCGTGTCGGACGTGCCCGCTCTCGAGGTGTCGCGCAGCGGAACCTCCTTCAGGAGAAGTGAAAGGACGAAGGCGAGCAGGGCGACCGGGACCGCGGCGAGGAAGACCACATGGATGGCGTGGGCGTACGCGTTGACGATCGGAGCGATCTGCGCAGCGGGAAGCGCGTGCAGCGCTTTCGGCGTGACGACCTTCGCCGGGTCGACCCCTGAGGTTGCAATGGCTTGCGGCAAGGTCCCACTCAACACGTTGGAGTAGACGCTTCCGAAGATCGCGGCACCGAACGAGCTTCCGAGGGTCCGGAAGAAGGTGACCCCCGACGTTGCCACTCCGAGGTCTCGGTACGCGACGGTGTTCTGCACGATGATCGTCAAGACCTGCATGGACAGGCCGATCCCAACTCCCAGGACGAGCATGTCAAGGGCCATGGCCCAGTACGCCGTGGCCGCGTCCATGGTAGAGAGCATGAACAGCCCGACAGCCATGATCAAAGATCCGGCCACGGGGAAGATCTTGTACCGGCCGGTACGTCCGACGAGCGTTCCCGACAGGATCGACGTCACCAGGAGACCGGCGACCATGGGGAGCGTCTGCAGGCCGGAGCTGGTCGCCGAGACGCCCTTGACGTACTGCAGGTACGTCGGCAAGAAGGTCATCGCCCCGAGCATCGCGAACCCGACGATGAACGCCAACGAGACCGAGACACTGAACACCGACGACCGGAACAGTCGCAGAGGCAGGACCGGGTCTTTCGCTCTCGACTCGACGAACACAAAGACGATCAGACTCAGCACCGACCCCACGAACAGGGCGGTGATCGTCGTCGAGGTCCATGCATACTGCGTTCCGCCCCATGACAACGCCAGAGTGAGTCCTGCCGCGGCGAGGGAGACGAAGATGATGCCGAGGTAGTCGATGACTGCCCGACCAACCGCCCTGGCGGCCGGCATGGTGAAGGCGGCCAGGGCGATGACCCCGATACCGATGGGCAGGTTGATGTAGAACACCCAGCGCCAGGACAGGTGATCGGTGAACAGCCCCCCGACGAGGGGTCCCAGAACGGTCGTCACCCCGAACACAGCCCCCAGCGCGCCCTGGTACTTCCCGCGTTCCCGAAGCGGGATAACATCCGCGATCACAGCGGTCGCGGTCACCGCGAGACCACCGGCTCCAACTCCCTGGACTGCCCGCCAGACAATCAACCAGGTCATGTCGCCGGCTAGGCCGCATGCCGCCGAAGCTACGACGAAGACGGCGGCCGACAGCTGGAAGATGAGCTTGCGGCCGAACAGGTCTCCGAACTTGCCAGCCAACACGGTCGCGATCGTGTCGGCCAGCAGATACGAGGAGACCACCCACGTCAGATGTCCGGCACCACCGAGATCACCAACAATCGTAGGTAGCGCCGTGGACACGATCGTCTGGTCCAGTGCCGCGAGCAGCATGCCGAGCACCACCGTCACGAAGACGAGGTTCATGCGGCGACGGTCGAGCACCGGCGCGGCTGCCGGTAGAGCGGTGTCGACACTCACCCAGGCCACCAAGTTCAGCAGGTCGGCTCGAAGGAGCCCTCGACGCGACCCTGGCACATACCGCTACCCCAGTCGACACACCATGCACAAGAACCTCACCAGCTCAGTTCCGGAGCTACCGCCGGCTACTCCTTGGGGTCGGTGTCCGCGCGGGCGCAGAGGCGCTCGATCGGCGGGCCCGGCTCGTGGCTCCCCCAGCCGGTGCCCGTGGCGTCGATCGGTCCGGACCAGGGCCCGACCAGCGAACGCAGTGACGACCGCTCGCCACGGCGGCGGGGCGCGTGCGACGACTCAGAAGTCGACGTAGGCGGCGAGATGCCGTCCGGTGAGGGTTGAGCGGTCGGCGACCAGGTCAGCCGGTGTTCCCTCGAAGACGATCCGGCCTCCGTCGTGGCCGGCTCCGGGCCCGAGGTCGATGATCCAGTCGGCGCGGGCCATGACGCCTTGGTGGTGCTCGACGACGATGACTGACTTGCCGGAGTCGACAAGCCGGTCGAGCATCCCGATGAGCTGGGCGACATCGGCCAGGTGAAGACCGTTCGTGGGCTCGTCGAGGACATAGATGCCGCCCTGCTCGGCCATTCGTGTCGCAAGCTTCAGTCGCTGCCGCTCGCCGCCCGACAGCGTGGTCAGGGGCTGCCCGATACTGAGATACCCGAGCCCAACGTCGGCGAGGCGGACCAGGACGGCGTGCGCGGCCGGGGTCCGCGCCGGCCCCGCGCCGAAGAACTCCTCGGCCTCGCTCACCGACATCGCCAGCACCTGGCTGATGTCCCGGCCGCCGAGGTGGTGGTCGAGCACCGATGCCTCGAAACGCTTGCCGTCGCACACCTCACAGGTGGTAGCCACCCCTGCCATCATCGCCAGGTCGGTGTAGGTCACGCCAGCGCCGTTGCAGTTCGGGCATGCGCCGTCGGAGTTGGCGCTGAACAGGGCCGCTTTGACACCGTTCGCCTTTGCGAATGCCGCGCGGATCGGGTCGAGCAGTCCGGAGTACGTAGCCGGGTTGCTCCGTCTCGAGCCGCGGATCGCGCCCTGGTCGATGGACACCACATCCGCGCCAGCGGGTATTGACCCGTGTACGAGCGAGCTCTTGCCTGAACCGGCCACGCCAGTGACGACGACGAGCACTCCCAGAGGGATGTCAACGTCGACGTTGCGGAGGTTGTGCGTGGTGGCGCCGCGGATCTGCAGCCTGCCGGTGGGTGCGCGCACCGTCTCCTTGACACTGCTGCGGTCGCCCAGATGGCGGCCGGTGAGGGTACCGCTGGCCCGCAGGCCGTCCACGGTCCCCTCGTAGCAGATGGTTCCTCCCGCCGTGCCCGCGCCTGGTCCGAGGTCGACGACGTGGTCGGCGACATCGATTGTCTCCGGCTCGTGCTCAACGACGAGGACGGTGTTGCCCTTGTCCCGCAGACGCAGCAGCAGGTCGTTCATCCGCGCGATGTCATGGGGATGCAGGCCGGCTGTCGGTTCGTCGAACACGTAGGTGACATCGGTCAGCGACGAGCCGAGGTGGCGGATCATCTTGACTCGCTGCGCTTCTCCCCCGGACACCGTTCCCGAAGGCCGGTCCAGCGACAGGTACCCAAGCCCGATCTCCACGAACGAGTCGAGGCTCTGGTGCAGCGCGTCGAGCAGCGGGGCCACCGACGGCTCCTTGACTCCGTGCACCCATGCGGCCAGGTCGGTGATCTGCATGGCGCAGGCGTCCGCGATGTTGATCCCGCCGATCCGGGACGACCGAGCCCCCTCGCTCAGCCGGGTCCCGTCGCATTCTGGGCAGACGGTGAAGGTGACTGCACGCTCAACGAATCCACGGGCATGCGGCTGAAGTGTTTCGATGTCCTTGGACAGGAAGGACTTCTGGATACGAGGTATCAGTCCCTCGTAGGTGAGGTTGACTCCGCCCACCTTGATCTTTGTCGACTCCTTGTAGAGCAGTGCCGCCAGCTCGGCTTTGGTGAACTTACGGATCGGCTTGTCCGGGTCGAAGAAGCCGGAACCGCTGTAGATACGCCCGAACCAGCCATCGACGCTGTAACCGGGGATCAGGAGCGCGCCCTCGTTGACCGACTTGGTGTCGTCGAACAGCTGCGCTAGGTCGAAGTCGGTCACCGAGCCTTGCCCCTCGCACCGCGGGCACATGCCGCCGATCCGACTGAAGGTCGCTTTGACCGCTGTGCGGTTCCCACGTTCGACCGTGATCGCACCACTGGCTCGGACCGTGGGGACGTTGAAGGAAAACGCCATCGGTGAGCCGATGTGCGGCCTGCCGAGCCGGCTGAACAGGATGCGGAGCATCGCGTTGGCGTCGGTGGCCGTGCCCACAGTGGAGCGGGCGTCCGCGCCCATACGCTGCTGATCGACGATGATCGCGGTCGTCAGCCCCTCAAGGACATCCACATCCGGCCGCGCCAACGTCGGCATGAAGCCTTGTACGAACGCGCTGTACGTCTCGTTGATCAGCCGCTGCGACTCCGCGGCGATCGTTCCGAACACCAGCGAGCTCTTCCCCGAACCGGAGACACCTGTGAACACAGTCAGGCGCCGCTTCGGGATTTCGAGAGTGAGGTCCTTGAGGTTGTTCACTCGCGCGCCGTGAACGCGGATCAGGTCATGGTCGTCCGCCACGTGCCGCTGGGATGTTTGTCGGTCCGCCCGCGTGGCCATGCGTCTGGTGTCTCCATCCGTCGCCGAGCCCCGGCCTGAGGGTCTCGGTCGGTGGCAGCCGACTCGATCTACGGCCTGAGCCGATCGCGCCGCTTGCCCTTTCTAACGTCCGGCACCAGAGCCTACGCAGCGACGCGGTCCAACCGTCAAGACGAGGCCGAGCCGCGGCCGACCATTCGCCCGGGGCTTGCGCCGGGCTCATCCGGGGGGTGCCGGGCCCCGTGTCGGTGGGGAGATGAACGTTGGAGCCGGGGCAGACCACGCGGTTCGTCGTTGGAGCCAGGTCGGCGCTCACGGGTCCT
>Ga0209698_10003364_pt1 | contig 17886 bp, 11 predicted proteins | sample LitLauG_LLR_2012_FD_187203 | JGI IMG/M metagenome (GOLD analysis project Ga0209698, IMG submission 187203) | Freshwater sediment microbial communities from Pennsylvania, USA - Little Laurel Run_MetaG_LLR_2012 (SPAdes) (version 2) | ecosystem: Environmental > Aquatic > Freshwater > Creek >...
GGTTGAAATAGCGGACGGCCTCGGCGATCGTCGCTGGAATCACGCGCGCCTCATTGTAGGCGGGGAGAATCAGGCTGATGTCCGGAGTGGAATGTGCGGGCAAAGGTCTATTGTAACGTTCGCTGGTTATACTAGAGTTTTGGAACCCCCACATTCCCTTTGTACATCCGGAAACAGGCAGGAATGCCTGTGTCACGGGAGTTGCGCATGAGTTCGATTGCCGTTCCACCGCTCCACCGCGCGGTGCGTTTTTACGAAGCCCCTATCGGCAAGAAAGCGATCATGGCCGTTACCGGCGTAATCCTGCTGGGTTATGTGGTAGGCCACCTGCTCGGGAACCTGCAGATCTATTCGCCGGACCACGAGCAGGTGAACCGTTACGCGGCATTCCTCCACGATCCCAGCCGCTCCAGCCTGCTGTGGGGCGTGCGGGCCATGCTGTTGCTGGCGGTGGGTCTGCACATCATCGCCTCGGTGCAGCTGTGGAAAGGGAAGCGCGCGGCGCGGCCTGTCGCCTACGTGAAGAAGGACGACGTTCCCGCCGCCTATGCCGCGCGTACCATGATGTGGAGCGGTCCCATCCTCGCGGCCTTCGTGGCGTTTCACATCCTGCACCTGACGGCCGGCAGCGTTCTCCCCTTGCAGGAATTGGGGCCGAACGAGCCCAACGTTCGTGCCAACGTGATCGGCGGATTCCAGCATCCCGCGTTGGCGATTTTCTATATCGTCGCGATGCTCATGCTGTGCCTGCATCTGTACCACGGGGCGTGGAGCATGTTTCAATCGATGGGCGTAAGCCATCCGAGATACACGCCGGCGCTGAAGCGGCTGGCGGCGATCTTCGCGATTCTGATCGCAGCCGGGAATATTTCCATTCCGATTGCCGTAATGACGGGTCTGCTGGCGAATTAGTATGCACCTCGATTCGAAAGCACCGGGCGGCCCCATCGAAACGCGCTGGGACCGGCACCGCTTCAACCTCAAGCTGGTGAATCCAGCCAACAAGAGGAAACATACGATCATCGTGGTAGGTTCGGGCCTGGCGGGCGCCTCCGCCACGGCCACCCTGGGCGAGTTGGGCTACAACGTCCGATGCTTCTGTTTTCAGGATTCGCCGCGGCGGGCCCACAGCATCGCGGCGCAGGGCGGAATCAACGCCGCCAAGAACTACCACAACGACGGCGACAGCGTGTACCGCCTCTTCTACGACACGGTCAAGGGCGGCGACTTCCGCTCCCGCGAATCGAACGTGTACCGTCTGGCGCAGATCAGCGTCAATATCATCGACCAGTGCGTGGCGCAGGGAGTGCCGTTCGCCCGGGAGTACTCCGGTTACCTGGATAACCGCTCGTTCGGCGGCGCGCAGGTCTCGCGCACGTTCTATGCGCGCGGGCAGACTGGCCAGCAATTGTTGCTGGGCGCTTACCAGGCGCTGGAGCGGCAGGTGGGCGCAGGCCAGGTGCGGGTGTTCCCGCGCACCGAGATGCTCGACCTGATCGTCGTGGATGGCAAGGCGCGGGGCATCGTCGCACGGGACCTGCTCACCGGCAAGACGGAATCGCACGTCGCCGATGCCGTGGTGCTGGGAACGGGCGGGTACGGCAACGTCTACTACCTTTCCACCAACGCTAAGGGATCCAACGCCACCGCCATCTGGCGGGCGCACAAGCGCGGCGCCCTGTTCGCCAACCCCTGTTATACGCAGATTCACCCCACGTGTATTCCGGTTTCGGGCGAATACCAATCGAAGCTCACGCTGATGAGCGAATCGCTGCGCAACGACGGCCGCGTGTGGGTGCCGCGAAAGAAGGGCGACACGCGCCCGCCGACGCAGATTCCGGAAGGGGAGCGCGATTATTACCTGGAACGCAAATACCCCAGTTTCGGCAATCTGGTGCCTCGCGACGTGGCTTCGCGCAATGCCAAGGCCGTCTGCGACGAGGGTCACGGCGTGGGGGAATCGGGTCTCGCCGTGTACCTGGAGTTTCGCGATGCCATCGAGCGGCTGGGCCGCCACGTGATCCGCGAACGGTACGGCAACCTGTTCGATATGTACGAGCGCATCACGGGAGAAGACCCCTATGCGGTCCCGATGCGTATTTTTCCCGCGATCCACTACACCATGGGCGGGCTGTGGGTGGACTATAACCTGATGTCGACGATTCCTGGCTTGTACGTGATCGGCGAGGCCAATTTCTCCGATCACGGGGCCAACCGGCTGGGCGCCAGCGCCCTCATGCAAGGGTTGGCGGACGGCTACTTCGTTCTGCCCAATACCATCGGCGATTACCTGGCGTCGAACAAATTCGAAGACATCGACCCGGGCCACGCGGAGGTGCGCGGAGCGGAGGCTCAGGTTGCCAGCGTCACCAGGCGGCTGCTGGAAGCCAAAGGCACGCGCTCGGTGGATTCGTTTCACCGTGAGCTCGGGAAATTGATGTGGGACTATTGCGGCATGTCCCGCACGGTGGACGGCCTCTGGCACGCCCTTTCCAGGATTCCCGCCCTGCGCGAGCAGTTCTGGCGCGAGGTGCGGGTGCTGGGCTGCGGTGAAGAGTTGAACCAGTCGCTAGAGAAGGCCGGACGCGTGGCCGACTTCTTCGAACTTTCCGAGCTGATGTGTACCGATGCGCTGGAGCGCAAGGAATCGTGCGGCGGACATTTCCGCGAGGAGTACCAGACGGCGGACGGCGAGGCGGCTCGTGACGACGCCCACTATTCCTACGCCGCCGCCTGGGAATTCCACGCGGGCAACGCGCCAGAGCTGCACAAGGAGCCTCTGCGGTTTGAATACGTGCATCCCACGCAGCGGAGCTACAAGTAATGCGGCTCGCTCTCCACATCTGGCGCCAGCGGAATGCCCATGAGAAGGGCCGAATGGTGCGGTACGAGGTTCCCAACGTCAATCAGGACATGTCCTTCCTGGAAATGCTGGACGTGCTCAACGAGGATTTGATCGCCAAGGGCGACGAGCCGGTGGCGTTCGATCACGACTGTCGCGAAGGGATCTGCGGCATGTGTGGGTTCATGATCAACGGCATCGCGCACGGTCCGCTGCGCGGTACCACCATCTGCCAGCTCCACATGCGCCACTTTAAAGATGGCCAGGAACTGTATCTGGAGCCCTGGCGGGCGCGGGCATTCCCCGTCGTCAAAGACCTCGTGGTGAACCGCGCCGCCTTCGACCGCCTCATCGCCGCGGGCGGGTATATTTCGGTTTCCACCGGCAGCGCCCCGGACGGCAACGCCATCCTGGTGCCGAAGGAAAATGCCGACCGCGCCATGGATGCGGCCGCCTGCATCGGTTGCGGCGCCTGCGTGGCCATGTGCCCGAACGCCTCCGCGTCCTTGTTTATGGGGGCCAAGATTGCGCATCTCGGGCTACTCCCGCAAGGCCAGCCAGAGCGCCAGGAACGTGCCGTGGCGATAGTAGCTCAGGCCAGGCAGGAGATGTTCGGGAGCTGCGCCAACATCGGTGAATGCGAAGCGGTATGTCCCAAGGAGATCCGCCTGGAAGTGATCGCCCGCATGAACCGGGACTTCCTGCGCGCGTCCTGGACCGGCCGCACTCCCTGGCGGAGTGATGCGGCGGAGGTGTCCGGCCAGCCACGGCAGGGTTCGCCCACGCGGGGCGGCTAACGCGGTAACAGGAAGGCCGGTATCCTTCGTGGCACGCTGGATCTCAGTTTCAATGGTTCTTCTACCTTTAATCAATTAAAAGTATCCAGAATAATCGGCACATTTTGGGAGAACACATCCGCTAGATCCGATAGGCCGCCATTGCCTGGAGCGCGCTTTCCGAAGGCACCTTTAAAGATCGCGGCAGTCGAGTTCATGTATCGCCTGGGCTCCCATGCCGTACTCGCCGTTTTGCTCGCGATATATTTGTGCGGTCAAATTTGTTTCATTTGTGATTCCCCAAAATTGTACCAGTACCAATATGTGCGTTCTGGGACTGGCATCATATGGCTTGCCGATGGAATACTAAAAACGATTTAAATTCATTCGGATTTTAGTGACACCTGGGGCGCAGAACATGTTACCGAAGACCGGGAGACTCGGGAAGGCCAGCGGCTGCCGGCTGGCGAGTGCTCTGCTCTGCGTCATAACGGGGCTGGCTGGTTGTTCCTCGTCCCCTCAAACAAAGGAGGCTCAGTTTCTCAAAAGAGGCCGGGAATTCCTGAAAGCCAAAGATTATTCCCGTGCAATTCTGGAGTTCCGCAACGCAGCCAAAGTCATGCCGGGAGACGCGGAACCTTACTACCAACTTGGGATGACGGCGCTGCAGACGGAAAACTTCGTCGTAGCGTACTCCTCGTTCCAGAGAGCAGTAGAACGAAACGCGAAACATTCTGAGGCCCAATTGAACTTAGCGGCTCTTATGGCAGCAAGCGGTGACGGCGCCATGGCGGCAGAAGGTGAGCGGCGATTGCGGGAAATCGCCCACGATCCGTCCTCCGGGCCCACCGCGTTGGATTTCCTCGCGCTCGCGGAACTGCGGATAGGTAGACCTGGTGAAGCAGAGACGCACTTGGAAGAGGCCCTTGCAGCGTTTCCCGGACATTTACGATCCTCGGTCGAACTCGCACGTCTCAAATTGCGAAAACAAGATCTGCGCGGAGCCGAAGACGTATTGAAGAAAGCCGTCTCCAATGCACCTCAATCGGCGGCTGCGGCATTAGCCCTGGGTCAGCTCTATGTTGTCGCTCAAAAGACGGATCAAGCGGAAGAGGAATTTCATCGTGCTCTGCAATTAGAGCCAACTAATGCTTCAGCACTGTTAAGTCTGGGGTCGCTGGAGATCGCGGCCGGAAAGATGGAAGAAGCCGAGAGAACGTATGAGCGCCTGGCGTCTCTTCCAGAGAAGGAGTTCCGTCCGCTACATGCCATCCTTATGTTTCAGGAAGGCAAGCGCGATCGGGCATTGGAAGAATTCATAAAGCTTGCCAAAGAGTCACCCCACGACCGCGATGCGCGTTCGCGACTTGTGGGTATTTACCTTGCGATGGACCGGACACCGGAGGCGGCCGCCATCCTCGACGAAGCTCTACATCGGAACCCGAAGGACGCGGACGCGCTACTGCAAAGGAGCCAGATCTACCTATGGGCCAAACGCTTTCCCGAGGCCCAGCGCGACATCTCCGAGGCCCTGCAGTTCAAGCCCGATCTGGCATTGGCCCATTTCGAATTGGCCAATATCGAAAGGGCACAGGGACAAATGCAGCACGCTCGTCAGGAATTCGGCGAAGCCCTGCATCGGGCACCCGACTTTCTTCCCGCGCGGCTGGCGCTGGCTCGGAGCCTTCTTGGCGCGAGAGCAGCGCGCTCCGCGGCCGACATTCTAGATCAGGCACCGGCGCAGCAGAAGACTGATCCGAGCCTCATTATCGAAACAAACTGGGCGCAGTTGGCTCTCGGAAACACGGCTGAATTCCGTCACGGAGTGGAGCGGGGACTGGCTCTGGGACGGCACCCGGAGCTGGTGCTACAACAAGGCTTGGTGAAAATGAATATGCGAGACTTCACGGGCGCGCGAGCGAACGCCGAGGAAGTCCTCCGGCTCATTCCTGATGACATCCGGGCCGCACGTCTTTTGGTGGACAGCTTTGCCATTCAGAACCAAACTGCCCTTGCTCTTGAGAAGCTTCGCGGGCTGGTCGAAGCCCGGCCCCAATCGGCGGCCTTACAGACCCTGCTCGGGAACTGGCTCTTAGCGATGCGTAGGCCCGCGGAGGCAAGGGCCGCTTTGACTCGTGCGGTAGCCGCCAATCCGGAATACGCGCCCGGAGGACTCGCTCTGGCGGAATTGAACCTGGCCGAGGGTGACCTCGACACAGCCCGGGCAGAGGCACAGATTCTCGCCAAATCAAACCCGACGGACGTTGCCGTTCTGCTCCTCATCGGGCGAATCAAGGAACGGGCCGGCGATCGAGAGGCGGCACTGGCAGGCTATCGGGCGGTGCTCCAGGTAGACAGTTCGAACCTGGACGCCTTGAACAGTCTCGCGTACTCGTTGGCGGCCAATAAGCCCGATGAGGCATTGAGCTACGCTCAGCAAGCCCTCGAGCTCGCGCCGGACAATCCCGCGGTACAGGACACTTTGGGCTGGGTTTATTTCTCTAAGAAGTTCTACAATCAAGCCGTGCAATACCTGGAAAGCGCTGTAAGAAGGGAACCCACTGCCAATCGCAAGCTTCACTTGGCGCAGGCCTACATCGCGTCTGGGAACAGTGTGCTAGGAAATCGGATGCTGGAAAGCGCGGTGGCCGAAGACCCGAAACTACGGGAGTCCAAACGGGCAATTGAGGGCCTTGCACGCTCACCGTCCACTCGGGCTATGCCCTGAGAAAGCTATTATGTGTCATCTCTGCGAGATATATTCCAGAAAACATTCATTATTCATTGTGTCGCAATTAGGAAAAAAAGGCTAGTCCAACCATGAGATTCGATTCCACACCGCTTCGACTGAAGGTCTTGGTTCCATTGCTCCTCGCGGGCTGTTGCGCACGCGCGGACAACATGGTTTGGCAAAACCCAAATGGCGTAATATGGAATGACTTTTATACCAGTCCTTATTATGCCTCAGACACTTCTCGAAGTCCCAGCCAACTACTCACTATTTTCTGTCTTGATTACAATCACGATGTTGCTCCCCCGTTTTCGTGGGTAGCCAACCTGAACACTCTCACCCCAGGTAACACTTCACAGTTCCAGTACGGCGGCTCATACCCTGGGGCGCTCGCGACGCCGTGGGCGTTTATGCAGGATTCCCAGGGCGTCGGTGATCCTCACGCAGTCACGATGCAAACCGGATCCGACAACTACCATCGTTATTTGGAGGCCGCCTGGCTGTTCACGAATATTATGGACTCCATGGCTAAGAGCCCCGAGGATACCGCCGCGATGCAGGTATCCCAGGTCGCAGCCTGGGATCTGTTCGTGGATTCCAATCACATCAACGATCTTCACAGTCGGATCTCCGGTACCACGGGTACGTGGACGTTCACCAACTACAGTTCGAACGCCTCAATAACGAATCTCAATTTCGAAGCTGCCGTCGATGAGGCAGTCAAGGCCGCACAAACAGCGGTTTTAGGCGGTTGGACGCCTACGATCGGCTGGAGCGTAGTGACCGCCAATATCGGTTGGGTTCAGAACTCCAATAACGGCAATCTTGTTCAGGAATTCCTGACACCATTTGTAGCGACGCCTGAACCAGGCGCCTGCGTCCTGCTCGGTACTGCCCTGCTCTTTCTGGTCTTCCGCCTGCGAAGGAGACTGGTTGCGGTCGACCCTTTGCGTGGTACAAACAGCTAAGGCACTGTTCGCCGTTCGCTGTAATTTCATCGGGCGGGCTCCCGGGCGCATACGGAAGGCGGCCGCTCACCTTTGTCATGGAGGCTAGAGTGGACAAAGGGATCTTCGCGTGATGCAGGTCATTGTCGTACTGGCTCAATCGTTGTCGTAACATTGTTGCTACTGACCTGCCGGCCATCCGATGTCGACATATGAAGCTGTACTGCTATTGCGTCTCCAACATTCGACGACGCGGGAACCTCAACCTGAATAGCATATAGACCCGCGTACCCTGAAACAGCATTGACAGCGTGGATAGCAGCATAGAGATCCCCAATTTTCACAACCACCCTACCGGGCCAAGACTCGGCCAAAGCACCCAACCCCGTGGCCCAAATTAGAATTTGGTCTCCTGGTTGGGCGGGATGCGCCAAAACCCGGTAATTCCGCTGCATCACCAGATCTCCCGTCTCCAGAAACGAAATAAGCCCCTGCTGTTGGGCCGAGCCGTCCAGCGACAAGATCCGCGGGGCGGCTTCCTGCATCATTGTACGCAAGTGCTGTGAGCTACCACCCGAAGTCTCCAGCGTCAGCGACATTGGATCGCCGGGGGCCAACTTGGGGCACAGGAAATTCACCTGGCTAGTCGAGCTGAATAGCACAGGCACGGCTTCCCCGTTTACCTTCACTCGAGTGCCTCCCAGCTCGAACACCTTCCCGGAGGGCTCCGAAACAGCACGTTCAGAAGCAGACAGCCATTTGCCATTCAGTATGGCAACGGAATTGGGACTGCAGGAAGTCGCCAAAGAAGATAGCACCGGTACACCACGGTCCACTTCAACACTAACTTCGGTTACCGAAGACTGTTGAGCTGAGTTATAAGCAGAAAAGATCATAGTATATTCGCCGGTTTGCAACCGGCCCGGGACCCACGTAAAACGTCCGGTGATTGGATCAAAAGAGGCCCCGGCAGGAAGCCCGGTAACCGCTAGTTGCACAGGCAGATCAGCAGGATCGACAGCGTCGACGGTGAAGCTGACTGGCTCTCCCGTTCGCGCGAACTGCTTCCCAGGTGTTCGCATTACAGGGCCATCCGACGGGAGCACCAGAATGGCATCCTCGAACTGGATATCGCCAAGTTTGGCAGTAATTATGGCAGAATGCTGTTTCGCGGCCGGTAGGACTAAGGCTTGAAAGGTCAGGCTCGACTGATTCGGCCGAGTATTAACAGTTGAGGGAACCTTTACTTGATCGCTGCTACTCGCCAATTGAATGGGCGTGCCGACGGAGGCCGACGCAACTTGCAACTCACATGTCACTTGACCGCCAGCACGTACAACCCGAGGCGCACAAAAGACGTTCGATACATCTGTGAGGCTTCCACCTCTTCGCGGACTCACAAGATCGACAAAACTGGCGGCGTTTTTCCCATTGAGGGACGCATTGAGTTTGGCCACCTGCGCTTTGCCTATTGTGCCAGCGGTGGCGGGGAAAGCTGCCGAAGATGTACCCGCAGTTACTATAAGGGAGGGAGGTACCGGGAGGAGGGTATTGTCGCTCGAGAGCTTCACGACCATTCCGTTGCCACCAGCCGGTACCACTCCGCTCAGCGTCACAATACAGTTAGCCGTGCTGCCAGACTTCAGTTTGTTAGGATTGCACGCCAGAAAGGACAGCACTACTGGCGCCACCAAGCTGATCGTAGCCGTCTGCGACACCCCGTTGAGAGTGGCGGTAATAATGGCGCTTTGAGCCAACGAAATCGTACCAGCCGTGGCCGTAAACGTCGTCGAAGTGGCTGTCGCCGGCACCGTCATCGAACTTGCCGGCACCGGCAGCAAAACATTGCTGCTTGACAAAGACACTGCCGTCCCGCCAGCGGGAGCCGATTTGTTCAGAGTCACCGTACAGGTCATCGCTCCACCCGAGTTCAGGTTCAATGGATTGCACGCCAGCGAGGACAGCATCACCGGCGCCACCAGGCTGAGCGTCGCCGCCCGGGATATTCCGCCGAGAGTGGCAGTGAGTATGGCGTTCTGATCGGACGTAATCGTACCGGCCGTGACTGTAAACGTCGTCGAAGCGGCTGTCGCGGGTACGGTGACCGAGCCTCCCGGCACTGGAAGTAATGCATTACTGCTCGCCAGCGATACGGTTGTCCCGCCAGGGGGCGCCGCGCCGCTCAAGTTGATCGTACAAGTTATGCTACTTCCCGTATTTACGGTTGCAGGAGTGCAGGATAAAGACGTCAGCGCCGGTCCTCCGGGCCCAGTGACGACTCCTCCGGTAGCAGAAATCGCGATGGCAGTCCCCGATGCGGATGATGCGGCGCTATTAATTGCCCCAACGGATGTGCTATTTACGCCCGGTGCAATGGTGACATTGACTACTCCGACGATACCATTCGCGATCGTGGCAGTATTAATTCCGGTGGCTAAACAGGTATAGGTTCCCGAGCCGGCCAGACAACTCAGAGTTTTGCCAGTATTGGTCAGTGTTGGCGCGGCGGTTGCTGTAATCGATAAGACATTACCGGGCGGATACGTGAACGTCCATTGAAGTCCTGCCGGTTCACTGCCGGGCGGCGAGGTCAAGCTCAAGTTCAGTGAGGCCGTTCCAATCGATGTGGTGTTTCCGGAGGACAAGCTCAACGAGTCTGTCTGTCCGGCAGCGCCTTGAGTCGACAACCAGGCAACCATCAGGGATAACGCTGCACTGTTAACTTTCATGAGTGCTGCTTTCATAACTCGGCATTGACTGGTACTATACGTATTAGGGCTCAGGGCTTCAAGGCTGAAGATGGTTTACTTGATTGGCCGGACCAAAGTTAGTCTTTTCTGGCCTTCCACGACATTCAAACTATTTCATAAGTGCAGTCTTGTATCTGTGGCGCTATGACTGGGTTGCGTCATTCTATGCTTAACTAATCGATCGAATAGCACGATTCCGATATTAGTTTGGCGACGACCAGTCTCTGGCGTGGCGCACGTTTTCTTCGGGAATGCGGGTCCAGGGTCCCAGGGATGGGCGAGCGTTTGCTATTCGGGAATTTCAACGTTTAAATACTTGAATGTCTGTATGGCCTTACGGCTTCGAGGCGGTGCGTTAGCGGAGTGACAACGCACAACGCCTTGACGGCCGTTCCGGAGCGGAATTCTGAAACCCTTCCGCGGCCGGCACGATATTATGGAAGTTTCGTCGAGAAACTGAGTGATGCCCGGCCATCTTGCGGTCAGCCATATCGTCGCGTTCGTTGAGAGGCACGGTTATGCCCTGCTGTTCTTGTGGGTGCTGGCGGAGCAAAGCGCGATTCCGTTACCCTCGATCCCACTCCTGCTGGCGGCTGGGGCCTTGATCCGCACCGGCCGGCTACACCCGCTGCCCGCAACAGCGTGTTGTGTGATCGCAGCCCTGGTCGCGGACACCATCTGGTTCCAACTGGGAAGACGTCAGGGTCGACAGGTTTTGCGCCTTCTGTGCCGGGTCTCGCTGGAACCTGACTCCTGCGTACGGCAGACTGAGAACGCATTTTTAAAATATGGGATGAGCAGCCTGCTAGTCTCAAAATTCATTCCGGGGCTGAACGCTGTCGCCGCGCCCTTGGCAGGCAACTCCAAAGGCCCCTACTGGCGATTCCTTCTTTACGATTCGGCCGGCGCGTCGATCTGGAGTGCCACCTATCTTGCGGCCGGCTATCTCTTTAGCGAGCAGTTGGAGACGGCGGTTGCTTATGCTTTACGTATGGGTTCGAGTCTCATTGTGCTGGTCGTCGCCCTGTTCGGACTGTGGATCGGCTGGAAATTCATTCAACGCCGCCGATTCCTCAGGCAGTTGGATGTGGCCCGAATCACACCTGAAGAATTGCGGGATCGGCTGAATGCGGGCGAGGACCTTTTTATTGTCGATCTTCGCAGCAGGCTATCGGAGAACCCGAGCTTGATCCCAGGGGCCATCCAAATCTCCACCGAAGACCTCGTCTCCCGCGGCCCGGAGATTCCACGAGACCGGGAGATTATTCTCTTTTGCAGTTGACCAAATGAAGCCTCCAGCGCCCGTGCGGCGCTGCTTCTGAAATCGCAAGGGATCACGCGCGTCCGCCCTCTTCAGGGCGGTGCGGAAGCTTGGGAAAAATTCGCGGGCACACCTGCGAATTGATCTTTAAGCGTTGCTCGCTCCCCGGCGCCAGTCCGCCTGCGGGAGATTCTCAGCCCGTAAGAGGCGGGACTGAAACGGCGTACCTAAGAGTCAGCCGGCCTGGGGCTATGCCTCAGCTTTCGGATCTCTTCCAAGCGTTCGGCAATGCGCTTTTCCAGCCCGCGGTCCGTGGGAAAGTAGTAGCGCCGTCCAGCCAACGACGGCGGCAGGCATTCCATGTCGGGAATCGCATTTTCGAATTGATGCGCGTGCTGATAGCCCGAGCCATAGCCCCACGCCTTCATGTCGCGAGTAGGCGCGTTCCGCAAATTCATGGGCACGGGCTCGGCAATGGTGCGTTCGACGTCTGCGTGGACCGCGTCCATGGCGCGATAGGCCGCATCGGATTTGGGAGAGACGCAGAGGTAGATGGCAGCCTGCGCCAGCGCCAGGTCGCCTTCCGGAATACCCAGGAAATGGACGGCCTGCATGGCGGCGACGGTTTGCTCCAGCGCGCGGGGGTCCGCCAGACCGATGTCTTCGATGGCCATGCGGATCAGCCGCCGCGCGATATACAGACGGTCTTCACCGCCCTCGAGCATGCGGGTGAGCCAGTAAAGGGCCGCGTCGGCATCGCTCGACCGCACCGATTTGTGCAAAGCCGAAATGACGTTGAAATGCTCTTCCCCGCCCTTATCGTAGAGCAGCAACTTGCGTTGCATGGCATCTTGTACAGCCTGCTCGCTTAGGACTCCCCCGGCCGCGGCCGCCCCGGCGGCCTCGAGCGTGTTATAGGCCTGGCGCCCGTCGCCGTTGGAATAGATGGCGATCTGCTCCAACAGGTCATCCGCAGCTTCGAGTCCTACTACCGGAAGCGCCCGCCGCAGCAGGGTCGCGATTTCCGGAACTGTAAGGCCCCGCAACGCGTAAACACGGGAGCGCGATAGCAGCGCCGAGATCACCTCGAACGAAGGGTTTTCCGTGGTCGCGCCGATGAGAATGATGTCGCCGCGCTCGACGTAGGGCAGAAACGCGTCCTGTTGCGCCTTGTTGAAGCGGTGAATCTCGTCGATGAAGAGGATGGTGCGGCGGCCCAGGCGGCGCAACCGCTCGGCATCGGCCATAACGGCCTTGATTTCCTTGATCCCGCTGAGCACGGCGCTGAACGGAATAAACTCGCACTGGGTAATGCGGGCGATCAGACGCGCCAGAGTGGTTTTGCCGACGCCCGGCGGTCCCCAAAGAATAATTGAGGTGAGCTCATCCCGCTCGATCTGCCGCCGCAGGGGCTTGTCGGGCCCAAGAATATGTTCCTGCCCGACGAAATCTTCCAGGCGCTCGGGCCGCATCCGATCGGCCAGCGGGCGCCTGGTATCTTCCTGGAGCGGCGCGGAATCGAACAGGCTCACGTACCGCCAGAATACCGCAGGCCGGGGAAAGACACTAATGGTGTCGCTTCCGGAAATGCAGAAGACTGGCGGCCAGGGGCGCCCAACAAACGAAGAGCAGCCCCGCGATTACGATCAGCGCCGCGGGTTGTCGAACTAATTCTTCCTTTACCTACCTTTCCCAATGTACTCGTAATGTCGCCACGGAGACCGGGCCTCGATCGCGGTTGTAGGCGGGGTTGACCACCCGCTGGTAATCCAAGGTGATCGTCCAATCCCGGCGGGCGCGCCAGGCGTAGTATGCTTCCGTAATCGATTCCGGTGCGTAGTTCAGCCGGCCATCACCGATGATGAAACCCAGGCCGCCGGAGGCGAGGTACCGGCGGTCGTCCCCGGCCAGGTAATTGCGCACACCCGCCAAGCCGATGGTATCCTCCGGCCGTTTCCAGAGCCGCCCCTGTACGGAAACCCCTCCGCTCGCGGAGCGGTCGATTTGTGTGAACGCCCAAGCCTCTGTTTTGCCGTCGCTCCATCCATACCGCGCGAATGCCCCGATGTCCCGCGTGATCTCCTGTTCCAGGTTCACACCAAAACCGTACTTCTTCGTGCCCGGCCGGCGCGTTGCCGCCAAGTCCGTGGTCCCATCCGCGAGGATCGCTTCGCGGAAGGTGCCGGCGCGTTCGCGATTTTCGAATCCCAGAACGCGCAGCGCGCCCGCGTGTCCCATCGGCTGGTAGCGCTGCTCCCACTCGACGGCGACTCCGCGATTCTGCGCGATGCGGGTGTCGAAGGTGGGGCCGTTAGCTTCGGTCGGCTCCATGACCGTGGCGGTGCGCAGCGACCAGCCGCGCATGGTCAGTTCCTGCATCGTGCCGATGGTGTAGCCGCGCGTATCGGCCGGATAATCCCACGCTCCGTTCGACATCAGCGACCAGTTCATGAACTGGCGGCGCGGATCGTGGCTGTACCGGTTGTTATCGAAAAAGTCCGTAAGGGCAAACTTGCCGGTGATCATGGTGAACCGGCACACTGGTACGCGTCCCGACAGTTGATTCGGTCCGCCTTGCACGAATTCGGTCTCAGGGCTGAGCGCCCAGGTGTTCTTCAGGTAGGCGCGCGCAGCGTAAAGCTTTGGAGTTGCTTCCGCTACTCGGGGGATCTCGCCATTGGTGAAGCCGGCGATTCCAGTGACCTGGCCGAAGCCCTTGCCGCCGGCGACCTCCGGGTTGACCACCAGTTCGGTCCACGAGTTGATGCGGTACGCCAAAAAAACGGTCGCAGTGAGGGACACGCGGTTTTCGGAATGGGAGGGAAGGCTGTTTTCCCCCTCGTACAGGGAAGGAAAGGGCCCATGGTGCTGGCCGATCGACGTGGCCTGGAAGTGGACACTCCAGCGGTCCGCCGAGGGGTCATTGCCGGCGTTCTGGGCCATGGCGGGGAGCCAGGCGCACAGAACGCCAGCGATCGGCAAAATGAGTGGACGGTTCACGAGCATGTCTTTTTCCTTTCCATCGTCGTGCAGGAGGTTCCATAAATCCGTTGTTCCTTCGAATACTCCGGGCTCTATGCATGATGGCCAAAGAGCCCGGCTAACACCAGCACGTGGTAAAAGACCAGCAACATCATCAGTACCAGGTACCCACGCAGACTCAGCAGCGACAGGCGCACCGTCAGGGTCATTTCCATGGGGCCGAGGCTCTCGGTGTCGATTTTTTCTTCCGGCTCATCGTCCAGCGGGTGGATCACCACGAAACGGTTGGTCAATTCGTTCGTCATCGTCGCCATGTTCGTTTCTCCTTCGATACCCGCCCTAGGCCGGGAACAGGTTGGGAGCCGCCACCTGCGCGGCCAGAATCAATGACAGGATGAACAGGACGATGATGATGATCCAGTTCACCACGTTGTTCCAGGGCTTGTTCGCGTACTTGCCCAAAAGTTGTTTGTCGTTCAGCAGCAATTGCAGGAAGATAATGGCCGATGGCAGCATCACGCCGGCCAGCACCTGCACGCCCAGAATGATCAATTGCAGCGGGGCGCCCGGAATCAGCACCAGGCCCGCGGCGGCCGCCACACACACCAGGTAAACCACATAAAACTCCGGAGCCTTGCGCCACGGGAGTTGCAGGCTGTGGGGCCATCCGCGGACCTCGCCATAAGCCCAAGCGCTCGACAGCGAAATCGCCGTCGTGCCCAGCACGGCCGCGTTGATCATCAACAGCAGAATCGCGTTCCGGAAAAATCCGTTGGTAAAGCTGCCCAGGTCGGCCGCCATTTGTGCCGGGTCGGTGAAGGTGAATCCGTGCACACGAGAGGCGTTGCCGGCGAGCATCATGCAGGCCGCCACCGTAATGGTGATGCAGGCGCCCAGAAAGGTGTCCAAGCGCGCCCACTTTACATCCGCGAAGCGCAGGCGCTTATCGGCGATGCAACTCTGCTGGAAGAAGAGCTGCCAGGGAGCGACGGTGGTCCCCACAATCGCAATCACCAGGAACATCAACTCGGGGGTGAGTCCGCCCGGAGGCATTCCCGGGACGAGGGACCCGCGCAGGATCTGTCCCACGGGGGGCCGCACCCAGAATGCGATTACGAACCAGGTCAAGTCCAGCAGGCAGAGAAAAACCACCGTGCGCTCCCACCGGCGATAGCTTCCGGTAACGGCGATGAGAACCAGGCCTGCCGCTACCAGCGGCACTCCGATCCGCGGGTCGACTCCCATCTTGTTCAGCGCCAGATCGATGGCGGCGAACTCGGTGACCAGCGTGAGAAAGTTCACCAACTCGAGGTCAATCAGAGAAAAGAGGCCCCACCACTTGCCGAACCGCTGGTAAATCATGGCGGCGTGACCTTTGCCCGTCGCGATGCCCAGCCTGACCACCATTTCCTGAATAAAGTACGTGACCGGCAATAAGAGCAGAACTACCCATAAGAGATGAGTGCCGTATTGCGCGCCAGCCTGGCTGTAGGTGGAGACCGCGCCCGCGTCGTTGTCCGCCACCATGACGATGAGGCCGGGGCCAAACACCATCAGGAAGGTGAGCAGATCGCGCGTCCATTTGGATCTGACTACCCGCCCGCGCACCGGGAGCACTTCCACCTCCTCCACCTTGAGCGCGGGCATCATCAGCACCTTGTTGCTCATCGCAGCATCTCCTCTGCTTCCGTGTCTAGACACGGAGCGTCCTGGCCGGCGCGCAGTTCTCGCCGGAAACATTACCTCGTGCGGGAAATTTTGAAGGAAATCCGCCCTGGGGAACCAGAGCGGGTTCGCTTCCGCCTTCCGCGTTCACCACCGTAAAGCCTGTGGGAGAAGCGGCGGCCGAAGCGATAGGAACTATCGCGCTACCACCGGAACTCCCCCGTCGCTACCTCCCAACTAGGAGGCTTGTCGTCGTTCGGTTCCATATACCTTTCTGGAGGCGAGCGAAACTCAGGAGGGAAAATAAAAGCCATTTCCCCCGCGCGGAAGAAATGGCCAACTATCGCAAGAACGATACCTGACGGATTCCCCCACTGGTCCAAGCTTCAGCACCGCACGCCGTGAGAGATCCAGAAGACCTCAGCCACTTTAGAGAAACCCTTAACCCGGGAGTCCCTGGTATACCCTGACGAACATCTTTCGACGCCGGAGGGCAGTGGCCTGTTTGCCGCGCGGACGCCTCGCCTACCGAGGATCCATTGTCAATCGGACAGCCGCGACGCCTGTTACAGCGCTGTTTCTATCCGTATTCAAAATACCGCTCACGGCTTGGTGGTGTCAACAAAAAAGTGAAGGGAACCGGGATGAATTTATCTTAATAGAGAGACACCCTGGCTTTGCTTTAGAACGCGGCCCGGCCGGTGGAAACGGTGCCATCACCGCTGGTGACTGTCACAGTCGTGGGACCGGTGGCCGTGCCGGCGGGAATCAGAAAAGCGATCTGCTGCGGAATCGCGGCGAAGAGCGTGGCGGCGCGCTTGCTCCCGGCGCCGCCCGACCGTGACCTTGGTTCCGCTAAGATCGGAGCCGAAACCGCACACGGCGGATAGCAGACTCCGCCGGCCGGTCACTCGTGCACGCCGATGATCTTCGATTCGGCCTGGAACTTCCGGTAATCCGTGTAGCGATCGATCTGATTCGCTTTCAGTTTGACTACCAGGAGCCGTCCGGCCACGTGGACTTCGTCGTAGGTAGGCAACCAGACTTCGTTGTTCACTTTGGCCTGCTCTAACACGAAGCTCGATCCCTTATCGAGTGATGCCACCAGTCCTCCGCCAATCTTCGCGGTGTTGGTGAAGTGCGCTTCCAGGCGCGCCACGTCGCGTGCCTGTTCATCAATCCAAATCACTCCCGCCAGTTTCTGAATGATGCCCTCAATGGCCTTCTTCGGCTTGTAGTCCGGGTTCGGACCGAAATCGACCGCGATCACGTCCTCGCCCCGGAATCGTTCGCGCCGCGCGCTGCTGAAGCGGACGGCGCGCAGAAAGTCGGAAATTTGCGCTTCTTCTTTAGCCTCTTCCCTAGCCTGCTTTTTCGAGTCCTTGGGCTCAGCCTCCTTTTTGGTCAGCCTGGCGAACTCCTTGTTGAACCGATCGTCTTCCTTCTTTTTCTCGTCGCCGCCGAGCGGTTTGCCATCCCTCGTAACCAGGTGGCGCACCTCATCGCCGGCAATGTTAAAGACCTCGAATTCCTTGATCGTTTTCGACGCTAACCGGCCTTTCGAGTCGGTTTTTTCCTCTTCCGTGGTTACGTGGCAGGTGTACTGCTTCTGCATCTCTTCCACCGCCTTCTGATTTCTGGTGACCTCCAAAATCAGGGCCGCGATTTCCGGCAACGGCGTTCCCGCCGTGCGCGGAAAGTCGAACACGGAATCGTCGACCGGCGAGTTAAATTCAGCGCGGGTCACCGAGATCCGATACTCGTGGCCGCCACGGCGGAGTGTAATCCGATACGGCGTTTGAATCCCTTGGACCGGCCGATAGTCGTCATAGTCGAACTGCTGTGCGGGCGCCGGATCGATTTCCCGCGCGATCAGGTGCGTCTGGAGATCGAAGAACACCTCGCGAGTCATACCCGGCCCCAGCAGTACTT
>Ga0209698_10003365_pt1 | contig 17884 bp, 16 predicted proteins | sample LitLauG_LLR_2012_FD_187203 | JGI IMG/M metagenome (GOLD analysis project Ga0209698, IMG submission 187203) | Freshwater sediment microbial communities from Pennsylvania, USA - Little Laurel Run_MetaG_LLR_2012 (SPAdes) (version 2) | ecosystem: Environmental > Aquatic > Freshwater > Creek >...
TCCTCGGCGTCGTCAGCGGGAACTATTGCGGTTACGGCTACGGCTACTGAGGGCGATATCCCGGATCCAAAGCGCCAGACCCTGAGTCTGGCGCTTTTTTTTGCCTTCGCGCGGCGAGGCGGCGGGCTCCCATCCTTCGCCGCCGGCGAGGCCTGACGAGGTCCCCGGATTTTTTTATTAACTTTTCCAAGCTAACACCGAATTGCAATCATAAGTTGAAATAAATGATTCAAGCTACCCTAGCGAGAACATCATTGGAGCGGCGTGCGCGGCGCGCCGCAAGGAAGGCGCCTGAGGCGAACCCATGACGAAATCGCTCTTCTTCTCTAGCCCCCTCGTTCCGCGGCGCGACCCGAGCGCCTGTCCTCTCTCCCCTGCGGGAGCGTCGAAGGTTCGCCCGCCATGCTGAAGTTCTCCGACCTCGGCATTCTCTGGAAGGTCCTCAGCGTCGTCGCCGCGCTGTCGGCGGTGACGGTGGCGGGTGTGTTCTACGCCACCAACCGCATGCGTTTTATTGACGACAGCTATTCCAACCTGCTCGACGGCTACGGCAGCGCCAACCTCGCCATAGCCCGCGCCAACCGCAACCTCGTCTATGTCGACCGCTCGATCTACCGCCTACTCGCAGAAACCAACACCGAGAAGAAAAAGGACGCGGCGCAGGAGGCGCTCGACGCCGTCGGTTATTTCCAGAAACAGATCAAGTCGGCGACCCGCGCCTTGCCCGGCGAGGCCGAAACGCTCAAGGCGTTCGGCAAGCGCCTGGACGCCATCGTGGCGGAAGATTGCGCCGACGTGCTGCGGCTGGGCGTCTCGGCTGACGCAAAGGACGCGCGGGCCGCGTCCGAGCGCATGCTGAGCGCCTGCGACCCCGCGCTCAACAAGATGATGCTCGACATCAGCGCCCTCACCAACAATCTGCTGAAGGCGAGCGACGCAGCTTCCGACCGCACGCTGGAAGTGACCAATTCGACGATCCGCGACACGTTCCTCTACAATATCGGCGCGCTCGTCGTGCTGGCGAGCCTCGCCGCCCTTGCTGCGCGCTCTGGGATAACCCGGCCGATCCACGCCGTCGCCGACACGCTGGAGAAACTGTCGCACGGCGAAATGGAGATCGAGATTCCCGGCGCCGAGCGCGGCGACGAAGTCGGCATGATGGCGCGCGCCGCCATGCATTTCCGCGATCAGAATCTGGAGACTTTGCGCGTGCGCCAGATGGCGGCGGACGCCGCCGCCGCCGAGGCGGAACGCGTTGCGCGCGACCGCGAGGACAAAACACGCGCCGCCGCCGAGCTGTCGCGGCTCATGGCGTTGCTGGGGCAGGCGCTGCAACAGCTCGCCGAAGGTGATCTGACCACGCGGCTGCAAGGCGACTTCACCGGCCCCTACGCGGAGTTGCGCGAAAATTTCAATCAGGCGGTGGAAAGTCTTGGCGACACCATCGCCTCGGTCGTCCAGGGCGCCAACTTCATCAGCAGGGGTTCGAAAGACATCCTGCGCGGGTCGGAGGACCTCGCGGACCGAGCCGAGCGGCAGGCCCACACCCTGGAGGAATCCAGCGATTCGATGCGCGTTCTCGCCGACGCCGTCAGCCAGACCGCCGGCGCCTCGACCCGCACCAAGGACATCATCTCCACCGCCAACCACGAGACCGTCGACAGCATCGACGTCGTGCGCAGGACCGAGAAGGCCATCGAGCAGATCAAGGCGTCGTCCGAAAAGATCGGCGCGATCATCGGCGTCATCGACGAAATCGCCTTCCAGACAAACCTGCTGGCGCTCAACGCGGGCGTCGAGGCGGCGCGGGCGGGCGAGAGCGGACGCGGCTTCGCGGTGGTGGCGATGGAGGTGCGCGGCCTCGCGCAGCGCTCGGCCGACGCCGCCAAGCAGATCAAGCAACTGATTTCGCACTCCGCCGACGAGGTGGCGCGCGGCGTCGAACTCGTCAAGGAGACCGGCGCCGCCTTCGACCGGATCAAGTCGCAGGTCTCCGTGATGGACGAAGGCGTCGCCGATATCGCCAGCCGCGCGGTCGATCAATCGAACACGCTCAAGCAGGTCAATATGGCGCTGTCGGAAATCGACCAGAGCACGCAACAGAACGCCTCGCTGGCCGAACAAGCCGCCAACGCCTGCCGGTCGTTGACACAGCAATGCGCGCAGCTCGAACAGATGGTTGCGCGCTTCCGCGTTCACCCGCAGAGCGCGTCGCTCGCGACCGCCGCCTGAGGAGACGCCCATGGCTGAGCCCGTCCGTACCTCTCAGCCCGCCGGGCCGCCGAGCAATGAATTGCCGAACGCCGGTTATCTGCTGGAATCGCTGGTCAGCGACGTGCATTCGCTGGCGCAGCATGTGGGAACGCTCACGACGATGATTTCGGCGAGCCTGCGCCCGGACGCCACCTGGACGCTGCGCTCGTGCCGACATTTGGTCCATGACGATTTCAAGCCGCTGATGCTGGCGTTGCGCTTCAGCGCGCAGATCGGCCTTGGCGCCGACGTCGCCGCGCGATTGACGGAGCTGTGCAGGCAGGTCGGCGCCGCGCAGGCGCGGGTCGTGCCCATGTTGCGGTTTTCTGCGGCGTCCAAACCGCAGCGCGATCAGATACAGACGCTGAGCGTCGAGTGGCGCCGTCTGGCGTCGAGCGCATCAGCGACGCTCACGACGATTGAGCCCTTCGTGCACGCGCGCCTCGATCCCTCCTATGCCGAGGACCTCGCCGCGCTTCGCGTGTTCCTCACGCAAGCCGCCGACCCCGGCGCCGGCGCCGCCGACGCCGCCGGGATCGTCAAAGCGCCCGTGCTGAAGCAACGGCGGCGCGTGCCCCGCATCGCCGTCAACGCCGCCTGTTCGCTGGAGACGCCGAGCAGCACCCATTCGGCGCGTCTGGAAGACGTGTCGCGCCACGGCTTCGGCATTGTCTGCGACGCGCTGCTTTCGGCGGGCGAGACCGTGACGGTGACGCTGGCGGACGGCCGGCGCTTATCGGCGTCGGTCGTGCGCAGCCAGAGGCCGCGCTTCGGCCTGAGGCTGGCGGCGCCGCTCTCCGATTGCGATCCTCTGTTCGCCGGCGAAGCGCGCCGGGTCAGTTGAGCGCCATCGGTTCGCTCTCGGTCAGGAACGTGCGGATTTCGTCAAAGAACTGCTTGCGGTTCTTTTCGAGCATGACCGTATGCGTGCCCTGGCCGAGTTCAACCAGCCGTTTGTAGGGCGCGTTGGTCAGGCGCGCGAAATATGCCTGCGCCATGTAGCTGGGCAGGTCCGCATCCCATTCGGCGTGGATCAGCAGGGTCGGAACCTTGATCCCGGCGGGATCGTAGAACGGTTTTCCCGCGCGCCAGAACTGCGTGAATTCGGCGAACACGCCGTTGGGCGCGCGCAGCTTCGGCGGCTCCATCTTAGATCCCACGGGATCGGTGGCGAGCGTCGCGTTCCACCACGCGTCGAACACCCCCGCCGGGATCAGCGAATCGCGCTGGTCCTCGGCCACGCCCATCAACCAGCGCTTGCGCGCGTTTTCCTTTTCGACGAGGCGATAGGCGGGCAGCGGGTCCTTCGGCGGCTCCGTCGCCGGCTGGAACGTCCAGGCCGGGGCGTAGAGCACGAGACGCTCGATCTTCTCGTTATGCCCCGTCGCATAGCGCCCGGCGATGGAGGTTCCCCACGACCAACCCATCAGGTCGAGCTTGGGCAGGCTGCGCAGCTTCAACACGTAATCCACCGCCGAGCCCAGATCGGCGCCGGCTTCGTCCGAAGTGGCGACGGGCGCGCTTTCGGGCGCCGGCTTGTCCATCTCGGGCGGGCGGGTCGAGCGACCATAGCCGCGCACATCGACGAGAAACACGTCGAAGCCCGCTTGCGCGAACAGGTCCATCATGGAGGCGCCCTCGATGGGCAGGTCGAAGGCGGTTTCGGCGGGGTAGGTCGCGCCATGAACGAACAGAAGCGTGCGATCTGGCTTCCCCGCCGGAGCGCCGGCCAGATGTTTGTTGCGTACGAACAGTTCGATCCCCGGCGTCGTCGAGGGGATCATGTGATCCTCGGCCACGATCTCGGCCGCGCCAGCGCCGGTCGCCAGCAGGCTCGCCAGCGCGAGCGTCGTCAATCTGCGCATGTATCCTCCCGTTTGTTTCCCTGTAGGCTCGATGATCCCTTTGGCGACGAAAGTGTAACGTTATCAATGTATAATATGATAGCCGCCGAGGTTCGCTAAAATCAGGCTATACATTTTTCCTATCCCCGTTGACTCGCGACCTGTCCGCCCGGTCAATCAATCATCACGTACAGCGACAGCCATTCGGCGACCAAAGCCGGCTTCTCCTCGCCCTCGATTTCCACCGTCACCGCCTTGCGGCTCTGCCATTCCTTGCCCGAGCGTTGGGTCAGCGCCGCCAGCTTGAACCGCCCGCGAATCCGCCGCCCTGCCCGGACCGGCGCGACGAAGCGCAGCTTCTCGAACCCGTAATTCACCCCCATCGCCACCCCGGCCACCTTGGGGACGGCGTCGTAGGCCATGGCCGACAGCATCGACAGCGTCAGGAAGCCGTGGGCGACGGTCGATCCGAACGGCGTGGCTTTGGCGGCCTGCGGGTCGATATGGATGAACTGCCAATCCTCGGTGGAATCGGCGAAAGAGTCGATGCGCTTCTGGTCGATGAGGAACCAGCGCGAGAGGCCAAGCTCGCGTCCGACGAGGTCTTTCATTTCGGCGAGCGTCACAGCGGCGGTCATGGTCTGTCCCTCCCTCTCTTTCGCATCAAGAAACTGGACTGTCTGCTTGCCAGAGTCGATAGGGAGAGAGGAGGAGACGCCTATGACTAAAGAAGCAGTCGGATTTATCGGCCTGGGCCTGATGGGCCACGGCATGGCCAAGAACATCGTCGAGAAAGGCTGGGCGCTGACGGTCGCGGGCCATCGCAACCGCAAGCCCATTGAGGACCTCGTCGGGCGTGGCGCTGTCGAGGCGAAGAACGCCCGCGAGGTCGGGGCGCACTCGACCGTCGTATTCCTCTGCGTGACCGGCTCGCCCGAGGTCGAGGCCATCATTCGCGGGCCGGACGGCCTGAAGGCCGGGCTGAAGCCGGGCTCGGTGATCGTCGATTGCTCGACCAGCGACCCGGTCTCGACCGCCGCTTTGGTCGAAGAGCTGAAGCCGGCGGGGATCGAACTGATCGACGCGCCTTTGTCGCGAACGCCGAAGGAAGCCTGGGAGGGCGCGCTCGACATGATGGTCGGCGCCGGCGAGGCCGGGTTCGCCCGGGTCAAGCCGTTGCTCGACGCGGTGGCGGGCAAGGTCGTCCACATCGGCGGCCCCGGCGACGGGCACCGCATGAAGCTGCTCAACAATTTCGTGTCGTTGGGCTATGCGGCGATCTTCGCCGAGGCGCTGACGTTGGCCCGCAAGGTCGGCATTCCGCCCGAGCGGTTCGACAGCGTGATCCGGGGCGGGCGCATGGATTGCGGCTTCTATCAGACGTTCTCGCAATGGACTCTGGAGGGCAACCCCGACGCCCACAAGTTCTCTATCGCCAACGCCTACAAGGATTTGCGCTATCTGGCCTCGATGGCCAACGCCGCCGGGGTGGCGGGCGGCGTGTCGGACGCGGTGAAGAACTCTTTCGCTCTGGCCCACGGCGCGGGCGGCGACGCGGATTTCGTGCCGATGCTGGCGACCTATGTGGCGGAAGCCAACGGCGTCGACGACGGACGCGCCGACAAGTTGCCCTCGCGCAAATGATCGCAGCGCGCTCCGTTCTGGTGCTGGGCGGGGCGCGCTCCGGCAAGAGCCGCTATGCGCTGGCGCTCGCCGAGGCCGCTGCGCCGGAGCGGGTGATGATCGCCACCGCGCAGGCGTTCGACGACGAAATGGCCGAACGCATCGCGCGCCACAAGGCCGAGCGCGGCGCAGGCTGGATGACGCGAGAGGCGCCGCTGGAGCTGGCGCAAGCGCTGGCCGAAGAGGCCAGGCCGGGGCGCGTCGTGGTGGTGGATTGCTTGACGCTGTGGCTCAGCAATCTGTTGCTGGCGCAGCGCGATCTCGAAGCGGCGACGCAGGAGTTGGCGGCGCTGGCTTTGGCAGGGGCGGTGATTTTCGTGTCCAACGAAGTGGGGCAGGGGATCGTGCCGGAGACGCCGTTGGGCCGCGCCTTTCGCGATGCGCAGGGCCGCGCCAATCAGGCGCTCGCCGCCGCTTGCGACGCCGTCGCGCTGGTGACGGCGGGCCTGCCGCGTCTCTTGAAGCCTGCGCCGTCGCCGGACCTGCGGCTCAGCTAAAATGCTGGCGAATCAGGCGCTGGCGCGCTTTACTGAAGCGATGCTCTCCCTGTTCGACCGTCGCCTGGCGTCGGAGATAGAGGTCGCGCATGACGGCGAGACCTATCGTATCGCGCTGCGCCGTATGCCGACCTCGCGCCGCTACACGTTGCGAGTGCGCGCCGCCTCGCGCGACGTGCTGTTGACCATGCCGGCGCGCGCTTCGCTGAAAGGGGCGCGCGAATTCGCGCAGCGCCATGCGGCGTGGATCGGCGCACGGCTGGCGCGGCTGCCGCAGCCGGTGGCGTTCGCGCCCGGCGAGGTGACGCCGCTGCGCGGAATCGATCATCTGATCGTGCATCGCCCCGACGCTCGCGGCGTCGTCTGGACGGAGCCGGAAGGCCCGTGGCTCTGCGTGGCGGGCGACGCCGCCCATGCGCCGCGTCGCGTCGCCGATTTCCTGAAACGCGAAGCGCGGCGCGATCTCACCGTCGCCGTCACACGCCACGCCGCCGCGCTTGGCCAGAAACCGCGCCGCCTCAGCCTGCGCGACACCACCAGCCGCTGGGGCTCGTGCTCCTCGACGGGGGCGCTCAATTTCTCGTGGCGCCTGATATTGGCGCCGCCTTACGTGCTCGATTATCTGGCCGCGCACGAGGTCGCGCATCTCAGCCACATGAACCATTCGCCGCTATTCTGGGCGCTGGCGCGGCGTCTGTCCCCAGACGTCGAGCGGGCCGAGGCGTGGTTGAAGGCGCATGGGCAGTCGCTGTATCGGTTTGGAGCGGCGCTGTAGACGCGATCTCCGGATCGCGTTTTGCGGCAACCCACGCGGTCTTGAGGCCGCGTCTACAGATGGCCCTAACGCGGCTTGGAGCGTTCGACCCGCGAAAACAACGCCGTCTCCATGCGCTCCGCCGCCTCGCGCAGATGGGGATTGCGCGCCTCGCGGCCCGCGCGCCCCGCATCGAGGTCGATCTGGAACCCGTCGCGTTGCGGCCAATGCTCGGCGAGCAGTTCGAAGCCAGAGTCCTCAATGGTCCCGACCGCCTTTTGCACCTGCACGTCCGACCGCCCGACCCGCGACAGCACCAGCACCACCCGTCCCTCCGCGCCATGCTTGGCGAGTTTTCGCGCCAGCGCCAAAGTGGGGCGCAGATCGTCGCTGGACGGCCCCGTCGGCAAGAAGGCGACGTCGCTCTCCTCGGCGATCTCCTGCGTCAGCCCGTCGGCGAGGCCACGCGTGTCGACGACCACGATGCCGGCGCGGTCCTCGTTCTTGTGCAATTTCTTGAGGCTCTTGAAGGCGCGCACGTCGAGGTCGGGCTCGATGGAATTTTGCAGCCGCAGCGCGTTCCACTCGACGCAGGTGAGTTGCTCCAGATCGAAATCGGCCAGCAGGGGTTTCAGGCCGCGATAAGCGGCGCCGACCGCGAACAGCCGCGCCAGCGTGCTCTTGCCGACCCCGCCTTTCTGCCCGACGAAGCTGACCGTCAGCGGCCCCGCGCCGTTCCGAGCCCCCCAGGCGGCGGCGTGGGCGAGGAGACGGTTGGAAGGTTTCATGCGGCGGCCCGGCGACTCATGCCGCTATGGTAGGCCGCCGCGCCGTCTTGTCCAAGCTCAGTTGAAGATGCCGGTAAGGCCAGAAAACACGCCGAACACGACGACAATGGCGGTCAGCGCCGTCGCGACGAAGCCATAGATTCCCTGAAGCCGATAGGGCTCGGGCAGGCGGCGGGCGAGCAGGAACAGGAAGCCCACGACAATGGGCAGCAGCAGCGCGTTCATCACCTGCACCGCGACGCTCAGCGTCACCAGATTGGCCCCGCTGGCGACGATCCCCGCGCCGACAATGAGCGCAATGGCATAGGCGCCGTAGAACCATTTGGCGTCGCTGACTTTGTAGTCGAGGCGATTGGGCGCGCCCAGCGCCTCGGCGACGGCGCGCGCGGCGGTCAAGGTGACCACAATCGTCGCCACCAGCGAGGCGCCGACCATCCCTAAGCCAAACAGCAATTTGCCGCCGAACTCGCCGAGATAGGGCGTGATCGCCTCGGCGATCTGCTGCACGGTGTCGAGGCTCTGGTCGCCGCCCTTTTGGCCGAGCGTCGCGGCGGTGGCGACCAGCGCGGCGGCCATCACGAGCTGGGTTATGATCGCGCCCAGCGCCGTGTCGAGGCGGGCGGCGGGCAGGTCCGCGCGGGTCAAGCCGCGCTCGACGACGGACGCCTGCTGGAAGAACACCATCCACGGCATGATGACCGCACCGATATTGGCGGAGGCGAGATAAAGATATTTGGTGTCGGAGATCGGGATCGAAACGGCGCCTGAGACCAGTTCGTTCAGGTCGGGATGGGCGAGCCACGCCACCAAAAGGAACACGAGTTCGAACAGGCCGACCGTGATGGCGATGCGCTCGACCGTCAGATAGCGGTGAGTCAGGGCCATCGCCAGCAACAGCGCGACCACGACCGCCAGAGTCACCGGCTGCGGCACGCCGATCAGCGAGCCGACGCCGGCGAGGCCGGAAAATTCCGTCAGCAGCGCGCCGATGCACGACAGCGCCAGCGTGCCGACCGAAACCCACGCCCAGGTCGGGCCGAACTGCTCGCGGATCATCTGCGCGTGGCCCTTGCCGCTGACGATGCCGAGCCGGACCGTCAGCTCCTGCACAAGATAGAGGATCGGCACGAGCGCCAGTTGCAGCAGGAGCAGCCGATAGCCCCATTGCGCGCCGCTTTGCGCGGCGGTGATGAGACTGCCCGCGTCCGTGTCGGCGAGCATCACCACGATGCCCGGCCCGGCGACGACGGCGAAGCGGCGCCAGTCGAAGCGCGGCGGGCTGAGGGCGATGTCGGACATCGGGGCGGACTCCTTGGACATGGGTCTGAGGTAGACCGGCCGGAGCTTAGGCGCCATCGCGCGCGGGCGAAACGGGCTCAGTTTAGAACGATTTCAAAGAGATTAGAACGCTTTCAGCCGCCCCGCGCCGCCCCGCCAGCCTCATCTTTGGGCGCCGGCGCCGCGATTATCCGAAACAATCTGCGTTTTCCGGCGTTAAGCGTCACAATGCGAAACGCCGCCGAGGGGATTGCGCCATGATTATCGAGGCGGGCTTCAAGATTTCCTTCCAGTGCCCGAACTGGACGCCGATGCTGCTGCAACTCAACCTCCACCCGTCGCGATCGGGCGATCTCCGCTCGCCCGACATGATCGCGTCGGACCCGCCATTGGCGACGAACTTTTATTTCGATCTCTATGGCAATCAGGTCACGCGCGTCGACGTCCCGCCGGGCCTAGTCACTTTTCACAATTCATTTCAAATCCAGGATTCCGGCGAACCCGACCAAATCCCGCCTTATGGCCCGCTGACGCCGATTGCGCAGCTTCCCAACGACGTCCTGCTTTATCTCGTCTCCAGCCGCTATTGCGACAGCGACGCGCTGGCCGATTTCGCTTGGGGCCAGTTCGGGCGGATTGACGGCGGCTATGCGCGGGTCAAGGCGATCTGCGATTTCGTTCATTCGCACATCAGGTTCAACTATATGGAGGCTTCGCCGCTGCGCAGCGCCTCCGACGCCATGCGCGACAAGGTCGGCGTTTGCCGCGATTTCGCGCATACGGCCGTCGCGCTATGCCGCTGCCTCAACATTCCCGCGCGCTACGCCACCGGCTATCTCGGCGACATCGGCGTGCCGGTCGACGTCAACCCCATGGATTTCAGCGCATGGTTCGAGGTGTTTCTTGAGGGGCGCTGGTGGACGATGGACGCGCGCCACAATCATCCGCGCATTGGGCGGATACTCATGGGGCGCGGGCGCGACGCCGCCGACGTCGCCATCACCACGGCGTTCGGGGTCGCCAACCTCGCGCATTTCGAGGTGACGACGGACGAGGTGAAAGCTTAGGCCTCCGCCGTCGCCTCGCGCCACAGGTCCACAAGGATGGACATGATCGCCGGGCCAAGGAAAAGGCCCAGCATGCCGAACGCCTCGACGCCGCCGAGGATGCCGACCAACACGAAGAGGAACGGCAGCCGCGTGGCGTTGCCGATGATGACCGGACGAACAACGTGGTCGGCGACCGTCAGCACCACGAGGCCCGCGACGAAAACGACAGCCGCCGCCGCCGCCGCGCCCTTGGCGATCAGCAGGATCGCGGCGATGGAGAACATCACGAAGGCGCCGAACGGGATGATCGCGCCGATGGCGGTGGCGACGCCGAGCAGCAAAGCCTGCGGCACGCCGGCGAAATAATAGACGATAGCCAGCACCAGCCCTTCGCCCAGGCCCACCAGCACAAGCCCGTCGACCGTGCCATGCACGGAATTGACGATGCGCCCGCCGATCTCGCGCCCCCTTGGCCCAAAAGCGCGCTCGCTGAGGCGGCCGAGCGAGTCCGCCAGCGCGTCGCCGTCGCGATACATGAAGAACAGCGCGAGGATCGTAAACAGGAATACGATCACCCGCCGCCCCGCCGCGATGCCGACATGGCGGCTCATTTCGATCAGCGGCGCCTTGTCGAAGCCGCGAACGAGGCTTCGCGCATTCTCGGGGTCGGCGAGATTGTCGCGCCACCACGAGGCGACGCCGGGGCCGATCCATTTGAGGTTCTCGACGCCTTCCGGTACGGGAACGCCAGACTTGCGCGCCTCCTCGATCCAATGCGCGGCGGCCACGCCCTGGCTTTCGACGAACCAGCCGAGACCGACGACCGGGGCAAGGAAAACGAGGCCGATGCCGACGGCGAACAATGCGGGCAAACCGGCGCCGTGGCGGGCGCCGCCGCGCACGCGGTGGTAAAACCGCCAGGTCGCGATGGCGATGACGCCGGCCCAGCCGAGCGCGGGCAAATAATCGGCGAAGGTCCACAACGCCAGCACGACGACGACGGCGCCGAAGGCGAGGCGCGCGACGGCCTGCCGGCTGCGGGTCGTCTCGGGGGCGGGCAGGGCGAAATCTTCGGGCATCGTCGTCCTTTTCGGGGCAGGGCCGCGCCATAGGCCCTGGGCGCCGCCGCGTCTAGGCGTCGCCGTTTGGCTGTGGGATAAGGCGAGGAAACGACGGAGGAACCCTTGGCCGAAGCCTTCATCTGCGACGCGCTGCGCACGCCCATCGGCCGCTACGGCGGCGCACTCGCCCCCATCCGCGCCGACGACCTCGCCGCCATTCCCATCGCCGCGCTCAAAGCCCGCCATGAAAAGGCGGACTGGGAGGCGCTCGACGACGTGATCTATGGCTGCGTCAATCAGGCCGGGGAGGACAACCGCAATGTCGCGCGCATGGCGGCGCTGCTCGCGGGTCTGCCGATTTCGGCGCCGGGCGTCACCGTCAACCGGCTGTGCGGCTCGGGGCTGGAGGCGGTCGGGCAGGCGGCCCGCGCCATTCGCTGCGGCGAGGGCGATTTCCTCCTCGCCGGCGGCGTCGAGAGCATGACCCGCTCGCCCTTTGTGATGCCCAAAGCCGACGCGGCCTTCGCCCGCGCCAACGCGGTCTATGACACGACGATTGGCTGGCGCTTCGTCAATCCGGCGATGGAGAAGCGCTATGGCGCGGACTCGATGCCCGAGACCGCCGACAACGTCGCCGCCGATTACGGCGTCTCGCGCGCCGATCAGGACGCCTTCGCCTTACGCAGCCAGCAGCGCTGGGGCGCGGCGCACGCGAACGGCGTATTCGCCGAGGAGATCGCGCCGGTGCGCGTGGCGCGCGGCAAAGGCGAGCCGCTTATGGTTGATCGCGACGAGCATCCCCGCCCCGACACGACGCCTGAGCAATTAGCAAAACTGAAGCCGCTCAACGGTTCCGACAAATGGGTGACGGCGGGCAACGCATCTGGCGTCAACGACGGCGCGGCGGCGCTCATTCTCGCCTCCGAACAAGGCGCGGCCCAACAGGGGTTCACGCCGATCGCCCGCGTCGTCGGCATGGCGGCGGCGGGCGTCGCGCCGCGTGTGATGGGGATCGGCCCGGTTCCCGCCGTGCGCAAGGTGCTTGCGCGCACAGGGTTGAAGCTCGAACAGATGGACCTGATCGAACTCAACGAGGCCTTCGCCGCGCAGGGCCTTGCCGTGATGCGCGAACTGGGGTTGCCTGACGATGCGCCCCATGTGAATCCCAACGGCGGCGCTATCGCCATCGGCCATCCGCTCGGCGCCAGCGGCGCGCGGCTCGCGCTGACAGCCGCCTATCAGCTACGCCGGCAGAAAGGGCGCTATGCGCTATGCACCATGTGCATTGGCGTTGGGCAGGGCATCGCGTTGGTTCTTGAGCGCGTCTGAGAGGCGCTCATTTCTTGGCGCAGTCGGGGTCTTTGCTGCCGGGGGGACAATCGTCCGCCGCCTGCCCGCCGCGCGCAAAGGCTGGCGGGCTGGCGAATAGCGCCGCCAGCAGCAGCACGATGAAGCCTAGATTGCGCATGATCGCCGCCCCCCCGCGACGGGCCTCACCATTCAAACACATGGCCGACCTCGAAATGGATGCCGAAGACCAGCGGGTTCTTCAGCGTGCGGCTGTAACCGGGTTGCTGAATATATTGAACGTCGGGCTGCAAGGTGAGCCAATCGTTGATCTTGGCGCGATAGGTCGCCTCAAAGCTGAATTCGCTGGCGCCAATGGAATTGCCGAGCTGCATCTGGTATTGCCGCCAGCCGCTCGGCGCGCCGTTGAAGTTCATTGACACGCCGATCTTGTCGGCGGGGCGGAAGTCGAACAGGCCCGTATAGACGAGGCCGCCGTTGAACGATGTCGACACATTGGTCGTTTGCGGCGAGGACAGGCCGAGCGTTGCAAAGACGTCGAGGCCCTGTTTGGGATTGGCGCCGTAGATGCGCGCCGCGCCGCCGATATAGCCGCCGATCTCGCCCCAGCCCATGCGCTGCGAGCCGTCGGGATTGAGCTGGCCGTAGAGCGGCAATTGCGAGGTCAGGCCCCAGCCGCCGATCATGAATTTGGTATGTTTGTCGGGCGTGTAATCGGCCTCACCGATGGCCATCGCGCCCCATTTGGGCGAGAAATAGAGGCCGTTGTAGGCGAGATTGTTGGGATTGTCAGAGGCGGCGTTGGCGATGGCGAACAGGCCGCTCCAGGAGGCGCCGAAATCCTGACGGATGCGTAGCGCCAGCGGCGTGTAGGGATAATTGCCGGGGCCGACGGTGCCGTTGAGCGGCATGAGGCCTGCCTGATCTAGCGCGGTGTTCCAGGTCAGGTCCTTGCTGAGGAACAGCGACATCGGCTTGGTGTTGGAGAATTCGGTCTCCAGATCGTATTTTCCGAAGCGCACGTCAGTGTGGCCGAAGTTCTGGTCGTAGTAGAGTTGATAGAGCTTGGCCATCGGCACGTTGGCGGCGGTGTCGATGGGGCTTTGTTGATCGACCGCGCCAACCCAGTTGTTGCCGGTCGAAGTTCCGTTGGCGTAGAACCCTTCGACGAAGAACGTGCCGCCTGTCCAACCAAACGCCTTGCCGGTGTCGACGCTGAGCTGTCCGTCCATGTTAAACATGTAAGACCCGCCCCGCCGGACGCCGCCCAGCGTGTTGTCCCAACCTTCGCCGGTATAGAGCAGATTGAGCTGGAAGCCGCCGCTGGGCGCGGGCGCCGGGGGCGCCTGTTGCGCGAGCGCAGGGCCGGCGCAGGCGCCCAGCGCGACAAAGGCGGCGGCTTTGGTCAATCGGATTTTCATGGCGGCGCGTCGCTTCACCGGAGAGGAGGAATACGCGGGGACGGGGGAACGCAGTCCCAACGCAAAACGCCGGACATGCCGGCATTAAATGGCCTCACTGGTTGTTGAAATATTAATGACGTCGCGTCAGCCGGCGAACAAACTCGCCGGCGCCAGCCTCACGCCAGTTTCGCGCCTATTCCGCCGCTTTGCGTCTGGCGGGCCGTCGCCCGATCACGTCCTTCAGATAAGCGCCCGTGTGGCTGCGCGGGTTCTTGGCGATCTGCTCGGGCGTTCCCGTGGCGACCAACTCGCCGCCGCCGTCGCCCCCTTCCGGTCCCATGTCGAGCACCCAGTCGGCGGTCTTGATGACCTCAAGATTGTGCTCGATCACCACCATCGTGTTGCCCTGCTCAACCAACTCGTGCAGCACTTCGAGCAGCTTGGCGACGTCGTGAAAATGCAGCCCCGTCGTCGGCTCGTCGAGGATATAGAGCGTGCGCCCCGTCGAGCGCCGCGACAGTTCCTTGGCGAGCTTGACGCGCTGCGCCTCGCCGCCGGACAGCGTCGTCGCCTGCTGACCCACCTTTACGTAGGAGAGGCCGACCCGCTTCAGCGTGTCCATCTTGTCGCGAATGGCGGGCACCGCCTTGAACAATTCCGCCGCCTCCTCCACCGTCATGTCGAGCACGTCGGCGATAGAGCGATCTTTGTAGCGCACCTCCAGAGTCTCGCGATCGTAGCGCCGGCCTTTGCAGACGTCGCAGGTGACGTAAACGTCGGGCAGAAAGTGCATCTCGATCTTGATGACGCCGTCGCCCTGGCACGCCTCGCAGCGCCCGCCCTTGACGTTGAACGAGAACCGCCCCGGTTGATAGCCGCGCTGCTTGGCTTCCGGCAGGCCGGAGAACCAATCGCGGATCGGCGTGAAGGCGCCGATGTAGGTGGCGGGGTTGGAGCGCGGCGTGCGGCCGATGGGCGACTGGTCGATCTCGATGACCTTGTCGATGGAATCCATGCCCTCGATGCGCTCGTGCGGCGCGGCCGGATCGCTGGCGCCGTTGAGATGGCGGGCGATGGATTTGTAGAGCGTATCGATCACCAGCGTCGACTTGCCGCCGCCGGACACGCCCGTGACGCAGGTGAACAGGCCCAGCGGGATCGCGGCGTCGACGTTTTTCAGATTGTTGCCGCGCGCGCCGACGATCTTCAATTCGCGCTTGGGGTCCGCCTTGCGCCGCTTGGTTGGGATCGCGACGAAACGCTCGCCGGTCAGATAATGACCCGTGAGCGAATTGGGGTTGGCCTTGATCGCATCGGGCGTGCCCTGCGCGACGATCTCGCCGCCATGCACGCCCGCGCCGGGGCCGACGTCAACCACATAGTCCGCCGCCAGGATCGCGTCCTCATCATGCTCGACGACGATCACGGTGTTGCCGAGGTCGCGCAGGCGGCGCAAGGTATCGAGCAGGCGCGCATTGTCGCGCTGATGCAGGCCGATGGAAGGCTCGTCGAGCACATAAAGCACGCCTGTCAGCCCTGAGCCGATCTGCGAGGCCAGTCGGATACGCTGGCTCTCGCCGCCCGACAGCGTGCCGGACGCGCGCGAAAGGTTGAGATAATCGAGGCCGACGTCACGCAGGAAGGTGAGCCGGTCGCCGATCTCTTTCAGGATGCGCTGCGCGATCTCGTTGCGCTTCTTGTCGAGCTTCCCCGGCAGCGTCTTCGCCCATTCGACGGCGTTGGCGACCGAGAGTTCGCTGATCTCGCCGATATGTTTGTGGTCGATCTTGACCGCAAGCGCCTCGGGCTTCAACCGATAACCGCCGCATGCGTCGCACGGCGTCGCGCTCATGAAGCGCTCGATCTCTTCGCGCGACCAATCCGAGTCGGTCTCCTTGTAGCGCCGCTCCAGATTGGTGACGACGCCCTCGAACGGTTTGTTGACCTGATAGGCCCGCATGCCGTCGTCGTAAGTGAAGCGGATGTCCTCATCCTTTGAACCAAACAGGATCGCGTCGCGCGCCTTTTGCGGCAGTTCGCTCCACGGCTTGTCGAGCCGGAATTTGTAATGCTGCCCCAGCGCCTCCAGCGTCTGCTGATAATATGGCGACGACGATTTCGACCATGGCGCCACGGCGCCGCGCTTGAGCGTCAGCTTGGCGTCGGGAACCACCAACTCGGGGTCTACGGTCAGATGGCTGCCCAGCCCCGCGCAGGCGGAGCAGGCGCCGTGCGGCGAGTTGAACGAGAACAGGCGCGGCTCGATCTCGGCGATGGTGAAGCCGGACACTGGGCAGGCGAATTTGGAGGAGAATGTGATGCGCTCGGCCGGGGCGTCGGCGTATTCGACGTAAGCTAGCCCGTCCGCCAGTTCCAGCGCCGTCTCGAAACTTTCCGCCAGACGCGCGGCGATATCGGGGCGCACGACGAGGCGATCAACTACGACCTCGATGTCATGCTTGAGCTTCTTGTCGAGCGCGGGCGCGTCGGCGATCTCATAAAACTCGCCGTCGATCTTCACGCGCTGGAAGCCGCGTTTCATGAATTCGGCGATCTCCTTGCGGTACTCGCCTTTGCGGCCGCGCACGACGGGCGCCAGCAGATAAAGCCGCGTGCGCTCGGGCAGCGTCAGCACCCGATCAACCATCTGTTGCACCGTCTGGCTCTCGATCGGCAGGCCGGTGGCGGGCGAATAGGGAATGCCGACGCGCGCCCAGAGCAGGCGCATGTAATCGTGAATCTCCGTCACCGTGCCGACGGTCGAGCGCGGGTTCTTGGACGTCGTTTTTTGCTCGATGGCGATGGCCGGCGACAGACCGTCGATCTGATCGACGTCAGGCTTCTGCATCATTTCGAGGAACTGGCGCGCATAGGCCGACAGCGACTCGACATAGCGCCGCTGCCCCTCGGCGTAGATCGTATCGAAGGCGAGCGAGGATTTGCCGGAGCCCGATAAGCCCGTGAACACGACGAGTTTGTCGCGCGGGATCGTCAGGTCGACGTTCTTCAGATTGTGCTCGCGCGCGCCGCGAATGACGATGGCGCGGCCGTCGAAGGCGGGCGCGCGGGAAGTGGGTTTGCTCGCCATGAAAACCTTGGGGTGACGAATCGTCCGGCAGGGGGCTTGCGCCGGACGCGCGCCTTCGTTAGAACGAAATGAGAACAGAAGCCAGCGCCCGACGCCTATTTAGTGCGGCGGCAGGCTGAGCCCAATGGCCCCGCTGTGGACAAGTGAACAAGCGGCCCTTTCTTTCCGCATCGGGGAGGAAGAGGAAGGCCGCTTAGGAGATCGAGGAGAGCGATATGGCCGGCAGCGTCAACAAGGTGATCCTGGTCGGGAATCTCGGCAAGGACCCGAAAGTCAGCACCCTCAATTCCGGCGACAAGGTCGTCAGCTTCACTCTCGCCACCGGCGAGAGTTGGAAGGACAAGAACACCGGCGAACGCCGGGAAAAGACCGAGTGGCACAACGTCGTCATCTACAACGACAACCTCGGCCGCATCGTCGAGCAATATTGCAAGAAGGGCTCGAAGGTCTATCTGGAAGGCCAGATTCAGACCCGAAAATACACGGACCAGTCGGGAGCGGAAAAATACATCACCGAAGTGGTGTTGCAGCGTTTCCGCGGCGAATTGACGCTGCTGGATTCGCGCAGCGGCGGCGAGGGCCGCGAGAGTTTTGGCGGCGAGGAGCGGGCGCCGGCGTTCGGACGCTCGTCGCCGGCCGAGCGCAAGCCGGCGATGGCCCCGGCGGGCGGCGGCGGCGACTTCCACGACGACGATATCCCGTTCTGAGGTTTGTCGTTCAGACATTTGATCCTCGCGCGCGCTCCGCTCGTAAATTTGCCGAACGTCGAATCCGCGAGTCCTGATGCGTATCGATCCCCAGATTCCGTTGACCGCCATCGACGGCGAGACCAAGCGTCTCGCCGACTACGGCGACAAGGTCCTGTTGGTCGTCAACGT
>Ga0209698_10003366_pt1 | contig 17884 bp, 20 predicted proteins | sample LitLauG_LLR_2012_FD_187203 | JGI IMG/M metagenome (GOLD analysis project Ga0209698, IMG submission 187203) | Freshwater sediment microbial communities from Pennsylvania, USA - Little Laurel Run_MetaG_LLR_2012 (SPAdes) (version 2) | ecosystem: Environmental > Aquatic > Freshwater > Creek >...
CCGCCGGCTGCACCCGTAAAGGTGGTGAAGGTGGCTCCGCGCCAGTTCGACGCGGGCCGTCTGATCGCGCCCAAGTCGATTCCGAAAGAAATCGCGGTCATTCGAGAAGAAGATCTGCCTCCGCCCTCCTCCGGCGTGGCTGGAGTGGTTGGTGGCGTTCCGGGCGGCGTCCCGGGCGGCACGGCCGGTGGCGTGATCGGCGGCATTCTGGGGGGCATCCCGACGGCGGCTCCTCCGCCTGCGGTAAAAGAGGCGCCGAAGCCCAAGACTCCTGAGCGCATCCGCGTGGGCGGCAACGTGCAAGCGGCGAACCTGATCAAAAAGGTCACGCCCGTGTATCCTCCGCTGGCCAAGCAGGCGCGCATTTCAGGACAGGTGCGGTTCACGGCCGTGATCGGCAAGGACGGCACGATTCAGAATCTGCAACTGGTCAGCGGTCACCCGCTGCTGGTTGCGGCCGCACGAGATGCAGTATCGCAATGGATTTACAAGCCGACTCTCTTAAACAACGAGCCGGTGGAAGTGATCACTCAGATTGACGTCAACTTCAGTCTGAGTCAGTAGAGTACGACGGCGGACGCACAAAAGCGTCCGCTTTTTCAATTTCAACTCGCAGGAGAAAATCATGGTTTTACAGTTGCAAGTCTGGGCCCTCATGCTTCTTCAAGAGGCAGGACAGCCCGCCGTTAGCTTCGACCCGCGCGCGATGTGGGGGCAGATGAGCTGGCCCGCCCGTCTCGTTGTGATCATTCTGTTCGTTATGTCCGCCTGGAGCATCGGCGTCATGATCGACCGCGTGATCGCGTTTAACGGAGCCAGGAATCAGTCGCGCCAGTTCGCTCCGGCCGTGGCCGGCGCCCTGCGCGAAGGAAAGCTGGACGAAGCCATCAAGATCGCTGACCGTTACAGCAAGAGCCACCTGGCCAAGGTTGTCGTGGCCGGTTTGCAGGAGTTCCGCGCCCATCAGTTGAATTCGGATATATCGGGTGAGGAAATCGAGGCGTCGAAACGTGCTCTGGAACGCGCCGAAGCCATCGTGCACGCCGAACTGAAGCGCGGCATTTCGTCGCTGGCGACGATCGGTTCCTCGGCTCCGTTCGTCGGACTGTTCGGTACGGTGCTGGGCATCATCAACGCGTTCAAGGGCATTTCGACCGAAAAGTCGACTGGTCTGGGCGCGGTCGCGGGCGGTATTTCGGAAGCCCTGGTGACCACCGCCGTCGGTCTGTTCGTGGCAATCCCGGCCGTCTGGGCGTTCAACTATTTCACCAACCGCGTGGAAGCGTTCGACGTCGAGATGGGCAACTCGAGCTCCGAGCTGATCGACTACTTCCTGAAGCGGTCGCAGCGCGCCAGCGCCGGGAAGTAAGCGTAGCAGTTTGTTTGCGAGTTGAAAATCGTTTGCGCCGTCCGGGCCGGGCTGCTCTTCTTGAGAGTTGTCTGGCCGGGCGGGCGCGGAGCGAGACGGAGTCCGGGCAAGAAGCATAGCCGCGCGGCCCGGGTCCCGTGGATGGCACCGATCAAATTGTGAACGCCGGCTTTTTGCATTGGATTTGAGGAGCCGTTATGAAAAAAATGAAAGCGCCGCCGGTGGTGGCCGACATCAACGTCACCCCCATGGTGGACGTGATGTTGGTGCTGCTGATCATCTTCATGGTGATCACGCCGATGTTGACCAAAGGCGTGAGCGTCGAGATGGTGAAGGCCAAGAACCCGATCGCGATGAAGGACGCGGATAAAGAAGACGCCGTCCTGATCGCCGTCACCCGCGACGGCAAGGTCGTACTGAGCCCGGGAAATTCCCAGTTGCTCCCCTCCGATCTTCCGAACAAGGTGAAGGACCTGCTCACCAACAAGCTGGACAAGACCGTTTATATCAAGGCCGACATGCGCGCCAAGTACGAATTGGTGGAGGATGTGGTGGATAACCTCCGGGCGGCGGGCGTGGATCAATTGGGCCTGTTGACCGAGCAGGTCGCGCCGCCAGCCGGTGCAGCGCCTGCGCCGGGCAGCGATTAGTTTCAGGTTTCGATCCTACACAAGCAAGGGTGAAGAGGAAAAAATTATGGCAATGAATGTTGGCGGTAGCGGTGCCGGAGCAAGAGCCGACATCAACGTGACACCGCTTATCGACGTTTTGCTGGTGCTGCTGATCATCTTCATGGTGATCACGCCCTTGACGCCGCACGGTCTGGAGGCGCTTGCGCCTCAGCCCCCGAAGGACAATACTCCTCCTCCGCCGGACCAGGACCGCACCGTCGTCATTCAGATTGAAAAGGACAAGTCTATGAAGATCAACCAGGAAGACATTACCGAGGCGAAACTCGGCGACCGTCTTTTGGAGATCTTCAAAACCCGCGCCGAGCGCGTTGTGTTCGTCAAAGGCGATCCGAATCTGGACTTCCAGTCCGTGGCGAAAGCCATCGACATCGCCAAAGGCGCAGGCATCGACAAGATCGGCCTGATGACACCCAAGATCGAAGCGGGACAGTAAAGGAAAAACAATCGCATGCGCAAATTTTCCTCTCTCAGTGCCGCCGCTCTCTCCGGCATTCTTATTCTCGGGTCCGCGGGCTGCGACAAGCTGAAGTCCCGCGACGACATTAACAAGGGCATCGCGGCTTTCCGCAACGCCAAGTACAGCGATGCGGTGGAGAAGTTCAAAGAAGCCGCGGCGCTGGATCCGACGAACCCCAACGCCCGCCTCTATCTGGCGACCTCTTACATGTCCCAATGGATTCCGGGTGCGGATTCGCCGGAAAACCTGAGCTACGCACAGATGGCGAAGGACGAGTTCATGAAGGTTCTGGACAAGAACCCCAAGGACGTTACGGCGCTGGCGTCGCTGGCGTCGCTGGCGTATAACCAGGCCGGTTCACTGCCGCCCGACAAGAAGCTGGAAAAGTTCGACGAAGCGGCCAAGTGGTACAAAGAGCTGATCGAGGCCGATCCGAAGAACAAGGAAGCCTACTATAGCCTGGGCGTCATCGCGTGGGCCAAGTGGTATCCGGCTCTGATGACGGCGCGCGCCAATCTGCACATGAAACCGGAAGATCCCGGTCCGCTGAAGGATAAGAAGATGAAGGACGAGCTGAAGGACAAGTACGCCGCCATGGTGGACGAGGGTATCGCCAACCTTCAGAAGGCTCTCGACATAGACAAGGAATACGATGACGCGATGGCCTACATGAATCTTCTGATCCGCGAGCGCGCCGACCTGATGGACAATGGCGACGAGTACAAAAAGCAGGTGGATGCGGCCGATGGCTGGGTCCAGAAGGCTTTGGACACCAAGAAGTTGAAGGCCTCCCGCACGCCCGCCACCGGCGGCATCGTGCAGGATGCCAAGTAACTGGAAGAATAGTCTTACCTCCTAAACCGGCAGCTACGATCCGATAAGGAATCGTATGCTGCCGGTTTTGTCGCATAGCGAAGGAGATCTCACGGCGTGTTTCGCGCAGGACATCGCCGCGATGCTGGAGTCTTTTTCCGAAAAAGACGCGGCGGGTAAGCAGTCCCTGCAGCAGATGCTTTCTTCCGATCCGGCGGCATTCAGCCGGGCTTCCCTGCGGGTGCTTTCCGGGCCATGCAGTCCTGCCGGAGCGCGGTATGTAGTCCACCTGCTGCGCAAAGAGAATCTGCTGATCGAAACCTTGGCCGACCCGCGCGTGAATCGCGACGACGCCGTGGGCGCAGCCCATCTGATCCCGCAGGTGACCGCGCCGATCGACGCCGATCTGGAGAAGGCGCTAAGCTCGACGTTGTTGCAGCACAATTCGCTCGTCTTGGCGGCGAGAGTTTTGCGGCTGCTGGAGGTTCTCGAAGCCGCTTCGCCGCAGCCTCGATTTTATTTGTTTCAAGCCGAACTGATGGCCCACGCCGATCCGGCGGTGCGGTCCCGGTCGGCGCTGCTGATCGCGCGCAGCAGCAAGAATACGTCGCTGGTGGGGAAACTCCTGTTGGACGACGATCCCCGGGTCCAGGCGAACGCCGTGGAAGCGCTGTGGAGCTTCGACCCCGAGGACGCCCGTCCACTTCTGACGAATGCGGCCCGCTCGAAAACGCCGCGGGTGGCGGCCAACGCCGCAGTAGGCCTGTACCGCGCGGGCGATCTAGCCTCCTTCAAACTGCTGTTCGGCATGGCGGGCCACGAGGACACGGGGCGCCGGACCTCGGCTGCTTGGGCGATGGGCGAAACAGGCGATCCGCGGTTCCTGCCTTTCCTGACAGGATGGTTCGCGCGCAGCACCGGGGCGGAGCGTCTTAACATTCTGCAGTCGCTGGGCCGCATACGCCGCCGCGAAAAGGTGCTGTCGCAGGCCGGCGCAATCGAAATCCAACCCTGGGACCGGCAGGCTGACGGACGGATGCGCCGCCTGGTGCTGACCCTCTCGTCCCAAACTAAGGCAGACCTGACGGGCCTGAACCCCACCGATTTTGCCCTCTGGGACGGGAACGAACTGGTGGAAAACTATCGCGTGGATGTGCAGCCCAATCCGGTGCTGGCCATCACTGGTTTCATTCTGCCGCGCTTTTCCTCCGGCTCGGAGCCGTACCATCTGACGGTGCGGGATGCGATGGAACGCTGCCTCAAATACAAGCGTGCGGACGATCCGTGGAGGCTGGATCGCTATTTAACAGAGCCCCGCGGGGAAGAACCCGACGCGCCTCTCGAAAAAGCCGCACTGCCCTTTGAGGACTCGTTGCTGGGACCGCTGGCCAAGACGCAATTGCGCGGGTTTCTGGCGCTTCCCGAGGCACTGCGGAAGGTCATGGAAACGCCGGGTCCGAAAGAGCGGGCGGCGGACGACGTGGTTCCCGCAGCGGAACGTCAGGCCGAGGCGATCGTCAAGTTTCCCGGTAAACGGCGGATGTTCCTGTTCTTGCCCGCGGGAGGGATTTCCCGGCCGGACCGTAGAGTGGCCAGGCTGCGTGACTTCGTGGCGACCGAGCGTATCGCCCTACATGGATTTGTGCCGCAGGGCTCCGCCGGATGCGAGGAGTACGAGGCGCTGTGCAAAGCGTCCGAGGGAGGGTCCTTCTCCGCGCTGCCCGTCGAGATGATGGCGTCCCAAGTAGAGCGCATCTACGCCCAGACCCTCAATCGCTTCGAGATTAGCTACACGCTGCCCGAGGGGCAATCACCGGGCGACGCGGTGGTCCAGGTGGCCTGCGTACACGGATGCGGACGGGCGGAATTCTCGTTCACCTAGCGGTAACGGAACGCTTCGCGCACTTCGCGGCGGACTTCCATTTCCTGACAGCGCATCTCGCGCAGGAAGTCGCGTTTTTCGCGCTGGGCTTCGATGCGGTTCCGAAACGCTTCCCGGCGAGCCTGAAAGACCGCTCGGCGGGCCTCGTCGCGGGCTCGGCGCGCCTCGCTGCGCACGTGTTCCCGCTCGTCACTCCAATCCGACCGCCAACCCGACGGGTGAGCCAGCGAACAAACGGCGGCAAGGATCAACACCAGCGGCAACAGGATCAGCTTCATGGAATCTCCTTTGGATGTAATACGGAGTTTCGGGCGATTGGTTTCATGGGGACGCCAGTTTTTTTATAAAATTCCAGTCACCGTCCAGGAAATCGTAGTCGGTGAGGGCGGAGCGGTCCTCCCAGACAATCTGCTCGAACTCCAGGTTTTGCGGCTCGCCCAAAAACTCGGTCACGTGGAAGAACTCCAGGCGCAACTCCGGACCGTTGCCATAGCGAACCGTTTCGACGTGCATCAGAGGGCCGGCTACCGATTCAATGTCCAGTTCTTCGCGCAATTCGCGCACCAGCGCCTCGGGCGATTGCTCACCCGGCTCGACCTTGCCGCCGGGAAATTCCCATTTCAACGCGTGCTTCGACCCGCGCTTGCGCTGGCAGATGAGAATCCGCCCGTTCCGTTCGATCACTGCGGCGACCACTAACATCAGAGCACGGCCATCAGGCGATAATTGAAGCACGAAATGCATGCCGCGCGCTTGTTGGACCATTTTCAGAATCCCCGCAACGTGGGCGAGTTGCCGCCTCCGGCCTTGATCGTTGACGTCACGAATCCCGCCTGCGGCGACATGCTGCGCTTGAGCGTCCGCTTTGAAAACGAGCGCGTCGCCCAAGCGCGATTTCTCACGCGCGGCTGCACGGCGTCGATCGCCGCCAGTTCCGCGCTAACCGAATGGCTGCTGGGGAAATCGCGTGTGGAGTTGCGCGCACTCACCGCCCACGTGATCGACGAAGCAGTGGGCGGGTTGGAGCCAGCGTCAAAACACGCGGCCGCTCTCTGCGTGGACGCCGTGAAGGCGCTGCTTCGAGTATCCTAATCCTAATATGTTGCGATCTCTTCTTCTGCTGCTGACTGCGGCAGCCCTTTTTGCCCAGACGAACGTGGAGAGCGGAAAGAAGTATCCGCGCATCGTGATTCGCGGAGCCATGGTGGTGGACGGCAGCGGCACGCCCGCCTCCGGCCCGAAGGACGTGGTGATTGAGAACGGCGTCATCGCCGACGTGGTATCCGTGGACCCGATGGCGTCCGGGCGCGGCGGACGCAGGCCCGCAGGCGATATCGTGATCGACGCGCGCGGCAAATACGTGCTGCCAGGATTGATCGATGGGCACGCGCATGTGCAGGACGAACGCGGCGGAATTCCGCAGCCGCTGGATTATGAATTGAAGATCTGGCTGGCGTGCGGCATCACCACGGTGCGCGACGTGGGCAGCGATACGCGCAAGACGCTGGAGTTGCGCCGCAAGGCCGCCAATGGCGAGGTGGCTTCGCCGCGCATTTTCATTTATCCCATGTTCGGTGAGCCGAAAACGCCGGATTTGGCGCGCGCGCGCGTCCGCGAGCTGCAGGCGCTGACGGTGGACGGGATCAAGTTCACCGGCATCAAACGCGACATCATGGAAGCCGCCGAGGATGAGGCGCACAAGGTGGGCCTGCGCATCGCGCATCACGTCGGCGTTGAGGAAACCACGGCCTGGGACGACATCAAGTTCGGCACCACCAGTATCGAGCACTGGTACGGCATTCCGGATGCCGCGCTGGACGACGGCGTGCAGCATTTTCCGTCTACCTACAATTATCAGAACGAGGGCGACCGCTTCCGCTATGGCGGACGCCTGTTCCGCGAAGCCAATCCGGAAACGCTGCTCAAAGTTCTGGACGGCATGATCAAGGCGCATGTGGCGTGGGTGCCCACCATGAGCATCTACGAAGCGAATCGCGACCTGCAGCGTTCCAAAACCGCGCCCTGGTTCAAGGATTATCTGCACCCGGTGCTGGAAAAATACTTCGAGCCGAACGTGGCCAATCACGCGTCGTACTTCGACCATTGGACGTCCACCGACGAAGCGTTTTGGAAGGAAAACTACCGCATCTGGATGGCGGCGCTGCGCGAGTTCGACAAGCGCGGCGGCCTCATCGGAGTGGGTGACGACGCCGGATTCCTGTATTCGCTCTACGGCTTCGGCCTGATCCGCGAGCTGGAAATGCAGCAGGAAGCCGGTTTTCCGACGCTGAAAGTGATCCAGCACGCCACGTTCAACAACGCGCGAATCCTGGGGCAGGAAAAGAAGCTCGGCCTGGTGCGCGCGGGTTACACAGCGGATATTATCGTCGTCAACGGCAATCCCGTGGAGGACTTAAAGGTGCTCTACCCCACCGGAACCGAGACGTGGATCGACGGCAAGCCGGTCCACGGCGGCGCCGTGGAGTGGACCATCAAGGATGGCATCCCGTACAACGCTCCGGCGATGCTGCGCGACGTGAAGGATATGGTGGCCAAGGCCCGGGCGGAGAAGAAGTAAACGCGTCAGAATAGAAAGAGGACATGACCTCTTTCGATTTTCGTTCCCGTACACGGGTCCTTTTTGGCGCGGGCGAATTTTCCCGCTTAGGTGAAGCCGCGCGCGAATTGGGCGGCACGCGCTGCCTGCTGGTAGCCGATCGCGGCCTGTTGCAGACGGGGTATCCGCAGGAAGCCACACGCAGCTTAAAAGCCCGCCGCATGGAAGTGTTCGTGTTCCACGATTTTGGCGTGAACCCGACCACAGCGGAAGTGGAAGCGGGGCGCGCCTACGCTTCCACACTGGACATCAACCTGATCGTCGGCCTGGGCGGAGGTAGTTCCATGGACTGCGCCAAGGGCATCAACTTCGTACTGACCAACGGCGGCAAGATTGAGGACTATTGGGGCTATGGCAAAGCGCAGCGCTCCATGCTGCCGATGATCGCCGTGCCCACCACCGCCGGAACCGGCAGCGAGGCGCAGAGCTACGCAATCATCTCCGACCCTCAGGCCAAGGTGCGGATGGCCATTGGCGATCAGAAGGCGTGTTTCCGCGCCGCCATCCTGGACCCGAAGCTGACCATTTCGCTGCCGCCCGCCGTCACCGCGTCCACGGGCTATGACGCTCTATCGCACGCCGTGGAGACGTTCGTTTCGACGCGCGGCAACGCCATCTCGGAATGCTTCGCGCGCGAAGCCTGGAGACTGCTCAATGCCAGCTTCGAGCGTGTCCTCACCCATCCCGAGGATTTGGAAGCGCGCGGCACCATGATCACGGGCGCGCATTTCGCGGGCTTGGCAATCGAGAATTCCATGCTCGGCGCGACGCATGCCTGCGCCAATCCTTTGACGGCGCATTTCAATATTCCGCACGGCGTAGCCATCGCGCTGCTGCTGCCCCACGTGGTGGATTTCAATATGCCCGTAGCGGCGGAGCATTACGCCGACCTGTTCCGCGGCGACCTGGCCGCGCGTCTGCGCAAGCTGGCGGAGATGGCGCATCTGCCGGCGTCGCTGAGCGACGCGAACGTGCCGATGGAGGCGCTGCCAAGGCTCGCCGAAGAGGCCGCCGCGCAGTGGCCGGGAAAATTCAATCCGCGGCCGTTCAACGCCCAGGCGGCGCTGGAAATTTACCGTAGCGCGTTTTAGCAAACCGCGTGGCAGAACTTTTCCAGGTCGATGTTGCCGCCGGAAACGATCGCCACGATCTTGCCTTCTCCTGCTTTTCCTGATAACGCCGCGGCGACCGCGCATGCGGCTGCTCCCTCCGCGATCACTCGGTTTCTTTCGGCGACCAGCTTCAATGCCGACGCCACTTCCTCGAGCGTCATCACAATGGAGCCATCGATCAGTTTCTCGGCGAACGCGAACATGCGTGGAAAAACGGTTTTGCTGCCAATGCCATCGACGAAGGACGGTTTGTAATCCACCAGCACCGGCGCTCCGGCCTTCAACGACGCCGCCAATGGAGGCGCGGTCGCTACTTCGGCCGCATACACCTTAACTTCGGGGCGCAGAGCCTTCACCACCGCCCCGATGCCGCACGCCAGGCCGCCTCCGCCCCACGGGACCACCACGGCGTCCACGTCGGGCAGGTCGTCAATCAGTTCCAGGCCGATGGTTCCGTTGCCCGCCATCACGTCGGGATCGTCGAAGGCGTGGATGAACGTGGCATCGATGCCGGGATAGGAGCGGTCTTCGAAGGCCTTCCACCATTGCTCGAACGGGACGCGGATCACTTTGCCGCCCAGGCGCTCCACCGCGCGCACTTTGGTTTCCGGCGCGGTATCGGGCGCGATCACGGTGGCTGGAATGCCCAGCGCGCGGGCGCAATAGGCGACGCCTTGCGCCATGTTGCCCGCCGACGCGGTCAGCAGCCCCTTCATCAACCGCTCCCGATCGGTGTTGGCAATGACGTTGGCCGCGCCGCGAATTTTGAACGCTCCAATCGGTTGCAGGTTTTCGAGCTTGAGGTACACGTCGGCCTCGCCATTGAGGCGCACCAGAGGCGTGCGGATGGCGGTTCCGGCAATGTTGCGGCGCGCTTGGCGGGTGGCGTCCAGCGTGATCGGCATCTCATAAATCTAGCAGCGTTTCGCACTAACCCGGGAATGCTGCCAAAAACGCCTTGCGGTCTTTGTCTGACGCGATCTCTGCCGCCAGCGCGTCGCGCAGTTCCGCCGGCGAGTGGACCTTCTTCACCATCCGCGCGACCATCATCGCCGCGATCGGACCCATGGACAGGGCCAAAGCCTTCTTCGCTGCTTCGATCGTTTTTTCGTCAATCGGTGCGGGCCTTTGCGACCCTGACGGCGTGGCCGCGGGCGCGGCGCTGGTTGCGCCGACGGATTTCAGGAACGCCGCACGGTCCTCGTCGCGCGGAATTTGCGCGGCCAACTCCCGCATCAGCGTATCGACCGACCGATGCTTCAGCGCCTCGCGTGCCACCAGGTTTTTCGCGATCGGACCCAGCACGCGCGTCAGCCCGGATTCGATGCGCGCCAGTTCCTTCGAATCGACATGTGGCTCGCGAGGCTCTGGCGTATGCTGCGGCAGGACCATGGTCTCCGCGTCGTCGCCACCGAAAAACGCCTGACGCCACGCGACCTGAAACTCCAGCGCCGTCTGATAGCGCGCCTCCGGGGCCTTGGCCAGCGATTTCAGCACCACCACCGAAATGCCCAGCGGAATCGACTTCACGATCGCGCCCGGCGACTCCGGCATTTCGTTCAAGTGCGCGTTCATGATCTGGTATTCGCTGTCACTCTGAAACGGCCGGCGCCCGGTGAGCATCTCGTACGCCGTGATGCCCAACGAGTATAAATCGCTGCGCTCGTCGAACGGCTTCGACATAACCTGTTCCGGCGACATGTAGGCCAGCGAGCCGATGGCCATGCCACTGCGCGTGATTCGCTGGTCGCCGGTGGCCGTGGCGATCCCGAAATCGGTGAGCTTCGGAGCGCCGCGCGGCGTCACGATGATGTTTGAAGGCTTGATGTCGCGGTGCACGATGCCCTTGGCATGCGCATGCGCGAGCGCGCCCAGAATATCGTCAATGATGCGGAACGCATCCCCCAGCGCCAGGCGCCCCCGGCGCAACATCTGATCCAACCCCGCGCCTTCGATCAATTCCATGATCAGCAGAACGCTCTCGCCGGAGCGGAACGCCGTGCGAATCGCCGCGATGTGCGGATGCTGCAGCTTGGCGTGAATGCGGATTTCCCGCAGGAAGCGGTCGCTGGCCTCGCCCGAGCTCTCGTTGCCCGGCAGCACCACTTTCATGGCTTCCTCGCGGTCGGTCAGCGTGTTGCGGACGCGATACACCGCGCCCATGCCTCCGCGTCCGAGGACGCCGAGAATCTGATAATCGCCGACGGTTTGCCCGATGTCGAACGTCATGCGCCTTGGAACACGATAGCACTGCTACCGGTTGAACGGACGCTCATTGATCCAATGGAAGCCGCGGTTGAGCAGCAGAAACCTGGTGGCGTCCAGGGCACGCAACTCCACCGACACCTCGCCCGCGTCAAGCATTCCGCGCAGCACCACCCGCGACGCGTCCGGGCGCGACCAGGTGAGTGTGTACGTCTTGTTCAGCAGGAGCTTGTCCGGCATGTAATTCACGGCGTAGCGCGTGATGTTTCCATCGGTGCGGCGCACGGCAACCCCTTGCGGCGTGAAATCCACCTTCGACCAGGGCGCCGGCGCGCCGATCGGTTGCCGGCCATCGATCGAGAATGCGGCCACGTCGTACAGCCCACTGATCGGCGTTGACACAGGCGTCAGGTAAGCTTGCTTGTATCCGGCCCACCCGCCGCTTACGTGTTCGAACAAAACGTAACCAACGACGACGGTCCACGCGGCCATCGACGCGATGCGCAGGCGCTGGCTGGCGAATTTCGGAGGCTCCAACTCCACCGCCTCTGACGGACGATTGAGCAGGAACACATTGAGCAGTCGCCGCGTGTCGCCTGCGGCCAGAAACGCCGCCATGATCAACAGATTCGTCGAATAGAGCTTCACCGGAACGTCGTAGAAGAAATTCAACGCCACCACGTTCGCCATCACCCCAAAGGACACCAGCGCGCCCAGCGTTGTCGTACGCCGGAACAGCAGCAGCAAGCCTCCCAGAGTTTCGGACGCTCCGGCGAAAATCGTGTATCCGGCCGAGGCGCCCATGAAGCTCCACAGCGCGCCCATGGGAGAAAACTCGCCGTACGGCTCCAGCAGCTTCAATCCGTGCGGAGGCTGGAATTGCAGCGGAAACACCTTGGCGAAGCCGTAGGCGAACAGCGTGAACGCCAGTGTATAGCGCAGCAGTGTCCGCAGCCAGGCGTTCAACGCGCGATACTCCGTCCCGCGCCAATCGATGGCGGACCACACGACCGCTGCGACCGCCGCCAGCGCCAGGAACGCCAGATTTTCGATGTACCCCAGCGTGGTGTCGCCGCTGCCGGTCAGGAAGTAGGTGGTGCGCTCGCCCGTCAGATGAAAGATGTGGATTGCGATCCACGGGCAGATCGCGTGCCACAGTTTGGTCCACGGCTGCATCGCCCAATCCGCGCCGGGCACGTAGCTCAAAATGCTGGAGCGTCCGTCGGCGGGCATCGCGTACAGCACCCAGTAGACGAACCCGAACCGGAAGAGAACCCGCTTTGGCAAAGACCAGATCATTGGCAGCTGGGATTCTTTGCGCCGGCAATTGCCAGGAATGTGATGCTAGCCGGCGCGAGCTTCACCGCTCCCGCCTTCTCCGCCGCGCCTTTGATCGCCGGCAGGTTATCGCCAGACAATTGCAGTTCGGTGCCGTTCAGGTCCACGCGCGAGCCTTCGAGCTTCGCGGCGCTGAGCGTGTAGCGCTCGGATTTCACGGGCACGTTCAACGTCGTCGCCGCCGCGCGATCCGTATTGATGGCCAGCAGCGCGACGCCTCCCTTGGAGCCGCGCAGGCAATGCGCATAAAGGTACACGTTTTCCGAAGGTGCCGCGCCTGCATCCAGCGCCGTCGTCCCCATGAACTTGCGCCACAGTAGCGCCGACCAGTAATTCGGACGCGGCTGAAGCGTCTGCTCGTCGAGCAAACCATAATCGCTGGCGGCCAGCGTGTTGTGCGCCACCACCTGCACGCCGCGCCGCGCCAGGCTCCCTAGTTGATGCAGATAGCGGAAGCTGTCTAAGAACGTCGCGCCCCACGGATTGCCTCCGCACGCCGCGTCCCCGGTTTCGGTCAGCCACATCGGCTTCCCCGGCGCGAACTTGTCGCGCAGGCCGGCGTAAAAAGCCTCCACGCGATCGGTGCGCGACAGCCATTCGGCCGACAGCGCCGCCTCTGGCGTTTCCTTGCCTTGGCAGCGCTTCGAAACGCCGCCGTAAAAATGGTAGGAAAATGCGTCAAAATCCACGCCGCCTTTGGCGAGCAGTTCCTCGCCCTTCAGCATCATTAAAGCCATGCCGGAGGGCGGACCAAGGGCGACGCCTTCGCCCACCGAGCCGGGTCCCAGGATTTTCGTCTCCGGCGACGCTTTGCGCAGGAACGGCGTGAACACGGCCACATCGCGGCCGTACGCCGCTGCGTCGTAGCCCTTCGGCGCGCCGCCCATCGCCGCAAAGGTCGGTTCATTCATAAACTCCGCCGCCGCGATCGACCCACCGAAAGATTTCGTCGCGTCCAGAAACGCCTTCGCCTGCGTCGGTGTCCACACTCCCGACCCATCGCGCACACCGGCCGAAGTCGCGAACGAAGTAACGATCTTGGCGTTTACGGCGCGCGAAAAATCCACTACGCCCTTCCATTCCGCGGGCGTTAATACGCCTCCGAAGCCCGCCGGCGTCTGCGCCGCTTCGCCGTAATACGTCGAGTTCGCCCACGTCCCGCTGACGCGCACACAGGCCGGCCCCAGCGCGGCAGCAAGCTTGCGCAATCGCGCGTTGGTCAGATCGATCGGCGGACGCTGCATATAAAGGTTGGGGTCCATGCCGGCCGGCCCGCCAGGAGCCGCTGGCGCGCCCAGCAGCTTCGCAACCTCGCGATAAGGTCTCCAGAACCGGCCTCCGGTCACCTCCACCATTTCGATATTGAAGGACTGAAAGCGCTCCTCAACGGTGGTGAGGCGAGGCATCGCCCCGGGCGCAGTCTGCGCGAGGCAGGCGGCAGCCGAGGCCGCGAGCAGGACGGTGATTTTCATAAAACATCACGATACCGCGAAATCGAGAGCCTATTTGTGCTTGGCCAGCACGGAGCCTTCGCGGGTTAGCGTCATATCTCTCGCCTACTTCTTCGCCGGACCGTACAATACCTGCCCCGGACGCGCTGCCGTCATTACTCCATCCTGGATCACCGGCTTGCCGTTGATCACCACGTGCTTGAATCCCACGGCGTACTGATGCGGCTTCGCGAACTCCGCTTTATCGGCCACCGTCGCGGCGTCGAACACAACAACGTCGGCCTTCATGCCTGGACGCAGCAGACCGCGGTCGAACATTTTCAAGCGCGCGGCGGGCAGGCCGGACATGCGATGCACTGCATCTTCCAGCGAAATGGTGTGGCGTTCGCGTACATAGCGACCCAGTACGCGCGCGAACGTGCCGTAGCTGCGCGGATGCGGCGCGCCCACGCCAAACTCCGGAATTTCGCCGTCCGATCCAATCATCGTAAACGGGTACTTCAAAATGCGCTCGACGTCTTCCTCGCTGATGGCGTGATAGACAGCCGAGCATCCTCCCGCAGCCTGAATCTCCAGCAGCGTTTCGGCGGCGGTTTCAAAATTCACCGCATGTCCGCGATCCCTGGTGATGTCGGCCAGGCTCTTTCCGGCCAGCTTATTGTCGAAGCCGCAACTCGCCATCACGACGTTGGCCGGATCGCCCGCGCCGCGGTCGTTGATGATGTTATCTACCACCACAACCTTGATTTTCGCGCGCTGCGCCGGAGCGTTCAGCCGTTCCACCAGAGCTTTCTGCCCGCCCTCTTGCGCCCACTGCGGGATCAGCGCCGCCGTGCCCGTGCTGGACGCGGTGTAGGGATACGCATCGATCGAAACATCCACGCCGCGCGCCCGCGCCGCTTCCACCAGCGCGATGGTTTCCTTGCTCAAGCCCCAATTGGCGCGGCCAATCACCTTGTGATGTGTTACCTGCGTGGGCATATGGCCCTCCTCGCCGATGCGGATGGTTTCCTCGACGCTGGCAACGATCTGCGCGGCCTCGTTGCGCATGTGCGAAATATGCATGCCTCCCATTGCGCCCGCCACCTTGGCCACTTCGATCACCTCGTCGGGAGGCGTGAAGTTCCCTGGCACGTAAAACAAGCCGGTGGACATGCCGAAGGCGCCATCCAGCATGGCCTGGCGCATGATCACGCGCATTTTCTCGACTTCTTCGGGCGTCGCGGGACGGTTCACCAGTTGCATCACCTGCTGGCGTATCGAGCCTTGCCCGGCGAACGTCCCGAAGTTCGGAGCGGGGTGCGCGTCGGTCACTTTCTTCAGAAAATCGGCGATGGGCAGAGGCGAGCTGCCGTCGTTGCCTTCCAGCAGAGTGGTCACGCCCTGGCGCAGATAATTCTGCGCCGTCGGATCGATGAAAATGCCGCGCCTCGAATGGGTGTGAATATCGATGAAACCGGGCGAGACCACCATGCCCTTGGCATCCAGCACGCGCGCGGCGGATTTGGGATCGAAGTGGCCTATGGCGGCGATGATGTCGCCCTTGATGGCGATGTCGCCGTAAAACCACGGCCCGCCCGCGCCATCCACGATGCGCCCGTTGGCGATCAGCAGATCGTACGTCTGCCCGCACAGCAGCGGCGCGGCCGCCACGATCCACAGCAGTCTCTTCGATATCATTTCGGCAGCCTTTCGCGCAGCGCTTCCTCGACGTCCACAATCTTTTCGCCCAGCAGGTTCAACTTTTGCGAAATCGCCTTGATTTCCGCTTCGGCGCGGCGGTTTACTTCGTAATCCAGTTCGCCGCGCAGGCGATCCTTCGTGTCCTGGCGATTCTGGCTCATCATGATCACCGGAGCCTGAATGGCCGCCAGCATCGACAAAAACAGGTTCAGCAAAATGAACGGATACGGATCCCATGCGGCTTTGCCCAGAGCGACATTGATGCCGCTATAGATCACAAGCACCACGCTGAAGGCGATGATGAAGCTCCACGAGCCTCCGAACTTGGCCACCATGTCGGCCACGCGCTGGCCGGTGGTCATTTCCTCCTCGATCACATCGTTCGGATTGCGGGAAGCGCGGATGCGCACCAGTTGCTGGGAGGCGTGAAACTGCTTGCCCAGCACGGTGAGCATATCCATGCCCGCGTGCGGCTTCTTTTCCAACAAGACGAAGATGTCGTTGCGATCCACTTCCATGCAGACGGTTTCCTCGGTGGCTAGCGCCTCGGTCTGATGCGGCGTCTGTTCCAGCATCGATGCGAAGCCGAAAAACTCGCCGCGCTCGGGTTCGTCAACGAGCACCTCCTGATGGTCTTCGTCCACGGTGGTCACGCGGACGTGGCCGGATACCATCACGTAAGCCCGTCCTCCAGGATCGCCCATCTTATAGATACGCTGGCGCGGAGCGAACGTGCGCAGTTCGACCTGTCCGGCCAAAACCGCCATCTCTTCGTCGTCCAGGAGCGCGAACAACGGAATGTCACGGAGTATCTCTGGGGAACAAGCCATAGATGCGATCCTCGCACCGCATTTTAACATTCGCAGGTGTAACCCCGATAAAGACAGTATGGTTCTGGGACCAAAAATTACCATCGTGGCCGTCAGCTCCGTTCTACTTACAGCCGGTGCAGGTCTGATGATTGAACGCTCTGTGATTCATAAGCAGGGCACGGAGATGATTGTGGATTCCATGCGCACTACGTTGCTGGGCGCGGAGTACACCCGCCGCAGTTTTTCCGCTATGCGCGGCGCGGGTGCGAATCACGCCAGGTCAATGGAAGAAATCGCCCAGCAGCTCAGGCAAGTGGTGGTTGGGTAGGTTCCGCTTGTGGCGCCGGGCCATGCCCCGCGAAGCCCTGAATCAGGCCCGTTTGGACACAGTACTGTGTCGAATCCTCACGCGTTGTGGGTATTTCTTGCCTCGGCCTGGACGTCCTCGCTCGCTTTGGGCGAGGAGGCGATCATCTCGAAAAATAACGAGATGATCAACAATCCAGCGATGGCGGCTCCGATAATCATGGTGTCCTGTCTCTTTCTTGTTTTGCTGCCTGCCTAACTACTAAGCACTCCGGCGGCCAATTCGTTTTGGCTCTTACTCTTCAGTGCGCTCAAAACAGATTACGTTTCAACCGATGCATCCGGATTCAGCCGCGATACACTGAAAAAGATGTCACAACAATATTCCAACCCGCCCGCGATGGCGATTGACCCGTCCAAGAAGTACACCGCGACCTTCACTACGTCCCGCGGCGAGATTGTCTGCGAACTCTACGCCAAGGATGCTCCCAAGACAGTGAACAACTTTGTGTTCCTGGCAAAGGAAAAGTTCTACGACGGCACCGTATTCCACCGCGTGATGCCCGACTTCATGATTCAGGGCGGCGACCCCACCGGCACAGGCCGCGGTGGCCCCGGCTACCGCTTCGAGGACGAAACCAAGGGCAATCCGAATAAGCACCGCCCGGGCACTCTATCCATGGCCAACGCCGGACCCAATACCAACGGCAGCCAGTTCTTCATCACCCACGTCGAAACCTCCTGGCTGGACGGCAAGCACACCGTTTTCGGCAATGTCACCAAAGGCAAGGATGTAGTGGACGCCATCCAGGGCGGCGACAAGCTGGTGTCGGTGGTGGTCACGGAAGCTTGAGGTGCGCCGGATTTTGGGGACAGCCAAGCAGGGCTCGTCTCCCTTGGTGCGCCCGGTTCAGCCGTAACACGAGGAGGGAAGCGTAATGATGGCCGGGATCACAGGCGCAGACGTGATTGCCGCTCTGAAAAAGAAGTTCAGGCTGAGAACCGATGCCGCAATCGCCGCTAAGATTGGGATGACCACAGCCGGTATCCAGAATTGGAAGAACCGGTCCAAGCTAGCGGCGCGGCAAATGGGCGAATTGGTTCACAAGGCGTCCGCGGCCAGACCATTTACACCGGTAAGGCGCGC
>Ga0209698_10003367_pt1 | contig 17883 bp, 10 predicted proteins | sample LitLauG_LLR_2012_FD_187203 | JGI IMG/M metagenome (GOLD analysis project Ga0209698, IMG submission 187203) | Freshwater sediment microbial communities from Pennsylvania, USA - Little Laurel Run_MetaG_LLR_2012 (SPAdes) (version 2) | ecosystem: Environmental > Aquatic > Freshwater > Creek >...
ATCATGCCATCCTGGTGGATACCTGCCTCGTGCGCGAAGGCGTTACGGCCAACGATCGCCTTGTTAGGCTGCACTGGAACCCCGATGATTTCACTCAACAACTGACTCGCGGGGAAAAGGTGCTCAGAGACCACGGCCGTGTGATACGGGTAGCGGTCAGGGCGGACGCGCATGGTCATGACCAACTCCTCCAAGGAGGCGTTGCCCGCACGCTCTCCGATGCCGTTGATCGTACACTCGACCTGTCGCGCCCCCGCGCCGACCGCGGCCAGGGAGTTGGCCACCGCAAGACCCAGGTCGTCATGGCAGTGCGTCGAAATTGTGACTTGCTCGATCCCCCCCACACGACCACGCACCGTCTGAATCAGTTCGGCGATCTCGGCCGGAACGGAGTACCCAACGGTATCGGGGATATTGATTGTGGTGGCGCCAGCCTCGACCGCCACTTCCAGGACCTCGCACAGGAAGTGAGGGTCTGAACGAGTGGCGTCTTCAGCTGAGAATTCCACATCCTGGCAATAGGATTTGGCCAGCCGAACAGCGTCACGCGTCTGCTCGAGGCATTCGCGCCGTGAAATCTTGAGCTTGTGTTGAAGATGAATGTCCGAGGTGGCCAGAAAGGCATGGATGCGAGGGTGGGCGGCTCCGGCGAGCGACTGCCAGGCTCGCTCGATGTCGTCGCGACAACAGCGAGCTAAGGCTGCGATGACTGGCCGTCGAACGTCCTGCGCCACGGCCTGTACGCCGCGGAAGTCACCGTCGGACGCGATCGGGAATCCGGCTTCAATCACATCGACACCAAGGCGGTCGAGTTGATGCGCCAAGCGCAATTTCTCCTCCCAGGTCATGCTGCAGCCTGGGGACTGCTCGCCATCGCGCAGTGTGGTGTCAAATATCGTTACATGCTCACGGGCTGACATGTCGCTTCTCCCGGCCTGAGAAAGGCCCTGTTACTTCCGAATACAAAAATCAAAAGGGCCATCGTCTTGTGGATGATGGCCCTTTCAGAATCCTAGATATTGTTGCTTATGCCTGTATCATCCGAGGCGTCCTAGGGGTGCAAGCACCAGGCCAAAAATGGCCGTGCTAAGGGCGAGGAGACGCAGTCGTACCTCCACATTAACTCGGGTCGTGTTGGCCGCCAAAGGCTGCATGCTCGAACGATCTATGCCTGCTGCACTGTAGCCTACCCAACCGGAGCCGGTCAACAAGCGTCTGCGGCTGGTTGAACGCAAATTTCTGCTACGCACGATCACTTTCTTGGATAGCACCCAGCCTGTTTTCCCAATCTTCCGTGCACAAGGTGACGTGATTTGGCTCACAGCAATGGAATATCGCCGGGTAGAGCATTGAGCTTCGAGTTGGGCGAGAGGGTGAGCGCTTGAAGCGGAGCTACGCCGCCGACTCGTTTTCGACAAGAGGTCCGAAGCGTGCGTTTTGTAAAGCCAACCCGGTTGCGCCAGCTATCGCAAGTCGTTTTCTTGATGCTGTTCTTGTTTCTCCTGCTGCGCACCGAGTTCCGCGGGTCGCTGCATACCGACGCAAGCGATATCCGCCTGCCTTATCCGGTGAACCTGTTCTTCCGCCTTGATCCTCTGGTGGCGCTGTCGAATGTTCTCGCAAGTCGCGCCCTATATCACGGGTTGTTCTGGAGCTTGCTGATTCTGGTTCCGACGATCTTTCTGGGGCGTTTCTTCTGCGGATGGATTTGTCCGTTGGGATCGATCCACCACTTCTTCAGCAGCCTGAAATCCGAAAAAAAACGCGGAAAACAACTGATCGAGTCCAACCGCTACAAGCGTTGGCAAACCACGAAGTACTATCTGCTCACCGCGGGCCTGATCGCAGCGGCAATGGGATCGGGGATTTTGGGGTGGCTGGATCCTTTCTCGCTGCTGGTGCGCTCCTTGGGTTTGTCCATTTTGCCTGCTACCGACTATGGCCTGCGGGCAATCCTAAGTACGCTCGAGCACAGCCGATACGCCTTCGTTCAGGCTGTGGGCAGTGTGCTGCACTTCATTCTGGGAGCACTGTTCCTCGGTTTCAAGCAGCCATACTTCCGGCTGGGCATTTGGCTGGGGCTTATCTTCATCTTTCTGGTTGCCTTGAACTTTCGCATCACTCGCTTCTGGTGCCGCGCCCTCTGCCCATTGGGTGCTCTGCTCGGGTTAGTCTCGCGCGGGGCGATTCTCGGGCTGGTCAAGAACCAGGAGCATTGCGACAACTGCAATCGCTGCCTGCTGCGCTGCCAGGGCGGCGATGACCCGATTGGCGGCGTTCCCTGGCGCCAGCCGGAGTGTCATCTCTGTCTGAACTGTGTGAACGAGTGTCCCGAGCACCGGTTGCAGTTCAAGTTCTTCCCTGCCCAGAAAGCGGCGGGCGTAAGCCTGCAGAGACGCAAAGTGCTCACCGGATTGGCCGCAGGCGCAGCCACGATTCCTCTGTTGCGCAGTACTCCCGGATTCGCCGTCGAGCACCATGAGAGGCTGCTGCGTCCCCCGGGCGCGCTGGAGGAAGGAGATTTCCTGTCACGCTGTATTCGCTGCGGCGAGTGCATGAAGGTCTGCCCCAACGACGCCCTGCATCCCGCCTTGACCGAAGCCGGACTGGAAGGCCTTTGGACGCCAGTACTGATCCCACGTATCGGCTACTGCGAGACCAGTTGTTCGCTGTGCTCGCAGGTCTGTCCCACCGGAGCGATCTGGGAGATCACGGCCAAGGAGAAGGGCTGGTCGGGAGATTCTGCTGGCGGCGGGAAGCCCATCCGGTTGGGCACGGCATTTTATGATCGCGGCCGGTGCCTGCCCTGGGCCATGGCTACCGATTGCATCGTTTGCGAAGAGTGGTGCCCCACATCGCCGAAAGCAATTTACCTTCGCCCGGCCGAAGTAATCGACGCGGCCGGCAACGTCAAGCAGGTCAAGCAGCCTTATCTCGATCCTTCCCGCTGTGTGGGATGTGGCGCGTGCGAATACGCTTGTCCGGTTCAGGACCGGCCGGCGGTTTATGTGACGAGTGTGGGCGAGAGCCGTTCGCGGAGCAACCAGATCCTGCTGAATCGAAGCAAAGGGAGTGCGAAGTCATGAGGCGAAATAGACCGTTGCACGGCGCGGTGATTCTGGCTTTGGGCATGGCCCTCTTATTCGATTCCGGCTGCAAACGGCAAAACGCGGGCTCGACCGCGCTCTTCCCTCCTTCCAACGAAGTTGCAGGTTGGACGAAGACTGGCGACGTCCGCACTTTCGAGGCTGCCGACTTTTGGAAGTACATTGACGGCGACGCCGAACGGTACTTGAAGGCCGGAGCGCTGAAAGTATCCACGGCGGACTACAAGTTTCAGAACAAGTCTGATGCCGTCGTCGACATCTACACAATGGCAAATGCGGAGGGCGCGGCGAAGATTTTCGACTCGGAGCCAGCGGGCGACGCGAAGCCGGTGCAGTTGGGAGACGGGGCGCGACTCTACGGCCAGAGTTTGGTCTTCCGTAAGGGACCTAGCCTGGTGCGAATTGTCGCCTATGAGGCGTCGGCGGAAACGTCGCAGGCGATAGTGCAGCTAGGAAGGAACATCGATAGCAGGCTGACAAAGTGAGTGGGCACCCGAAGGTCTGTGCGCCCTGTCACTGAAAACTGGGAACTGCTCGCGGTATAGGAGATGAGGCATCCTTAGTTATTTGCCAAAGCGAGGGAGCGTTTATGACCAAGAAAAGCGGCACGAGCCGGCGGGATTTTCTGAAGAAATGTGCCACGGGAGCGGCGGCCCTCCGCGTTGCCGGCAAGGTAACACTACTCGAAGCAGCAGCGCAAACTGGGCCGTCGCAATCCAGAGTGGTGATTGCGCGGGATGCGGCTTTGCGCGGCGCTGGAACATCGGTGGATTCGAGTCGCGTTCTCAGCATGCTGGATCGGTCGATGCAGAGTCTTTTCGGTCTCGATCATCCGGCGGATCCATGGAAGAAACTGGTACGTCCCGGCCAAACGGTTGGAGTCAAGGTAAACACCCTTGGCGGACGCGGTCTCTCCACCAATGTTCAGCTGGTTGATGCCATTTGCGAGAGATTGCAACAGGCCGGGATCCGAGCTCAGGACATTGTTGTCTGGGATCGCGAAACCGACGAGATGGAACGGGTCGGTTTCCATATTTCCACTGCCGACAATCGTGTGCAATGCTTCGGCACGGATCGCGTGGGCTACGAAGAGAAGTCTGAAACGTACGGCAGTGTGGACAGCCGGTTATCGAAGATTCTCACCCAGCGCTGCGAGGTGATGATCAATGTACCCATACTCAAGGATCATGCTGGCGCCGGAGTCACAGTCGCTATGAAGAATATGTATGGGGTCATTCACAACCCGAACAACCTCCACTCCTACGGCTGCAATCCATACATTGCTGACCTGAACATGCTGCTCGCGATCAAGACCAAGATGCGCATAACCATCTGTGACGCGACCACCGCTTGCTATGAAGGTGGGCCAGGATTCAAGCCGCAATATAGCTGGCAACACAACGCGCTGATCGTTTCGCAGGATCCGGTTGCGCTCGACTACACGGCCTGGCAAATCATTGAACGCAAGCGGGCCGAGAATAAACTGAAAACGCTGGAAGCCGCAGGCAGATTGCCACGCTACATCGCGACGGCTGCCGACGCGCGACATCAGCTGGGCACCAACGATCGGCGACGAATCGAAGTTCTCGAGGTTTAGGCGCTACCGATATGGACAATACAACGCTCAGTCGCCGCGACGCGCTCCTCCAATTGCTCCGCCTGGGAGGAGCTGCCGTCGGAACTGCCGGCCTGGAACTCTGGCTCAACGGCCGCTCGGAGCGCCCCATGCCAGAGCTCGCATTGAGTGTGAAACGGAGCCACACCGTGGCAACCGATCTGGGACTGCCGGAGATGGCAGTGATCCGGGGTGACGACCCGGCACAGTTGGCCAGAGAAGCCATCGCGGAACTGGGGGGCATTCAGCGCTTCATTTCGCGCGCTGACGTGGTGTTGATCAAGCCCAACATTGGCTGGGATCGGACTCCCGAACAGGCCGCCAACACCAATCCGAGTGTAGTTGCAGAAGTCATCCGTCAGTGCACGAATGCCGGCGCGAAGCGAATTTTCGTGACCGACGTCAGCTGCAATGATCCGCGCCGCTGCTTTCAGCGATCCGGAATCGCGGAGGCGGCGCAGCGCGAAGGCGCCGAGGTGGTTCTCCCCGATCCTGCCAAATTCAAAGAAGTGAACGTGCAAGGCGAAGTCCTGCACGAATGGCCGGTGCTCGATTCCTTCCTGAATGTCGATAAGATCATCAATATTCCAATAGCCAAGCACCACAGCCTGAGCGGTACCACGTTGGGAATGAAGAACTGGTACGGCATCCTGGGCGGACCGCGTCATCAGTTACACCAGAAGATCCACGAGAGCCTGGCCGACCTGGCCGATTTCATGCGCCCAACTCTGACCCTTATCGATTGTTATCGGATCCTCCTAAGGAACGGGCCCACCGGCGGCAATCTGGAAGACGTTCTACTCAAGAAGACCATGGTGGCCGGCACCGACCCAGTGGCGCTCGATGCCTACGTGGCAAAGGCGTACTGGAACCTGGATGTTTCTGCTCTACCCTATCTAAAAATGGCGGCCGCGCGTGGCCTGGGTACGTATGAGTTCGAGAAGGTTCGCACGCGAGTGAAGCAACTCTCATAGCAGCGCAATCACCCTGGCGGGGTCTTCCCACCTTCGGCGAGGGTCTATTGGGTAGTGTCTCGGTTTCAAATGCTGGCAACCGGGTCATCCTGAGCAGAGCCGCTTTTCAGGCGGAGCGAAGGATCTCCCGCACCCGGAATGCCGCCTTCTCGGAGATTCCTCGCCCGGCTGAAGAACGCCGAGCTTCGAAATGACGCCTCCGCAAGGAAGTCATTTCAAACTGAGACACTACTGCCGACGCTACTTCTTCTTGTGCTGGTCGAACCAGTCCGATACATAGATAATCTTCGCCACTTGATGGCTGGGCCGCGCACTCATTCCATGCGGCTCTCCGGGAAAGCGGACCAGAGCGGTCTCAATTCTTCGCAGCTTGAGAGCTTCGTAGTACTGTTCCGCCTCCGAAATGGGAGTGCGGAAATCATCTTCGCCGGTCGCAAGTAGAGTAGGCGTGGTGACCTTGTCTACGTAGGAGAGCACCGAGCGCTTCACGTATTGGTCGGCGTTCTGCCACGGTGGACCCTCAAACCAGTAAAGCGTGCCAAAGGAAGGCAGGTCTGACGTAAGCACCCAGCTGTACCAATTGATCACCGGATAGAGACTAGCCGCAGCGCGGAAGCGAGTGGTGCGGTCGATCATCCAGCAAGTGAGCACACCACCTCCAGAGCCACCCGTTACAAACAGATTGTCCGGATCGATGTAGCCCTTGGTGATCACGGCGTCCACCCCAGAATTCAGATCGTAGAAATCGTCGCCCGGGTAGGCATGGTGAATGAGATTACCGAACTCCTCGCCGTAACTCGTACTGCCGCGCGGATTGACGTAGAGCACGACGTACCCCTTCGCGGCCCAGATCTGCTTGTTGGTGTCGAAGCGGTCGCCGTAGTTGGCGAATGGCCCGCCGTGAATTTCCAGAATAAGCGGATATTTTTTCGCGGGATCGAAGTCGGGTGGCTTAATAATCCAGCCTTCGATCTTCCGCTTGTCCACGGAAGACTCGAACCACAACTCCTCGGTCTGCCCCGGTTTCTTCTGGGTGAAAAGCTGCTGATTGAGTGCGGTGAGGACGCGTGCTTTGGACTCCGATCGCGACCCCACTGCTATGTCACCGGGATCGGACGGCGTACCGTAAGCGAAGGCAAAAGAGCCATCCTTCGCCACGCTGAACGAGGCGCCGCCGCTATAGCTCGAGCCGCCGCTGCCCACATGGCCGGTGAGGTCTTTGACGGCGCCGTCGAGAGAGTAGAACGCGAGCTTGGTGTCGCCCTGATCATCGTAGAGAAAGTAGATGCCTTTGCCGTCCTGTGCCCATTGCGGATCCTGGACGTCGCGATCAAGCTGCGGCGTTGCCACATGCGGATTGCTGCCGTCCCTGTTCATCAGATAAAGGTGCGCGGTCTGGTGGCCCTGGAAGCGATCGTCAAACCCTACGTAGGCAATCGTCTTTCCGTCCGGCGAAATTGCGGGAGAGTTATCGGGGCCTTTGCGGCTGGTCAACGGCTTCACTTGGCCGTCGGCCAGCGAAAGCTCGTAAACCTCGCTGTTGAGGGGATCGTATTCATAGTCTGGGTGGAGGTTGGCCGAGAAGATCAAGTATTTTCCGTCCGGACTCCACGCGGCGCGGCCGTTGCCGGAGAATTCCCAGCCACCGTTGGGTAAGTTGCCGCTGGTCAGTTGGCGAGGCGAGCCGCCGTCCGCAGCAACAACAAACCGTTGCACGAAACCAGCCTTCAGATATCCTTTGCCGTTGAACCGGTAGATGAGCCGGTCGTACAACTTAGGCGGATCGGCCCACTTGGCGCCCTCCGGCGCTTTCGGGAGACTGGCGATCTTGGGTGGTTCGGTTTCGACGAAAGCGGAGAATGAAATCAGCTTACCATCCGGCGACCAGGAGATGTCGGATGGGGCGTTTTCCAGATTCGTCAGCTTCGCGGTTTGCCCGCTGTCCATCCAGCGGACGTAGAGCTGTGGCTTGCCGTCGCGATCCGAAATATAAGCGATGCGCGTTCCATCTGGAGACCAATGCGGCGAACTGTCGTTGTAGTTGCCCGTGGTCAGAGCACGGTCGTCGGCGCCATCAAAGCTGATCACCCACAGGTTCGACTCGCGCTTATCTGTCATTACATCGCTGAACTGCCGGGTGTACAAGATGTGCTTCCCATCGGGCGAAATCTGGGGGTCGGCGGCGTACTGAAGGCTGAAAACGTCCATCGGAGTCAGTCGGTCTGACTTTTCTTCTGCCCATGCGAAGCGTAGAGAAAACACGAGGAGAACGGCGAGAGTCCATCGTGATCGAATCAGAAAATCGCGGTTCATGGCACTGACTCCTGTGAGGAATCAAGAAACAGGCGAAGTGTATCGCACTAACTTAAGCGGAACAACGTTGGGAGGCAACCGGCATGACGTCTTCCTCCGGCCGCGAGAATCGCGAAGGGTAGGAACGTCGATAGGGCTTTCGTTCCCGGTACGACCGGGCCAGTTCGAGGTAGATTGCAATGTCGCGGTCCAGATCCGATTGCTGGCCATCAAAGTAGAAGTTTCGGATGGGGAGGCCGCTGTAATCCCGGCTGAGCTTGGGATAAATAGCTTCGCTTACCACTCCGTTCATGCAGGTGAACGGGCTGATGTCCACGATGCCGTCGGCTCCGCGCAGGGCAAGATAGGCACTCCGGCCCATGTTCATGACCATCTCGCCTTCGGCACCGGGGAAAGGAAGATAGGTGTGCGCCAGCTTCAGCACGTTCTCAACGCTGGGTTCTTCATAGCCGGCGAAATCTTCGTCGAAGAGGGACCGCAAAGCATGCTCGTCGGCCTGCTGAATGCGGGAACGCAGTTTCGATTTCAGCATATCCCAGGAATAAGCCCGGCCTGCCAGCCGCAGATTGCGGACCTCTTCCATATTCGTGTAGGCAATCCACTCGGCGATGTCGCTCATCCAGCACTCCGCGCCCTGCGCCTCCAGCCGGCGCACAAGATCCCGGTTGCTGAAGGTATTGAGGCGGCAGAAAATTTCGCCCACGATGCCGATCAGCGGCCGTCTTTTGTCGAAGCATGCTGGTACGGCGTGAAAGCGATCTCCCGCCCGCGACAACGACGCGGTCACCGAGCGCATCTGGCACGCCGTGTCGGAGCAACTACGCTCCAGCGTCTGGCACAAATCGTCGACTGACTCACGATAAGCCCGGTCGGACGCTCCTGGCTGGGTCTCGTAAGGCCGGGTCTGCAGTAAGAGTTTTCGCAGAATGTCCGCCGAGACCACTGCACGCCAAGCTGACCGGACAAAAGCATTGTCGAAATCCTGAAAGTCACTGTAGCCGTGTTCTCCATGCGGAGAAAAAACCTGCACGGCACTGTGCCCCTGTGCGCGCAGCACCTTGCGCAGAAAAGGAGCATACTGCCCGAAGCGGCACGGCCCGTCGGTGGTTCCCATAAAAAAGACCGTGCGCTTGGCATCGAAGCCCGGCTGTCGCGTAATCTTCAGGAGATCTCCGGTTGTAATTTTGGCAGGAAAACATTCGTCTCCACTCGTGTGCTTGCCGCCCAACTCGAGCGTATGCGCATCCGAGTGTGGCGTGGGAAGGGCCTCAATCCCCATCCAGCGCAGCACGGCACACAGCGCCTCGACGCTTCCCTCGGCCATATCGGGGACGTAGACCTTTTTCCCCGCCAAGGGATGATCGGCACCAACCTTCCGGGTTACGCAGCGGTGTCTAAGGACTGGCATCGTAAGAATCCCGTACTATCGAGATAGGCTTCACACCGGGTGATGTAGCCGGCATCGTTCGAATGCCCGTCAAACTGCAGCACCAGGCTTGGCTTGCCGCAGGCATCCTCAATAAAGGACTTCAGATAAGAGTCCGGGCCGCACTTAAAGTTCGAGATATAAATCAGGTGCAGGTTGGGATTGCTCCTGGCCATCTGGGCAGCTGCCAGAATCGTGCGGCCGGATTGCCAGTACATGTTTTCGTTAATCTGCGAGACGTCTTCGCGGTCAAGCGGCAGAAAGTCGAGGGGCAGCACGTTGATGCCGTACAAACTTCGCAGCTTCCGCGGAATGTCGCAACACACCACGCGGTCGTAGATGTTGTAGGGACGGCCCAGGAGCACGATCGCGGGCTCTCGCGTCTTCTCCAGTACCTGCAGTGCGGTATCCCCTGCTTGCCGCACGGCCCGGCTGAATTCTTCTTGCGCGCTGTAAGCCTTTTGCACTGCAGCATCGCTTGCTGCCTTGCTCCGTCCAAGCTCGCTCGCCAGAACGCGCAACTCTTCGCGCACATGTCGCAGTCCCTGGCGAAAATGGATCGTCGGGCACAGCAACTTGCCGTTCAGATCGCCTGCCAGTTTCTCTACCGCACGCACCACGAACGGCAGGGTCTGATTCCACGGACAAAGCTTTGACTCCGCCTCCATGAATTGTGTTTCGGCATCGACCACATTCGGAAGTAGAACGTAGTCTACGGCCTGCTGCAGCAGCGCGTGCACATGGCCGTGCGCCACCTGGACCGGGAAACAGGGCTGGGCTATCGCCAGTTCCTCTCCGTGGGACGCAATGCTGCCATCGGTCTGGGGCGAGACTGCTACGTTGTATCCCAGTTCCTGCAGGTAGGTACACCAGAAGGGGAACCGATCATAGAAGAACATGGCGCGGGGAATACCGATCGTCTTCCGTCCTTCCTTGTGAGGCTCCAGCGCCGCCTCCAGCAAAGTGTCCCGGTCGGATACGAGATCTTCAATCACCGGCTGACGGTCCGTGCGCGCGCGCTTGCGGAATTTGTCGGAGCACTGGTCACCCCAATAGCTCTTCTCACCGTCAATCACAAACTCTTTCATGTCGCAGTAGTTGGAACAGGCACGGCAGACAAAGTCGCGGCTGGCAAGTTTCACCTGGTTCAGGTCGAAGCCGCGGAACCGGGTTTTCTGGCCGGTGGCCTTCATGCGATCGCGGGCGATCAGGGCCATGCCGATCGCCCCAATCACTCCGTTGTGAGGAGGAACAACGACCGGCTTTTTCAAAATGACAGAGAACGCGGCCGCTACGGCGTCGTTATAAGCGGTGCCGCCCTGGAAAAAGATCACATTCCCGATGTTTCGGCCACGCACCACGCGGTTCAGATAGTTCAAAGCGACCGAGTAGGCCAGTCCCGCGCATAAATCACCAACGGTCGCGCCCTTCAGCATCAGGCTGCTCACATCCCGCGCCATGAATACGGTGCAGCGTTCGCCTAACCGGATCGGGCTTCGCGACGATAACGCCAGCCTCGCGAATTCTTCTTTGATCGCAACCCCCAGCTTCTCGGCTTGCTCTTCCAGAAACGAGCCTGTCCCCGCAGCACAGGCTTCATTCATCGCGAAGTCCACCACGACTCCATCGTGAATGCGAATGAATTTCGAATCCTGCCCGCCAATCTCGAAGATCGTATCCACCAGCGGCATGTCGAGCTGGCGGCACACATGCACCGCGCCGGTCTTATGCGCCGTGATCTCGTCGTTGACGGTGTCGGCTCCGGTGAGTTCCCCGATCAACTCTCTCCCAGACCCCGTCGTTCCTACACCGCGAATTCTGACGTGCGCCCCAAGTTCTGCCTTGATCTCGCGCAGTCCGGCAGTGACTACTTCGATTGGGCGACCGGCGGTGGGAACGTAAATCTCCTTCAGCAGATTGCCGCTCGGGTCGATCACCACAAGGTTCGTACTTACCGACCCAATATCAATTCCAAGATAGGCCTCTATCGGTTGGCCTACCTCAGGCAGTTGGAGCGGACGCACCTTGTCCCGGAGCAGCGTCACTTGCTCGAGTGAGAGTGTGTCGGTCATCGGTAACTCTGCCGTACCGGAGGACTTTGGTGGCAGGATGCGAAAGGCTGCCCGGTGATTGCCATTTCCTTCCGCCGCGAGCATGCTCGCACCCAGCGCCGTCATCCAGCACTGCAGTTCCGGAACCAGCAGGTCAGCTTCCTGCAACTTGAACGCCTCCAGTAGCGCCTGGCGCACCCCGGCATTCAGCGCCACGCCACCGACAAAGGCTACAGGGGAAACCACCTTTCGGCCCTTCACAATGCTGGACTTGAAGTTTCGCGCCACCGCCTCGCACAGCCCGCGCAAGATCTGGTCCGCGGTGTATCCCTTCTGCTGGGCGTGGATCATGTCAGTCTTGGCAAAAACCGAGCAACGCCCGGCAACCCGCGCGGCACCGCTGGCGCTGCAGGCGGCCGCGCCGACGTCCTCTACGTCACACAGCAGCCGCGAAGACTGCTGATCGATGAATGATCCCGTCCCGGCTGCACACTCCGTACTCGATTGGTAGTCCAGAATTCCGAGACGGTCTGAGCCGCTTGTGGCGCCAAGCCGTATGTACTTCGACATTTCCCCACCCATCTCAAACACGGTGCGTACCTGCGGATACAGTGCACGCATGCTTCTCGCCAGCGCACGAAACTCGTTTTCGAATCCCGCGTCGAAGGCGCGAGCCACGGTCCGTCCGCCCGACCCGGTGAACAGAATTCCGGCAATCTCGTTTTGCGGCACCACTTCGCAGAATTCCCGCAGCAGATCCGAGGCAGCTTGCAGTGGATTACCCTGAATCCTCCGGTAAGCTGAAATCGCAACGGGACGCCCCGCAAACGCGTTGGTTCCCGGCATTGAAGGCAGAGTGAATGCCGATTTACCCTCGGCAAGGCGGGCCAGCAAGGAGTGGTCTTCCCGTGCGCCTAGAGCCGCCAGTTTAACGCTGACGGCGCCAACATCTATGCCAACGCTGATGCTCACGTGGGGCCTCCACCTTCACCGACATTCCACAACTTCAGTGACCGAACCGAACCCACTGGGACCACAGAACCCAGCAAATCCCGTGACCTCGAACGGTTGCGGATGGCCTTTGAGGCGCTACCATGAACGACTGCGCTGCGCCTTTTGTCCGCCGGATCCACCCTCCCACGAGATTGAGGTCCTGCTCCTGGGAGGTCAATGTAAACCTCTTCTAATCTGACGTCGTACCGGTGTCTGTGATCCTGATCACAGGGGGGCGTATCATGCTTCGCCCCTTGGCGAGCATGCGCTTCACCCCTCCAGAATGCCGATACCAGAAGCTAAGTCGTGAAGAGTGCCCTTGTGTGCAGACTCCAGTTCGCTCAGACCAAAAGAAGACACGCAGAGAATGGCAGATTCGCTTCACACCAGCATTGAAGGGCAGCCTGTCAGAACAGGTCGGGTTGCTGCGATTAGAACGGTATTGCGGCCCGCGCGCGCAAGGCATCGCAGTGTTGAAATTCGCAACAGCTGACGCCAATGAACCCTTGGGCGACCGGCGATATGTACCTTCGAAATCTACCTCTATGTCGCTCGAGGTCTCAGACTGATGGGAAAGCGAGCCCTCAGCGGGAAGGGATGGTTACACTGCGTAGCCAATAATGCAAACACATTCAGTAAGAAGAACCCCTAAGAATCTTCTCGGAGACACATTAGCCGCGATGCTGCTTCTATTCGCCGTTGGCTCGCTGGTTGGGTGCCAGGGTGTGAGCTCGGGCGGCGGCTCTTCCAATCCAGTGGGCAGTCTCTCCCTGGGAAACGCGAGTCTGAGTTTCGGCAATGTGACGCCTGGCAGCAGTAAGACTCTCACCGTTAGCGCGACGAATCCCGGGAACGCATCCGTCACCATTAGCAGCGCAACCATCTCGACCAAGTACTTCTCGCTGACGTCGCCTACCCTCCCCACCACGCTCGCTGCAGGCCAGAGCGCTAATCTCAGCGTCACATTCGCGCCCACCGCAACCGGGGCTTTTAGCGCTACGGCTACGATCACAAGCAATGCATCCGATGCGGTAACAAACCTCTCGCTTTCGGGAACTGGAGCGGCAACTGTCGGCCAATTATCGGCCAGTCAAACGAGTGAGGATTTCGGCACCGTGACCGTGGGAAGCACGCAGACCATGTCTGAGACAGTAACCAACACCGGCGGGTCGAGCGTTACGATTTCTCAGGTTGGGACCGGCGGAACCGGATTCAGTGTCAGTGGAATCACCTCACCGGTAACGCTGGGCGCGGGCCAGAGTGTGGGCTTCAGCTTGTCGTTTGCACCGCAGTCGGCAGGAAGCGCAAGCGGGGACGTCACGATCACTTCGGATGCCTCGAATCCGACCCTCACCATCCTTCTGTCGGGCACCGGCACAACCGCTGTCGGACAATTAACCGTGAATCCGGCGACGCTGAATCTGGGCAGCGTGGTTGTCGGCACTAGCGGAAACGCGTCGGGTAGCTTGGCCGCGAGCGGAGCCAACGTGACGCTCGCAGCGGCGAGCACGAACAACTCGGTGTTCAGCGTGGGCGGCCTTTCGCTTCCGGTTACGATTCCCGCAGGCAAGAGCACTTCGTTTACTGTGACCTTCAGCCCCCAAACGACTGGAGCGGCGAGCGCTTCGCTCACATTTACCAGCAGCGCACAGCCTACTAGCACAGCGGAAGCACTGACGGGAACTGGCACTCCGGCACCAACGCACACTGTGAATCTGTCGTGGAACGCGAGTACCTCGTCGAACATTTCTGGCTATAACGTCTATCGTGCGGTCTATGGCACGTCTTGTGGGTCCTTCTCCAAAATCAATTCCGGGTTAGACACGAGCACTCTGTACACGGATTCTGGTGTCACGGATGGCAAAAACTACTGCTACGCAACCACCGCGGTAAACGCGAGTAGCCAGGAGAGCGGCTACTCGAACATCGTTTCCAATGTTCAGATCCCGGCTCCGTAGTTCCGAATTGGAACCATCTCCTCAACAGCTTGAGTCCAAACCCCTCGGCCTCCTGGCCACGCCCTTTCATGTCCTGCCGGCATCTATCCGCACAGCGGGAAAGGCTTCACACTGGCAATATGCGACTCTCCCCGTCGAGCTGTCGGCTCCTCTCTATACGCGTCGTTTCCCTAGCCGTCGTCCTTGCTTTCGCCGCCGCTTCGTCACTCGGTGCTCACGCGGCAACGCAACAGTTGGTCTGTTCGCCACCGAACCTTGGGTTCGGGGGGATCCCGCTGGGCACGTCGGAAGCTCAACTCGTCGTTCTGACCAACACAGGGCAAACTAGCGCCACGATTTCAGCGCTCAGCGTGAGCAACTCTGATTTCAGCGTCTCTGGCGTGAATCTGCCAGTGGTTCTGGCGGCTGGGGAAAGTATCGGCCTAAATGTGACTTTCGCTCCGACTGGAACTGGACAGACCCACGAAACGGTAACTTTCACCAGCAACTCATCCAATCCGAGCCTTCAACTTGCGGTCGCAGGATATGGTTTAAAGAGCGAGCCCGTGACCGCCGGACCATCGAGTCTCTCCTTTGGACAGGTGGCGCTGGGAACCAAGGCAGCGCTTTCAATCGTGCTGACCAACGTTCGCCCGTGGGACAAGACACTGCATTCGGTCCAGACGATGGGCAGCGCCTTCTCAGTTAGCGGTCCAGCCTTCCCCGTGGTGCTTACCCCTGGCCAAAGCGTTGAGTTGAGCGTCACTTTCACGCCGCGCGCGGCTGGTCTGACTAGCGGACGGGTCTTTATTTACGGGCCGGGTCTGAACATCCCTTTAACCGGCACTGGCACGACGGTCGGGCAACTCAGCCTCTCTCCAACATCGGTGAACTTCGGTAGTGTGGAAATTGGCACGTCGACGACAGAAACCCCCACCCTGAGTGCTACCGGCGGAAGCGTGACGATCTCTTCCGCCACCAGCAGCAACGCCCAATTCGCGATCGCAGGAACCTCATTTCCTATCACCATCAATACAGGACAAAGCGTGCCGCTGAAGGTAACCTTCACACCCAAGACGGCGGGTAATTCTTCAGCCACGCTTACCTTTATCAGCAACGCCACGGATTCTCGTGCAACGGAACCAGTCTCGGGTACGGGTTCGGCACCCTTCGTGACTTTGTCCTGGATTCCGAGCACGTCTCAGGTTACGGGCTACAACGTCTATCGGGGAATGTCGCCTGGCGTCTATTCGAAAATCAATTCCACCCTGGACACAAGCATGACCTACACCGACAAGACAGTCGTTCCCGGTTCGACCTACTACTACGCCGCCACCGCTGTGAGTTCCAGCGGACAAGAGAGTGGATACTCCACGCCGGTACAGGTGGCTATCCCTTAGGAAGCGATTTCACGCGGGACGTGCTGAGTCGCGGTACTTAGCTCTGCCATCCGTCGCCTATAGGGTGCGGAAAGGCATTTGTGACACCTGAGGCCCTGGACCTCGCTTCGCCGCAAAAGCCATAACAACATCAGCACCACCAACACCGCAGGGCTGAAGAAGAGTTTGAATCCGGGGGTTGCGGTGCGCATGCGTAGCGTCGTCGAGAAGTCCAATCTCCGCCACGCGCGGCTGCATTCGGCAAAGGAAAAGGCTGCGGTCGCGGCAAAGCGGGAAATCGATCTGGCCGAATACGTCCCGGCTTGTGTAGAGGCTTGCCCCACCGGAGCAATTCGGTTCGGTAACCTCGCCGACAAGAGCGACCCGGCTTTCCAAGAAGCACATTCTCCCGAGGCATTCCGATTGCTCCCATGCAGTTAGCGGTCAGGAGCCCACGGAAGAAAGGGGCATAACAACGTTGAGGCGCAACTCGTTCCGTCGAGCGATCGTGGCGCATGCGGCGGCTCTAATTTGCACAACCCAAAGGCCATATCCTTCAATCCTCTCGCAGATGTCCTAACTCCTTCCTGTGGCTGGCCTCCCGGCGATTGAATCCCTGGTACTTCCGAAATCTATCCAAATCCGACGAGGTACTCCAGACTCATAACGAACCGTCCCCCGGTACTGTCTGTCGTGGAATCTTGGGCCACGGTTCCATGGCCGACGATGTCAAAGACTGCGGGAAGACCGAGCTACTCGCGGTATTTCGGGAAAGTAGGAGGCGCGCTGCTTCTTTTGGCGTGCCTCACTTTCCTGCCTGGCTGCCAGGGAGTGAGCGCCGCTGGCCCGAGTCAAAAGCTAACCGGCAGTCTCTCCCTGGTAAGCGCCAGTCTGGATTTTGGCAGTGTTACCGCAGGCAGCAGCAAGACCCAGACGGTCAGTGTGTCGAACTCCGGGTCTGCGTCGGTTACCGTAAGCAGCGCCGCGATCTCGACCATGTATTTTTCTCTGGTCGCGCCCAGCCTTCCAATTTCGGTCGCAGCAGGACAGAGCGCCACCATCAGTATCAAATTCACACCCAACGCAGCGGGAATATTCAACGCCACGCTTGCCATTACAAGCGATGCGTCGGATCCTGTAACGAACCTCCAGTTGTTGGGAACTGGAACGGGAACAGCCACAATTCCCGGGCAGCTCACGCTGAATCCGACCAGTGAGAATTTTGGCAGCGTGACCGTGGGAGCCGTGCAGTCGCAGACAGTAACACTGACCAACACCGGTGAATCGAGCGTCAACATCTCGCAGGTTTCCGTCAGCGGCACAGGCTTTCAGCTCAGCGGAATCACCGCCCCGTTGACGCTCAACCCCTCCCAGAGCACAACTCTCACAGTTGCGTTCGCTCCACAGGCGACCGGAAGTGCGAGTGGCACGGTAGCGATCACCTCGGACGGTTCGAACCCCTCGCTTACGATTGCCCTGTCCGGCACCGGGGCTGCGCCGGGCACGCTCGGCTCGAACACGGCTAGTCTCAGCTTCGGCAGCGTAATTGTAGGAAACAACCAGTCTCTCTCCGAGACGGTGACCAATACCGGCGGTGCCAGTGTCACAATTTCTCAGGTCGCGATTAGCGGCACCGGATTCAGCCTGAGCGGGATCACTACTCCGGTCACGCTGACGGGCGGGCAAAGCGCGACCTTTACGGTCAAATTTGCTCCAGCATCCGCCACAACCGCGAGCGGCAGCGTAACGATCACTTCGACCGCATCCAATCCGGCCCTGACCATTTCGCTGTCTGGTACGGGAATTTCGCCTGGGGCCCTAGGATCCAATCCGGCCAGTCTCAGCTTCGGCGGCGTGACCGCGGGCAGCAATCAGTCTCTTTCCTCCACGGTCACCAATACCGGCGGTTCCAGTGTCACGATTTCACAGGTCGCGATCAGCGGCACCGGATTCAGCCTCAGTGGGATCACTGCTCCGGTCACACTAACTGCTGGCCAGAGCGCGACCTTCACAGTCAAGTTTGCTCCACAGTCCGCCGGAAGTGCGGGCGGCGCAGTCACGATCACCTCGAACGCTCCAAATCCCACA
>Ga0209698_10003370_pt1 | contig 17873 bp, 17 predicted proteins | sample LitLauG_LLR_2012_FD_187203 | JGI IMG/M metagenome (GOLD analysis project Ga0209698, IMG submission 187203) | Freshwater sediment microbial communities from Pennsylvania, USA - Little Laurel Run_MetaG_LLR_2012 (SPAdes) (version 2) | ecosystem: Environmental > Aquatic > Freshwater > Creek >...
ATGCGCACGGGGCAGCCTCGGAGACGTCGCGATCCAAGTCTGCCGCTTCCGAGACGAAGACCGCCAAAGAGCCGAAGAAGAACGCACCGGCCAGCGAAGGATCGTCCTCGAGCAATCCTAATCTTTCGGTAGCCAAGCTGAACGTGAACAATGGCCGACTCACGGTTTCCCGCGCGGGTACTCAGAAACAGCATGTGTACGATAAAGTTAATATCAGCGTATCAAACTTCTCCTTCACTTCTTCGTTTCCCTTCAAAATGACAGCCGACCTGCCCGGAGGAGGAAGTATGAATCTGAACGGAAAATCTGGGCCGATCGAAGCCACCGATGCGGCGCTGACTCCACTGGACGGGAAGATCACGGTCAAGAACATGAAGCTGGAACAATCAGGTTTCATCGATCCGGCATCCGGAATCTCGGGGACCGCCGATCTTGATGGAACCCTCGTCTCGAACGGGCACGAAGCCAAAGTGGACGGAACCCTCAAGGCCACGGGATTACAGGTTGTTCAGAAGGGATCACCCGCGGGCAGGCCTGTGCAGGTTAACTTTGCCGTCGGGCATGACCTGAAAAAGGAAACCGGCACAATTACACGCGGCGACATTGCCATGGGCAAGGCGGTCGCGCACCTCACGGGAACGTACGATATGCACGGGAAAGTCACCACCGTGAACCTGAAATTGAACGGGGAAGGCATGCCTGTCGATGAATTGGAAGCCATGCTGCCGGCCCTGGGAGTCGTATTACCTCCGAAAGCAACACTCAAAGGCGGCGATATCAATGTCAATCTGATCAGTACAGGCCCTGTGGATAAGTTAGTAACTACAGGGAGCGTGCAGATGCAGAACACGGCGCTGGCCAACTTTAACCTGGGACAGAAACTCGCGGCGATCTCGGCCTTATCCGGCAAGCAAACTGGCAACGACACGACGATCCAGAACTTCAGTTCCGATGTTCGCGTCGCCCCCGAGGGAACCGAGGCGAAGAACGTCAACCTGACAGTGCCCGCCATTGGTGTGTTGACTGGGGCCGGAACCGTCAGTCCCGAGCAACAGTTGGCATTCAAAATGAATGCCGCCGTCGGAGGAATGGGCATCCCTTTCAGCATCGGCGGCACGACGTCGGACCCGAAGTTCGTTCCGGACGTGAAAGGATTGGCTACGGGCCTTCTGCAGAATGCGCTACAAGGCAAGAAAGGAACAAATCAGCAGAGTCCTTTGAATAACGTGATGGACCTGTTCAAAAAGAAACAGCAGTAAAGTCTGGAGTTGACTTGCGAGCCGCGCCTTCACGGGCGCGGCTTTTTCGTGTGATCGCGCGCCTTCGTATTTTACTATTACGAATATCTAATTTATTCTAGTGAAATTATGGCAGCAACGAATCCAACCATTTCAGAGGGGCTGGGACGATATTCCATCGGAGAAAAACTGCGCACGCTGCGTCTGCGCAAGAGCATGGGCCTGGTGGAACTGGGCAAACACACGGGCCTTTCCGCCGCCCTGCTTTCGAAGTTAGAACGAGGAAAATTGTTTCCGACGTTGCCGACTCTGTTGCGCATTTCGCTGGTCTTTGGCGTGGGACTGGAATACTTCTTCGCTGACGAGCGCAAGCGCCGAGCCGTCGGCCTGGTACGCCGGGAAGAACGCGTACGATTCCCGGAGCGGCCCGGGACGCAGGACGTGCAGTACTTTTTCGAGTGTCTCGACTATCGTGCGACCGAGCGCAAGCTCAGTGCGTTTCTGGCGGACTTCCAGGAGTTGCCCGCGGAAAAAGCGAAGCCTCACCAGCACCCGGGCATCGAGTTTCTTTACCTGCTCAAAGGCTCCCTGACCCTGAAGATCGGCAGTGATGAATATGTTTTGGAGGCCGAAGACGCAATTTACTTCGACTCAGCGGTACTACACAGCTACCGTCGGCGGGGACCGAAACCCTGCATGGGAGTCATCATTACAGTACCTTGACATGATCTGTCGATTGAGCCGAACCCGCGACGTGAAGACTGGGCAGGGACCGAGGTCGTCGATTCCACCATGCTGTTGGAAATTCTCTCCGGGACGAAAATGTTAGTATGGAGAACTGCACCAGCGAGTCTTCCAGAATATAGACAGCGGGGGCAGCCTTTGTGTGCAAGCCTGAATCGAAGACTTTGAAACACCCTCTGCTCATGTTGACATCGGAGTCGTCGTCGCCTTCATTCACTTTGAAATCGAAGCATGGGATTGCCTCGACCATTTTCCTCTTAGTCCTTATCCTCGCACCACTTACGCCTGCTTTTTCGCAGGATTTCACTTTGCAGATGGGTGCGTTTTCTCCTTTTGCGATGAATCCCGGGGGAGAATCTCAGTCGAACATCACGCTGAATCCGGTAAATGGTTTCAACAGCAGTGTGGCTTTAACCTGCACGGTCACGACAACTCAGCCGAATGCAGTTCCTCCGACGTGTGTGATCAGCCCTGCTTCGGTCACGCCTCCAGGCACTGCGACTGCGATCGTTTCTAGTGTTACGTCAACTGGCGCCACCGCTACTCCGGGGAACTACACCATTACGATCACCGGGACTGGCGGAGGGCTCACACATCAGGATTCAAAGGACGTATCTGTTTTGTCCGTAACGGCTCAGTTCACGATTACGGTTTCGAGCGTGGTGGCGCCTAACAGCGTTCCGGCCGGGAGTGGAGCGCAGGCGACGATCAGCGTGAATCCAATCAGCGGGTACACGGGAATCGTAACTTTGTCGTGCAGTTCGATTAGTCCAGTGGTCTTGGTACCGCCGGTTTGCACATTCGACTATCCGTCCGGCCAGACGGGCCTGCAGGTGAACGGAACACCCACCACTGTGAACTTGACCATCAACACGACTGGCCCGACCACAGTGCCGCATAGCGCGAAATCCAGCAACAGGATCTTCTACGCCGCGTTGTTGCTGCTTCCCATGTTCGGGCTGCTGGTCGTAAGAGGCGCGCCCACTGCGAGGCGGGGAAAGGTCATCTTCGGCCTTCTGATTGTTTTTGCGATTTCGGGATCGTTGCTGTTGATGCCTGCTTGCGGCAACAGCAGCAGCTCCACGACATCAACGAATCCGAATGGAAATACCCCCGCCAACACGTATACATTCACTCTGACGGGGGTGGATCAGAACGGAAACATCTCGAGCAACACGGGCGCGAACAACTCCGCTGCTACCGTATCGCTCTCCGTCACTGCGCCGGCCCAGTGAACTATGCGCCGGGAATGGCAGCGCGTCAGATGGCTCGTCGCTGTCACTCTGCTGTTGTGCTCCTGCTTCACTCCAGCCCCCGCATCCGATGAAAAATCCAAAATTCCCGCCATTCGCTGGGACGAAGAGCGTCCAGGCTGCACTTTTTCCCGCACTGATGACGGCAAGTACTACTACGGGCTCTGGTCAGACGATGTAGGCGTCACCGTGGGAGTGGATTCCCAGGAAGTAGAAAAGGTCCGGCGGCGTCACGAGCCCTTCTTTTCCGTGCTGATCAAAGTTCGCTATCGCGGTCCGGGAAAGCTTGAGGTAGGCACCGAGAACATTTCGCTGCAATTCCTGAAGCATTTTCAGGTGGTGCAGACGTCACTGGATCCGGACGCATTTGTGCAAAAGATCCAAAACGACGCCGATGAAGTTGATCACGAAACGGCACGCGAGGTCGAGAAGCACCCCGACAAAAAAGCGGCCAAAGAGACCTACGCCCGGGCTTTCCAGAAGGATGCCGCCGAACTGCTCGAGTTTGTGAGCAAGAACAGCCTGCGTCCGGCAACGCTCAGCGCGGGCAATCCTTCCGTTGCCGGATGGGTCTTCTTCAGCACAAGCAGCAAATGGATCAGCGGGTGGAAAAAGGAAGAAGAGTTTGTGCTGCGCCTTCCCCTCGACAAAAAAATATTTGAATTTCCGTTCAAGCTGCCGCCCAGACCAGGAGAGGTCATGTTGAGGAAACGGCCTTGAAAAGGCCAAGAACGGGCCGCGGATCTCGGATCGGAGCGCAAGCGGATAGCTTGTCGGAATTCATCTAGGATGCTGCGCGCCGAGAGGCTCGCTCCATCTCTGCCGCCTGATGCATCAGCACGTCACGTAATGAAACCAAACCTTTCAGGTCCTTGCCGTCGACGATCGGCAAATGGCGGAATCCGAACTCCCGCATGATGAACAGGCAGTCCTCGATGCTCTCGTCGGATTTCACGGCCCGCGGATTCGCCGTCATCACCTCTGAAACCGACGTGGTTCCGGGGGTACGCCCCACCGCTACCACACGATTCATGATGTCGCGCTCCGAGAGAATGCCGGCCAACTCTCCATTCCGTACCACCGGTAGCGCGCCGATGTTGTGCTCCATCATGAAACGCGCTGCTTCGAGCACGGTGCGTGTCGCTTCGACGGAATAAACTTTGCGGTCTTTCACGAGATCGTGGAGAGTCGACATGGCTCCTCCTTCGGGTAGTCCGGAGAACGCTTCAGGCCCCACAGCCTGGCAGCATCGAATAGCCGAATTACTGTATCACGGGGCGTTGCGGGCGAAAAAGAAGGAAATAGCAGTTGCGAAAGAAACCGACGGCCTCCCGGCCGCCGACTCTGTTCCAGGAGTAACCGTTACTAGAACCGGAACTGGAGACCAACCGTTACCCGTAAATTGTTGTGAGGCGCTATGGCTGAAGAAGATGTCGTCGCGTGCTTCCGCACGAATTCTGACAGGTCTCGCAAAACCTTCGAATCCGCCCGGGTAAACCGCAAATGCGCTCAGCCGTTACTTAATCCGAAAAGAAACAGGCGCGGAAGTACCTCCGCGCCTGCCGGGTTTCTCCAGTTGAGCTACTGAAGATGATTGATGCGGGAAGGCGTTGCGTCTGCGGTGCTACTGTCGGTTCTCGGCGTCATCGAGACTACGATGTACTCGCGGTCCTTGTTGTCGAGATCTTCGACCCGAAGCAGCATCTTGTCTTTCTCCAGCCGGAAATGCGCCCGCCCGCCGACGGGTAGCAGGACAGGATGCTTTTCATGCCGCGGACGGATGCGGTAAACGGTTTTGTCGGACTGAAGCAGGTATTCCTGGCAGAGACGCTCCTTAGTCTTCTTGCTGCCAGGATCGGTTCCCAGCATCTCGCCGGCGAAACTCTTGCCGTCCTTTTCGGACATACCGCACTGCGCCGAATCCATCTGCAACAACTTGCCTGTCTGATAGAGCTTCGGCTCTTTTGCGTAAGCGGCGGAAGCCAGGGCCAGGGCAACACATAACATCCACTTGGAACGCATACAATCCCCCAGAAAAATAGAAAGTGCGGAAAGCGAGGACTGGCGACAAAGCTGAGTCCTCAGCGATGTCCAAGTATTTTGTAGTTGGTGAGAGGTCGCGAACAGGTACCTACAGTAACGAGATTGATGATTACTACGGGAATCCGGCGGCTAGCGCTCGGTCATCTCTTCAAGTATCGAGAAGAATGCGGGATAGGAAATTGCAGCGGATTCCGAACCTTTGATCAGCGTCTCACCCTTAGCACGGAGCGCCGCGATCGCGAAAGCCATGGCAATGCGATGATCCCCGTAAGAATCGAGTTCGGCACCATGGAGATGTTGTGCCCCCGGTATCCTGAGGCCGTCCGCGCGTTCTTCGACTTCCGCGCCCATCAATCCCAGGTTCTTTGCAACGGCAGCGATTCGGTCGGACTCTTTCACGCGCAATTCCTTGGCATCCCGAACTTCGATGCCCTGCTCGGTATAAGGCGCGATCGCGGCGAGCACAGGGATCTCGTCGATCAGCGCAGCGGAGTCGGCGCCCGCAATGGTTCCGCCTTTGAGTTTGGCTCCTTCCACTTGCAGCGATCCCACCATTTCGCCGTGGACCTCGTCCAGTTGAGTCACTGAGATTTTCAGGCCCATCTGCATCAGGATATCGAGCAATCGCGCGCGCGTAGGATTCATCAAGAGATGAGGAATCACCAACTGCGACCCGGGAAAAAGCGCAGCGGCGCAGAGAAAAAACGCTGCGCTCGAGAGATCTCCGGGAACGCGAGCTTCAACTCCGCGCAGGCGCTGTCCTCCCCGGATTCTAACCTCACTTCCCTGCCCTACGCTGCGCCGCTCCAGCTTGGCACCGAACGTACGGAGCGCAACCTCTCCATGGTCGCGTGTGCGAAGAGGTTCCTGGATACGGCTCTCGCCCTCGGCGAACAATCCAGCAAAGAGCAGGCAGGACTTTACCTGCGCGCTAGCCACGGGCATTTCGTAGTCAATCGCTTTGAGATGTGTGCCTGTGATGCGCAGAGGAGGTTTACCGTGTTGCGAAGAAATCTGCGCTCCCATGGCCGAGAGCGGCTTGATCACGCGCTCCATGGGGCGGCGAGAAAGAGATTCATCGCCGATCATCTCACTGGTGAAGGGCTGCGCCGCGACGATGCCACTCAGCATCCGCATGGTGGAACCGGAGTTGCCGCAGTCGAGCGCAGTCGCAGGAGCAGAGAGCGACATGCCGCTTCCCTGCACTTCAACCACGTTGGCCTCTCCGTCTTTGCGCTGCCAGTTCACGCCCAGAGCGCGCATGCATCCCAGCGTGCTGGCGCAGTCGGCGCCAGTGGAATAGTTTTCGAGGCGCGACGGGCCTTCGGCGATGCCCGCCAGCATGGCATAGCGGTGCGAGACGGATTTATCTCCGGGCAGTTGCACGCTGCCACGAACGTTGCGCGCCGGGCGCACGATGACTTGAGAGGCGACTTCCATGGGTAAGGTCAGGCGAAAGTTTCTAGGCCAGCGCTTTCGCCTCGGCGGTGGCTTCTTTCAGGATATCGGCAGGAACTTCTTTCATGGTGACGCCGAACTCGAACATAGGAGTTTCTGTGCCGCGCCCCCAGCGCGCGACTTCCCAGTGCGCCCGAACAAACTTCACGTCCGCATGCGCAATGAGATCGAGAAGCAGCGGAGTTTCTTCGTTATAGAACCTCTGCGGAAAGGCGGCTAAGGATTTGGCGCCCCAGGTGGAGCCGTCGGACGATCCGTAGATGCTGACATCCAGCGATTCCTGCTCAATTATCTTCGTGATTGATAGCGTCACCAGAAAAACCCGATTCGACGCACTGCTGACGTCGATCGCCGCGCCGTCCCCTTTTGCTGAGACGGTCGTTTGAGGGGGAACCAAAAGTATTTCCGTCATTGTCATCGCGAGAGAATTCTAGCAAACGCCGCCCGCATCCACCACGCCCCCTAAAGGACATGGCTTTGTTCTTCTCTGTGATTCCGTGCCTTCGTTGTGAATGCGAGCCTGGTTGATGAAACTAATCCATCGGATGCGGGCCCGTGAAGTCGTTGCAGCAAGGCTTCTGCACGTTCTTCAGTTCCATCAACTCTACGCGGGACAGATCCGGATCAAACACGTCGAGCTGCCACTTGCCGTCTTTGCCGATTTCCGCCTGTTCATCGCCGTGCGCCTTCCAGCCGTGCGATTCCATCAGCGCCTGCGCCTTCTTCATGTCAGGCACGCCCAGGGAGATGTGATTCATCACGCCGGTAAGCTGCAGGTCCATGTGCTCGGGCTGATTCAGCATGTATTCGAGCCAGTCGGTGCCGTCGGGGACTTGCATCGCAACCCAATCGTCGGAACTGTCGGGCTTGTCGTGCCCGTGCCAGTAGAGCCGAAAGCCCAGTATGTCGCGATAGAAGTGATCTTCCGCGTCTCTGTGGTACACCACGAAACCGGTGTGAATCATGTGATGCGAAACGGCCGAGGCTGGGACGGCCGGAACATCACCTTTGCCTCGCTCGACAAACTCGATTCGATGCCCTTCCGGATCCTTCACGCTGAAGGCGAGGCTGTGATCAGAGCGCCCCTCGATTTGCGTAGGCTTGATTCCGTTCCCGACGAGGTAGCGGCGAAGCGCGACGATGTTGTCGGTAGTAAAGGCAACGTGATCCATGCGATCCGTGGCCTTGGAATCAGGCGCAGGACTGAAACCGACCCACTGCATGCCGACCATGTAGCGTTTCGCGCTTCCGTTTTCGACGGGATCCGCAGCGCTGAACCCAAGTAAGTCGCCATACAGTTTTCTCACGCCATCGGGCGCGGTGGTGTAGAACGATACGTGATCGATACCGAGGATGTGCGGGCGTTCAGCAGGCGGCGCACCAAAAGCGGGAAATCCAGAAAGCAGCAGAATGACCAAGACCCAGTTTGGCTTCATGGCGTTCCGATTGTAGAACGAGGCCGCTTTCATTCAGTAAGAATTGCTCTTTGAGATCAAGCCTCGGCGGAACGCACTCAGGCCTTCTCTTCGGTACACCGCCTAGAGAGAGTCCAAGAATTGCCTTAGCAGCTTTGAGGCTTCCTCCGATTGCTCCCAAGGCGAGTAGTGACCCGCCCGTGGAATCACCCGCAGTTGACTTCCACCGACGTGCTGGTGCATACGTTGAGCTTCGTTGATTCCAGTCAGGATGTCTTCCTCGCCGGTCACGATAAGCGTCGGAACATTGATCGTCTTCAATGTTTCGACAGAGTCCGGGCGCTCCGCCATGCCGCGCTGGACCTGAGCGACGTCTTCCGGTGACATTTTCCGCAGCATGCGCATTACCCGGTCAACCAGGTCAGGACGCGTCTCGCGGGTGGTCTTGCCGAGCAGGCGCAGGATCATGCTTTCAAAGAACGGTTCCGTGCCGCGCTGGAGAACATCGGCGGCCGCCTGCAATCGCGCGGCCCGACCTTCCGCATTGTCAGCGGGAGCTTTCGTATTGCAGAGTGCAAGCGCAGCCACACGTCCGCGATACCTGCGCCAGAATTCGAAGAGTGCGTAACCACCGATCGAAACGCCGATCAGCGGAGCGCGGCCGACGTCAGCGTGATCCATGACTCGCGCGATATCAGAGGCGTGCTTGTCCATCGTCGCCGGCCCCTCACCGACCTCCGATTCTCCATGGCCGCGCAAATCGGGAAGGATCAGGCGATAACGAGTCGAGAGCGCCTCCGCCACCGGCAGCCAGAATTCGTGATGAGCCGGAAAGGGATGTAGCAGGACGACCGGCAAGCCTTCGCCGACGGTCCAATAAGCGATGAGCGCGTCACCGCTTTTGACGGTCTGGGCTGTCATGCCAGAATTTAATCACACACGTAGACCCGGACGCATTCGTCCGGGATTGATTGTAATGAGGATGGCTAAGCAGATTTCTTCGTGGGCGGACGAATGCATCCGCCGCTACGTGATTTATGGATTCGTCGCTTGCTGAGCATTTGCCGGCGCAGGGAGCATTAGCGGTTCTTCTGGCATGATGACCCACGCAATCGGATACGAGATAAAACCAATGACGGTCATCACCGACGCAATCAGCCAGACGATCCGCACCAGGGTGACGTCGACATCGAAATATTCGGAGAAGCCGAGGCAGACGCCGGCAATCTTGCGTCCCACACGAGGACGAATCAATTTCCGGCGGGCGAGCGACGCGCCCACCCGAGTGCCGCAGTAGGCACAAACGGCAGCGTCGTCCTGGATGACCTTTCCACAATAATTGCAGTACATAACTCGCCTCCTACTGAAATTGTACGCAATCGTGGGCGGTAAGTTCCACAGTCGGAAACTTCACTCCCGGTAAGCTTCTTTGATGTACCGCCGCGCCTGGTCTGCCGGGCCCGTGTTGGCATTTCCCGCCAGCACGGTCTCATAGCGCTTCATGGCGAGGTCGCGCTTTTGGAGCAGGTCGTACATTTCACCGGCAGCGAGATTGGCTTTCTGCAGGATGTCCGGGTCGGGATTCGGGGCATCATTGACCAACTCATAGGCCGCAGCCGCTTCAGCCAGATCCCGTTTGCTGCGCAGCAATTCGCCCAAGCCCCATGCCGCCAACTCGTAGTGGAGGGTGCCGTATTTCCCTTCCCGACCGTTCTGCCAAACCCTGCGGTACATCGCTTCGGCTTCGGGCAGTTGGCCAGCGGCACGCAACAGGTTGGCAACTTCGGTGGGAAAGAGATGATTCTTCGGATATTTTTCCGAGAGCTGACGCATGTACCCAAGCGCCTCGTCGTACTGGTGCTCGCGGCGCAAGAACAACGTAAGAATGACCTTTGCATCGACACCCGTGTCAGAGTCGCCTTTGGCAACCTCACGCAGATAGGCAAGCCCTTTGTCCTTGGAACCGCTCAGGCCGGCCAGCGCGGCGGCCACCTTCACGCTCCACGCCAGGTTCCCGACGACGTAGTTGTGCGTGCCCACGACTAATTTCGCATCCACGTAATCAGGATCCTGTTCCAGTACGTGCTCGTGGTCGCGGCGCGCACCAACAGCATTCCGCAGCGCCGAAAACCACGCCCGCTCGATCAAGCCGGTGTATACGGCGAATTGCGCACGGGTGACTCCGCGGCAGTAGAGTGCGTCCACGTCTTTGGGATTCGACTTCAGCTGCTTCTCCTCCAAAGATTCGGCGCGCCGAACGAGTTCCTTGATCCGTTCCTTGATTTTGGGATCGGTCGGTCGCGGCGCTCGGCCGATAAAGCTGTCATTGGCGTAGTCCCCGGTATTCATAGCACCGGTGTCGTAAAGGTCGTGCATGAGCACCGTGGTGAGCAGATGATTCACGGCGAACGGATCATTCGGATGCTTCTCAACCATCTTCTCGAATTCCTGGGTCGCCTTGTCATATTCCATGTTGTAGAAGTGGTTGAAGGCGCCATCGACTTGAGGATCGCGCGCGGGACCATGTGCCGCGGCCGGCTCAACCGTTATTTGGGCAGGTAAGATCGTCGCGCTCAGCAAAGCGAGCGAGACCGACCGCAGACACACGATTCGCAGGTACCTGAAAGAAGGGCCAGAGAAATTCATCACAGAACCAAACCAGTCCTAGTCTAAACGAACTCGATTCGCACGGCGTGCGACAGCCGCTGGGGCAGAAAAAACCAGTGATCTAGGGCTGAACCGAGAACGTTATGTCAGTGCCATCCTCGCTACCTCTCAAGTCCGCAGGATCTTCCTATAATTTCGACAGCCTTGAAAGATCGGGCTTGTTCACGGGTTGCGCCCGTTCAACCGAATGGAGCTCGGTTGAACGGGCGGAGTAGTTGTCTGGGTCCGATGTTCGTGTTGCTGTCGCTGGTTTCCTATGAAATCCGGACGGACATTGTCCAGGCGTAACCTGCGCATCTTTACTCTGTCGCGCGAGTAATAATTGCCCGGAGCGGACGGTTGAAACCACAATCCCAGCCTGAGCAAGTTTATTCTTTTCAATGATTTCCATTGTTCCCCCGCAATGGCGCTCGGCTTGCCAATACCTTAAGGTTTTTACCGTAGGACTTTTTATGGCGGAAGTCGTTCAGGAAGCTCAGCGCGAATTCTGGCAGCCACCCTCCCCCGTTGCTTCCGATGATGCGCCTCGTCAAGAAATCGTACCGACCATGGCGGAAGCTTGCCCGCGCTGCGGAACAGAGTTTCTGCTGGGGTCCCGCTTCTGTCACACCTGTGGTGGACGCCGTCCCGAAGCCATGAGTGCGACGGCAGTGGCTGACGCCGCGGTCATCGCAGGGCTGTGGCAGCAGGCGGTTACGCGCGTCGATGCACTCGCCAAGAATCTGGGTAGTATCGGATTTCCCAAGTGGGTTCGGAACCTGGAGTTCCACCGAATCAAAGATGGATTGGGCCTTTCGACTCTCTCCCTGGTCGCTTTTTTTCTGGGGCTGGGCTGCTTGGCAGGAGCCCTATTTGTCGGCCTGGAAAGTGCGAAAACCTTGGTGGACTGGCAGGCTATCCAGTTCTATCGCGTGGAATGGCTTCTGGGGGCGACCGCTTCTTTCGTCGCGGGCATCCTGCTCAAGAAACCCTCCGGCAACTGACCCTTCGATTCGTCCCGCATTCTGGTACCGGGACTCGCGCTACCGTTTGGTCCTACCAGACTCGTCCAAAGAACGCCGTATAGGATCGCAACTTCCCCGACAGGTTCGGACGAATGTTGTCGGTGTAGCTGCCATAGTTGAAACGCAGACCGCCGTCAAATCCGGAGCGGAAGTGATAGTCGCCAGTCGCTCCAATGAGAGTCTGCGGCACGCTCATCTCTGAAACCAGCCCTGCGCCAAGCGCGAGCGCCTGTGCGAAATGGATTGGGAACTGTGGGTCTCCATTTGGGTCGGTCGTCCACGGGAAAACCGGATAGTTTGCCGGATTGAGTTCCGGACGCAGGCCGCTGTGGGCGGCAGAGTGCGCGAAGTTCACATTGAGCCCCAGGCGCTTCTTCAATTCCACGGTCGAGCGCAGGGAGTAGGTCTGGTCCAGTTCCTTGTACGGCGTGAGCGCGGTGTAGACTGCGACTGCCGCATCGTTTTCGAACGTCATGTCGGACCGCAGATTGTCTTGCAGGTAGGTATATCCAGCGGCAATGCTCCACTCCGGAATCGGCTTGATCGTTACGAAGCTGGTGTCGACGTAGAAGTGGTTGGTGCGCTGAATTACGGGAAATGATCGCTGCAGGATCATGCTGGCGTCGTTGCCGAGTGTCAGCCATGGAACTGGAGTCACGGTGACGTCGCCAAAGAGACGGTTATTCGTGCGAGGATCGGTGACGTAGCCGGGATTGTGCGTCCCTGTCCACTCATAGCCCGCACGGGCATCCCAGAGTTGTGTGCTGTGAAAATGTACGGCCGTGCCGACAACGTTGCCGGAACTCGCCGGCACCACGAACAGCGGATCGGTGTTATCGGGAGAAGAGATCGCAGGCCACAACGCGGCGTTCGACCGCGTGATGTTCATGTGCTTGTAGTAGGTCTCCAGATCGAGCTGTTTTGTTACCCGGTATGTCGCCTTCAGCCCCAACCAATGCCGGTGCAAAGACGGGTTGCCAAAGAGGTAAGAGACGGTGGGATCAGAAAGCGAATAAGACGTGACAAAATCATTGAGCAGATTTTGCTCATGAAAATCGGCCACGGCACGGAGACGGGAGACGGGATTCCAGGTCAAGGTAACGTCAGCGTTGAAAGCATTTTGCGAATGACTTCCGGTAAGCAGAAGCCTCGGGTCCGACTGGGCGAATAGGTTTTCGGTCCTCGCGTAGCTAAGGTCGCCATTCAACGTGAAATGATGCGCCACCGCCATGCTCACCTGCAGCGAGTCGGCCTGCGTGTCGTGACGCGGCAACACACTGTGAGTGTAGAGACCGGCCGGGGTATAGGGTATGTCCTCGACTGGCGGAATTTCACCGGCCGTTCCGTAGAGGTCTCGGGGGTTCGGCATGCGGTCGTTGAAGCTGCGATACTCATGCTGGTAAACAAATTTGAGCCGTGTCCCTAAGGTGATCTCGGCCCCTCCGGCAATGTTTCGAGTCGTGTAATTGTAGGCGCGGTATTGGGAGGCGGAGTGGCAGTTTGCGCATCCCTGTTCTTGGTCAACCGTGGGATCACCGGAGCCGCCCATGTCGTAGTACTGCATCTGGCTGTTACCGTCCCGTGCCATCCAGCCGCCTTTGATGAACAGTTTCACCGGCAGTCTCGGCAACTGCACTTTCGCGTAAGCGTTGTTCATGCGCCGCCGGATACCCAGCAAAGAATCGGGAGGGATGGAATCCGTCCGTATGATGTCGGGAGAAATTACGGACGCAGCGAAATAGGAATTGTCGTCAAGGTGACGGACAAAGCTGCGACTGGTCAGCCCGAAGTCAAAGCACTTCCCGATGGTAAGACTCGATTTTGCTTCGTAGTCGTCCCGGCTCAGAACGTCGGCCGTGGCCTTGATGGACAGGTGCTTGGGAATATCAACGAATTTCAGAGACAAATCCCCGCCCAACGACTGTTGCAGGCTGTCGTATTCGCCGACTCGGCCGCCGTATCCGCTGGTGTCGATGAAGCGGTACTGGGGCAGCATTTCGGTGAGATGGTAGGTAACTTCGGGGACGTTCTCCGCTGGCTGGGAGGTGCCCGAGGGTGCCTGCTGAGCTTGAGCAGGATGCGCTACGCCCGAGACCATCAGTACAACGAGTATGACTCCGAGTAGTGCGGAAACCCTATTCATTGCGCGATCTCCTTACCCGAACCAATGCTTTTGTCCGGCAGGACTTGTCGCCAGGTCCTACTTGTCGATGAACTTGCTTCCGCCAGTGGCGGAAGGTATGTCGCTTCCATGAATTGCGTTATGACAATTGGTGCACCGGTCGACCAGGGGTAGACTCGCGCCGTTGTGGTGGGCCGAGTGGCACTGCAGGCAGAGAGCAGGCTGGCTCAGAGTCAGCAGGTTCTGGTTCGGAGACCCGTGAGGCGTGTGACACTTCTGGCAGTCCTCGGTCACGGGCGGGTGCTGGAAAGAAAAAGGTCCCTGATACTCGGCGTGGCATTGCAAACAGAGTTCGTTGCCGTTGGCCGACTTCAGATTGTTGCCCGCACTGCCGCCATGCGGATCGTGGCAGTCGACGCAAGTCATCTTGGCTTCGCGAATGGGATGGTGGTAGGGGAGATCGGCCTGGGCCTCCTGCTTCTTGTGACACTGCAGGCATCTGTCGTTCAGCGTGCGGCGAGACTCGAACGCTCTCTGTTCGCCTCCGGCCGCCTCGGCGTGAATCGTGTGGCAATCGGAGCACTTGAGCCCCTGCGCTTCGTGCGCACCTGAGAACCAGTTCCGGACGTGCTCGGACTTTGAGTGGCAACTCAGGCAGGCGCCGTTCGCTTGCTCGGCTGGACGGTCCTTGAAGCTGATGATCTTGTCCTTTGACTCTTTCGAGTAGCCCCCCGCCGCGAGATGAAGACTCCCGGCGCCGTGACACTGCTCACATTCGACGTCGCGAATCGAGTGCGCAGTCCGGCGGTAGCTCTTGCTGATGTCGGCGTGACACTGCGCGCACTGTTCCTGGCCAACTTTGGTGGCACCCTGGATCTCCACAAACCGGCTGAAGTCCTTGGTTTGCTTTCCTGTCGACTTCGGTTTGCTCTTGCCGGACAGGGCGACGGGTAGAACGAGGAGTAGTACGACGATAGCTAGTAGATCGAGGCGCAAAATCCGCTTAACCATAGCGCCCTCCAGGACTTGCTAGGCTATCGTGCGGATTAGGTGAACTCTGTGATTAGAAATACCTCGACGAGTGATGGAACTGGGATGCCCCGAATCGGAATTCTGTGATTTCGCGCACCGGCCGAGACTACGATTCGCTGCCCGTTCCCGCCGCTCGCCTCTGCTGGCCCATGCGATAGAGATGATGCACCGGCCCAGTTCCCTTGCCCAGGGGGTGGCCGTACATGATCGCCGCGGTCACGTAGGTCTTGGCCAACAACGTAGCCTCGGCCAGCCCTCGATCGAGAGCCAGGTGGCAGGCCATCGCCGTTGCGAAAGCACATCCGGTGCCGTGGGTTGAATTGGATTTCTGCCTCTCGGCTTTGAAGATTTCTTGCTCGATCCCACGCTTGGTGGTGAAGCTTAAGAGATCGATCGCCTTGTCCAAGTGGCCCCCCGTAATGACCACGGCTGGGGCTCCGAGTTCGTGCAGCTTGGAGCACGCCGCCTTCATGTCGTCCAACTCCTTAACCTTGATGCCCGTAATCGCTGCAGCCTCGTCCACATTGGGGGTTATCACATCCGCTACAGGGATCAGGCGCTCGATCAGCACACGAAGTCCTGCCGAATCCAGCAGGTCGGCTCCCGAGGAGGACTTGATGATCGGGTCCAGGACCACATTCGGCGGCTTGGACTTTTTCGCGCCGCTGCTACCTAAGAAGTCCGCTACCGCCTTCGCCACCTTCGCTGACCCCAACATGCCAATGCGGACGGCGGCAATGTCCATGTCAGCCGCCAGTTCCTCGAGGCTTTCCAGCAACAACGCAGGATCGAGAGGCGAGACCCTCCGGACGCCGGACGTGGATTGGACAGTCAGGGCCGTGATGCATGCCACCCCATAGCAGCCATGAGCTGCAATCGTCTTTATATCGGCGGTGACACCGGCTCCGGAAGACGGATCGAATCCGGCGATCGTGAGCACAACTGGTGGTCTTTCGGCCATGGCCTCCGGTTTCAGTGAAACCTGATAGTACCCCCTTTTCGACTCGACCGCTCACCCAGTAATCGGCAGGACGTTACCTTCGAATTGGCCGAGCGGCCAAATAATTTTCTTGCCCTTGTTCCGTAGTAGAGGCTCGTAAATACATGATTTAATGGAGCTTGCGTTAGTTACGCATGTATCTCATTGATTCCAATGGGCTTGTAAATTATACCTTGCGCATTCTGACGTGCTATTTACCATTTTATCAATGCGTAACCTTCCTGAAACAAAGGCCGTTGCTTGCATCTGCCTAAATTAACAATGGGTTACGTAAGACATCAATTACTGCTCGGTCATCAAAATCTCCCCCCAGTTGCCTTGACACACGTTGGGCGCGCCGATAGCATTTACGAACTGCAGCGCGAAATAGCCTTAAGGCCAAGGTAACTTTTGAGTATGCGAGGAGAACTGAATGCAACGACGTTTAGCTCATGGACTGGCGATCGCTTCTATGGTCGTCGGCCTGGGAGCGGCTCAGGGACCGAACATCTCGGAGGCGAAACCGGCTCCAGTTAGTTCAATCCCTACAACCCCCGCAGTCGCGAAACAGGCCGGCAAGGCAAAACCCTATCAGATTGGGACAGCTTCCTGGTACGGGGAGTACTTCGAGGGAAGACCCACGGCGAGCGGCGAGCCCTACGATATGTACGACATGACCGCGGCGTCACTAACGATTCCGCTGGGAACCTACGTGCGAGTCACCAACCTGCGCAACGGTAAGGCGGTAGTGGTCCGCGTCAATGACCGCGGACCGGTCGTGCCGGGCCGGATCATCGATCTTTCGTACAGTGCCGCCGAGGCTCTCCAGTTCCGGCATCGCGGTTTACAGCGTGTGCGGCTGGATGTGGTTCATCCACCACAATCCAACCCCAACTATCAGACTGTTGCCTATAATCACCCCCCCGTAGCGCAACTCCCGTAAAACTCGTACACTAGCAGGGATGCTGAGCACCCTGCCGCACACTTTGCGCACTGGCTTGCGTCATCCAGGCGACGACCCGCGTCGGCGGTTGATCGTCGCCCTGGATGTTTCAACGGCCGCCGCTGCCCAGAAAATTGTGTCGGCGGTAGGAGACTCCGTCCTCACCTACAAGGTCGGCATGCAGCTTTATACCGCCGAGGGGCCGCAAGTAGTGCGGGATTTGGTGGCATCGGGTCGGCGTGTGTTTCTTGACCTCAAGTACCACGACATTCCGAACACAGTCGGAGCGGCCGTCGCCGAGGCCGCCAAGCTTGGCGTCAGCATGCTCACTGTGCACGCATGCGGCGGTGGAAAAATGTTGACTACCGCAGTCGACGCAGCGCGCGCACGCCCCGACTTGCTGGTTCTCGCCGTTACTGTCCTCACGAGCCTGGATGCGAATGATCTGGAAAAGGTCGGTATCCGCGGAAGCGTCGAAGACAGCGTTCTGCGCCTCGCTACGATCGCGCTCGCGAATGGCTGCCGGGGCGTGGTCACCTCGGCGCGCGAAGCTTCAACGCTACGCGCCGAACTGGGCGACGAGTTCGCCATCGTGACGCCAGGGGTGCGGCCTGCGGGAACAAACGCCGGCGATCAGGTGCGCATCGTCACTCCCGCCGAGGCGATTGCGGCCGGCGCCAGCCACATCGTAGTCGGACGGCCGATCACGGAAGCGGCCGACCCAGCGGCCGAAGCACGTGCGATTCTGGGGCAGATCAGCGGGTAAGGTTCGATCGCGATTTCCCTCACCATAAAAACATCAGGAATGAGAGAGCCTAGCGACCAGCGCTAGATTGGATCCATAAACTCTTCCTCCGGCGAACCGGAATGATCCGGGCGCCGGAGGAGGAATTGCTAAACCAGTTGTGGTCGCGGTGTGAGGCGGAGTTCGTTACAGCTTCTCGAAAAACTCACACCCCGAACATGAGATGTAAA
>Ga0209698_10003374_pt1 | contig 17867 bp, 18 predicted proteins | sample LitLauG_LLR_2012_FD_187203 | JGI IMG/M metagenome (GOLD analysis project Ga0209698, IMG submission 187203) | Freshwater sediment microbial communities from Pennsylvania, USA - Little Laurel Run_MetaG_LLR_2012 (SPAdes) (version 2) | ecosystem: Environmental > Aquatic > Freshwater > Creek >...
ATCATTATATTCCCCCGCTAGAACCTGGAGCGGCCAAACTAGCCGCCGTTTGGCGTCATTGTCCAATGGCAGGCGCTGGTCAGCCGGGGCAAGCGCGGAATTCCCGTTTCGGGAGGTCAGGCGTCGCCGACTTCGCCGCGGGGGTACGGGGGCGGTTGGCGGTTCGGCGGTTCCCGGGACGCCATTTCTTGTGCGCCGCTCCTAGTGGCGCGCCATTCCTAATAGCGCTTTTCCACGTGCCCCCCGAAGCCAAAGCGCATCGCCGATAGGAGTTTGTCGCCGAACACGCCGTTGCCGCGTGAGGAAAAGCGCGAAAACAAAGCCGCCGCCAAGACGGTCGCCGGCGCGCCCTCTTCGATGGCCGCTTCCACGGTCCAGCGGCCCTCGCCGCTGTCTTCAACATTGCCGGTGAAATTGTCGAGCGTTGCATCCTTGGCGAGCGCCTGGGCGGTCAGGTCCAAGAGCCAGGACGAGACCACGCTGCCGCGGCGCCAAACTTCGGCGATGTTGGCAAGATCGAGATCGTAACGTTCATCGCTCGGCAATTTTTCTGAATTCTTGCCCTGCAAGATGGCGAAGCCTTCGGCGAACGCCTGCATCAAGCCGTACTCGATGCCATTGTGCACCATCTTCACGAAATGCCCGGCGCCGGCGGGACCAACATGGACATAACCCAATTCCGGGCGCGGATCGGCTTCCGAGTTGCGATGGGTGCGCGCAATCGTCCCCAGGCCCGGCGCCAAAGTCTTGAAAATCGGATCGAGCCGCTCGAACGCGGCTTCATCGCCCCCGATCATGGTGCAGAAGCCGCGATCAAGCCCCCAGACGCCGCCGGAGACCCCGACATCCATATAGACGACGCCTTTGGTTTTGAGCGCTTTGGCGCGACGGATATCATCGCGGTAAAAGCTGTTGCCGCCATCGATGATGACATCGCCCGGGCTCAGCAACTGGCCAAGCTTGGTCACCGTCTCTTCGGTGGGCGCGCCCGCCGGCAACATCACCCAGAGCGTCCGCGGCGGCGCCAATTGCTTGACCAGATCCTCAAGACTGGCGGCGGTCTTGGCGCCGTCGCCGGCAAGCGCCTTCACGGCGTCGTTGCTCTGATCATAGCCAACACAAGAATGGCCATCGCGCATCAGCCGGCGCGCGATGCCTGCGCCCATGCGCCCCAATCCAACTATGCCGATTTCCATAGACGCCTCTTCATGGTGCTCTTTTGGTGGGGCCGGTGGTTGTGGCGCTCACCCATGGAGGCGAGCGCAATTTGGTCAAGGCTTGGCGCGTTTGTAGTCGGGGTGGCGGAAGCATTCGACGGCGTGATCATTGACCAGGCCGACCGCCTGCATGAAGGCGTAAACAATGGTGGGGCCCACGAATTTGAAGCCGCGTTTTTTCAAATCTTTGGACAAGGCCTGCGAAATCGGGGTTTCGGCCGGGGCGCGATCTTTGCGCTTTAAATGATTGATCACCGGCTTGGCGTCGACAAAGCCCCAAATGTGGTTTGAAAACCCGGGCCCCTGCATCAATTCAAGATAGGCTCGCGCTGACGCCGTCACGCCTTCGATCTTGGCGCGGTTGCGGACGATGCCTGCATCGCCCATCAGCTTTTCGATCTTCTGAGGCCTGTAGCGGGCGATCTTGACTGGATCGAAGCCGTCAAAGGCACGGCGATAATTTTCGCGTTTGCGCAGAATGGTGATCCAGGAGAGCCCCGCTTGCGCGCCCTCGAGCATCAACATCTCAAAGAGCGCGCGATCGTCATATTCCGGCACGCCCCATTCGTGGTCGTGATAATCGAGATAGAGCGGATCCGCGCCCGGCCATAAGCAGCGCGGTTTGTCGAGAGCTTTGCCCATGGCCGAGCAGATCCGCTTGCTGCGCCGATCAGGTCAAGCGGTTTTGCGCCGCGGCAATTTCCAGTTTGGGCGCACGAAGTGACAAGTATAGCCGTTGGGGATGCGCTCAAGATAATCTTGGTGCTCGGCTTCGGCTTCCCAGAATGGGCCTGCGGGGCTCACTTCGGTCACCACTTTGCCAGGCCACAAGCCGGAGGCGTCGACATCGGCGATGGTGTCGAGCGCTACGCGCTTTTGTTCCTCGCTCGTATAGAAGATGGCCGAGCGATAGGAGGCGCCGGTATCGTTGCCTTGGCGGTTTTTGGTGCTGGGATCGTGGATCTGGAAGAAGAATTCCAAGAGGTCGCGAAAGCTGATCTTGGCGGGATCGAACACGATCTCGAGCGCCTCGGCATGGGTTCCGTGGTTGCGGTAGGTGGCGTTGGCCACATCGCCGCCTGAATAGCCAACCCGGGTCTTGATCACGCCCGGCAACTTGCGCACCAGGTCTTGCACGCCCCAAAAGCAGCCCCCTGCCAGGATTGCGGTTTCTGTGCTCATCTCTTTGACCTCCGGGAGCGATTTCGCTGCATATTGGGTCGGCGTTACAAAAGCGCCAGCTGTCACTCTGCTTAGACTGGCGATGGCTGGCTAAATCCGTTCGGGCTTTGCGCTCTTTGGCCGCTGCCTCGGGCGCCTCGGCTGGCTACTTCTCCTGCGCCTTCGCCTCCGCTTTTCCCGCTTGATCTTACGGTCTCAGGCGCGATCTTTATTTTAGACGCGCACGGCCAACATCAGGCGCCCATTTGAAGCGCGCCCGAGCGCCTCAGCGCCTTGGTTTTTATAGCGCGCCACGAGATCTTCGTGGGAGAGATCCTCGGCCACCTGAAATCCAGCCTCGCCTACCATCTGCGCCATTTCCGCTTGCGTGAACGAAGACACCCACGGCTCGCCCCAGCTCGCCAACGTCGCCTTGGATCGATCCTCGTCTTCGCCGCTTTCGATAGCGCGCGAGGATGTCGCCGGCGCGTAGCTTAAGACCAGACGTGACCCAGCCGCAGCTGCCCGACCCATGGCGGCGAGCGCTGCTGCGTTGGCCTCGCGGGTCAAATATCGCGTCACCCCAAGCCAGGCGAAGAACGCGGGGCGTTCAGGGTCGTAGGCGCTGGGCGCCAGTGCCTGGTCGATAGCCACATCGCGCAGATCAACCGCTATAAATGAAGCCTGGTCGAGATCGGCGCCTGCAGCACGCAGCTGCTTCACCTTCAGGTTCTGGGTTGCGGGATGGTCGAGCTCAAAGATAGCGAGCCCTTGGGCCCATTGCGGTCGCCGCCACGCCAAACTGTCAAAGCCCGCGCCAACTATTACATATTGACCTACTCCTCCGCGGACGGCCTCACGAAGCTGATCCTCGCAATAGCGCGCCCTCAGAATGACGTTTACGCGCAGCCCCCCGCGCGCCAACCATTGCTCGAGTTCAGCGTCGCTGCTCGCAAAACGCGGAAGCTCAGCTACGAACTCAGCCGGTATCAGCTTCTCGGCCCAAAAATCATTGAGGAGTGGGGATTGGCTCTTGCGCGCGTGGTCGGCGCGGATGAGCGCCACCACCATTGCTGTTCGGCTAGGCCTTTGATCTTCCATGGGCGACCACTCACGAAGCGTAAAATGTTAATTGAGAGCCAGTCTCGCCCAATTGCCCGGCTGCGTCACGATGCTAAGCAGAAGCATCCGCCAGATCGTTACTTCAGCCTGCGGGCGGGCCCAGGATCTTTAGGACTCTACTTATGGGGCTCGCAAACTTTTCGAAAACCGGCGGCGGCGTAGGCAATCAGCCTTGGGCGAATGGCGCCAATGTCAGTCGAACGGCAAATACCGGCTGACAACCGATCGATGCGATCGGTCTCCGACAGCGTGAGCAGGATGGCGCCTGACAGAAAATGATAGCTCCAATAGAGGGCGTCCTCCTTGGCGTGCGGCAATGCTTTGCGCACGATGGCGAGCAAGCGCTGGATGACGGGGTCAAAGGAGCGGGTCATAACCTCGCCGCCCCATTCATGCTTGTTGCCGACCTGCGCCACGAGCTCGAGGTAACGACGCCAACCTTCACCGCCGGTATCCAAACGATCCAAGAGCGGATCCATGAAAGCAGCGATCGCGCCTTCTACGGTGACCTTCTTGCCTGCGGATCGTTCGTAGGCGTTGAGCGCGCGCATCCGCTCGTCATTGATGACGTCTGCGCGGCGAGAAAAGACGGCGTCAAAGAGTTCGCGCTTGGTGTTGAAATAATAGTGGATCATCGCCTGGGTGGCGCCGACATCGCGCGCCACGGCGCGGGTGGAAACGGCCTCATAGCCGTGTTTGGCGAAACTCAATTCAGCCGCATCCAAAATGCGTTCGCGCAAATCGGCGTCCTCGCTCGATTTGGGCGGCCGACCCAGCCGAGGCCGGGGCCTTGACCCTGCCAGCTCGTTGGCGGCAACACGCGATTTGGTTTCGGTCATCCCCCCATCGCTTGCCACAAACCCGGCGCCAACCACAGCTCCCGAAATTGTCCGGCGCAATGTTGACAGGGAGATCCGCCTCCGCCACTGATATTAATCAGTCGGTTGATTAAATACCGACAGGGGAGGTATGGCAATGGAAAAGGGGCGGTGGCTTGCGCTTTTGTGCGCGGGCGTGAGCGGATTGGCGCTGAGCGGCGGGGTAGCGGCTGCCCAACAAAACACGACCTCGACGGCTGCAACCTCCTCTGACGAAGAAGTTGTCGTCACCGCGCGCCGGACAGAAGAGCGTTTGCAGGACGTGCCGGTATCGGTCTCCGCGTTCTCGCAGGAGCGGCTCGATCAGCTTGGCGCCCAGGACACCACGGGCCTGCAAGGGGCGGTGCCAAACCTCAACATCGTGCAAGGCCGCGGTTCCTCTGACGCGACCAACATCTTTATTCGCGGCGTCGGCCAACCGGACGCGCTGCAGACATTCGATCCTGCTGTGGGTTTCTATGTCGATGGCGTCTACTACTCGCGCATTCGCGGCACCCAGCTCGATCTCTTCGACTTGAACCGCGTGGAGGTTTTGCGCGGTCCCCAGGGCACGCTTTATGGCAAAAACACCATTGGCGGGGCGCTCTCCATCGTCACGCGTTTGCCCGGACAAAACCCGCACGGCGAATTCCAGGTTGAGACCGGCGATTACGGCTTGCTGCAATCGCGCATCAGTGCATCGGGCCCCCTAAGCAGCACGCTGGCGGCCGGCGTTGCGCTCTATGGCTCAGCCCGTGACGGCTACGTCACCAACCCAGTGACCCATGACACCTACAACGACCGCAATGCGTGGGGCGGGCGGGCGCAATTGGCATGGACGCCAAACGCACGTTTCAACGCCGACCTTTCGTTCGACTACCAGCACGAGCATAATCATTTAACCACCGGCCAGGCGCTCAACAGTCTTACCAATATCGTTGGCGGCATCGTTTACGTGGTTCCCTCCCCAACGCCGCCGTACAACTTCCAAGCCCAGCCGTCGCCCGGACTGCCCAATCTCTCCGAGCTTACCCACGCTGGAGTGGCGCTTCATGCCAACTTGGATCTCGGCAACAACTGGGAGCTCAAATCCATCAGCGCTTACCGGCGGCTCCACTACACCGATTACATCGACATCGACGCAACGCCCGCCCAAATCGGCGATGTCCTTGTGCATGTCGCCCAAAACCAAGCGAGCCAAGAACTGCAGGCGATCTATACCGGTGATCGCCTGACCTTTATCGGCGGCCTCTATTATTTGCGCGAGGACGTGGGCTCCCACCAGGAAGCTTACGCCAACGATTATGTGGCCGGGTTCCTCGGTCTCACCAGCTTCACGCGGACCATTGACGACGACCTCACAACCCGCAGTGAAGCCGCCTACGTCAACGCCAACTACGCGCTCACCGACAAGCTGCACGTCGACGTCGGGCTGCGCTACACCGACGAGCACAAGGACTACCCCCGCACGACGTCGACCTTCTTCAGCAATCCGGCATTCAATTCTACTTTCGCATTCCATGTCCACGACGACTGGACCAACACCTCGCCGATGGCGTCGATCGACTACCATCTGAACGACAATGTGATGCTCTATGGGCGCGTCGCGCGTGGCTTCCAGTCGGGCGGTTTCAACGGCCGCGCCAATGCGGCCGGCGAAGAGGCGCCCTATGCGCCCGAGACCCTCACCTCCTACGAAGCGGGCGCAAAGACTGAGTGGATGGACAACCGGCTCATCGCCAACCTCGCGGTCTTCTACAACGACTATAAGGACTTCCAGGCTCGGGTGGGCAGCACCGTCGTGGATCCGGTTCTGCATGTCCCGGTAGCGGCGCTAACCGTTGTTAACGCCGGCAAGCTGAACATTTCCGGAGCCGAGTTCGAACTGAATTACCATCCCTTTGATCCGCTGCGGCTGGACGCTGAGATCGGCTACCTGGACGCTTCCTACGGCACGTTCAACGACAACCGCTTCCCCGGTGGAAGCCGCGCCTTCCAGACGCCGGCATTCTCGCCGCGCTGGACTGCGCGCTTCGGCGGTTCTTATACTTGGGAGCTTCCCAACCATGGCTCGGTAGTGCTCGCTGGGGACGCCAATTATCGTTCGCGCATGGCGCTTGCCGTCGACAACACCTACGTCATCGGCAGCGTCGGCACCACAACGCCGATCCCCGGCATGTTCCAAAGCGCCTATTGGCTGTTCGACGCCAGCCTCACCTGGAATGTCAACGAGATCTTCTCGATAGCGGTGCAGGGGCGCAATCTAAGCGACGAAGTCTACAGGACCGACGCGCAAGAATTCTCTTCAGTCGGGAGCGTTCGCACAGCTTATTACGGCGCGCCAGAAACGGTCGATATCGTCTTCACCGCCAAGTACTAAGCGATTGCAATTGCCTCGCTCGGTCAGCTCCGCGCGCGCACGCAGGGTCTCCTCCCCCCCTGCGTGCGCTGCGGAAGCGATGCTGCCGCAACTCTTCGCCCATCACGGCCTCTGGCGAAGTTCACATCGCGCGCTTTGCACTGATGAGGAGACATTGGACTGGCGAACGCTGAACGGGCGCGCCAATCGTGTCGCCCAAGGTTTGATCGCAGCGGGTTGCGCGCGCGGCGAGCGGGTGGGTGTTGTCATGGATAACGGCCCGGCGATGATGGAAATCATCGTTGGGGCCATGAAAGCCGGCGCGATTGTTGCGCCGCTCAATACCACCATCTCGGATGGCGCCATCAACGCCATGCTCAAAGACGCAGAGATCTCGGTTCTGGCCGTCTCGCCCGCCCATGCGCATCGCATCGGCGCTGACATTCGCAAGACCGTTCCCACCGCGCTTGTGGACGGCGCATCGGATGCCGGTTCTGGGTGGCTCGACTATACCCCCTGGCGCGACAGCTTCACGGCTGAGGAACCGCCGCCCGTGTCGCGCGAGACGCTATGCAACATCATCTACTCTTCAGGCACCACCGGCGACCCAAAAGGCATCGTCCACTCGCACGGCGCACGCCTCGATTGGACGCACGATTTAGCCAATGCCTTGCGCTATCATTGCGGCGCGCGCTTACTCGTCACCACCGGACTTTACTCAAACATTTCTTGGGTCGGCCTGCTGCCAACCTACCTGCTTGGCGGGACAGCGTTCGTGCGCGCAGGCTTTGACGCGCTTGATGTCTTGCAAACAATCGCGCGCGAACGCATCACCCATTTCTCCATGGTGCCAGTGCAGTTCCAGCGCTTGATCGAACATCCCGCGTTTGGCGCCCATGACCTTACTTCTCTGCAAGCGATTATGTGCTGTGGGGCGCCTTTGCCCTTGCCCCTTAAGGAGCGTCTCTACGAAGCTTTCCGCTGCGATGTGATTGAGCTCTACGGCTCCACCGAAGGCATCATAACAACCTTAGCGCCAGAGGACGCGTCCGCTCGCCTGGCGTCAGTGGGGCGGCCCATCCCCGGCGAGGAGATCGCGGTTATCGATGGCGACAATCGCTTCCTTGCGCGCGGGCAAGCCGGCGAAGTCGTCGCCCATAGCCGCTTTGCGATGGCAGGCTATTGGAAGAAACCCGAGGCGACAGCCGAAGCATTTCTTATCGATCGAAATGGGCAAAATTGGCTGCGCTCGGGTGACATCGGCGTCATTGACGCGGAGGGCTTTCTGTTTGTCACCGATCGCAAGAAGGACATGATCATTTCCGGGGGACAAAACGTCTATCCGGCTGATCTGGAAGCTGTCCTTCGTCGTCACCCGAGTGTCGAGGATTGCGCCGTGTTCGGCATACCAAGCGAGCGCTGGGGTGAGACGCCGTTGGCGCTGGTTGTGCTGCGCAAAGACGCAAGCGTTGATGCGACGCAATTGTGTGACTGGGCCAACGCCCGGCTCGGCAAGCAGCAACGCCTCTCATCGGTTGAGCTGCGCGAAGCACTTGTGCGCAACGCCAATGGCAAATTGTTGAAGCGGGAGCTGCGAGCCCCCTACTGGACAAAGCCGTGATGGCGAGCGCGGAAATAGCCTCAAACCGCTTCGAAGATTTTTTTTGGAAGTCGAGCGACGGTTTGCGCTTGCACGCCCGCTTCTATGGAAGGGCCGCCAAGGGTAGCCCGGTCATTTGCATTCCTGGCCTCACCCGCAATTGCCGCGACTTTGAGGACTTGGCGCCGTGGATCGCCGAGAGCGGCCGGCAGGTATTAGCCGTCGATTTGCGCGGCAGAGGCCAATCTGAGCGCGATGGCGATGTGCGTCGTTATGCGCCGCCCATATATGCGCGCGACATCGCCGAATTGCTGCGCGCGATCGACGCCACGCGCGCGATCTTCGTCGGCACCTCGCTTGGCGGCATTGTAACAATGACCATTGCCGCGCGCACGCCGCGACTGGTTGCGGCGAGCGTACTCAATGATGTCGGTCCGCGCGTCGGCGCACACGGCCTTGCCCGGATCGCTACCTATGTCGGCAAGAACGCCCCGGTTCGAACCTGGGACGAGGCGAGATCCTACGCCCATGAGACAAACGGCTATGCGTTCCCAAACTATGGCCAAGCCGACTGGGAAGCCTTCGCACGCCGATTGTTCACCTCCGACAAACACGGCGCGCCGGTACTTGACTATGACCCCAAGGTCTTTCGCGCCGCCAACCGAGCACCCGCATGGTTCAATCAATGGCTTGCCTGGCGCGCCTTCAAAGCGCTTAGCCAATGCGGCCCGGTGTTGATTGTGCGCGGCGCACTCTCTGACATTCTTGAGCCGAAGACTGTGGCGCGCATGCAAAGCTGCTCGCGCCATGTCAGCGCTGTTGAAGTCGCCAATGTCGGGCACGCACCTATGTTGGATGAGCCTGAGGCGCGCGAGGCCATTAGAGCCCTCCTCGCCAAGGCGGCTTAACCCCTCAAGAGAAACAATCCGGAACGCTGACGAGCGGACGCGTCCTCGCTTTTGCCGGCGTGGACCTGGCGCCGCCATTGCACGCTGCTGTCGCCTTTGCGGCGAGCGCCGCCTCGCAGGCGCCAATAGCCATTGCACTCTAGTTATTCGACAACGATTGGCCAGCAGCCTGCCCCAACAACGGAGCGACCGCCGCCTCAAAGCCGGCTTCGCTGGCGCCGGCGTCGCCGGTTGGCGTCAAAACCGCTCGCACCACCCCTGCCGCATCGATGACGATTGTTTCGGGCAACGCCACGGGAACGGCAAAACCATTTGCGGTTGCGCGCCGGGCCATCACAGCTGGATAGGCGAAGGCCCCCATGGTGCGGGCCACATCCGCTAGATCCCTGAGACGATCTTCGCTTACCCCGACAACGACGAGGCCCGCACTACGATGTTTCAAATAGAAAGCATTGAGTGCAGGCATCTCGGCGCGGCATGGCGGACACCAAGTCGCCCACAGATTTATCACAACGACATGGCCACGCAGCGAAGCGAGGTCGAAAGGCGAGCCGTCAAGCGTCTGGCCCGCCAGCGCCGGCGCCTTATCTCCCACCCTAAGCGGTTGCGCCAACGCAAAACTCGGCGCCAGCCCAAAAGCCGATATCGCCGCGCAGGCGGATATGAGAGCTTTCTTCATTGCAGCGCTCCCTAAAAGTTGCGGCTGAGCGCGACCTTGAACAGCTCAGGCGCGACCAATTGGTTGCCGTTCACCTGCTGATAGATGGGGAATTCGACATCGCCGTAGAGCCGCCAATCGTCGCCATCGAATTCAATACCCGGAGACAGCAACAAGCGCGAATAGCCGCTGTTGCTTGGATTTGCCTCGCTCCCGGCATCGCGCGCACGCGCAGACGCAATGATCTGCAGCACCGGCGCAATCTTGAGATGCTCCTCCGCCATTGCAAAGCCGTTGTAATAAAGCCCCAACGCGGCGTCGAATTCTTGGCCAGGCCGGTAGCCGCCTTGGCGGGCCACCGGAAGCTCCCAAAGGCCCTGGACGAAATAGGACAATTGTCCATTGCTGCATAAGTGTCCTTGGTGATAGGCGCCCAACAAGAGATCGGTGCTGCCGCTGCCAATCGCGGTATCGCGGTCAAAGCCCGCCACGTTGTAGTCGCCGGTCGGAAGCTTCAGACCGAACATCACTCCGGTGGACATGTCGGGGGAAAATCCCGAGTAGACGCCCATCAGTCGCACGTCGCCAACTTGGGTATGCTCGAAAGTCACCGGATCGCCGGTGATTTCGTCTTGGGTGCGAAAGCGCCGCTCCCAGATGGGCGCTTGGACCATGACGCCCCAGCTACGGTCAAACATATACTCGGCGCCCGCCGTTAGGAAATTGGTTCGAATCTCCTTGTCGGGGTTGTCAGCCGATGGCGCACGCGAAGTGCGGCTCCAATTGTGGTCTTGATCGGAAAAATCATACTCAAGGTAGGCTGTGCCTCCAGCGCCGCTCGGCCTCATTGAGCCTGCGCCGACTTCGAAGACGCCGCAGCCGCAAGCGCAAGCCCACGAGGTCTGGGGAAACAGAGCCAGAGCCGTAGCGCCAATGGCGATGGCGAGTATGGCGTGCTTTCTCTCTGCCGCCTTGGTCTTGAATTCACTAACCTGGACGCGTTGCATGGAACGATCCTTCCAGCGCTTTCGATTGAACAGATGTTGGAGCAGACAAGGGCGCTCACGCGGCACGCATGCGGCGCTCCCTCCCGGGGGCCGATGCATGGCTTAGCGATTGTCGATCAGGCGGCTTCTGGCGGGCCAGTTGACCAAGGCGGCGCCGCCGCAGGGCCCGAGCCCGCCAGCAGAGCTTTCGGCGCTAGACCGTTGTTGAGTGCGGCCAATACCGGCGCTGCAATCGCCAAGAGGCTCTTTGGCGAAGCGAGATGGGCGACAGCAGCAAACGCGCACGGCGCCTCGTGCGTCTTGCCATTACTGGGTAGTCTCCCGTTGCCGATTTGAGGCAGCGCAATGTCTACTTGGCCATGGCCGGTGCAAATCGTGACCGAAATCACATGCCCCGGCCCTGCTGGCGAAAGCATGTATCCTGGCGCCACCAAGGCGCGGGTTGAGATCGCCAGCAGCGCCAGCAAAGCTAGCGCCTGACCAAGAACGCTCCGCCGATGCAATCCCCTCAACACGTCGCCTAGCCTGGCATGGGGCGCCGACGATCGCCCTGCGGCGCGCCGACGCGCCTGCCCGCATTGCGCTTGATCGATATCAAAGCTCTCGAGGAATAAATCTGATCTCCTGGTTTTAGCGTCAAGCCTGCGGTGCGCCCAAGCGCCGAAGCAAGATCAGCGAAGTCATGATGGCCGGTTTCGAGAGAAGCCGGCCATTATCTTATCGGCCACACGAGCAGAATAGCGGGAGTTTTTTCAAACTCCGCTCAGGCCTCAATGTTCGTGGAACCTGTAAGAGCTCGAAGCGATCTCGAGCTTGAATGCACTTCCCACAATTCACCCGCGAGCAATCCTGCCGATATTCCAAGGAAGGCCCCAGCAATAACGTCACTAAGAAAGTGCCAATGCCCGACGACTAACAAGCCCGCCGCAAGCAGTAAAAACATGGAGAGCGGCCAGACACTGGCCCGATAGAGCCGCATGAATACGCCGGCAAAGGACGCTACCAATACCATGTGGCCGGACGGGAAACTGCTATCGGGGGAACCCTTCCACAAAAAGAAGGCGTGTTCAGCGCCGCGCATCACAGCACTCGGGTTTGGTACCCCGAAAGATAGCTTCAAAACGTTGCTGTTGATCGCATAGCTACAAATCGAAGTGAGAAAGGCAACCGCCAAGGCCTCCGCGAACGGCGAGAGTTTTCCACGTATCAAGCGCGTAAGGATCAGTGACGCGGCTGCGATGGTTTCTAAGGACAAGATGATGGCGCTCCCCAGTCCTTCGCCCAGAACGCTGGCGAAAGGACCGAACGGAGCACAGCACCGCGCGATCGGCAGGTCGGTGCAGAGAAACGAAAACGCGATCGCCCCCGCGCAGATGGTGAAGGACAACAACCAGATCTGGATTGCGACAGAGAAGTGCTTCACTTAACTGACGAGCTCCTTGGCGCCGCGGTTGCGTGGCGCTCTGCCCATGGTTAACCCAAGGATCGTTGACGGTTCCGCGGCGGCCCCCAAGGCGCATCCCGGCGCTCACTATAGTCGACAAATTAGCAACGTTTCTACATTGGCGCCCAACGGCTAGGCATCTAACGGGCTGCAAGTCGCCGCTTTGCCACATGACCCACCTGATGCGACCGCGCGAGAAGCCATCGCGATTCCGTGTGGGAAATAAAATTGCGCCGAAACCTAGAAGTAGCCGGGGCGATGAATTAAACGCCAACTGCTCGTCGAGATGGGCCTCAGTCATGTTTGTAGGACATTATGGCCCCGCGCTGGCCGTCAAAGCATTGCGCAACTCTCCCAACCTCGCCGTTGGATTTGCCGCTGTTCAAGCGGTGGATATCGGTTTCTTTACGTTCGCGCTTTTCGGTATCGAGCGATGGCGCAGCGATCCGACACTGCACGGGCTCATGCCTGTAGATCTGTTCTACATGCCCTACACCCACAGCCTCGCAGGCGCCGTCGTCTGGGCGTTGACAGCCGCGACGCTGACGTTTCTTGCCGCTCCACGCTCCAGCAAGGGGTCATGGGCGCTGATCGTTGGGGCCCTAGTCTTTTCACATTGGCTGCTTGATCTGCTGGTGCACCGGCATGATCTCGGCATCATCGACGATGAACCTATCAAATTAGGGTTCGGGCTTTGGAACTATCCCGTGATAGCCATTCCTCTGGAACTTGCCACACTTGGCATAGGAACGCTGATCTATGTGAAGCACTCTGTAGGCAAGGGACCATGGGGCCGTCGTGCGCCATGGATAGTCACGCTCGCGCTCTTAATTTTGCAAAGCGTGAACTGGTTCGTCCCGCCGCCGGCTTCAACGATAGGTTTTTCCACATTGGGTCTCGTCGCATACGCGATCTGTATCGCCCTGGGCGCGTTTCTTGACCACACGCGGGAGCTGAAAGTTCAACCCGCACGTAAATAGCGCCCCGAACACCATCGCTCAACGAGCCTAGGACTAGCAGCGGCCCTCAATTGGCGCCGCTGAGAACATTGACGCTATGCGGGCCGCCAACGCACCGACAGCCGCTGCCCAGGACAAGGCGATGCGCATAGCGGGGCGGCGCCGAAGGTCAATTCAACGTCTGTCGACCTGGCCTGCGATAACCGTGCCCCGCGCACGCAGCCGGGCCATGCACCGCGCATGTGATCGGGACGTGTGGAATTGCCTGCAGGGATCAGGCGGCTGGTGTCGGCTGACATCCGGATTTGGCTGAGGGTAGTGATTTGCCGATGTCTGGGCGCCGGCGGTCACCGAACAACCGCTTGTACAGTGCCCTCCGGCTGAGGCCGGCGCGCTGCAAACCAAGGCTAAGCTGAACGCAAAAGCGGCGGCGCGCATGGGCGATGCTCCTTCAACAAGGCGGACCTTCGGCACAAGGCAGATCTTTCGGGCGGATCTATCATTGCAAGCCAATCCTTACCCACGCCCCACGCCTACCTTACAATAGCGCAAGTTGCCGGGGACCTGTTGGGCCAGGCCGACTCAGAATGGTCCCAATCCAAACAGTTGGCAGGCTCAATTCATTCCTGCCAGGGCGATCATGCCGGCGGGCCTCCCTCACGTTGACTTGCCGGCGCCCGGCTGGGCAGTGGTGCTCTATTGTTGGAGCGCCCATTCCAAGACTGGATCGTGGCCAACCCGAACGTCTTCCCAACGCGTGAGGACTTCTTTGTCTGGCGCAACGAGGTTCGCGCCGCCCTCAACGAAGCGGTAAAATTGGGTCGAGTAGCGGACGATCAAATGCGAATTCGGCAACATCATTTCGCGCGTCTCTTGATAGGTGTTGGGCCGCATGGCTGCCGCGCTCAACAATAGTCGCTGCTTGGCTTGCCACACCAGTGCGGCTCGATCTCGCTCGCGACGACGCTCAACCCGCGCACATGGTTTGTCAGTGGGCGGTCATCTTGCAGATGCGCCGGCCAACGTCCCAAACCTCGATCCCACAGATTGCGGTACGCAGAGTTGCGGCAATCTCTCGCGCTTCTACATCGTCTGCGCAGTCGATCCACTGGACGGACATCACCGCGTCAAGGTCGTCCACGACGAAGAAGCGGTAAGTGGCCATCGCCACGGAATGGATTTTCTCTGTCATCTCGGTGCGCCTGATTTTCAACAACGAGCATGGCTCGCGGCGCGTGTCTTAAACAAGGCTCGTTGACCAGGGTCGTGGCTAGAGAAAGCAGCTATTCGCACCACCCCGGTAATGTCCGATCGTCGCCGATTTCGAGACGCCCGCCGAGAAGTGAAGCCTACTGTCTTCGCGACCCAGAACCCAGCAAGGAAGTTCCCTTGCCATGGGTCGCCGGAAATGCATCACGCAGAACGCAGCGTTTGGGGACCGCTAAGCCAAGAGCCGCCCGCGCGATCCTTAACCCGCAATTTGCTTTCTTCGTAGGCTGACCGGTTACTCGGTATGGCGTGTCGCGCCATCTGCTCTGTCATCTCTCAGCGGCCTCAACGCGCCTCTGCGAAGCACTCGGCGAGGCCAGGCCAAGGTATAATACAGCGCCGCCAACTAGCACTGCTGCGATGCTGAGCATCGCGGCAGCCGCCGTGAAGGCGGGCGATTCCAACATCGCGCTGCGGGAGGTGAGGAAGAGGACAACAGGGAGGCCTGCGAGCGCAAGGAAGTCCCCAACCGCGATAGCCAGAGCCCACGGCGCGTTGCGGGCCAACGGCGCGGCCGTGAATGCTAAGCTCAGGCCCAAGGGCAGCAGCAAGATCCCCACCACCAAGTGGTTCAGCAACATCGCCGCCGTGGCCGTACTCGCCTGCGGTCCGGCGACGGCGCCTGAGAACCAATGCATCAGGTGCGAAGTCATCAGCAGGTGCAGCACGCCAGCCAGAACGATGAGCCCACCAGAAAACCAGAGAACATAAAGCGCCACCTTGCGCATATTGCGTTCCTCGAAAGCGACCATCCGCAACTAGCGATCGCCCAATTCCAGACGCTTGTCATCTAACACAAGCTAAGGCCGGAGATCGCCGGCGACGGCCAAGTGTAGGCAACGCGCGCCGCCTAGGTCCTTATGAGGAGGATAAGGCGTGCGAACTGCACAATGCAGATGAGCATGCTGCTCATCACGATCGTGAAGAAAGGCCAGAAAAGGCCCCAAAGCAGAGCATTGCCTGCCTGCATGGCCGCGACGATCAAACCGCCGACCCCGGATGAAAAGAACAAACCGCGGTTGATCGAGCCGGGCGCAAGCGATGACGCCGACGGGATGTTCAGTGCGAGACCCGCCAATAGGCTGGCGCCAGAAGCGACGCTACAGATCCGCCAGATCAGCGCCTCCGGCAACGGTGTGGTCATCAAGAGCAGCGCCAGTAAGCACCATGCCAACGGCAATAAACCCGTCGCCAGGAGCAAGCGCAAACGCAGGCGATCTGCTTGCGACCAAGAGTGCAGCGCGCCAGTGCCGAAAGCTGCAGCGACGCCGGCAAACCCCGCCAACGCTACGGCAATTTGTGCGGCTGTAGTCAGGGCTTCGCTTGGCGTCAGCATGAAGAATCCTCGGGCGGCCCGCGGGCTGCGTTGGGGCTGGCGCCTGAGCGCTGAGCGCAGCGCCGGACGACGCAAGCACTATACGCCCGATCGCGGCATTTCACGACCGGCGCGATCCATCCATCCCGTCGTTGGCGCTCATGCATCCTCTAGGACTGTGATGCCTGCGGCTTGGAGCGACGACGCTTCTTGGCCTTGGGCGCAGCGAGTGCGTGTGCGGCCTTGAGCGCCGAAAGAAGGGTCGCCTCGTCCACCCTCTTAAGATCGCAGCGCGTCGCGCCCATGCGCCCCCAGCCACCCGGGACAGGCGAGAGGGCGCGCGGCGCCTGCTCACAAAAGAAATCTCGAAGCTCTGGATCGAACATCAGATTAATGTCAGCGCCATTTCCGGCGAGCGTGGCGAAGGTCTTGCGAGGCGTCCTGATCGCAGTCCGGTCAAAGTGTGGACGCTCGGACGCATCTCTAAGGCTCAGGGCAAGCTTCTTCGCGCGGGCGGGCGTGACTGGCATGTGCGCAAGGCTAGCACGGGCGACCGGCCAGCGGCAGGCCCGCTCCAAACCCGCGTCCGGGCCGTGCCCAACCTAAGCCGTGAGATCGCCGAAACCAGTCGAATAGTTTAGGGGCAGTGGTCCGGCGAGACTTGCGCGTCGCGACGGCTCAGCCCTTGGTACCCCGTCCATATTGAGCTTGATCGCTTGAGTCATGATCCGTTAGCCCGGTGCGTCCGAACCCGGCGCCGTCGGTGCTGTCGCCGTCACTGACGCCTGTATGTCCATAGCCTGCACGATCGGTTGAATCGGAGTCTGATCGGCCGGTGTGAGGTGCGGTCGCTGCAGCGGAGCCGGTACCGCGTCCGTACTGAGCTTGATCGGTCGAGTCATGATCAGTCAACCCTGTGCGTCCGAACCCCGCGCCGTCGGTGCTGTCGCTGTCGCTGACGCCCGTATGTCCATAGCCTGCACGATCGGTTGAATCGGAGTCTGATCGGCCGGTATGCGTGCCGCTCCTGGCTTTTTGCGCACGCGCAGGGCCGGTTATGAGAGCCATCGCACCCGTGGCTACGACACTCGCCCCGACCACACGACTCAAAAACGAACGACGATCAACTGGGTTTTTTCCGCTCATAGCTTCTTCCTTGGTGAGCCAACAAGCCGCCTCGCGGTTCTTGGATCGGGGCCGGCACGGACTGAGTATAGGATTTTGGCGCGCGCGCGCAAATGCGGCCCACCAGTCTCGGCGCCGAGCGGTCCATGCGGGCGCCCTGTTCACTCTAGGTGAGACCCCATCGCGGCCGGAAAAGCTCACCGAAAGCAGTCACATGACGACGGCCACGGGAGGTTTGGGCGCGCGGCAAAGGGCTGGCGACGCACCGTCTCATAGCTGTAGCTTCTTAAACGTCAGCACGGTGTCGCCAAGCTGGATGGGCACGGCCCAGTTCGGCCTGGCCGCCGCAATCGGGGCAGTCGCTTGTATCACGCCGAGCGTCGAGCCGCTCAGATACCAGGGCTCATGCGTGCCGTTGGCGCCCAGTGTGATATCGATGGTGGCGTTAGCGCAGGCACGGCCGGCGCAGGTTACGACCGCGAAGTCATCGTCGCCCTCCGGCTTTCCGAACACCGCTGGCGCCCCGTTCATGACCACGGTTTCCGGATTCGCCGCGATCGGGATGCGCAGTACAATCGCGTAAGCGCCATTGGGCGCGAGCCGCAGGCGCACGACGCGCTTGCCGCCGGCAATTGCGTCGGAAATCACGGCCGCATCGGCAGCGGCCAGGTTTTGCAGCGGCTCTGGCGCGGTCCAGCTGCGCCGCTTGTCCCACGGAAAAATCTGCGCCGGCGCGAACGACGCCATGTGCGCAACCGAAGGCGGCAGCGCGAAGCGAGCAGAGCCCGCCACAATATAGGCTGTGTGTGCGTCTTCGTCCTTGACGTAAGTGACGTTGAGCGCGTGCGGTCGAAGCTCCGAAAAAC
>Ga0209698_10003375_pt1 | contig 17864 bp, 16 predicted proteins | sample LitLauG_LLR_2012_FD_187203 | JGI IMG/M metagenome (GOLD analysis project Ga0209698, IMG submission 187203) | Freshwater sediment microbial communities from Pennsylvania, USA - Little Laurel Run_MetaG_LLR_2012 (SPAdes) (version 2) | ecosystem: Environmental > Aquatic > Freshwater > Creek >...
GGAAACCGGCGGCACCATCGACTCAACCACCATCACCTGGTCGTGCCTGAAAGAAGATTTCGAGGATGTCTTCAGCGTGTTCGACGATCTGCTGAAGAACCCCGAGTTCCGCGCCGACAAGATCGAGATCGCGAAGAAAGGAATGTACGACGGAATCTCGCGGCGCAATGACGATCCCGGACAAATTGCCGGACGCGAAGCAGCCAAGCTGGCCTATGGCGCCGACAGTCCGTACGCGAGGGTCGCCGAGTACGCGACGGTGGCGGCCGTGACGCGCGAGGATCTGGTCGCGTGGCATCACACCTACGTCCAACCCAACAACATTATTCTGGGCGTGGTCGGCGACTTCGACTCCGCGAAGATGGAGGCGCGTCTGCGGCAGGCATTCGGCTCGTGGGCGAAAGGCGCGACGGCCAAGGATCCGGAGACCGCGCTGAAGTCCGCCAAGCCCGGCTATTACCAGGTCGAAAAAACGGACGTAAATCAAAGCAACATCCAGATGGTGATGCTCGGCACCACCCGCAAGAATCCCGACTATTTCGCGATCTCAGTATTCAACGAAGCCTTCGGCGGCGGCTTTTCGTCGCGCCTGTTTGGCGACATTCGCACCACCAAGGGCCTGGCCTACGCGGTAGGCGGCGGGATCGGCACCGGATTGGACCATCCTGGCATGCTGCGGATGATGGTGATGACCAAGAGCCAGAGCACGGTTGAATCCATCAACGCGTTGGATGAGGAACTCGCCGATCTTCCGAAGCGTCCGATTAATGATGATGAGATCAAAGTGGCAAAAGACGCCATTCTGAATTCGTTTATCTTCCGCTTCGATTCTCCCGGAAAAGTGCTACAGGAAAAAATGGCCTACGAGTTCTATGGCTATCCGCTCGATTTCCTGGAGAACTTTCAGAAGGAGATTGAAAAAGTTACCAGGGAAGATGTAGCGCGCGTGGCCGCGAAGTACATCCATCGCGACCAGATGGCGGTGCTGGTCGTCGGCAATGTGAGTGAGTTCGACAAGCCACTGTCGTCGCTCGGTGCGGTCAACAAGCTGGACATCACGATTCCCGCTCCGCCCCCCGGAGTTGTCCCAGACCAGGGAGGCCCGCAGTAAGCGTAGCGCCGCCCTGTCCCGGCGGCAATCTGGCCACGTGTGTAGCGCCGGCACCCCTGCCGGCAGTCCCGAGGGCGCCTCGGCCCTCGGCACGGCCCAGACGCGGCCAGATATCTCTACTGCTTCGTGGGCGGCTGCGGCTTCGGATTAACCTTGGGGTGCCCCGGCGGTATGGCGCCGGCTCCGCCGTGCGGACTGCCGGCACCCATCGCGGGCGGCATCGACATAGTCGAGTGTGACCCGGCGCCTGCCCCCATCGGAAACGTCCCTGGCGCGTAGCAGGTGACTCGGCCGCTGGGCGCCACGCGCAGTTCCGACGGACAGTCTCCGCTCGTCAATCCCGCGCCTCCGGTCTGCGACTGCACCGCGAACAGTTTTCCCTGACCGTTCCCGGCTATCGCGACAATCATGCCGGGCAGTTCGTACTCGACATAAAAAGGCGCCTTCGCTTTCGACGCATCCACCGCGCACTTGCTGGCACTCTCGACCTCGGCGGTGACCTGCGCCCTGAGCAGGCCGCAGTCCTTCGCCCCGCCACCAGCCAGTTCCGTAAGCTTCTTGTGGACTGGATCGTCGGCGGAAGCGGCAGTAGAAGTGGCAGCGCCAGTGGCGTTCGCCGAGGCAGTGGATGACTTGGACTTGCACCCCGTCAGGAAGCAGCCCGCGATCAGGAAGAAAGGAAGAGCTTTGCGCATGTACTTATTTTATGCGACTGGGCGTCCCATGAGAGTCCTTTTAGAAGCAGCCCGTGTACTCGGAGGTTCCAGCCAGCGTGCGGCGGGTGTTAGTGATGTACCCGACGGGCACCTCGATTCAGGGAAGTATTATGCGCGGCTCAGCAGTGGTAATTCCGAAGTTTTTCCGGAAAACTCCGCGCAATCATGGGAATCGAACTCGAGACAGATTTCAAGCTCAAGTTGACCGCGAGCCTGTTGATCTACGCCGACTCTTTGATTCCAGCCGCAGTGATCGCAGACCCAGCCGAGCCACTCACCGGCAGCAAACAAAAGCAGACGACGCTCAGAGGCTTCGGACATCATGACTCGGACAACTATGACGAGTATTTGCCGCCCGTCTCGAAGTCACAATGACGACCATCACATCGAGGTGTGATCCGGCCACGCCATGCAGCCCGGGCAGAGCTACGGCGTGAACTCTACCGCAACGACTTCGCTGGTATGCTGCGATCTTGTTTCATAGCGCCACTGCCGCACGGCATCGATGGCCGCTTTCGCCAGCAGGGGATGCCCGCCAAGCACTTCAGCGGAGACGATTGAACCGTTCGGCGCGACTCTCAGGGCGACTTTGACGGTCCCATGAATCCTCATGCTTTTCGCAATTTCTGGATAGGTGGGCGCTACTTGTTTCACGACTCTGCGCTGTACGTCCGATCGGCTCTGCGCGGACAAAGGGGCAACTGCGAGCAGCGCATGCAACACGAATGCGGCAATTGCAATCCAGCGGAGATCAAGCATGCGCACTACAGGCACGTCGCGGGAGAGTGCTTTCATAGTTCCAGTTTTCATCGAGTCCACAGGTCATGTCCGTGATCTGACAACAATTTCTAGGTCACGTCGGTAACTTCGGAAAAGTCAGCCGCCAGGCGGCGCCTGAGTCTTCGAGCGTGCGTGCCGAATTACCAACGTCACGTCAAAGACGCAACCACATCACAGAGCAGACCGGAACGACTCTCTTAACCTTGAGCGTTCCCATGCCGGTGATCCTCGTGCTCGCCCATGTGATGCTGGTCATCGTGATCTGGTCGCTAGGTCAAACCCCCACGCGTGCGCCCATGCCTAAACGAATACCCACCCCTGGCTGGTCGATGTGGCCCGCGCTCGATTGTGACGCCGATTCTTCCTGCCCGACCGTGTGCGCGGTCACTCGGTGCGAGTCGACCAAGAAGTCTGCGGCAGCGAGCCCGAGTCTCTGGAGTATGTCGGATCCGACACCCCATCGACCGGGGAGTAGCATCTGGCCGAAGAAAAAGGCCGCGCGCTTCCTGTTACCAGGTCAGCCGCGCAGCCCTCTGCAACACATTAGAGGCGCGGCATCTCCCGGTATCGTTCATACCACGCCTACTTATTTAAGTGCTGAGTCCAGTAGATCAGGACAGGACTTCTTAGAAAGTGATGTGAATCACAAGTGATCCTGATTCTATTTAGATCAAGTGATTGCTAGCCTTCTGCTCGCGACCCGGAAAACGCTAACGGAGGGTCTGGGTCGAGACAAGCCCAGGGTGGACGTGGTTCGAGCGCCGGAAAATCAGCGTTCTAAAGCTCTAGCTTTCAGTCGGTTGGAGGGACAATCTTGTCCTGAAGCGTTGACCAAGTCAAACTTAGAGCGGGTTGGCACTTGTGTCGCAAGTCGTCAGCGAAGCGCTGCCGGAGCGAAGTACGGCGTCCGCGAACGAGCAGAAGTACCGCACGCCGCTTTGATTCGGCGACTTTGGGTCGGCTCGGATCTGATAGGTCCAATTCGGCGTCCCGGAAGTGCCGGAAAGAACGAAGGAATACCCACTCTTGGTGCCGGCAGCGAGCTGCGTGTCAATCAGGCAGGCGGTGGTAGCACCCGGCGGAGCGCAGTTGGTTCCGGCCAGCGAACTCAGAGCCGTGGCATAGCCCACGGTCGGGTAGAAGGAGCTGTAAGAAATCTGTGCTGTATTGAGCGCACGCAGGGCAGATACGGCCGATGCCTCATTGGCCGCAATCCGTGCACGCAGCAAGTTCGGGATAGCAATCGCGGCGATAATCAGGATGATCGCCACCACAATCAGCAATTCGATTAATGAGAAACCCTTACTTTTGCGCATTCTAGCCTTCCTCTTTTTCGTTTCGCCGCTCTTTCTATGACTAAGCCCTCTACTATTGCACTCAAGTGCTGGAGCTCCAAGTAACCCAAGACGCATACCTTTGGTTATCCCGAGTAAAGATGTTGTTGTGATCCACATCACTCTCGGGCCGCGGCACTCCATGAAACGATGGAGGAACAGGCACCGGGAAGCGCGTACCTAACGCTTATTTGTGCCGATATAGGAACGGAGTACAACTATGGTTCTCCATCGCATTGATTATCTTCATCAGCTTAGGCGACACTTTGGGTTTGCGGTATTGCTGTTTTCGATTGTGGCAGGAACTGGTTGTGGAAAGAGCGGCAACCAGGATCCTCTGCAACTGGGCGGGAACCCAGGCCCCTTGGGCTCTCCGACTCCTTCAACCATCCAACTCCGCATGGGCAGCGAACCAAGCGACCGGGTCATTTCTCTTTCGCTTACCCTTAATTCCCTGCAGGCAAGAAACTCGGGCTCAACCAACAACCTGATCGACCTGCTGACCGACCCGGTGACTGTCGAATTTGCGCATTCGGCCATCATCACGGAACCCGTTTCCATTCGCGACATTTATCAGGACACTTATTCCGCGCTTGTTTTTCCCGAGATGACTGGTTCCATCACTTTCTATGACGACAGCGGCCAGAAGGTGGTCCAGGCAATCACCGTTCCGGCGCAAACCGTGCCTTATCAGTTCGTGCTTGGTAAGGATCCGATGGTGCTCAACGTCTGGGTCGACATTCAGAAGTCGTTTACCATCGGGGCCACTGCTAATCGTCGCCGGAAGGCATCGCGCTACCAATCCTCGGCCGGCATGGTCGGTGTGAACCCTCTGATTGTGAGCGCCCAGTCTCAGACACCGAATCCGTCCGTCGGTCAGCCGGAATCCGGCAGCATCACTTTTCTGGTGGGCACGGTAAGCAGCGTGGACCTGGTAAACCAGAAGATCGCGCTCCAACCCGCGTCTGGCGATGCAATTACAGTTTCTTATAGTTCCAGTGGCCTCAATGCAACCGACTTCGAGGAGTGTACCCCCGCTACTGTGACCGGAATGCTGGTGGAGATGGCGGGCGTCACCCAGTCGGACGGTTCCGTGCTGGCCACGGAAGTGGAGGCGGCAGGACTTCCGACCGATTCGCAATTGTATGGAGTCTTTAGTGGCTACAATCCCAGCGGTCTTTTCGCGATGGTGGTTGAGGGGGGGAACGGGGTAAACGTCAACTCTGCGCTCGTCGGGAAAAGTATCTCGGTGGACTGGATCAACGATGATTATGGTGTGAACGACGGTGGTTTGATTGACATGACCAACACGGATCTGCACTTCGACGAAAGCTATGTGTATCCCGGACAGTTTGTGGAGGTGGAATGGGACACGTTAGTCGTCCCCGACACGGACGTGTGCAGCCTTGACGGCACCCCGTGCAACGCCGGTTACATTCAACCTTCCATGATTGAACTGCAACAGCAAACCATTACGGGCACGGTCTCGGGACTGAACTACAATCCGTTGACGCAAACGGGCAGCTTCACGTTGACTCCGTCCAGCAACGCAGCGATACGGATTCAAAATCCGGGTCTGACCATTACGGTAAATCAGATACCCCAGACATATCTGAGAGGTCTATCGTCAGGCTTCAACAACGGCAGCACGGTCAACGTGCGCGGCCTGTTATTTGCCACCACTCCGAATGGCGGGTACATACCCTCGGTTTCGAGTCCGGTTGACTTTGTCCTGGTGGCAGGGCGGATCTCGGGCAGCAATTAGGAATCTGCGGAATCGGAGTCCAGGCGGGTTGGCCCCATCAACTCCGAGAGTAGAACGTGGTTTTGTTTTGAGCCATCGTCGGAAACAAACTGGGGGTGCGCCCCTTCTCGCGCTTTTCGAGAAGGAGCCTGCAGGACGGTCGGCAGCTTAGGACTCCGCTCCCGCGCCCTCCCGCCAGCGAGCGCGCCCCGGCCCAAAAAGACCCAATTACTACTTAGCACACATGGAGTCCGGTCTCAAAACGCTCTACCTCCTATCATCCCCTATTTGACGGGTAGTATGTGGCGACGGGAAAATCGGCTCCACCCCTATTTTGGGTCGTCAGATCGATGAGCGTCGATCTGGAAGAGTGGCCGGGGCGGAGGAGCGGCAGAAAGTTGTCGTATTCTTATGTGAACGAAAGCAGGGGGCGGGTCATTCAGGCACTGATTCCGGCAACAGTCCGTATCACAGTGTGATCTAATGCTGCGGTCGGATTTGTCTCGACTTTGATTTCGGCAATCTGCTCTGGGGAACCAGAACGTAGGTTCAAGAGGGAGCGGCTTATGCGGACTCCAGGGAAGGGCGGAATTCGTAGTCTTAACCAGGCATTCTTGCAAGGCCTTGCACTGGGCCTCGTCGTTTTGGTCTCAGCTGCTACGGGGCAGTCTCAGTCAAACCGTCACCCCAAGCCCAAACAGCACGACGCTGCCCAGAAGAAAGCGCAGTCCGACTTCGTCCAACCCCCCAAAATCCCGGGCATGCCTTTCGTACACATAGTCCCCTATGGGACACCGAAAAAGCTGACCAAACTGCCTGCGTCGAGCGCAGGAGGGTTGTTTTCCTACTACGGCGGCCCCGTCATTTCGAATATCCATGTGGTGGAAGTGCTCTGGGGATCCTTTGTCGATGTGCCGTCGACCACCGGACTGCCACAATTCCTTACCGATGTCGTCAACAGCAACTACTTTGACTTGCTGAGTGAATACGGGACAGTCGGTGTTCAGGCAGTGGGGGGCCAAGCGGGCAGCAACCAGTTCATAGGGCGAGGAGTCTTTGACGGCAAATACACAATCAGTCCTTCCGTTTGCCCGGGAAGCGCCAGCAACCCTCCGCCTGCGTGCACTGTTACGGACGTGCAAATCCAGGCGGAATTGCAGAACCAACTCGCCAAATTGCCGGCCCCGGTCAAAGACAGCCAGGGCAACTACAATACGATTTACTTTCTCTACTTCCCTCCGGGTGTGCAAATCGCCCTGGGAAATGCAGGTAGCTGCGTGCCAGGTGGATTCTGCGCCTACCATAGCAGCCTGGCCGGGACACTGCCCTCCGAGCTGCCCTACGGCGTATTCCCCTGATTTTGGGCCGACCAGCCAATGTTCAGTAGGCTGCGGCCAGAGCACCTCCGCCAATAACATGACATCGGCGACGAGCCACGAACTGGGCGAAGCGGTCAGCGATGAAAATGTTGGCAATGCCACCGGAAACGCACCGCCGCTGGCCTGGTACAGCAACAACTATGGCGAAATTGGCGATATCTGCAATCAACAACAACAGCAGATTACCGTGGGCACGCACACCTACAGCGTGCAGGCCCTGTTTTCGAACATGCAAAACAGTTGCGTCATCGCACCAGCCCAGATGAACCTAACGGGCCCGACCGGCGTGGTTCCCGGCAAAGCTTTCAAGCTGGCTGTCGCGGTCTCAGGAATTTCCGGGGTAAATTTGGAATACAGCAACACGGTCCACTTCACCAGTTCCGACACACAGGCTGTCCTCCCTGCCGATTACACTTTTGACCCCATCGCTGATTTTGGCCCCAACCCCGGCCAGGAAACCCACACCTTTTCGTTCACACTGAACTCTCTTAACAGCCAGACGATCGCTGCGACGGACACGCTGGCCGCACCCATCAGCGCCAACACAACGATTGACGTGAATCATAATCCCGACCTGACCATCACCAAGACGCACACCGGTAATTTCACCCAGGGCCAGACGGGCGCCCTCTATACGATCACCGCTGCCAATGTGGGAGATCTGCCGACCACGGCCACAGTCACGGTCAGCGATGCCCTGCCGCCCGACCTTACCTCCAGCGCGATGTCGGGCACGGGCTGGACCTGCACGACCCCCCCTGCCTCCTGTACGCGCAGCGACGCGCTGGCTGCCGGCTCCTCGTACCCGCCCATCACGCTAGCCGTCAATGTTTCCGATACAGCGGCCGCCTCCATCACAAATACGGCCACCGTCTCCGGCGGCGGCGAAGTCAACGTCTCGAATGACGTAGCCACCGACCCCACCAATGTCACGCAGCTTCCCGATCTCACGCTCGCCATGACCGACAGCGCAAACTTCAGCCAAGGCGCAACCGGCGTTATGTATACCATCAATGTGAGCAACATTGCTTCGGTTCCTACCAAAGGCACGATCACAGTCACAGATACTCTCCCGTCATCTCTTACTGCAACGGCGATTGATGGACAGGGTTGGACTTGTGTTCTGGCAACCTTGACCTGCACGTCAACGATGCAAATCGGGGCCTACCTCAACTCTCTGATTTACGTCACAGTCAATGTCGCCCTTAACGCCCCCTCGTCCGTGACCAACACCGCAACGGTTTCCGGGGGTGGCGAAATCAACACTGTCAACGACACCGCGTCGGACACCACGCCCGTCGCGGGACCGAAGCCTGACCTTACTGTCAGCATTTCCAACCCCGGCCTGGTGGCAGAAGGGCAGACCGGTGTGACTTACTCATTGACTGTCAGCAACGTCGGCCCGGCAGCTACTTCCGGGACGGTCTTAGTTGTTCATCAGCCCAGCCAACTGATTGTTACTGGCATGAGTGGGTCGGGCTGGTCGTGCACAACAACCCAAGACACCTGTAACCGCAGTGACGTCCTTGCAGCTGGCCCCAACAGTTCCTACCCGTCCGTTATGGTTACTGCTAATGTCCCGGTTTACGCATCACCCTCTTTCACTGTCCTGGCCAACGTCTCGGGCGGCGGTGAACTTAACACCGGCAATGACCAGGGTTCCACTGTCGTCACCGTCACCCAGGTTCCCGATCTCACCGCGGCCAGCTCTCACTCCCAGTTCACGCAAGGCGAAACGGGAGCGACTTACACATTAACGGCGTACAACTCCGGCGGCGCGTTGACCACCGGGACAATAACGCTGACCGATACTCTGCCCGCTGGCCTCACCGCCACAAGCATGAGCGGTGCCAGCTGGAACTGCACCCTCGCCACCCTTACTTGCACGACGACAAGCCAGCTTGCCTCCTTCACATATTCCAATCCCATCACGTTGACAGTGAACGTTGCCCCCAACGCTCCCGCCTCCGTCACCAATACCGTCACCGTCTCGGGCGGCGGCGAAACTTACACGGCCGATGACACTGCCACCGACCCGACCCAGATTCAGCCCGCCGTATCTTTTACTCTGACGAGCTCGAACAGCACGGTCACAGCCGGGCAGCCAGCTTCGTATGCATTCAACATCGCTTCGCTCGCGCCGGATGCGCTGACCCTGAGCTGTCAGGGTCTGCCCGCACTGGCCGCGTGCACTTTCAGTCCCTCATCCGTCACTGGGCAAGGAGCTACGGCGACGCTTACGATCAGCACCATCGCGCCGACGCTTTCGGCTGCGAATCCTGTCATCAAGAACGGAACAACCTCGTCTTACGCCATGCTCTTGCCGCTGCTCGGCTTGCTCATGATCCGGCGTAAACCGGGACCGGGGAAAGGGCGTGTCAGGTTTGCTGCGTCCGCAGCTTTGCTAGGTCTGTTATTCCTGGCCGGCTGTGGGGGAAGTTCATCTTCTCGCACGCTGCAGGGCGGTACCCCAGCGGGCAGCTATACGATCACAATCACCGCCGCCGATACCGGGGCGGCCTACCAGGGGACCACGTCTGTCCCCTTAACCGTTAATTGGAACGGACTGTAGATTTCAACTACCTGGCGGGTGGCCAACTTCTCCGTCTCCGCTCCCGGAATGCTGACACGAAAACAACTGGGGGTGCTCCCCTTCTCGCGCTTTTCGAGAAGAGGCCTGCCTCCCCTGATCCCATTTGACGGGGTAGTGGATAGCACGGGAAAAATTGGGCCACCCCATAACTTCCGAGTTAACATATGTACGTTAGAGTAAACAGAGCGCGCGAGATCGACGAGCGGCGCGCGGACGAACGGATTTAACGCCAACTAACCTGGGTTCATCTTTCTCACCGAACCCCAGGCGGGAACCTTCAATAGGCCATGTTCGAGCTATAATTGCGCCCACTGATGGGGCTCTCTTCTGGTACCAAACTGGGACCGTATGAGATCGAGTCACCGCTGGGCGCGGGCGGAATGGGCGAAGTGTATCGCGCCCGGGATACGCGCCTTGATCGAGTCGTTGCCATCAAGATCCTCAATTCCTCCCTTGCGTGTTCTCCCGAACTGAAACAGCGTTTCGAACGCGAGGCCCGCGTCATTTCCCGGCTTAATCATCCCCATATTTGCACCTTGCACGACGTCGGTCATCAGGATGGAACCGATTTTCTGGTGATGGAGTATCTGGAGGGGGAGACGCTTGCAGAGCGGCTCACAAGAGGTGCACTGCCTCTTCCCGATCTTCTGAAAATCGCCATCGACGTACTGGACGGCCTTGAGCAGGCGCATGGCGCTGGAGTCGTGCACCGTGACCTAAAGCCGGGGAACGTGATGCTGACGAAAACGGGAGCGAAGTTGCTGGATTTCGGCCTGGCCAAGCCTGCCGCCACAAGCGCATCAGCGGCAGGGTCTTCTTCGGCGATGTTTTCGGCTGCTATGACGCTCTCCTCGCCCAGCCCGCGCTCGCCGCTCACGACCTCAGGAGCCGTGGTCGGGACAGTTCAGTACATGGCGCCCGAGCAATTCGAGGGCAAGGAGGCTGATGCGCGTACGGACATCTTTGCCTTCGGCTCAATGCTGTATGAAACGGCCACGGGCAAACGTCCTTTCTCGGGCAAGTCGCAGATCAAAGTAGTCTCGGCCATCCTGGAGGATGATCCTCCTCCCATTTCTCAAGTTCGTTCTGGCCTGCCGCCAGCCATTGATCACGTCGTCCGTACATGTCTGCAAAAGATTCCTGAAAACCGCTATCACTCAGCTCACGATCTAGCGCTTGAACTGAGATGGATCTCGGAAACAGCGAATGAGCGTCCGCCGCAAAAGCAAACTTTTCCGAAATTGTGGATTGCGGCGATGCTGCTGGTGGGGGCCTTGCTGGGCGGACTGGCAGCACGTCTTCTGTCCACAACGCCGCCGGCTCAAACAACCGCCTTGTCGGTGGTTCCTTCGCCCGGGCTCACTTTGAATTTCAGCGGGCTGTATGGGCCGCCGGCGCTCTCGCCGGATGGCACCCGCATTGTGGTCGTAGGCTCCGAGAGTAGTGGCAATCGAATGTTATCGTTGCGGTCGCTCGACCGCACCACGCTTACGCCGCTGCAGGGAACCGAGGGCGCATCCTATCCTTTCTGGTCACCGGATGGGAAACAAATCGGGTTCTTTACCAATAACGCCCTAAAGATCGTCGACGTTGCCGGACGATCGGTGATCGATTTGTGCGCGATCGAGCAGGGACGCGGCGGTGCATGGAACAGCCGAGGCGAGATTGTTTTCGGGACCCGGACTACGGGTTTATTTCGAATTCCAGCCACTGGAGGAAGTCCAGTTCTTCTCACGAAGGTGCATTCGAGAGAAGCGAATCACCGGTTTCCCACCTTCTTGCCGGATGACGATCACGTGGTTTATGTGGTGCAATCGCCGCTGCTGACGCAGGTGCAACTGGTTTCTTTGCGCGATCCCCGTCCGGTCCCATTGCCAGGAGTTATTTCCAATGTAGCTTTCAGTCAGGGGCGCATCTTCCATGTTCGCGCCGATGGAACCTTGCTGGCGCAGCGCTTCAATTTTAAGCGGCTCTCTCTTGAACCGGAGATCGAAGTCGTAGCCAAACCGGTCGGCTACGATGGCCAATTCAACTATGCGGCTTTCAGTGTCTCGACCCAGGGAAATATTGCGTATGAAGAAGGATCGGGAACCACGGCGAACACGGTGGCATGGTTCGATCGTGCTGGGAAAGAGCTGGGAAAGTTTCCGACCTTGCTGAGCCAATCGTCGGTGCGGATTTCCCCGCGAGGCGACCAGATTCTTTACATCGAAACACAAGGAGCACGCACGGATGTTTGGGTTGCGCAACTGGCTAGCGGTACGCGCACCCGCATCAGCCTTGAGAGCGAGGGCGGAGTTTTTGGCATGTGGTCGCCCGACGGACACCGAGTAGCGTACAGGAACGGCCCGGCCGGGGATGCCATTATCGTCCGCACCAGCGACGGGATGGGCAGCGAGCATGTAGTAGCGAAGATGGACGGGGATGTTCTGCCCAGAGCATGGTCGGCGGACGGCAATTACATCCTCTTCGAGCATCATGGAGGTGATCCGAACAGCCCCGGAGAGATCTGGGTGGCACCTCTCAAAGCGGGTGAAGCCCCGCACCTTCTGCTGCGCAACATCATCTCGTTTGGTACTGACCTTTCACCCGACGGCAAATGGCTGGCGTACACATCGGAGGAATCCGGCCGACTGGAGGTCTATGTGATCCCGTTCAACCCTCTTGCGTCGCCGGCGAATGCCCTGGCTGCCGGTCGTTGGCAGATCAGTACGGAAGGCGCAAACCAGCCGCGATGGAGCCATACTGGGAAGGAGTTGTTCTTCATCAACCCACCGGGGACGATCTTATATGCGACAAGCATCAAGGGAGAAGCTGGGAAACTTGAATCGAGCAGCGTTCAGAAAGTGTTTGATCTGCCGCTCCATCCGGCCTGGGACTTCTATGACATTGCTCCCGACGGCAGGATCTTTTTATCTCGGTATGTGGGGAAGCAAAGCTCGACTCTAACGATGCTCCTGAACTGGCGACCGCGAGGAGAATAAGACGCTCCCGAGAGAAGCTTGGCTAGTGCTCGCCCGACTACCCCGAGGTTCTGAGGGTAACCGCGATATTTCAACAGTTATCGAGTGTACGGCGCGCCGCAGCCGCTGCAAGCCGCTCCCTTCTTGCCTTGCCACACGGAAGTTACGGGGTGGCCCAATTTTTCCCGTGCTATCCACTACCCCTGATCCCATTTGACGCGAAGAGAGAAAGTGACCCTCTCAGAGCGCCCCCCCCTTCCTTCTGGAGCCACAGAGCCGTTGTTTGCGGCAGAAGAACGATGGGGTCAATCAATGATCATCAGCCCTCTCCATCGCGGCAACTTCAAGCAGCCGCCACGCCGCCAACAGCGCAGTCACACAACTGACAGCCACGAATACCGGATGACTATGCAAGGGAGCGGGCAAGTCACAGCCGATCGATTCCGCAACGCCCGCAATGAACAGAAGGCAAATGATACTAGTCAAAACCAAAACACTCCTCTCAATCACACTTGATGTCCTTCGAATCGCTACTAGAGCTATCACCGCAAGGAGCAGCATACCGATCACTTGCGGCACGACAATCGTCAATGGAGTCGTATGGAGGGGGGCGTGGTTCTTGACAGTGTAAAACAAAAGAAACACAGCATTTAGCGCATATACACAAAATAAAGAGATATATGTGCTCTTTGCCCTAAATAGCCGCATCATACCTCCAAATTCAGACAGAGCAATCAGTGATATATCGCCGCCGTGCATTCTTGGTTGGCCTTGACGCCCGCACTAAGATCCATAAGTCCAGCAGTCGCTACAAACGTATAGCCAACAGGCGTGAACACCGCACCGGATCGTATCGCCAGAATTGCGCCCGCATTGATGAAGCCATAGGCAGTCCATCCTTGTCCGTCTTCCTCGTCTGTGATAGTCCTCGACACCGAGACCCCGTAGCATCCGAGAAATGCGACATATTTGGAGAGTGCGGAGGGCTGCTTAGCAGGATGCCACTCTTGTGGAGGCCCTATTGTGGCCGTAGGTCCGTTGTTTGCGGCACCTGTATCGGTGAAAATAGGACCTAGGTCGACTAAGATGGGAACAACTGTGCCCAAACTCTCCTTGGGACACTCATATCCAGGAGGACAATAACCGGGAATGAAAGTGTTACCGGTATGCAGCACCAAATCTCCACCTTGAACAGAGTACCCAGGAATGCTCCCGCTGCTGAGCCAACGGTACAAACCGGCCTGGATATTGTTATGGCCAGGGAGGTTATAATATTCATCCTGCAAAGCCCACTGCGCGCTCGAGTTCTCAAAGCCCTGAGCGCTGAAATTGATGCTCTGATTCCCGGCATCGAGCTGCTTGAGAAAGAAGTTGTCATCTAACCCTAGGGGATCAACTCCAGTCAATGGCGCATTGCCAACGTATGCATAACGGTTCCACGTCTGTGGCGAACCAAGGCTCACGGAGTTCATCCCCGCCGGATCGGGGGAGATCCATCTGCCATGTTGCGGGTTGTACTCGCGGAATAGGAAGTCGTACACTCCGCCGTTCTGGCTTGGAACCGTGTCCTGATTCTGCCCGGTGAAGTTCAGGTCCAGAGTCCCTGTTACACCGTAAGACTCGCCGTAAGGCGCATACTCGGCGTCGGCATAGACGGTCGTCGGCGCGGTCGGCGTTGACGCCAGACGCGAACTTCCCAGCAAGTCGGTATGGCGATAGTACGCAACACTCGAACCTGACGCGGTTGTGTACACCGCCGTCCCGCCGCCCGGCAACGGGATGAAAGCCTTCTGCACCGTGGTGCCGTTCATCAACGTCAGTTTACCTCCACCCGGGGTGTAAACGATCTCGGTGTAGCTCGAACCCCGACCCTGCTCCACGGCCCGCCCCAGCGCATCGTAGGTCAGCGAAACCGTGTCCACCGAGGCGACCGCGCCGTCCGCCAGCCAGTTGTACGAGTGCATACAATCGTTGGTCAGATTGCCGTCTCTGTCGTAGCTCGGTGTGCAGCCCGGAATGGAGCTGTACTGATTGGTTGCCAGATTGTACGTCGGCAAGAAGGCTCCCCCCACCGTGGCGGTTTTGTCGAGTGGCGAAACTTTCCACATTTACGACAAGAATTCATCCACTTTACCTAGGCCTCCGGGCTGGCTTTCGCTCAAGACCATGGAAGACGGAATCAATCGTATACTGTCCAGAGCCGAATCCAAGTTTTGCACTCCCAACGGCGGCAGATGCACCAGCCAGACAATCGGCCTGCTTGTGCGTAGGCATATCGTCGCGGGGGAGTTCCACTGCATCGGTAGAGAAGCATCCCCGCGCTGGAGAAGCGGGCCCGATCTGTCCATGATGGCCGAAGCGGGAGCCCTGGACCCGAAGCATGAAACTTCCCGCGAGTACTCCAGAGTCGTGGACGCGAAATACCTCGAAGAAATCCGGGTGGAGGCAAAACACTTTTCCACTAAGCTTCTCTCACGTCGGTCCAGTGTGGCGGAGTGCGCCATCCGAAGCTTCAAGAACGGAAAAAACACCATCAAGCCTCGCACTCTCCGAAAGCTGACAAAGGCGATCCACGATCTGCAAAACAAAAACATGAAGAATTGACCGGCGATTTAAAAGGTCACTGCTTTGTCCATGCCAGTGTGGTCTCGATCAACTCATCTATAAGGGGGGGGCGCTCTGGAGGGGTCACTTTCTCTCTTCGCCTGATCCCATTTGACGGGATAGGAGGTAGAGCGATTTGAAACCGGTCTCGTTACCGAGTAGTAAACAGTTTGGCTCGGGTTCCAGGGCCGGGGCCCGCGCGCTAGCGAGGCGCGAGAGGCGGGGACGCTAGTTGGCGGGAGTGCGCGGGAGCGGAGGTGTTCGCTAGCTAAAGAAGAAGTTTATTGACTACATCTCATTGTTGCCTCGTCAAGGCACACTTGTTTAATAGCTGAACATGGGGCCGCCAGCTTGGGAGGAACACCTGCTGTCGGGACGAGCGCCGGTTTCGGCCATACGTCTGCCACGCACGGCCTTCCACCACTGCAATAGCGGCTTCAGTTGCGATTCGTAAGGTTTCCGACTCTTGTTGTCCATGAACTCCATGTTCTGAAATGTGTTCTGGCGCGCCACGCTAATGCTGTAGATATGGGCGTCCTGGATAACCGGCGGCATCGCGCTCGGGGGCACCTTGAGTTTTTGGAATTCTTCGCCGTCAATAATGCCTCCGAGGGTGCTCCAATCGCCTTCCGATAGCTCTCCTTCGTAGACTTTACGATCCTGATCTGCTCCCAATTTGTGGATAGCTTTTTCGGCGTGGAAATGGCGGTCTGCGAACACCATCAGACAGTACTGCTCAGAGGCCATCGCCCCTGGTTGAACTTCGGCCAGCAGCAACCGGAGCGTGGTCGCGGGTTTCGGTGCATTCGGGAGTTCATTTGGGCCTGCCATAGCTGCAAGGCCACTTCCCAGCAGAATGCACGCAACTGTCATCGAAAGTATTTTCTTGCTGATCATGGGATACTCTGGGATGACGGGGCCCTTCTTAGCCAATGTTGATCGGTGTGCAGTACTGCGGTTTCGATTCTATTAGCGTGGACTTGCTCCTCTTTTCCACTCCGTCAAACCATTTTATGAGCGGGTTGAGCGTCTTTTTGTAAGGCGCTCCGTTGTCCAAGAACGTGTCCAGTCCATTCGCGGGACCTGATGTGATTGATGTCCCTCCCGTCATCACCCGCTCTTGCACAGTAGCGAAGGTCTGCTGCATTCCCGCGCGAGTAATTTCTAGATTCATGGTTGTCACCTCACGCACGGCCTTAGCGTCATTGGGAAGGTCAGGCAGCTTGGGCGTCCTGAGTTTCTTGATCTCTTCGTCATCCAGCATGGCTTTCAGACGCTGCAGATCATTCGCGTCCAGCATGCCCTGCGCCGATTTAACCTTCGGCCTGCCTACGGTTTGCTCATCTCTTTTTTCGAGCACGTACCTCCCGTCGTCATACACCACCAGGCAGGAAGCGGAGTTGGGATAGGACCATACATCACCGGGGTTGCCGTAAGTAATGCCGTACATGCCCTGCCCATGTTGGGCGTTCGAGTCAATGTTCAAGCTAGCCCTTGATCGTTGCATCCGGAGGAGCTTTGTCGAACCTTGTGTGCTGGCGATCTGCGCCAGGACTAACAGTCCAACAAGTGTTAACAGCTTGGATCCTTTGTCGTGACATCCCCGTCCGCGCATTTTATTCTCCTGCGGAACCTTCAATAAGCCTTTCACTAGGGCTTCACAGACGAGGTCACGCCGTTTAACGGTGCAAGTTCCGCCCGGCGGCGATAACAACTGCCGTGATCCTAGCTCCGGCCCGTCGTAACGCCAAGTCGAACGGTGTCGGCTGTCCGGCAGGCCACTTCTCGACACGAGAAGTAGCGCACCCCAAGTCGTTCTCAATCGGATGTTTAAACAGACCCGAGGTATACTTTGCGTTCAAAAGTGGCCCACCCGCCGAGAGCTGACTAAACCCCGCGAACGTGTTCGGGGGAATGCTCAGACCCGAACCTTGGAACCCATTCATTCCTGTTAGCTGCAATCCCACTCCGATTAGGTTTCCCGAACCATTGAACTGAAACCTCATCTGGCCAAACGGGGCGTTTACAGGGATTGTCTTACCAGCTGCACCACTGCAAATCGACTTCCCGTTGTTTGCGGCATAAGCGTTCAACCGAAGTTCCCATCTATATGCTTGCCGCAATGTGTGCAGGTATCCGACTTGCCGGAACGTTTCGGCAGGCCGAAGATGTGGCCTCTGAAGTAATGGCCGCAGGAAGGACACCTCCACAAGACCAACCGCACGGAGACGACAACAAACGTCAGGCACCACAAGCCCCCGGCGATGAATGCCGGAAGGAAGGTCCCCACCCACTTCGTGGACATCAGCGCGACCAAGAACACTAACACTGGGAATATCGTGAATTGTGCAAGATAGAGCAGTTTCCAATGTTTGTGGGTCATCTCAAACTCCATCTTAGACATCCACACGAGTGGATGATTGCATGTATCTATGGCTTGCATCCGGTACCGACGGCTTTCGTCTTGCTGGTGAACCCGGACACATCGAAACCTAAACCATCCGCGTACGGGACAGGTCCTCCATTAACAGTTAGGATGAAGGTGCCGTTCTTGTCGGCAGCAAACTGTATGGAAGCCTTGCCTATTCCAATTCCTATGTCAACATTGAACAAAACTGCAAAAGGACCGCCTAGCTGTGC
>Ga0209698_10003376_pt1 | contig 17862 bp, 18 predicted proteins | sample LitLauG_LLR_2012_FD_187203 | JGI IMG/M metagenome (GOLD analysis project Ga0209698, IMG submission 187203) | Freshwater sediment microbial communities from Pennsylvania, USA - Little Laurel Run_MetaG_LLR_2012 (SPAdes) (version 2) | ecosystem: Environmental > Aquatic > Freshwater > Creek >...
CTCCGTCTGAAACTTATCGAACCCAAAATCCTTCAGCACATCGAGAGCAAATTCCAGGCAGGCCGCAATCTCACCCTCAATCTGCTCCGGAGTGCAGAAAATATGCGCATCGTCCTGAGTAAACCCACGCACGCGTAACAGCCCGTGCATCACACCCGAACGCTCGTACCGGTAGACCGTTCCCAGCTCACCCAACCGCACGGGCAGATCCCGATAAGACTTCAGCGAATCACGATAAATAAGAATGTGCCCCGGGCAGTTCATCGGCTTCAACCGGTACTCGGCATCGTCGAGCTCCATCGCGTCGAACATATTCTGCGAATAGTAGCCCTCGTGCCCCGACGTATAGAACAACTGCCGCCGCGCCACGTGTGGCGTGTACACCAGCGCATATCCGCGCTTGATGTACTGCTCTCGCATCCAGTCTTCCATTTCCTTGCGGATAATTCCGCCCTTGGAATGCCAGAAGATCAGACCCGGCCCCGCCAGTTCCTGAATCGAGAAAAGATCAAGCTGCTTGCCCAGCACGCGATGATCGCGCTTCTTGGTCTCCTCAACATGCTTCAGATAATCGTCGAGTTCCTTCTTCGAAAAAAACGACGTTCCATAAATCCGCTGCAGCTGCGGATTCTTCTCATCTCCCAGCCAGTAAGCGCCCGCGATATTGAGCAGCTTGAACGCCTTGATCTTCCCCGTCGATGGGATGTGCGGCCCCCGGCAGAAGTCGATGAACTTGCCGGTACGGTAAATCGAAATCTTTTCATCGGGCTTGGTGAATTGCTCGATGAAGTGGCACTTCATGAAATCGCCTTCTTTTTTGAACTCGGCCAGCCCCTGGTCGCGTGGCAGAAATTCGCGCGCATACGGAATGTTCTGCTGAACCAGCTCCTGCATCTTCTTTTCGATCTTTTCGAGGTCTTCGGGAATGAACGGAGTCGGCCGGTAGAAGTCGTAGAAGAATCCAGTCTCGGTCGCCGGACCGTGCCCAAGCTTGGTCTCCGGAAACAGTTCCAGCACCGCGGCAGCCAACAGGTGCGCGGAGGAATGCCGGTAGACCTCCAGCGCCTCGGGATCCTTTTCCGTCAACAAGCGAAGGTCGGTATCTTTCTCCAAAGGCCGGGTGAGGTCGATCAGATCGCCATTGGTCTTCGCCACCAGCGCCGCATCTGCCAGTCGTGAGCTGATGGTCTTCGCGATTTCCAGCGCGGTCGTGCCCTTGGGAAATTCTTTTTCGCTTCCATCCGGAAAGTTCACATGGATGCTGTCTGCCATAGTTTGAGACCTGTAGTAATCCAGAATTATTCAGTTTATTGGAGTGGATTCCAGAGGGTCAAACCGGCCGAACCGGCGCAATCTTTAGCGTGCATAGGGGCGCTACGGGGACCGTGTATACAAAGAAAGGGGCGGCAGTTGCTCCCGCCCCCTCGGCAATTAACTCACTTCCTTGCACTAGCTCACGTCTTTGACGTGCGTCGCGATGTACCACTTGTTCCCGAACGCGTCCTTGACCCCTGCATTGCGGTCACCGTATGGCTGATCCGTCGGCTCCTGGAATGAAGTTGCTCCAGCCGCCAGCGCCTGCCGATACACCGCCTCCATGTTCGGCACATACAGGTAAAACATGGCTTCCATCGTTTCGTACTTTCCATGGGCTTCGCCCATCTCCAGAACGGAGTCGCCGACCTTCACGACAGCGTGCTGCACAACACCATCGGGTGAAGCATATTTCGCGACTTCCTCCCCCCCAAAGGCACGCTTGAGGAAGCTGATCAAAGGTTCTGCCCGCCGCGGGTGCAGGTACGGGTTCACGCTAAACAATCCCTTGGGAACATGGCTCTGGCCCTTGGCCGTGGCGATGTACCAGAAATTGCCGGCAGCATCCTTTACGGTGCTGGAGCGCTCCCCGTACGGCTGATCGCGCGGCTCATCAAGGAGTGTCGCTCCCGCCGCGACAGCCTTCCGGGTCACCGCATCTGCGTCTTCCACGTACACATGCAAGGCGCTGGGCTGCAGCGTTCCCGGGAATTTCTTGCCGGCAAGGCCTCCGCCCATCATCAGCGTGGTATCTCCGATTCGGACTTCAGCATGCACGCCGGTTGGCATCACAGCTCGCATGAGTTCTTCAGCCCCGAGACCCTGCTTGACAAACTCCAGCAGCGCCAGGCCGTCCGCGGCGACCAGATACGGCGTCACCATGCGGAATCCGCGCGGAATCGGGCTGACCCCTCTTTCTGCTTCGGCGACCTTTCCGCCTTCGGGACCCTGGGTCATCCCCTTCATTCGCCGGTGCATCTCTTCGACCGACATTTCCTCTTTCACGGTGTACACGGACCAGGTATAGCCAAAGGGATCTTCCAACGTCGCGTCGCGGTGTCCGTAGAATTGATCTTTGGGCTCACGCACGAGTTTCATGCCTTCCGCCACAGCATGTTCCGCAAATGCGTCCACATCTGGGACCTGGATAGAAATCGAAATCGGCGAGTATCCCAACGTTTCAGCGCTGAAACGGCCTCCCTCGGGCCATTCGCCAGTCACATCAATGGGCGAATCACCAATCATCAACTCGGCATGTGGGATGCTGTCGCCAACCTGGAAACGGAATGTTTCTTTCGCTCCCAAAGCACGCTGGTATAACTCAATTGCTTTGGCAGGATCTTTGAACGCTAACCTCGGGGATGCAGTCACGCGAACGGCTGCTACGGGCTCGGCTACGGTAGACATACGCTTCTGGCCTCCTAATTCGGATTTCAATCGTGCCTTGAAACTCGCACTCGGCAGATTGCGCAAGTCCGCCGCGATGCGCACCAGTTGCTCGATCTCCGCCCCAGCCTTCGTGACGCGTCCGTCATTCCGCGCCAGCATCTTTTCGACAGCCTGATTGAGCTGCTCGATCTTTTTCTGGTCGCCGCTTCCTGGATGTAGAGAGCGCTTAGGCATCGGCACCCTCCATGCGCGCCTTTAACGTGCTCAGCGCGCGAAACTGTAGCTGCTTCACTGCTCCCTCTGTCTTGCGAATTGCACTGGCAACTTCCTTAATGCTTTTCTGTTCTACGAATCTCAGTATGACCACACGTTTCTGCTCAGCCGGCAGCGTCTCCACCAGCCGATACAGCGTGGCCCGCCGCTCTACTTCCTCGATTTCCGCCGGACTGACCTGCGCCGATTCGATAACGGAGTCATCGTTGATCTCCCGCCCGGACCGTTGCCAGCGATCGGAAATCAGGTTGGCTGCAATCCGGAACAGCCACGCGGCAAAAGGAATTCCTCTCCACTCGAATCGTTTCAAGTTCGCCAGCGCCTGATGAAACACTTCCGCGGTAAGGTCCTCCGACTCGGCGCGGTCCTGCACTCGTTTCACGCAATAAGCATAGACGCGCTCGAAATTGAGCTCATAGAGGTCCGCAAAACGAGCGGGGTCTTTCTGCGCCGCTTCGATCAGAAGCCGCTCGTCCGCTTCTTTCTTCAGAGCCTTCAACAAGTTCTCCGCGGTTTAGCCTTACATAAGCATAAACGACAGCGGGGACCAAAAGGTTACGCTAGGAAGAACACCGAATTCGACAAGAAATTCTTAGCAGCCGAATCGAAGGGTTGCTGAATCTAATGTCTTTTCGGGGCGCACTTTAATCTCGCGAGCAGGTAATGCTCAAAGGAGCGAATGACATGGAATCGATTACTGGAGTATTCGACACGCGCACAGCCGCCGAGCACGCTTACAAGAAACTGAAGCAGGCCGGTATTCCCGCCGATAAACTCACCGTTTTGACGCCGGGAAGCCAGGATCATGTGGATAAGGAAATCCTGGCCGTTCCCACCGATGCTTCCGAGCAACCTGGCATGGGCAACGCCATAGGTGCCTTGCTCGGCGGGGGTGTCGGTATCACTGGTGGTTCGGTCCTGATGGCGCTGATCCCGGGCGTTGGCCCCATCACCGCGCTCGGATTACTCGGTGCGGCCGTCTTAGGAGCGGCCGGAGCCACTCTCGGCGCCGCAGCGGGCGGCAACATTGAGAAAGCCACATACGAGGGTCTGCCCGAGGATGAAATCTTTGTTTACGAAGACGCGCTGCGAAAAGGCCGCAGCGTGGTGATCGCCCTTGCCGACGATGTGCCCTCTGCCTCTTCGGTTCGCGAAGTATTGAAACAAGCGGGAGCTGAGTCGGTAGACGCTGCCCGCGAAAAATGGTGGATTGGATTGCGCACTTCGGAAGAGAGTCGCTATGAAAGATCGGGTAGTAACTTCAGGGACGATGAGGAGTTCTTCCGTCTGGGCTTCCAGGCTGCCATGCACGCCCGCACCCGCTGCATGGAGTTCGATCAGGTTTCCGGCGAGATGAACGCAGCCTTGGAAGATGTCCAGCAGCAATTTCCAGGGAAGCAGGTGGAAGAACCCTTTACCCGAGGTTATCAGCGCGGCCGCGAACATTATCAGCAGCTCTGTGATGAAAACAGCAAAGCCGCCTGATCCCGATTACGGCCGATAATACAGATCCTCTAACGCCTTCTGCACTTTTGCCGAAAGCGCTTCCATGTCTCGCGTCATCAGGCCCGCCGTCGAGATGGGTTCACCCACGCGCATTTCGAGCGGCCGGCACCTGATGTGATAGGTATCCATGGGCAGCAATTCGTAGGTGCCCACCAGCGCCACCGGAACGATATCGACCTGTGCCTTGATTGCCAGAAAGAACGCTCCCTGCAGAAACGGCTTGATCTCCCCGTCAGGAGTGCGGCCGCCCTCGGGAAAGATGACCAGCGGCATGCCCTCTTTGAGTCCTTTCAGCGCCGCCCGGATGCTGCTGATCGAATGGGAAGGATTCTGCTGATCGATGCAGATCTGTCCTGAGCGCTTCAAATGCCAGCCCACTACCGGATATGACAGCAGTTCTTTCTTGAACGCGATGCGAAACTGAAACGGCAGGTTTACATACAGGACCGGAATGTCGAGCGCCGACGCGTGATTCACCGCGTAGACGTGCGCGTTTGTCGTATCGATCTTGTCGAGGCCCGTCACCTTCACCGGCGAAAGGATCGTCTTCATGATCAGCCAAGACCATGACCGCGCGAACCAATGCATGACACGGCCGTTGCGATCGAAAAACCCAGCCACCAGGCCTATTGGCCCCAACACCAGCGTGTAAAGCCAGATCAGTGGATCGATAATGAGGTACGAGCGCAGACGGCTCAGCCAGCCGTACTTTCGCCCGGGCGTGGTATGGGAACTCTGCCGCGGGCGAGCGACTGCCACCGGCTGTGGGCCACTCTGTTCAGCCGATCCGCTGCTGACCTGATCGATGGATGAATTCACTTGCTGCACAATTCCATTCTAGAGAAGAAACTCCGTCTCGGCCCTCTCAAACCCGCAATCCAAGGACCTGCATCGCTTCCCCCACCAAGTAGATCGAACCGGTAATCACGACCACACCACCAGCGCTCGCGGCGCTCCGAGCGCGCTCCAAAGCTTGTCTTACCTCGGTGATAGTTTCAATTTCCGCCCCGGTGCGCGCACCCGCTTCGCGAATCTCTTCCGGCGTCGCCGACCTTGGATTACTTGGCCGAGTTGCGATCACCCGCACTGCCAGCGGGAACAGGATCTCCGTCATCTCTGATATTGCCTTGTCGCGCATGGCCCCAAAAGCAAAGATCAGCGGACGGCCGTCATAACGCTCCGAAAGGACAGAGCGCAAAGCCCACGCTCCCGCGGGATTGTGCGCTACGTCGAGCACAATCTCAGGCCACCTGTCATGAGCTGGGACCACCTGAAACCGCCCCGGCCACAGCGTTTCGCGGATTCCACGCTCCACGGAACCCGCTGTAATTCCTCTCAATCCTTTCTTGCCGAGTTCCTCTGCGGCGGCAATCGCCAAGGCCACGTTCCGCAATTGGTGACGCCCAACTAGCGGCGATTCGACCAGAATCTGCTTCCCCATCACCTGCAGCGGGTAACGTGACCGGCAGGATTGGTTCTCGGTACTCGCTACTCGGGACTCGGTACTCCCAGGCGAAACGGGCGGCACGTACTGCACGGCACTCACCCCTACGGCATCCAAATCCAGAATCGTATTCCCAATCACGTCATTCGCCTCCGGCTGCTGCGGCAGAGTCACGACGATCCCGCCGGGGCGAATAATGCCCGCCTTTTCCCGCGCGATCTCGCCCACCGTATTCCCAAGAAACTTCTGATGGTCGAGGGAAATGTCGGCGATCACACTTACTAACGGTTCGACGACATTTGTGGCATCAAGCCGTCCCCCCATCCCAACCTCTAGTACTGCAAGTTCCACTCGCTCTCGCGCAAAATGCAAGAACGCAATTGCAGTCATCATCTCGAAGAAGCTGGGATGCCAAGGTAACGCTCCATCCCCCACGAGGCGTTCGGCCACGCGATCGACCTCTCCGTGCAGCCGGGCGAAGTCATCATCGCTGATTTCGATTCCGTTGATGCGAATCCGTTCGTTGATCCGCACGAGATGCGGAGACGTATATAACCCCGTCTTCAGTCCCGACGCTCGCAGGATCGATGCCAGAGTCGCCGCGGTCGACCCTTTCCCGTTCGTCCCCGCAATCAGCACGCTCGGGAAAACGCGCTCCGGATGATCCAAGGCCCGCAGCAGCACCCGCATGTGCGCCAGGTCGAACTTGTGCGACGGCGTATGCGCCAGTTCGTGCCCAAGCCCAAACATGCTCGCGATTGCGGTTTCGTAGGACATAAAGCGGGCGTCAGACCTCGGCCCTCAGTCCTGATTCATTCAGATTACCAGCAGATAAGCGGGATTTGGGGATGGGACAGCGCAGCCTCGTGATGTTGAGGCTTCCTGAGGTCTGAAGCCTGACGCTGAGGTCCGACGCCTGACGCCCGCTCTTTCACGCCGCCATGAAATCCAGCGCCCGCGCGATATAGGGTTTGAGCTGTTTGCGCGGCACGACGGCATCCAGCATCCCGTGCTGCAGCAGAAACTCGCTCCGCTGGAACCCGGGCGGCAGTTTCTGCCGGATCGTCTGCTCGATCACCCGCGGCCCGGCGAACCCGATCAGTGCGCCCGGTTCGGCAATGTTTAGGTCCCCAAGCATGGCAAACGAAGCGGTCACGCCGCCGGTAGTCGGATCGGTTAGAAGGGAAATGTAAGGGACCTTGCTTTTGTCCAGTCTGGCCAATGCCGCCGAGATCTTGGCCAGCTGCATCAGGCTGATCACGCCTTCCATCATCCGCGCCCCGCCTGACGCCGAGACGATGATCAAAGGCGTGCGGCTTTCGCCTGCCCGTTCCACGGCACGGGTGATCGCCTCACCGACCACCGCTCCCATGCTCCCGCCGATGAACGAGTATTCCATCACGCTGGCGATCACAGGGCGGCCCATCAGCTTCCCCTGAGCGTTGATCACCGCGTCCTTAAGCCCCGTGTCATGCTGGGCTTGTTTCAGGCGGGAAGAGTAAGGCTTCAAATCGACGAACTTAAGCGGATCGGTCGAGGAAATATCTCCGTCGAAGGTGGTGTATTGGTTGTCGTCGAGCAATTGCGCCAGCCGGGTACGCGCGTCGATCCGGAAGTGCTTGTCGCACTTCGGACATACGTTCATGTTCTCTTCCAGATCCTTCTTCCATATGATCTGCCGGCAGCTCTCACACTTCACCCACAACCCTTCGGTGCGCACTTTCTTTTCGCCCGAAGTATCCAGTTCGCCGGATTCGCGTTTAAACCAAGCCATGTGTCAGTTGTGAGTACCGAGTACCTAGTACCGAGAAAACCGGGTTGCCTCCATCGCCCCGCCTTTACTCGGTACTCGGTACACGGTACTCAGTACTCAATCCCTCTCTGCGCCATTACGCCCTTCTCGTAGGCATGCTTCACCTGGCGCATTTCGGTAACCGTATCGGCAATCTCGACAATTGTCGGGTGAGCGTTGCGACCCGTCAAGATAACATGCACCATCTCGGGTTTCTTCCGAAGACTCTCAACCACTTTCCCGGGATCAAGCATGCCGTAGCTGATGGCGTAGTTAATCTCGTCGAGCACCACCAGATCCCATTCGCCCGACTGGATGGCGTGGTCCGCCTCAGCCCAAGCCTCTTCGACCATGCGCACGTCTTCCGGATCGGGCTTCTCGGCGCCCACCTTCACGAAGCCGCGGCCCATCTGCTTGATGACGAACTTGTCACCGAAGGCCTGTACCGCATCGAGCTCGCCGTAGTGCCAGGACCCCTTCAGGAACTGCAACATCAACACGCTTAGTCCTTGTCCGACGGCACGGAGCGCGGTACCCATGGCGGCGGTGGTCTTGCCCTTGCCGGGCCCCGTGTTGACGATGATGAGACCTCGACGAACGTCCGCCATGCCGATCTCGAAGCTTGATTCTACTAGATCGATCCCAGCCCTGCGCGGGCATCAGGATCGCAGACCGCGATGTGTTCGGGAAGGGGGGGCTCCCCTGTCCACTACCGGACACTCCACACCGGGAGTGGACAGCTTGGCCAGAGGACGCGATGCTCCCGCGTTCATTTCTCAACCAGTTAGTCCTCGGCCAAGCTGGAAGGGAGGTTGCACCGAATCAAACAAATGGGGCCACACAACCGCTAATGAAAGACAAACAATTCGCCGGTCGGTCTAGTCTGACGTTGCAGGAGGGCGACTCTCGAACCTTGGCACGCCACCGCGTGTGCGCCGGATATCAAGAAATGAATTATCAAATCGAGCACTTTTTCACGGAACTCGTGCATCAAAAGTTGCGTAGCTCGGTCCAGCGGATCTCTGTCCCCCTCGCCAACCGCGGAGGTCTCAAAGTGATCAACAAGTGTGTAGCGTTTTTGTTTTGCCTGGTGTTCGCCTTGCCAGGCCTGGCCGCTCAGAGGGTTTCAGCCCGACCCAAGCCCGCCATGGATTCGGGGGACCAGGAAAGCATCCGCGAAATCATCGAAATGGAGCACCAGGCGCGCGAGGCCAGCCTTCGCCGCGACGTTGAGTTCTCGCAGCGGACCCTCGCTGAAGACTATGTCGCCATCACTCCTCTGGGTCAAGTCACCACGAAACAAGACACCGTTTCAGTCCGCAAGAGCGCCCAGCTGAAATACGACACGATCAACGTCACAGACATGGTGGTGCGCGTCTATGGAGACACCGCCGTCGTTACTGCCCGCGCCGACGTAAAAGGTCATCAGCTTGGCGAAGACTTCAGCGGTCCCTATCGCTACACCCGAGTCTGGGTTCGCCGTACGGGACACTGGCTGACGGTCAGCTACCAGGCTACGGTCACGCAATAAATCGCAAATCGGCAGCCCGCTTTCCTCTGTGTTCCTTTGTGCCCTTTGTGGTAAAGAATTGAACCCTGAGGGTTCTCCATGGACTGGACAAACTGGCGTTATGCGCGTTGCGCCTACCTGAAGTTTTTCGTTGGCGCAATCCTCCTCTGCGCTGTCGTCTCGCAAGCGCAACAGGGCGAGCTCTCTGCGGAAAAGCGAGCGGAAATCGAAGCCGCAGTTTCCGAGTTCATGGCCTCAACCCACGTACCGGGACTGTCGGTTGGGGTTGTCGAAGACGGCAAGAATGAATGGGCCGCAGGTTTTGGGTTCGCCGATTTGGAGAACAACACGCCCGCCACTGGGCACACACTGTTCCGCTTAGCGTCGATTTCGAAGTCGCTGACCGCTGTAGGGGCAATGGAGCTTTGGGAACGCGGAAAACTGGAACTCGATGCTCCACTCCAGAGATACTGTCCTTCATTCCCGCAGAGACCCGCTCCCATCACCACCCGCGAAGTCATGGGACATCTCGGCGGAATTCGCCATTACAAATCGGACTCGCAAGCAGACCCCGAGGTAGGCAATACGAAACACTTTGACAACCCCATCCAGGCCGGCCTCGACTTCTTCAAGAATGATCCCTTGGTCGCACAGCCCGGTTCCCACTTTCACTACTCCACCCAAGGCTACACATTGGTGGGCTGCGTGATGGAGGGAGCGTCCGGCTCCAGCTACATTGACTACATGCATCAGAACGTCTTCCTGCCGGCTGGAATGGAACACACCCGAGCCGACGATCGATTCGCCATCATTCCGTACCGCACTCGCTTCTATCAGAAGACGAAATCCGGCACGGTCGCGAACGCCGATTTCCTCGATTCCAGCTACAAAATTCCCGGCGGCGGATGGCTTTCCTCGGCAGAAGACATGGCGCGCTTCGAAGTGGCAATCCTGAGTGACAAGCTGATCAAGAGCAATACCCGCGACCTGATGTGGACTCCTCTGAAGCCTTCCGATGGATCGAAGGACAACTACGGCCTTGGTTGGGGGACTGTCGACAGGGATGGCGTTCGAGGCGTCGGCCACAGCGGCGGACAGCAAGGCACGAGCACTTATTTCATCATCGCTCCCGATCAGCGGGCAGGAGTCGTCGTGCTCACCAACATGGAAGACACCGACCCCGACAACCTGGCGCTGGAGATTCTAAAGATTCTGATCGCGAAGTGAGACTAGTGCCCCGAATGATACGGATGCCCCTTCAGAATTGTGAATGCCCGGTACACCTGTTCCAGCACCACGACCCGAGCAAGTTCGTGCGCCAGTGTCATTTTCCCCAGTGAAATCACGTTTTGGGCAACGGATCTCGCCCCGCTGCTGAATCCATCTGCACCACCAATCGCAAGCACCAGCGGCAGAGGGTTCCGGTCCTGATAGTCCCCCAGAAACTTCGCGAACTGCTCCGACGAGAATTCCCTGCCCCGCGAGTCCATCAGCACCAAGGTAGATTTCCTCGCAGTCTTCGCATCGTTTCCGAACTGGGCCAGCAGGTCCGCTTCGTCGCGTAAAGCGATCCCTTCTACTTGCGCGTAGCGTGAAATCCGTTTGAGATACTCGTCCGTGAGGGAAGCGATCGGCGGCTCCTTCGTCTTGCCGATCCATGCGATCTTGATCTTCACCAGCCTTATTTCCTCCCAGAAGCGAGAACGACTGACGCCCCGAAGGCGATCTTCTGGCCGTCGGAGTAGCGGTTGACTGCCGCGCGCACCTCGGCGTGAATTTGCGGCCAGAGCTCGGCGGGAACACGTTCCAGCATCGGACGAAACGGAACGCTCACCGACTGCGCATACTCCCATACTTCCTCGGCCGGACCCGCCCACTCCCAGGGCAGCGTCTTGTTTTCTTCCTTCACGTCTCGGAAACCCGCGCTCCGCAGGATGGCCGACAGGCTGCCGTCCTTTGCATAGCGGAAAGGGTTGGGTTCGTCGGAACCGAGCAGCGGTCCTCCAACGTGCCGATGCACAACGCCCATCATGCTTTGCCAAAAAGGTTGGTCGAAACTGCCCCACGCGAGGAAGCAAGCACGAGCCCCGGGCCGCAGCACGCGCAGCAACTGGCGAAAGGCCAGTTCAGGGTCGCGGAAAAACATCACGCCAAATCGCGAGGTGGCAAGATCAAAACTGCTCTCTTCAAACGGCAGCGCATGCGCATCGGCCTGGTGCGTTGTGAAGTTGGTCAGCCCGCGATCCCGTGCGCGCTTGGCGGCAATCTCCAGCAGGTCCGCGCTCAAATCAAGCGCGATCACATGCCCTTGTGCCCCGACGCGACCAGCCAGCGTAATGGCAGGCTCGCCCGTTCCGCTGGCCAAATCCAGCACCTGCATCCCCGCTTTCGGCTGCGCGTATTCCACCAGAGCGTCAGTGACAGCCTGGCCCATCGCCGCCGACTTGGCTTTCCACTTTTCGGAGGCAACGAGCCGAAACTGCGAACCCCAGCTAGGCTCGGAACCAGTTTTGGATGTCATCGGAATGCAGAAGCGATCAGGCCTTCACTCTTCTCTTCTTTTTTTTCAAAGCCGCTTTGGTCGCACCTTTTCGCGGGCGAGGCGCCGCCTTCAGGTCGGAGGGCTCCAATCGCTTCGCCGACTTCCAAAGCCGCTCCAGGTCGTAGAACTTCCGCGCTTTCTCGGAGAATACGTGCACCACGAAATCGACGTAATCGATCAGCACCCACTCGGCCTGGTTGTAACCCTCGACGTGCGTCGGCCGCAGACCCGTCTTCTTGAGCTGCAGTTCGACTTCATCGGCAATGGCCTGCACCTGCCGCGGGTTGGTCCCGTTGCAGAGCACAAAGTAGTCGGTGAACGCTCCCGACCCCTTTTCCATTTCCAGGACGCTCAGTTCTTCGGCCTTTTTCTCGAGGCAGGCTTGAATGGCAGCAGCAACTTGTTTCTTCAGCTCAGTCTTCTTCATTCGTTCATCGGTCTTCGGACTTGGTCGTTTGCTTGAACGTCAATTGTAATCGAGCTTCTTGACGGAGCCCGGTCGCTCATTACTGACCGGACTTCTTGGACTCGGCGGCCGAGCGCGCGCGCAGTTTCGCCATCGTTGCCGCCGACGGATCCTTGCGCTTCCCGCTCTTGTTGCGGCGTTTGGTTTTCGTGGTGTAATGGTTTTGAGCCATGAAATCTCCTCAGTAAGGTATTCCGGAATAAGGTATTCCGGCGATTCGGGACGCCTGTCCTGGATTGTTTGACTTATCGCCAATGGCGATGTGGAAAGGCTGGAACCATCATAAACTGCGGAAGGCGTTCGTGCTTCCCGGCTCGGACTATTTATAGAGGCCCATCTTCTTGATGTACTCCGCAACGGCCGGCTCCACAAACCTTCCGAGCGGCTTTCGCGCGCTCGCCGCTTGACGGATGGCCGTCGCCGACGCCGGCTGATGCAGGTCTTCCAGCAAATGAATGCTCACCCCAGGCAAGACCAGGTCCCCGGTCGCAGCCTGCTTATGAAATGGCTTCGTCACTTCAAGCCGTGGCCGCAAACTCTCCGGCAAAGCATTCGCCACGTCCGCCAACGAATACCCTGGCCGTCCAGCCACAATAAACTCGCACTCTCGAAACAGCGATTCCGCGTGATGCCACTTCGTAATCTCCGCAAAGGCATCCATGCCGATCAGCAGAAACAGCAGGTCACTGTTCTTCAATGACTGCTTCAGACGCCTCACCGTATCAATGGTGTAGTTCGGCCTATCTTTCTTCCTGCTTTCGCCCTCGTCGGGGGCTTCCAATAGTGAGGGTACAAATGCTTTCTCGTTCGCCGTGGCCAGCGTCAGCATGGCAAATCGGTGAACGAAGGGCGCGACGGGTTGTTTCTGTTTGTGAGGGGGAATATTCGCCGGGACGAAGTAGACCCGGTGCAGTTTGCATCGCTCCATCGCAGCCCGTGCCAGCGCCACATGCCCGCGATGCACCGGATCGAAGGTCCCTCCAAACAGTCCAATATTCATAGCGAAGTAGCGCCCACATCCTCTCGAGGTCGCTCTAGTGTGCAGGTTCTGAGCTTTTCCTGGCAAGCCTGGCAGCCGGGGGGGCGTACGCGTGGACCATGTGCTGATGGCCAATGGCCTTCTCCATCCTGTCCTCTCGCCGTAACTAGATGAACTCCTGTAACTATCTTGTTTTTCAATCTGGCAATAGGATGGCGTTATATGCGAGTAACCCTCCCCCTACTCGGCATTCCGCCTGCTCGTGCGCCGATCCTGCGGTATGGGGTAGCTGTGCTCAGCACCGCCCTGGCGCTGATCCCCACAGTCCTTCTGGCTGATGTTTCGGAAAGCCGTCTCGCCCTGTTCGGGGTAGCCGTCATGGTGAGCGCCTGGTACGGTGGCTGGAAGCCGGGGGTTGTCGCTACGGCGTTCGCACTGACCGTAAGCGCCTACTTCACGCTGGTTGGCGAGCATACGCCAGACCAGTTGCGGACGGCCATCCTTCGCTTGTCCCTGTTCTTCTTTGTGGCCATGTTGATTTGCTGGCTGAACGCCGCTTTGCGCGCGGCTCAGGAGAATCTCCGCCGCTCCGAAGCGAACTTCCGTTCGCTGGTAACCAACGCGCCGTATGGAATCTGCAGTTGCGATTCCACCGGCAAGATCCTCGATGCCAATCCGGCATTCCTCCAACTGCTCGGTATGAGTTCTCCCAGCGATGTGAGCGGCCAGCACATCTTCAGCCTCTATGCCGATAGCGAACAGTGGTTCGACCTCGCCGATTACCTGCGTTCCTCGGCTCCCTTCCAGGGATTGACGGCAGAATGGAAGCGCAAGACCGGTACCACCGTGGTGCGGGTTTCAGGCCGCGCCGTTTCCAACGGCCGCAAAGACGGTGTCGTGTTCGAGATTTTCGCCGAAGACGTGACCGAACGCCGAGTTCTAGAACAGCAACTCCGGCAATCGCAGAAGATGGAAGCGGTTGGACGCCTCGCCGGAGGCATTGCCCACGACTTTAACAATCTGCTGATGGTGATCTCCGGGTACTCAGAATTTCTTCTCGAGCGCCTCGGAGGCGAGCCTCACCTGCGCGGCCCGGCTCAGGAAATCGCCAGCGCTTCAGAACGCGCCTCGTCCTTGACTCGCCAGTTGCTGGCGTTCAGTCGAAAGCAGATGCTGGCGCCGCGGATCGTCAACCTCAACGACATCGCCACTGAGAACCTGAAAATGCTCACGCGCATGATCGGCGAGGACATCGACCTGGTCCTGACTCCGGCGAAGAGCCTGTGGTCCGTCCGCGCCGACGCCGGACAGATCGAACAGGTCATCATGAACCTCGCTGTGAACGCCCGCGATGCCATGCCCTCGGGCGGCAAGCTCACCATCGAAACCGAAAACGTCAGCCTCGACGAGGAATATGCCCGTCTGCACGCGCCTCTGCGCGCGGGAGATTACGTCATGGTCTCGATCAGCGACACCGGCGCGGGCATGGACCCCGAAACGCAGTCGCACATTTTCGAGCCGTTTTTCACCACCAAGGGGCCGAAGGGAACCGGCTTGGGCCTTTCCACGGTCTACGGAATCGTCAAACAAAGCGGCGGATACATCTGGGTATACAGCGAAGTGGGCCGTGGGACCACATTCAAAATCTACCTGCCGCGTGTGCCATCGATCGAAGAACCCGTGATGCACGTAGTGGCTACTCCCGTTCAGTTCCAAAAGGTTGAGCCCGGCACAGAAACCATCCTGGTGGTGGAAGACGAGGCTAACCTTCGCTACCTCGCGCGGCAATATCTCGAAAAGCAGGGATACCGCGTCATCGAAGCAGCTGACGGTGCCGTGGCCATGCAGATCGCGGTCGCGCATGAAGGAGTCATTCACTTGCTGCTGACCGACGTCATCATGCCCGGCATGAATGGCCGTGAGCTGGCGCAGCGCATTTCCGAAATTCGCCCCAACGTTAAAGTGCTATACATGTCCGGTTACACCGAAAACGTGATCGGCCAGGACGGCACGCTGGACGCCGGTGTTCGCCTGCTCCAGAAACCTTTCAACCTTCGCGACCTCAAGAGCAAGGTGCGCGAAGTGCTCGATGCAACTCCAACTCCCCCGGAGGTCGTTATGTCCATGCACTCTGCAGAACCGCAGCCCACCACGCGCGCCCGGCACGCTCCGCCGGCACGCGCTCAACGATTCCAGCTTCACTTGCCCTTACGCTATCGCCGACTCGGTGAAACGCAATGGCACGTAGGCAAAACGGAGAACATCAGTCGTTCTGGATTGCTCTTCCAGAGCGATGACGTGTTACAACCGAGTTCACAGTTGGAGATTAACCTGGTATTGCCCGCTGAAATCGCCGGTCTCGCCGGTACCGAAGTCGTTTGCCGCGGAGAAGTCGTCCGCACCGTCGAGCCGAAGGGCGAATCAGTCAGTCCGGCACTGGCCGCACGGATTCTGCAGTATCACTTCCAGCATGGCCCTTTACCGCGGGCGTAAACTATCGCTGGGTTTTGTGGGTGTGTTCGATGGGGAAAGGGCGGCCTGCGAGGGCCGCCTTTTGATTTTCCGTGTGATCTTTTGTGTTGCGCGAGGAGAAGGTCTGCCGTCGGGCAACCCAAATGCTCCACCACGAAGGACACTAAGGTGCACCAAGGGAAACCCGAATTTCCTTCGTGATCCTTCGTGTCCTTTGTGGTTACGCCTTAGAGTTCTATCAGGCTTCTTGCGCTGCGTCTTTGAAGTCTCGCTCGCGTAACTCCTGAACTTCTTCCGCGATCGCGTACTTCAACCCTTCAATTCCTTTGCCTGTCACCGCTGAGATCTCGTACAGATTCAGCTTCTTTTTCTTGGCGTACTTCTTGAGCGCAGCCAGCTTGTCTTTGTTCACAACATCGATTTTTGACGCAACCATGATCATCGGCTTCTCTTCGAGATGCGCGCCGAAGCTGGCCAGTTCGCCGAGGATTACTTCAACATCTTTCGCGACATCATCGCGGCCGCTGGCGTCTGAAACATCGACCAGGTGAACCAGAAGCCGGGTGCGCTCGATATGCCGCAAGAATTGCGTGCCCAATCCAGCGCCGGTGTGCGCGCCCTCAATGAGGCCAGGGATATCTGCCACCACAAAGCTGATTTCGTCTCTCGCGTCGCCGACGGCGACGACTCCGAGATTCGGTTCGAGCGTGGTGAACGGATAATCCGCAATCTTGGGCCTTGCGGAGGAAATGCGCGCGATCAGCGTGGACTTGCCGACGTTGGGATATCCGACCAGCCCGACGTCGGCAAGCAGTTTCAACTCGAGGCGATAGGTACGCTCCTCGCCCGGTCTGCCAGCCTCATGATCTCGCGGGGCCTGATGCACTGAGGTGGCAAAGCGCGCATTGCCGCGCCCTCCGCGGCCTCCGCGCGCGATGACGAAGCGCTGATCCGCCTTGGTAAACTCGAACGCCTTCTCGCCAGTCTCATCGTCGTACACGATCGTGCCCACCGGGACTTTAAGAACGACGTCGCCGCCGTCGCGGCCGGTTTTGTTCGAGCCTTCGCCGTGCCGGCCACGCTCCGCATTGTGCTCAGGGTTAAAGCGGAAATGCACGAGCGTGTTGTGGCGCTCGCTGGATTCCATCACGACATCGCCGCCCTTGCCCCCATCGCCGCCGGAAGGCCCGCCGCGCGGAACGAACTTCTCCCGGCGGAAGGCCATGCAGCCATTGCCGCCGTCGCCGGCTTTGACCCGAATTTTGGCCTCGTCAATGAACATGGAAAATCAACTTGCAAAAAAATGCCTCGTCCCGAAGGCGAGGCCTGTGTGGCGCGGGCGCCCCCGCCCGCGAATGCTCTGAACCCTTAGAGACGCTACTTCGCTTCGACGGGCTCGACCATCACGAACTTGCCCATGGATCCCTTGTCCATGAACTTGATGCGGCCCGTGATCTTGGCAAACAGAGTGTCGTCTTTGCCGCGGCCGACATTGAGCCCCGGCTTCACGCGGGTGCCCCGCTGCCGGACGATGATGGTTCCACCGGGCACGACCTGCCCGCCGAATGCCTTGAATCCAAGCCGCTGCGAATTCGAATCGCGGCCGTTTCGTGAAGTGCCTTGTCCTTTTTTGTGCGCCATAAACTCTCCAGTAGCGCCGGCGTCTCGCCGGCTGTCGCGAGGGCATCCCGCCCTCGCAGCTGTAACTATTTCTTCTTGCTAGCCGCTTTCTTCACGGCCTTTTTCGGGGCGGCCTTCTTCTTCGCCTTCGGCTCTGCCTCGTGCTCTTCGACCGCAGCCTTTGCGACCTTCTTCTGCTTCGCTTCTTTCTTCGGCACATCCGGAGCCTTAAAACTCTGCCCGCCGAAAGCGATCTCCGCGATGCGCACTGACGTAAATGCCTGCCGGTGTCCGCGAAGCTTCTTGTACTGCTTCTTGCGCTTGTAGTGGAAGACGAGAATTTTTGCGCCGCGGCCTTCGCCTACGACTTCGCCGACAACGCGCGCGTCCGCCTGGTTGCCGACCTGTCCTTCTTCGCCAGAAACCGCCACCACTGGAAACTCAACCGGACCGTCAGTCCCGTTGAGCTTCTCGACTCGAATCACATCGCCGGGCGCCACCCGGTACTGCTTTCCACCGGCGCGGATAACCGCGTACATACGTCTGCCTCCGTCA
>Ga0209698_10003377_pt1 | contig 17861 bp, 15 predicted proteins | sample LitLauG_LLR_2012_FD_187203 | JGI IMG/M metagenome (GOLD analysis project Ga0209698, IMG submission 187203) | Freshwater sediment microbial communities from Pennsylvania, USA - Little Laurel Run_MetaG_LLR_2012 (SPAdes) (version 2) | ecosystem: Environmental > Aquatic > Freshwater > Creek >...
ATTTTGAGGCGAGGCGCGCCAACTGGGATGCCGGCCTCGCCGTCCGCGATGCCGGTCCGCTGCCGGATCTGTTCGGCATGGGCCTCGGCACCTATCAGCGGGCGATGCTGATGCGGTCTGCCATCAACCGTCCGACCGATCTGACGCTCCGCACGGACGGGCAGGGGGTCTATGCGACGATACAAGTCGAGTCACCGTTTTTCCTCGGTCAGAAAATCGTCCCCCCGCCGGCGGGCGACCTGCATCTGACCCTCCTAGCGCGGTCGCCCGAGGCGCAAACGACGCTGGGGGCCTCGCTGTGCGACAAAGTGCTGCTGTATGCCGACCAGTGTCGCGGCGGCGACGTTAAAATCGCCGCGCCGGATGTCTGGCAGCCCGTGGCGATCACCCTACAAGCCGATGGCTTGGGCCGCGGCTGGGGCTGGCTGCGCCGTCCGGTGGAACTGGCCTTGGCCGGCAGTCCCGTGGGCCACCATCTCGATATGCGAAACATACGGCTGACCGATGCAACCGGGCACGCGTTGCTGGCAAACGGCGAGTTCGCGCAGGGCCTGGATCGCTGGATCTTCACCGATGACAGCCACGTCTCCTGGCGGATGCTCAACGAATATCTCATGCTGTGGTTCGAGACCGGCGCGTTCGGCCTGACCGCCTATCTGGCGCTGGCGGGACTGGCCGTGGCCGGTGGCCTGCGCGCCGCCGGCCGCACGCAGGTCGCAGGCGCGGCCGTCGCCGGTTCGGTGGTCGGCTTCCTGGTGTCGGGCCTGTTCGACAACGTGCTGGAGGCGCCAAGGGTGGCGACGCTGTTCTTCTTGGTCTGCCTATGCGGATTGCTGCAATGGGAGAGCAGGCAGCGTGTTCGATGATTGTTGCACTGGCGCAGCGCCGATCAGCAACCGTGTCGTTCCGTAAACACCTGCCGACCTTGGCCGGCAGGGTCGGCCGAACCGGTGATTAGTTGCAGGCCGCCGGTGCGCCCGAGGCTTCGATCTTGCTGGCGGCGATCGTAAAGGTGGTGCTGGCCCCCTGGCAGAAGTCGTAAGTGCCGTTGCCATTGTTCCAGATCGTGTAAGTATAACTTCCTCCACCCGTGTATGTATATTGAACGTTACAGGATCCAGTCCCGTTGATCGCCCAACTGCCGACAATCGTTGTCGGGTCGACGGTATCGCTCGGACCTTTTTTGTAATCGGTCAGGACGCCACCAGACGCATGGAACTCCTGGTTGTTCCACGGCGGGCCAGCAGTGCCCAACGGGCTTCCCACGCAGACCATGTGATTGTTCAGCAAGGTCTGCAACGCCCCCGCGGGCGCACCGACCGTTTCGCTTGAAAAAGTGGGAAGGGAGCCGCCGGTGCCCAGAAGGGCAACGGGGGGACGGCCCACCGCGGCATTCGGCGTGGTGCTGGTAAACACGACGCTGCTGCCGCTGACAGCACTGGTGGTCCAGCCGGAAAGGGTCCCGGTGCAGATGGTGTGGCCGTTAGGGCATGTAACGGCGGCACCGTTGGCTAGGTTAGCGAACAAACCGGCAATGGTCGTGGAGGCATCCGCCTGGCCGCCATTGGAGTTGTCGGTGATCGATATGCCCGCTATTGAGAAACCCGCACCTGCAGGCACCGTTGGAAACGTCACGGTGACCGTTTCGGTCGCGCCCGTCGCGCCGCACACCTGGGTGCTCGGGGCGGTGCATGCGGCCGACGCGTCGCTCGCAGCGGCAACGAGCCCGAGAAGACATACAGCAAACCCGAACTTCATTCTCGCTTATCCCAATTATAAGGCAATTCCAAAATAATCTGACACTCGATATGAGTCAAGACAGAAACCCAACCCCTAAGCCGCTTTCTGTCCTGTAACGCAAAGGCATCGCTTGTCAGCCAAAGGATCATTCAGGGCAATGGCGTGACCCCGCGATCGCGGTCGCATGCCAAATGACGGTTCTTGCAAGGCCGTGACAGACAGTGACCAAGGACGGCGCCCGCGAACGCGTTTGATTTGAATATCGGCGACCGGCAGACAGACTAAGAAACCAGCGAGGTTACCCGCCAGTGCCGGCGCTCAAAAATTCCTCCACCAAACCATCCCACTCCTTGTCCAGCGTCCCAGTCACCGGTTCGCGCCCGGCGCGATGATACCAGTACCGCGCATTCGCCAGATCAGGCTCCTTACGGTGCAAGTACGCATGCACCGCCGCTCCGAACGGCCCGGGGTCGGCCTGCGCACACTCATGCGCCCGAACCCAATCGCCCTTAGCCTCCCACCAAAGCGCCTGCAACGGCAACGACAATCCGGCCGGAGGTGCCGCCGCAACGGTACTGGCCCGGAATGACGCGACATCCATGCCTCAGGCCGCCTTCGCCGGCAGCAGCAACCGCCGCAGCTTGCGCACCGCGCTGTCCGGCGTCGTCAGCACCGTCTTCCCCGTCGCCGCCGCCACCGCACCGGCCGCCTGCGACAGGCTGAACTGAGCCAACGCGATCACGTCGCAATCGGACAACCGTGCCGCCGCCCGCACCGCCGCCGCGTCATGCCCAGCCGGATCACCAGCGTTCAATGCCGCCAGCGCGCCCTCGGCCAGGCAGGGGACCAACGTCGCCAGCGGCGCCATCACATCGAACTCGGGCGGCATCGAGGCCAGCGTCGGCGCGAACGTCGCCATAAGCCCAATCCTGGCGCGCGGTCCCGCCAGCGCGATGGCTTCCTCGATCATCGCCTCGTTCGGTTTCAGCACCGGAATGTCCGACAATTCCCGCGCGCACGCCTCGATGCAGGGCCCAAACGCCGAACAGGTAAACAAGATCGCATCCGCGCCGGTCGACCGCGCATATCGCGCCAGCCCGAGGAAACGATCGGTCATCGCCGGCGTCAACCGACCGTCCGCCGCCAAATCCGGCGCCAGCGAGTCGTCAAGCAGGTTCATCAGCGTCGCCTCCGGCCACAACCGGCCGAACGCCTGCATGATCGGAGGGATGGAGGGAACCATGGCGTGGATCAGGGTGATGCGCATCCCGCAGATTTGCGACAACTCGCCACCGCCCGCAAGAGGCGCTTCAAGCAAAACACCCCAGTTGACGCCCCAACCCACCGCGGAGGAAGCTTGCCCCCAACAGCCGGGAAAACGCGGCAACAGGGAGACACCGTCCATGGCCGGCCCACCAGCCTCCGCAACCGAAACCGCACTGGCACTCCAACCGCTCGGCCCAATACAACTCCGCGTCGCGGTGATCTGCCTGCTGGCACAGATTTTCGACGGGTTCGACCTCAGCAGCATCGGCATGGCCGCGCCGGCCCTGTCCCAGGCCTGGCACCTGCCGGGCGCCGCCTTCGCCAATACGTTTGTCATGTCGAGCGTCGGGATCATGGCCGGCGCGCTGATCTCCGGCCCGGCCGGCGACCGGCTCGGGCGCAAGCCGGTGCTGCTCGCCAGCCTCGTGCTGCTGATGCTGTCCTCGTTCGCCTGTGCCCAGGCAACGACGATCCCCATGCTCGCGGCCCTGCGCTTCGTCACCGGTCTCGGCATCGGCGCGTTGATGCCAGCCAGCGTGGCGCTGGCGTCCGACTATCTGCCCGATCATTACAGAGCCAGTGCTGTCATGTTCATTTTCACTGGCGCCCCGCTGGGCGGATTTCTCGGCGGCCAGTTGGTGGCGCAACTGCTGCCAACCCATGGCTGGACCGTGATCTTCAACATAGGCGGCATCCTGCCAGCCCTGCTGATCCCGTTCATGCTGTTCTGGCTGCCGGAATCCCCCAGGTTGTTGCTGAAACGCGGCCGCCTGACACCGCGCACCCTGGCCTTGCTGCACCGCCTGAACATCGAGGCGACCGAACCGGATCAGGCGGTCGACGTCGCCACCGGCAACCCGGTGACCGGTTTGTTTCGCGATAACCTGGCACCGACGACGGTCCTGGTGTGGATACTGTATTTCGCCAACCTGCTGAGTATGTACCTGATTGCCTACTGGCTGCCGACCGTGCTGCACATGATAGGATTGACGCCTGCTGATTCGGTGTTCGCGGCCAGCCTGCGGGACGCCGGACCGCTGGTGTTCATCTTCCTGATCGCCCCGCTCAGCCATCGCTTCACCCCGCAAAGCGTCATCGCCGTCAGCCTCGCGGCCGGGATCGTTGCGATCGGAACGGTCGGCCTGGCTACCCTGTCCTATACCGCGCTGCTGGCGACGATCTTCGTGGTCGGCTGCTGCACCACCGGTGCCATGACCGGCATCAACGGCATGACCGCGGCGCTGTACCCGGCGCGCGTGCGCAACACCGGCATGGGCTGGGCGCTGGGTATCGGACGCCTGGGCGGCATCATCGGCCCGTGGCTGGGCGGCGTGTTGCTGGGCCTGGGCTGGCCGCCGCGGCAGATCTTCCTGTTCGCCTGCATCACCGCCGCCATCGCCACAATCTGTGCGGTGCTGTTACGGTTGCGGGCCAGCCCCATTTGGTCGACCCGGCAATCGGCGTTACGCTCCAGCTAACAAGACCTGAGGGAACGGAAACCATGATCAGACAATTCGACAGCACCTACGCCGGCCATATCGACCTGGAGAACGTCGGCTACGCCGGCACGCCGGTCAACGACCGCAACTATCCCAACGACAAGCTGGCGACCGCGCTGCAAAAAGCGGAAATCATCGCTCAGACACTGGATCGCCTGGGATACGGCACGTTCTGGATGGCCGAACACCATTTCCAGCCGGAAGGCACCGAGTGCATCCCCAACGTCCTGCTGATGGCGCTGCACCTGACCCACCTGACGAAAAACATCAAGCTGGGCTGTGGCTTCAACATCACCCCGATGTGGCACCCGCTGCGCCTGGCCGAGGACTATGCCATGGCCGACATCCTGTCGCACGGCCGCGTGGTGTTCGGTGTGGGACGCGGCTATCACACCCGCGAGGTCGAAACGTTCGGCTCGCCGCTGTTGAACCAGGAAGCCAACCGCGAACTGTTCGAGGAACAGGTCGACATCATCTTCAAGGCGTTCAATAACGATTCGTTCTCGCACAAAGGCAAGCACTACACCCTGCCGCCCGAAGTGCCGTATCGTGGCTATACCTTGAAGGAATTGACCCTGGTGCCGCGTCCGGCCCGCCTGCCGGTGGAATGTTGGCAGCCGATCCAGGGCGGCTCGCAACGCGCCCTCGATTTCATGGCCAGACATGGCATTCAGGGCGTCATCGGTGGCGGATCGGCCGAGGGCGGCATCGTCCACAAGGTCATGGTCGATTTCCAGGCCGCCCACGCCAGGATTGGCAAGCACGTCGAACTGGGGGAGCGGCTGGCGATCGGCTTCCAGTTCTACATCGCCGACAGCATCGAGGCCGGCATCCGCGAAGCCGGTAAATATTATGAAGAAAACATGAAGATGTTCGGCGAACTGCGGCTGGTGCAGGCGCTGACCGACGCCCAGATCGTCGCCATGCGCGACCCGAAACTCGCGGTCAACACCAAGCTGCCGCGGATCGAGGATGCGGTGAAAGCCGGCGGCTTCCTGACCGGCACCCCGGCGGACATTATCGAGAGCCTGAAAAAAATCGAGGCCACCTATCCCGGACTGTCCCGCGTCACGGTCACCCTGCCGCTAGGCACGCCGCTGGACGTGTGGCTGGAGCAGGTCGAACGTTTTTCAAAGGAAGTGATGCCGGCATTCGGCGGCGGCCGCGTCGAACTCGCCGCCAACTGAGGCCAGTCAAGGCAAGTGTCATGGCCGGCCTCGGCCAAGCCACCCACGACTTACGGTGTCGATCCAAGCACCAGTCGCTGGCGGCCAGCAACGCCGACGCCGCCGAGCGCCCCGTAACGACCGGGAGAAAGTCCCGATATGATGGAGCAAGCGCCACAAGAACCGGCTACGCCCGCCCACGACCGATCAGCGTCTCGACACCCATCGTCAACTTGCCGTCCGCGGATGCATACTGCGCCAACAGCGCATCGACTTCCGCCCGTACGGCGCGACGGTTTGCTTCGTCGAGCGCACTATAGGCCTGCGGGATTTGCCCAACCCCTTCTTCGATCGGTGCCCAATAGGTATCGAAGCTATCAAGGGTGTCCTCGCGCCGGATTTGTTCCACCTGGATGTCTTGGAAACCTGCATTACGAAACAACTCTTCCAGCAGGCTTGGATCGGCGAGCGACCATGACTTCGCGAGAGCATCGCGCTGTTCTAGTGTGAGAAACGGACCTAGCACATGGGCCAGATTGCGCCACATAGGTGCAACCGTGGTGCCGACGCAAACCGCCACCATCCCGCCTGCTCGAGCGACTCGCCTGAACTCCATGAGCCCCACGGCCGGGTTGGGGAAGAACTGTAAACCAAGCTGGCAGACAACAGCATCGAAGGTTCCACCACCAAACGGCAAGGCCTGACCGTCCGCATTAACTGGCAAAAATCGGGGAGCACCTAATCTGGCACGCGCACTCTTGACCATCTCTATCGAGATGTCCGCGCCCACGACAAATCCGGTATCCCCGACGAGAGGGACCGCCATCAGAGCGGCCTCGCCCGTACCGGTCGCAACATCAAGCACGCGATATCCTTTCGCGATCTTAGCGGCGCCCAATAAGGCAGGCACAAACAGCCGAGACCAACGACCGAGGTAACGTTCGTACGCCGAAATGTCGACCGCCCGTCCTGGCGCCGTGTGCAAGCCGCGTCCGAAACTCCCACTCATTCCAGACCTCCCGTCAACGACCCATAGCGAGGAGAGCGTTTTTTTGTGACCCAAACCTTATCTTGTGCGGCAAGCCCAGCGGACAGAAGCTGATGTTCGTTAACTGACCCCGCGAAAATCCACCCTCCACCCCTATCCCGGCAGCAGGCAGCGCTCCACATAAGCCATAAAATGCCGAACCGAAGGCGTCTCCAAACCCTTCACCTTCGCCCGCTCGTCGAACCGGCGTAGCCGCACCGCCTCAGCGGACTCGGGAAGGGCATCGAACGCCGCCACCTCCGCCGCCGACATAGGACCACCCTGCAAAGCCAGGCTAACCACCGAATCCCGCGACAACGTCGAAAAATAATCCGCCTCCGTCGCACACAGATACCGCTTGGCGGCAACGTGCAACCGCACCGGTTCGGTGACCGCCGGCCCAAACCAGGCCGACAGGAACGCGTGTCCCAGCGCCTCATGCCGATCGTCCACCCCCACTTCAGCCGGGTTGTCGCCGAGGTCATGCACCATGTGGCCGATATCGTGCAGCAGGCTGGCGACGATCAAACTCTCCGAACACCCGGCCGCTTCGGCCAGCCATGCCGCCTGCAACGCGTGCTGACGCTGATTGATCGCACTCAGCCCGTACTGGCCTTCGGCCTTCAGGGTCAACAGATCAGCGATGTGCGCCAGCCGCTTGTCGGTCATCGGACGATCATCCACATAAATGAAAACTGTCAAGATTGTACAGTGTTGACTAAAGAAAGACAATAACGGACTTTTCTGATGACCGTAAGCGCCCGCGGCTGATTGAATTTCTTTCAATCGGCTCGTTTTTGACCATGACGTGAAGGCTGTGCTCCAAAAAAACACCGCGCCAGCCAACATGAACGGTCAGGCAGCCCCCGTGGGACGCGGTCGAGTGGCAATCCAGAGATTCTCTAAATTGGACAAAAAAACCGAGAATATGACATCATGTCTGACGCATATACGCCAAAAGTTTAATGCGGCTGCTCGTAACGGACGCAACAGTCCTGACTGATACGATCGCCGCGACAGGTCTATTTATCGACACTCGCGCAACCAAATACACCAGTACAAACACAAATGCTCGGCGGACAATCCTAACATATACGAACGTATCAACGAATGTCATTTTTATGACAAAAATTACCACGCTTAAACGCGCGATCACATGTCTCCGGCCGTACACGAAAACGTGATTCGACGGATCGGCGACTGGAGAAATATGACGCTAACACCATTTTTACTTGAACGGCACGGGGTGAAAAAAACCCTGATTCCAACTGAAAAAATCTGTCATAAATGTGCCGGAATGTTCCATTGTCTGGTTTTTTACCAGGGTCACCGACCATCCCGTTATGAGGTAGGGACGGAAGGTCGTGTCTTAGGAAGATGCATTCAAACCGACCGTTGCGGCAAACCCATCCGCAACGCAATGAGCAAGGGCGACGCTGGACATATGACGACAACGTAACGTTGGCGCAAGCATCGATGGCCTCTCATCGAACAAGAAACGTATCGCGGATCGATCCCGGGATTAAGTGCCAGAATCGACGGGAAAACAGTCCAAGTCTCGTCAATGTTAACGGAAATCACGCAATAAATTGCTAAATAATAATAAAATAACAGCGATCTTTCACGCGCGGCAACGGCCCGCCCGGCAGCCGCCCAGGAGAATGACATGACATCTGTTACCGTTCAAAGCTCCCAATCTGGCCAAACCGTCAATGTCCCGTTCACATCAGCGGAAAATCTGGCCCTGGCGGGACAGATCGCCTTCGCGATCAGCGCCGAAATCGCCAACGGCGCCGCTACCGCCGCATTCAGCAAAGACGGGCCGCCGCCAAAAATCGAACACGATCAAACCGGGGTCTTCTTCCAGGACACCAACGGGTCCACCAACCTGCCACGCGGATACAACGCCGTTGTCGATACCGCCGCCCAGGCCACCATCCACGCGGCGGGAGGCAACGGGCAATCGATTCTATCAGGAAACGGTAACCTGACGTTCTTCGCCGCCCACGGATCGGGCACCGTCGTCACCGGCGGCGGCCGTAACAACATCCAGATCTCCGAACGCGATCGAGGCGCCTGGCTCATCGCCACCGGCAACGGCAACGATACCATCAGTGCCCTCGGCGGCGGCAACGATACGATCCGGCCAGGGGCGGGCCGCAACCTCATCACCCTGGGAAATGGCAACGATCTGCTCCAGTTGACCGGCCGCGATACCGTCACGGCAGCCCGCGGCAACGACACGATCGATGCCACCGGCGCCAAAAGCACCGTAATATACGGCAAATCCTCGCACATTACCTTTGTGGGCGGCGCCGGATCGGCCACCATCCAGGGCGGTCGCGGCAGCGACACCGTCTATGGCGGCAGCGGCCGCCTGAGTGTCCAAGGCGGCACCGCCGGCCACAATCTGTTGTTCGCCGGAACCGGAGTGGCAACCCTGTTCGGCGGCGGCTCCGGCGACCAACTTTACGCACAGGGGAGCCACGCGCAGAGCCTGTTCGCCGGCGGCTGCAATGAGACGTTGTCGGCCGCGCAAAGCAGCGGCCACGTTTCGCTCACCGGCGGCTCCGGCCGAGACCAACTAATCGGCGGCACCGGGGCGGACACCTTCATCGGCGGTTCCGGCAAAGCAACGATGACCGGTGGCAGCGGTCCGGATACATTCGCCTTTATCAAGGGCAGCGCGGGCGGCAGGGACGTCATCCTGAACTTCACCAGCGCCGACAAGGTGCAACTGTCCGGCTACGGCCCCAACGCCGTCGCCAATGCCCTGGCCTCGGAAAAACTGTCCCACGGTTCGGTCACGATCACCCTGTCCGACAACACCAGGATTACGTTCGATGGAGTGACCAACCTCAAGAGCAGCAATTTCGTCTAAGATCGCCACCCCTCGGGATGATGGCCTGGTCCAATCCCAGCCCATCACCCCGCCTTCGCCAATTGCTGCTCCACCAGCGTCGCCCACCAGGACGCCCCAACCGGCAAAATCTCGTCATTAAAATCATACCGGGGATGATGCAGAAGCGGATCGTTCTGCCCGCGTGCACCGCCAAGCATCAAATACGCGCCCTGCTTGGCATTCAGCATATAGGCAAAATCCTCGCCGCCCATGGTCGGCGCCCGCATCTCCTTCACCCCGTCCACGCCGGCGATGGAGCGCGCCGCCGCGATCGCCAAACCGGTCGCCTCGGCATCGTTCACCGTCGCCGGCGCGTGGCGAAAGAAGTTCAGCTCCGCCGTCGCCCCAAAACTCTCCGCGATGCCCTTCACCAGCCGGTGCATCCCCGCCTCGATCTGGTCCCCGACCTCCGCCCGGTACCACCGCGCGGTCCCCTTCATCACCACCCGCTCGGGCAGGATGTTGTAAGCCTCGCCGCCCACGATGCTGCCCACCGACACCACCCCACCCTCGATCGGCTCGATCGACCGCGAAACGATCGTCTGCAGCGCGCCGATGATCTGCGCCGAGACCATGATCGGGTCGATCCCGTGATGCGGCGCCGCCCCATGGCTGCCGCGACCGGTCACCACGATGTCGAAAAACCCCACCGCCGCCATCCCCGGCCCGGAACGATACAGAAATGTGCCCGCTTTCATCTCCGGCCAGTTGTGCAGCCCGTACACCTTCTCCATCGGGCAACGATGGAACAGCCCGTCAAGCACCATCTTTTCCGCGCCGCCCTCGAACTCCTCGGCCGGCTGGAAAATCAGATACACCGTGCCGTCGAAATTGCGCGTCTCCGCCAAGTATTTCGCCGCCCCCAGCAGCATCGCCGTATGCCCGTCATGCCCGCACGCGTGCATCACGCCGGGATTGAGGCTGGCATGCGGCAGCCCGGTTTCCTCATGGATCGGCAACGCATCCATATCCGCCCGCAGCCCAATCGCCCTCTCCGACGATCCCGCTCGGATCACCCCGACCACGCCATGCGTCGCCATCCCGGTGATAATCTCATCCACCCCGAACGCCGCCAGCTTCTCCCGCACCATCATCGATGTGCGCACCTCCTGCATCGACAGTTCGGGATGGGCGTGCAAATCCTGCCGCCACGCCGTCATTTCGGGATGCAACGCGGCGATACTGTTGATGATCGGCATGACGGACTCCCCAGCGGGATGATAAGCGGCGGGATTACAATTCGTGCGGCGGAGCAAACGTCAAAGCAAGCCCTGCATCCAGGGAAATCGGCTCGATCCCCAGCAAATCGCGCATCGGGCCGATATCGAACGCCTTATCCTCGACCAGCCGGCGGATTTCTTCCGGATGCACCCGCGGCAACGCCGTCACATGTTTGGTCATCCGCGCGCCCAGGATCAACGGCGCCGCCGGAAACGGCAGGATCCACGGCTTGCGCAACCCCGCTGCCGCCGCCACCGCCCGCACGAAATCCGCATAACGCACCGCCGCCGGACCCGCGATCACCACGCTGCGCGGTCCGTCCCAATCCCGATCCAGCGCCGCCCGCAGACTCCGTGTCACGTCGGACTGGTGGATCGGCTGCACCAGGAACTTGCCGCCCCCCGGCAACGGCATCACCGGCAGCCGTCGCAACAGATTCGCCAAACGCTGGACGTTGTTCTCGCCCTGAGCCCCGTAAATCATCGTCGGATGCAGCATCACGCCCCGCCGGACGCTGCCCAGCAACGCCGCTTCCCCCGACAGCACGCCGTCGCCATGTGCGTCCGGCCAACGGGTGAATTTGCGCGTGCTGCCCAGCAACACCAGCATCGCGTCCACGGGGGAGTTGATGATAATCGCCGCCGCATGCCGGGCATGGGCGCAGCACACGATGCGAGTCGCCCCCGCCAGCGCCGTCCGCAACGCCTCGGGTGCGCGAAGATCGGCCCGCAGCGGCTCACCCGCTAGGCCCGAGGCCGCCCATTTGGCCGGATCGCGCACCACCGGCACCACCGGGATGCCGTCGGCCAGCAGGGATCGGCACAACGCCAGGCCGGATCGGCCGGACGCGCCAATGACGTGAACAGGGTTGGTCATGGCGCGCGAAAAGCCACATCCCGCCGAACCCGACAAGGGGTCTTGCAACACCACGCGCGTATCGGCAACGTGTCGCAAAACCAAGGGAGACGCGTACCAAATGACGATCAAACGACGCACCATCATGACCGCCGCCGCCGCGACCGCGGTAACGCCGCTGTATGCGGCCCGAGCGCAAGCCAAGCCGGTGATCCGGATCGGCGTGATGAACGACCAATCTGGTCCATACCGCGACGTGAACGGCCCGACCGGCGTCGCCTGCGCCCAGCAGGCCGTGCAGGAATTCGCCGCCCACGGCTACGATGTGGAGGTGCTGTCCGCCGACAACCAGAACAAGCCCGACGTCGCCGTCTCCCTGGCGCGCGAGTGGTTTGACCAGCGCGGCGTCGATATCATCATCGACATCGCCGCCACCTCCTGCGCGCTGGCGCTGGCCTCGGTGGTCAAGGAAAAAGACAAGATCATGATCTGCACCAGCACCGCCTCGTCCGACGTGACCGGCAAGGCGTGCACGCCAAACTCGATCCATTGGGTGTTCGATACCTACATGGAGGCGAAATCGACCGGCGCGTCGATGGTCAAGGCGGGTGGCGACAGTTGGTATTTCATCACTCCGAACTATGCGTTCGGCGCCGCGACCCAGCGCGATACCACCACGTTCGTGGAAGCCGCCGGCGGCAAGGTGCTGGGCGCGCAGATCTATCCATTCCCGGAAACCACCGATTTCTCGGCGTTCCTGATCAAGGCGCAGGCGTCGGGGGCGAAAATCCTCGGCATCTGCGGCGCCGGCGCCGACCTCATCAACATCATCAAGCAGGCGCATGAGTTCGGCCTGACCAAGACCATGAACATGGCGGCGATGGTCGCCTACACCACCGATATGCACGCGATCGGGATCGAGCTCGCGGCTGGCACGCGGCTGTCGGAAACCTACTACTGGGACCTGAACGAAAAGACCCGCGGCTTCCAGAAGCGCATTCAGCCGAAGGTGACGCTGTGGCCGAACATGGCCCAGGCCGGCGACTACTCCTGCGTCCTGCACTATCTGAAAACCGTCAACGACATGGGCGCGGCCGAGGCCAAGCTCAGCGGCAGAGCCACCGTGGCCCGGATGAAGGCGATGCCGACCGAGGACGATTGCTTCGGCATCGGCAAAATCCGCGAGGACGGCCGCCGGATCTCGCCAGCCTATCTGTTCGAGGTCAAGAAGCCCTCGGAAAGCAAGCATGAGTGGGATTTGTACAAGCTGATCGGCACCACCCCGGCCGAGGACGCGTTCCGCCCGCTCTCCGACAATGCCTGCCCGATGGTGAAGGTCTAATCCTGCAAGTCCGCTCCCTCATGGTCTGGGTAAATCCAGCTATGAGGGAAGCGGCGGCGGGTCCATCGTGGATAAGACGTCACACCCGTATCGGGCGCGCGGCGGTCCGCGTTAAACCCGGCGCATAACGGCCGGACTACTGGCGAAAATTCAGGTTCGCCGGGGTAAACTGCATGTTGATCCGATGCCGCGGCGATACCGGCGCCTCCGCCACTTCTTCCACCATGTGCCACGGACGTTCCGCCTTCGGACGCAGATCCGACGGCACCGGGTTGATCGCCGGCTGCGGCGCCGGCCGGCTGATGCTCGCGGTCATCACGCCAGTATCCGGACGGTTATAAATGAAGCCATAGGTCGGATACACCGACCCGAACTCGCCGCGACGGCCCAGTTCGACCCGCACCGCCGACCAGTTGTTGGCCTCGGACACGTCAACCACCGCCACGCCGCGTGTCACACCGCCAACACCGCCGGCGCCGCTGGGCCAGTTCGCATGCTCGATCACGACCTCACGCGAATTGAGCACCTGAGTCACCACCGCGACATGCCCCAGATGCATCCGTCCATTGGCTCGGAAATTCAACACGCTCCCCGCCTCGGGCCGGTCTCCGCGAGCATAAAGCCCTTGAGAGTTGTACCACCACTCCCAAGCATTGCCGGCGACCAGGATACCGGACGCCGCGCGGGCGTAGGGAACGCAGGAGATGCCGTAGGACCGCGCGCTGGTGTAATGAAGATGAGAAACCCGCAATCCATGGGCCCCGACCCGATAGCCGCCAGACCTGAGTTCCGAGGCCGTCAGACGACCAACCCGATGCGCGTGCAAAGTGACGGTGGGCCGCGCCAGAGTATGATGATGCTGGTTAACCTGGGCGGCGTCGGCCTGGGGGACAAGGATCGGCGTGCTCAGCAGGAGCGCGGAGCTCAACAGCAAGGCCTTCAATCCTGTTCCAAACAACCGCATTAGACTCGTCTCCGCGACTTATTGTAGCTAAGTCATCCGGTAACAGCAGGGTTGCAAAGCTGACAACCCTTTGAACGCCTAAATATCGGCTGCAAGCGTGATTTCTTCGTTTCTGCCGTGTGGACAACTAACGAAAATGGGAACATACACCTATTCTAAAAAATGCGTTCCCAGTGTTGCCAATAAAATGTCACAACTGTGCTTTCTGTGCACTAGTTGATGTCAGCCCGTCATTTCTAATTCAACTTAATTTGTCTCACGTCATGATAATGTTGCAGGCGCTTGACCAAGTCCGGAGCGATCACGACAAAGGCTCGACAGCCTAATGGTTGACCGCCGCATCACTGAGAAAAGGAACGGCCGCAGATGGACTCCGCCTCCCCCCGCAGCGTTAAGGTCGGCGCGATCGAGATCGGCAACCACCGCCCGTTCGTCCTGATCGCCGGCCCGTGCCAGATCGAATCCCGCGCCCACGCCCTGGAGATCGCTCACGCCCTGCGGGAAATCTCAGAGCGCACCAGCGTGCCCGTCATCTATAAGTCCAGCTACGACAAGGCGAACCGCACCAGCGCCGCCGCCGCGCGCGGCATCGGCCTGGACGCCGGCCTGACGATCCTGAGCGATGTGCGCGCCGAGACCGGCCTGCCGGTGCTCACCGACGTCCACACCGCCGACCATTGCGCCTTGGCGGCGCAGGCGGTGGATGTGCTGCAGATCCCGGCCTTCCTGTGCCGCCAGACCGACCTGCTGCTCGCGGCGGGGGAGACGGGACGCGCCATCAACGTGAAGAAAGGCCAGTTCCTGGCGCCGTGGGACATGGTGAACGTTGCCGCCAAGATCGCCAGCACCGGCAACTCCAACATCCTGTTATGTGAGCGCGGCGCCAGCTTCGGCTACAACACCCTGGTCAGCGACATGCGCAGCCTGCCGATCATGGCCCGCACCGGCTATCCGGTGGTGTTCGATGCGACGCACTCGGTGCAGCAGCCGGGCGGGCAGGGGACCTCGTCGGGCGGCCAGCGGGAGTTTGCACCGGTGCTGGCCCGCGCCGCCCTGGCGATCGGCGTCGCGGCGGTGTTCATCGAAACCCACCAGGATCCCGATCACGCCCCCAGCGACGGCCCCAACATGATCCCGCTGCGCCAGATGGAGGCGCTGATCACCCGCCTGGCCGCCTTCGACCGGCTGGCCAAACAAACCGCCTGACCGGCCGGCCCGCGATCGTCGCGGGTCATCGCCCCAACTTCACTTTCTTCCCACGCACCGCGCCCCCTTCCTTCCTCAACGGAAAAATCGCGATCCGGTCGGCCCGGAACGAGCTCACCCAGATCTTGTTGCCAACCCGGATCGCCCCGGTCCCAGCCCCAAACACCCCGTAAACGCCGCTTTTGACCACGGTCGTCAGGTGCAGCGTCGCCGGGTCCATCAGATACACCTTGGACGGCACCGAGCAGTTCACCGCACTGGATTCGAAGCAGCCCAGCACGCGCTTCACCGTCGCGTCCTGCCCGCCCACCAGAATCGACCCGCCATCCGGCGACCAGCGCACGTTGTCGGTCAGCATCCCTGTCGGGACCGTATCCACCTTCGGCGGCGCGCTGGTACGATCGATCCGCGCGACCTGCCTGCCCGACCACAACGCCAGATAAATCGTGTTGCCATCAGGCGAAACGATCACTCCGTTCGGGCCTGACATCGCCTCGGTCCCGGCGATCGGCGTCCAACCCTTGCCAGGCGACCACGCATCCAGCCCGCCCACCGGCTGCCCCTTGCTGAGCTTGTTGACACGGTCCGGATCGGTCGGGTCCCACAGGCTGGTCACCACGATGCCGCCGTCCGGCAAAGAGGCGACCGCACCGGGCCAGAACCCATGCGGTGCGATAACGCATCCAACCCAGGTAAACCGCGGCCGACCCCCCGAGAGATCGACGCCGAACACCTCGACCGACTCTCGCCCGCCATGGTTGACGGCATACAGCACCCGATGCGCGCCCCCGGTTCGGGTCAGGTCCAGGCCATGCGGCCCGAATACCTTCATGTCCACCGGCCCCGGGCAGTCGGGATAGGTCTTCTTGTCCGGCCGGATCGCGATCTCCGAAGGCTGCACTGCCGAGACGGTGTTGTGGCTGGTATCGAACAGATACAGATAGCCCTGCGGATTGTTGGCCGTGGCCAGGTCGCCGCCGATCACCCATTTAGCGTCCGGCACCGGCGCGAAGTCTTCCACATTGCTGACCCCGCAGATAAAACTGACCCCCGGCATGGGCGAGCAATTAACGTTGGGCGCCGCACGCAAGGCCCCCGGCCAGCACACGCCGAACACCACCATAAGCGTGATGGTTCGGATCAGGCACGCGCATCCGCTGATACCGGGGAACGAAGCCATGTGATCCTCCCACTAGCCAACCCAATAAAGCCCAACACTACAGAACAATGAGCGTCGGCTCGTCAAAGCGTCGTGCGGGCCAGCCACAATGTCAATCGCGTGTCTCGGTGACAATTTGACTGACCACCGTCCGCGCCGCACTGTCGCGGAATAACGCGGCCCGCAACACGGAAAAGGATGATCGATGATCGAGGTGAACGGCATGGCGCATGTGATCCTGACCGTCAGCCAATGGGATAAAGCGCGCGCCTTCTACGGCGAATTGTTGCCGTTCCTCGGCATGACGAAGGTCTACGATGGCAACAATTTTCTCTACCATGTCGGCGGGCGCACCGCGATCGGCATTCAGCGCTGTACCGCCGGTCAGGAAAACGAACGGTTTGTCGCCAACCGTGTCGGCCTGCATCATCTGTGCCTCCGCGCGCGGTCGCGCGAGGATGTCGATGCGGCGGCCAACAAGCTCCGCGAAATGCATGCCCGCATCGATCGCGGCCCCATGGAGGGAGATTTCGCACCCGGTTATTACTTCTTTGTCTTCGAAGACCCCGATGGCATCCGGCTGGAGATCAATTTCGTCCCCGGCAAGGGATTGCTGGTCGCGCCGGACCAGCCGCTGATCCCCAGCAACGACCCCGACTGGGATCAGAATGCACCAAGGAGATGACGGTCCATCCGACCTGAACCGAGGAATGGTGCCGGCCTGGATAATGCATATCTGATCTTGCCCCGGGTCCGCATAGACATTGTTCTCGGCGATCCCTGCATTCTCAGCGATCTCGGCGTTGAAGGGATTAGTTCGACCACACACCGGCCGTCATCGTTGACGGCTCATGAACCCGATCTGCGTCTTTTGAGCAGGACCGTGATGTGCAAACAGCGCCGTTCATTGGTGTTGTTGGCGATCGAAAAAAACGTTACTTAAGCTGCCAACCCCGCATGCAAGCAGCCGCGACAATCCAGATGCGACCGTCCCGGACGCGGTCTTCACGGCAGCCGATTCCGCGGATTTCCATGCCCGGATCAACGATGACGTCCGGCGTGTGTTGGCGCTGATCCCTCCAACGCAGAGATCGCCGAGGACGCAGAGGTCGCAGAGCAGAATGGCTACAGCGCTCGACTCAAGTCACCGAGAACACCAGCAACCACCCATGCCAACACTTGATTGTACAGTGACTCTCCGTGACCTCAGTGGCTCAGTGGTGCATTCAACTTTTTCGCCGCACCAAGAACGCCGCCCAACCAGCTATATACCCGGTCGTCCTAACCCGCCCGCCGCAACCGGCCTCCGCAACGCCACCCGAACGAACGTCGAAACAATCTTGCCACCAGCCCGCACCGTGCCACGCAACGAACCCGCCACCTTCGACTGTCCTCCAACACGGCATCGATAGGGAACCGGAACCTCCAAAATCCGCAGGCCGGCACGCGCGGCTTTCATCTGCATCTCGATATTCCAACCATAAGTCATCTCCCCCATCCCCAACCCCCTCAAC
>Ga0209698_10003379_pt1 | contig 17856 bp, 20 predicted proteins | sample LitLauG_LLR_2012_FD_187203 | JGI IMG/M metagenome (GOLD analysis project Ga0209698, IMG submission 187203) | Freshwater sediment microbial communities from Pennsylvania, USA - Little Laurel Run_MetaG_LLR_2012 (SPAdes) (version 2) | ecosystem: Environmental > Aquatic > Freshwater > Creek >...
TGATCGTAAAAATAGAGTCCGTCGGAATGTCGATCCGTAACACTTTGATTTTTCATCGATCCCGAATAGTCGAATAGTCCGTCGGACTATCGTTGCGGGCCGCAATCCCAGCACATTCAGTAACAGAGTCCGTTGGGCGTCGGCTTGTGGCTCGAATTACGCTTGCGCAAAGAGCTGCGAGCAGGCAGGCGGTTCTCTTTTTTTTCCATGAATCGTTCCTGGCTCGCGGCTGACCCAGCCCGCCAAAGCCGGATTTCCGAACTGCCTAAATGCACGCCGGCAGGGGGCAGGTCAGGTAAGGGCAGGCCCTTTAGTTCGATCAGCCATCATTTCGAAAACGTAACCGCGGCGATCGAATAGATGCTCATTCGGGCGGTGGCTCGGCTACGTCCAAACGTGGCGCCGAATCAGCGCTAAACGGAACCGCCGGTGGAGCGGGTGCAACTTGCGGGAAGTACATCGCCGCCGTCAATTCGGCGAGATGCCGGGGTGATCCGTCGTGGACGTGCTTTTTCAAATCCTCCCGCATCCGCTCGGCGATATGCCAGGGTTCGAGTTCGTTCGGGGTCAACATGATCACCCGCCGACGATAGGGGCCGTTCAAGGTGCGGGCGGCCTCGACTTCGCTCTCGGTAAAAGGGCTCAGCTTCGCAAGCAAAATAAAGACCTCGAACCGATGCGCCGATAGTTCGTCCGCTACTGCTCTCAGACGATCTATGTCATTGAGGGTAATCGTGTCGCATGGATCACCATCGTTCGCCGCTCGACCGCGATCCTTGCATTCGGCAAGAATCAGCTCCGCCTTTTCTGGGTATCGATTCGTCGTCAACCAGACAAAATCCACTTCTGTGGCGTTTGCGATCGATCCCGGCGCCGGCACAAGGTCGAGCGAGGTCGTGTAGAGATTTTCGCTCAACAACCCATGAAAATTCGTGTCAAGTTGCTGCAGCGTAAGTGCCACCGGGATTGCGCCCTGGATGTTTCGTTCGGCGCCCATAACACCAGAACGCCGGAAGTGGTACTTGCCCGCTAAAAGCTGTCGCGTTGCATCAAACGGCCTACCGCACATATCGCATTCGACTCGCTGCCTGAGCGTATCCAGCGAAACCCACGATGTCATACGGCAATGTGGGCATTTGAGATCGGCGCCAATCCGGAAAAGCCCTTTGTCTACCAGATAAGTGAAAACATCCTGGGGTGTGAGCTTCGTATCGCGCGGGCGTGCCTCGATAAAGAGGTCGTGGAACTGGTCGAAGCCGGTATCGCCCGGATGCCGTCGCCCGATCTCCTGGTAGGCAGCTTTTTGTGGGAAGGCATCGGTAGGGCCATAGAGTCGAAGAAGGCGTCGAACTCCCGGAATTTTGAAGACCGCGGCCCCTCGCAAACCCCCGAGTTGCGTGAGAAGCTGGCGGGCAATGAGTCCGGCACTGCTGGGTTTCGCCGCAATCCCTCCCAATTTGAAGATCTGCTCGAACAGTAAATCCACCGGCAATGCGTAGATAGCCGCGTCGATATCGGTAGCATCGATGATGATGCCGAGGCGATCCGGTTCGACTCTCATCTTGTTGTGGACGAAGAGCATCTTGCGCGCGAGGAACTCGTTGAGTTCCGGCACGTAGGGCACCTTCAAGGTATGTAGGTCATCGCTATAAAGACCTCCAATGAAAGAGACCGAAGCGACAAGATGCTGCGTATGGAACCAGTTGTCGCTGGCAAACGGCTTCTCGCCCAGTGCAAATGACAACCTGGGACGCTCGCCGTCGCTGACCAGGATGCCCATTTGCGACGATTCGCCAAGAACCATCGTCGGTGCCTGGAGATTCAATCCGTTCCACGAGTAGATGTCGACACTGCAAACCGTGAAACGCATATCTCCGAAGATAGCTTTCAACTCGGCAACTAGCGCCTCATGGGCTACTTCGCCAGGCCCGCGGAGACTCCAAACCGCAGGCGCGCGTTGAAACTCAATGCGGCGTCCCGCCAACATTTCGTTAGTCGTCTTCGTCCATTCCGGAAGGATGCTCGCGAAGCGCGGCAGGTACGCACGATCTACGAATAGCAACGCCGTATCGGTCGCCCTCAAATTCCAATAAGTTGCAAGATCATGAAGACTCGCAGCGTCACCGAGATAAAAGCCGGGATAGTCCCAATTCGAACGAATGCCATGGTGGCGACCGAGGCCGTGACGGGAGAAATAGCTAATAGTCGGATGTTGCAGTATCTCGACTGGCATTGGTTCGGTTTTGGCCAGATGATGTTCTGTGGCGTCTCCCGCTACCTTCAGCATCCCGCGGTAGTCAAACGCCACCTCGGCCTCCTCCGGATACCCACCAAGCATGATTAAAAGAAGGTCGCTTAGCGGATCATCGGCATCCCAGTCATAGAGCCGAATGCCCTTTGTCTTGATGGCGCGCCAAGCGGGTGTCTCTTGCATGCCGACGAGCGCGTTATGCACGTCAAGGATGCGAGCCTTAGATCCACTGCCATTTGCCGGAAAGAAAAGGGCGTCAGGAATGAGGGGATTGATGAGATATGGGAACTTCCTCTGGAACGCCAGGACGGCAGGTCCATCACCGAGCGGTACGACCATGTCAGCGCGGAAGACATCGACAATCCGTTGCGCTTCCTCGGCACGATCGACAATTGCGATTGGATTGAACCGTCCGCCCCACAGCGTATTGTTGATCCGTATCGCCCGGCGAAATGACGCGAAATCACCGTCGGCGATCGCCCAGCAAATACGCAAGGGTCGATACGCAATATTGACGCGAACTGTTTCCATGGACGCTAATGATCCGTCCATCGGGCCATGGTTACAACCACCGCTGGGAGCGAAACTGGCGATGCGCGTCGTGCCCGCTAGTCCCTATCAAAGAACTTCTTTCCCAACGGGGACGTATGGCATAGCCTCACCACCATGGATCTCCGGATCAAATAATTGGAGCATTTGCTCGAGGCTCAGCCGGGGCTGGGATGCACCGCGCAGGTAGATGCCACCATCGATGATCTCGACGGTAATTGGTTGGCCAGACGTGAATCCTACGGCTTTAGCAACGCGTGCCGGAATCCGAACTGCGAGACTGCGACCCAACTGACGCAAGGTTTGACGGGATTTCAAGGGCTTTCCCATAACAGACTCCCAAGTTGCGTTTAGCACCGCGCCTGCGCTGCGCCGCGCGATTGCCGATTCGGTTCGCGTTGTTATGCGCGGGTGTCCTTGACCACCCGCAAAGTAGGGCGCGCATGGGCTCCACCGGCTCGCTCGCGCGCGATGCGCGCAAGGTGCGCGGAAACTTCAATGTTTGCAGCGTGTAGGCTGGCTGACGCCTCCCGCAACTCTTCGCGCGCACGTTTGCTAACGAAAAGCCGGGCAAGCCATATGGATCCGATGAAAGCGCTGCGTGCCGTCATTTTCAGCGTGCGCCAGAGCGCAGTCGCCGCATTTCTCGCTTCGCGGACCTCGACGAAAAGGCCAATAAAACCAGCGCGAAAAAGATCGAGCTAAACACAATAACGTATAGCGAGGTTGCCATTTCTTGTACCCGTTGCCGGCAAGAGATCTCCCAAGTTGTGGTCGCATTCTATCCGCCCGGTGCGCCCTGGCATATGCGCGACCTGGGACCTGCGATCGCGAGTTCAACTGGGCCCGCCGCCTCGATAGGCCCCGGGAGCCACCGACTGCGGATCTTCGTGACCCGTCATTTATGTTGATTTATGGTTTAACAAAAATTCTTGCCAATCCATAAATCGCCAAGGTCAGCCCTTACCCCACGGGAGCGAGAACGATGGGCGCGCCGTCCTTGCTGGCACGCACCCCAAGCTTGATTTCCGCGGAAAAATATGCAAATATGCAAATATGCACGCGCCAGAAATTGTTGACATTGCGTCCGCAGCAAGGATTGCGGCGAAACAGTTGGAAGAAGCGGGGATAACGCAATCGCGTTGCGCTAAGGAGCTTGGAATCGCGCAGTCCCAGGTTAGTAGGCTATTGGCGGGGCGCTCCAAACGCGCAACAAAGGCATTTCGCGATGTATGCGGATATGCATTTCAGGTATCCCAAAAAGAGAGCGGGAACAAAGCTACCGTTCCGCAGGAAATCGTCCAGGCGGTCAATATCGTTTGGAATGGGACCCAGAGCCATGCAGAGGCACTCGCAATCGTAATTCGCACCCTGGCGGTGTTAGACACAAATCGAGGCCGCCGCTCGGCTCCAGAAGCTCGGGACCACAGAACCAAAGGCGCCGAATGAAGCGGGCAAGCCGCCAAGACGTAACGCCACAAAGGGTACGGACGCCAGCATTTAAGCCGCGATCCATCGAAATTGGGGGAATCGAAGTTAGCCTCGGTGATCCGTACCCCGGCGAATTCGCTCGAGGCCACGTTGGACGGTGGTCCTGCCTTTCACCATTGAAAAATTCGACGACGTTCGTTGCCGCGCTCCGACGCAAAATCACTCGTACCGTGCCAGAGGCTAACAGCATGCCGGTGGCTCGCCTCATCGCCCTTGCCGCCGACGCCCCCGACGCGGACTACCTTAGTAACCACACACTGCTGCCATTCATGGGGTTCGCGCGAGAGGACGGAGTTGGGCCCGGGAGGACTTGGGCCGATAGCCAGGTGCGCTTTCTCGCGATGTCAATCGCCTCCGGACAAAGGGGCAAGTTTTGCCTGGATTGCGCAAAGAGAGATGAAATTAGATGCGGCATCTCCTACTGGCGGCGTGATCTGCAAATACCCGGAATCGATTGGTGCGACGAACATGGAGGGCTGTACGTTGTCCAGTCCGAAAGGCCCTTCGAGAGATGTCCTATGCACTGGGTGAAGTGTGGTCTTGCGCAAAAAATTCGAGATCCTCAACCGCGGTGCGAGAACGACCCTGTAAAGCGGTACTTGGCGGTGGCCGCCCAAATGGTCGGCTCCGCGTCAGTACGTGACTTAAAGGAAATGCAACGGCAACTTACGCGCAGAGCCTATGAACTTCAGCTACGAATATTTTCCCGAGGAAACCGAAAAACGCTTACACAGAGAGTCCAAGAGGAATTCCCGAGAAAGTGGCTGGTACGACTTTTCCCCGCGTTGGACCAGGCCGAAGCAACCGGGCCCGTTTTCAATCCAATAGACTGCGCAACGCGAATGACTGTAAGCCTACCCGCACCGTCTATCGCTCTCGCAGTCGCCTCCATGTATCAAAATTCGCGTGACGCGCAAGACTTCATCCTCGGGATCCGTGTTCCAGAACTTCCGCCCCAGCAAGCTTCGACGACAGCGCGGTCCCGCAGCGCGATCCACTTGCGGTGTGCCCTGAGGTCGTTGGAGACAAGTGCAAGCCCCCTGAAGGAACTGGCGCAAAGAGCGTCAACAACGATCCCCGTCGTCGTTGGTTGGATGAGAAACCACCGCGCAGTCATCCTCCGAAAATACGCCGAGTCAAACGAGATGCGCGCCTTGAAAGCATTTTTCGAGGGGGCAACTTTAGAAAGTGCATGCGCGGAGGCAAAGGCGAAGCCCGCTGTTGTAGAGCGCCTGTTGCTCGCGTGCACCGACGCAGCGTGGAACAATAACCTCAAAATCTAAAGCGTCCGCCCTTTCGAAGTAGGGCTCCTTCCCCAAAACGTTTCGGCGTTCTGGAATACCTCCGCGGTAGTCGGTCGCCCCTTCTTCACCGGCTTAGCCGGCGGCGCTCCGCGACGGGTGTTGTCATCACCGGGAATACCCCCCTCCTGTTTGGGATGCGATTCAAGTGCAGCCCTCTCTCCAGGTGTGAGACTGGCCAACGCAACAGCGCGCTCCAGTTGGTCCGCTCGAGCGTCTTTAAGCGCTGTTTGATACCTGGACTCCAGTGACACATCGATCTGAAATGGGCAAACAAGATCTTCCCGCACCTTGAGTCCAGTTGTATCACCCGCGATCACCAATTCGACATCAGTCCTCGAATCGCTAAACTCGACAGACATATATGCCTTCTCGATATCTTGCATAGTCACTTCGTAGCGTGTTGCGCGCCGGGTCTGCCGATACGAAAGGACAAGAAGTCGCACGAGTTCACGTTTTAGGCCAGCACAAAGACACCAAAGTCGGAATGCCTCCTTCCGAAGCTGAAAGTTAAAGATGCCTTTCGTAACCTTTTCAAATTCGATCAAGAGGTTCGCCCAGTCTGCCGAATCGTGCGCATCGGGAAGCAAAATATGGCGCCTCGACAGCACACGCTGACGATCCTGGGGAGGGCGCCTCTTAAGGCTGTGACCAAGGCTGTAATTGAGCGCGTAGACGTACGGCGTCCTAAGGTAGCTAACCGATAGAATTAGTTTCGTAATGAGCGTTGTCGCGCTACTACTCATCGTAAAAAATTGCAGTTCATCTATTAGCGCGAGACAAGTACCGGAAAGGAAGAATGCCTTTTCGCACGCTGCATTTTCAGTGGCCTTCATTGGCCTCCTTCCGGTTTTCATCGCCATTCAAATTCTCGACGCTCGCGGACATGAGCTTCTCAAAAACCTGACCAATGCTGCTGCTTGCCTCCACTACAACCCGGCGCACCGGAAGGAAAGGAAAGACGTGTCCTCCCAAGCAATCGATATAAGAAGGGGCGAAAACCAAAGCGCGTTCAATCGCTGCCAGTAGTTGCGTCTTGCCTGTGCCGGCAGGGCCAGTAATAAGATGGGGGACATACGGATCCCGAACGGAGGCAAAATCATAAGCGCGGGAAAGCATGGTTTTTCGGTCGGGATACGTGCTTTGCGCGTGAGCAAGGCTCTGCTCGAGAATCTCTTGGATGATCTCGCACTCCCGCTCGCTTGGGCAATGAACGTTAGAGAGGGCTTCTTCTAGCCTTTCGCAAGCAACTTCGGTCGCCATCTTGCCAATCTCGCCGACATGCTTGCCCGGACGCTCCACTCGGCGTCGAATCTCTCCCCGCTTCGCTGCATTTGCAAAATGATCGATCCAAGGGCTATCGGACACGGGTCTTACCTCCAAGAGAACGCTTCGCCTCATTTGCCTCGCGCTTTCCAGCGGGGCGTCCATGCTTCGGAGTTCCCTTCACACGCCGCGCCGCGCTCCAATTTTTCCCGGTAACGCCTCGATATTCCTCTTCGACGGCTGCCTGCGTAGCGGACCGAACTTCACGGTGTTCGCTTTCCTTGCGGGTGAGTTCCTCGCTCTTCTGTTGAAGTTCGGCAAGGGTGATATTCACGAACCGATTGCCTACACGGCGCCCAAGGATTCGATCTAGCTGATACATCCGGCCTTTGATATCAACCCAAATGTGCCGAAGACATCCTTCCAGGACGTAACCTTGAACTGGTATGCGCTGCGTGCTGCTGATCGTGTCGAAGTACCCGGATTCTTGTAGGTCACCACTGTTGAAGCGGCTACGATGAAGATGAATTGAACCATCGTGGGCAACGACGTCAGTTGGGATCAGGTATTGGCGCACCGCGTCGTCAAAATCCATGTGAATCGCGTCGCTGCGACCACGTTCCGCTAGTTCGACCCATACGTCTCGCGGGCTAAGCCCGGTCACGCTTCCGAAAATGTCGTCGGTAAGTGCACGCTCGGTGTTGATTGTGAGGTTCTTCTTTTTGGCCGACAGTAAAGCTCTAACGATGAGTTGACTGGCGGTTTTGTTGGAGACCAAGAAGTGTGGTCCTTCCTCGTCCTTTATGGGCTTGGGGTGCACGGACTCGGCGACAGCGTTCGACTGGCCACTGCGCACGGGAGTGATCTGGCGAATCGGCGGCTGGAAGGGTGCATCTTTTGCGGCGCCCTCTTTGGTCGCGCCAGGCCCCTGATCCGTGATGTCAAACGGGCTAGCGCCAATTGCAGGCCAGTCCTCCTCCGTCAGTGGAATTCCGAAAAGGGCAAAGTACTGAGGACCACCAATGGCAGCGCAAAACTTCGCGGCGCGGTAGGCCGACCCGGACTCGGCGCCCTGCGAAAAGCCCATGCCAACGATGAAGCCGCTCGCGTCATCCCGCTTCTCGACCACGCAGAGCGGCGGTAGCGTTTCCCCCTCGAGAAAGCCGATCGGAAGCTCTTCCTCGTAATACGCATCCTCGTTTGTGCACTCCATGAGATTTGCAACAATTTCGGAGAAGCTTCCCTTGGTGGGAGCCTCACGGTTGCGATATCGGATGCGCCCAAAGAGTGTGGAGCGCTTTTTGGAAAGACCAAATATCTTGTTGACGTAATAGTTGAATTGACCGTAGCTTGGCCAGCGATCACCGTCCGGGTGGAAGAACTCGTACTGCTTTTTTTTATTCTTCCGAACCTTGCACCCAAACACTCGGATCACTGTTCGTTGATAAATCGCCGCAATGGTCACGCCAATACGGGCGAACTGGCGATAGCCCTGCTCGATCTTTTCCACCATCGGGTCGGTAACGTCACTACCGTGGTCGCGTCCCAGTGCCGAATGTCGCCCACGGCGAACTTGCCCTACCCGCTTCGGCGTTCGCCCGATCAAATGTATTGGGTAGTGCAGCGCGTTCGGATTTCGCCCGAATACAAGATACGTGTAAAAGCGAGTCCGCAGGCGAGCCTCGTTTTGGGGCGGCGTGCAATGCCTAGCGTGCTCGTTAATGATTTCATCTGGATCGTCTGCGGAGAGAATCTCTTCAATTCGGGTTAGAAGCCCCTGTAGGTGCGACATCACACGTGCTAATCGGTCGCAGTGCTTAATGACAACGTTCCGACGTAACTCGTCGACGGCTGCCAAATTGATGCCTTCAAGTTCCTTCAACCAAGGTGGCAGACTGGTAGGCGGTTCAACCAAGAGGATGGGCTTCTCGCAATGTTTAACAGCAGACTCAAATGCGTCCCGGGCAATGATGTGAAGTGCTACGCGGGGAAGCGGTATCTCGCGTCTGACATTTCGCGTTTCGGTTGCGGGGCGGGTGCGTGGCTCGCGCTGTTCAAAATGAACAAGCAGCACGCGCTTCCGAAGTTGATCGTTACACAGAAAGTAGTACGGTTCGTTTGCCGCAAGCGTATGAAAGCCATTTGTGGCCTTTATGATGCTGCCAACGCCGATCGGACTCATTCCCTCTCCCGGCTAAACCACTTGGAAAGTTTTTCGAGAAGGTCGACGCACTCGGGAACCAAGGGTTGATCAAAGAGAATCGGCTCAGAGAGTTCGACGCGAATTCGCCTCTGCAGTACCGCTTTATGCAGGACCGTCCGCACCTGATCGGTCGAAATGCCGCGTTCAATTTTCATGCGCGCTGATGTTTCAAGGGGCGCAACGCCATCTTGCATGTCTCGTAGCAGCGCTTCCTCGACGAGGCGAATGTCTCGCTCTCTCAGCGTATTCGGTCGGACTCGGTAGGTATGCAGGACGCGGAGGTTTGCCGCAATTTGGTCGCTGAAGTCCTTGTCGGACAGCATGCGGGTGGGTATGCCCACCTCCCAGTAGAGGTCGTGTTCTATCCGGTGACGCGCGGCCACCTTTTCCTGCGCAAACTTTCCATTTTTCGCGGGTCGTCCCGCGAAAAACGGCTCTTGGAATCCCTTCGTGTTGCCCTTGATATTCCAGTTCACGAGGTACGGGTCACCCCTGTCATCCTCTACAAACCAGAGTAGGTCGCCAATGAAGGGCGCGATGATGACGTAGGAAGATCCGTCGTCATTTACAGGAACGCGGGGCAAGAATGCCTCGTAGCCAAGCGCCGCCGCGATGGCGTTGGTGCCGGACAAGGCCGGCAGACACCTACCGACCCCTCTCGGATGCAGGCTCAGCGGGTGCACGGCAGGAGTGCACGGCAACATTCGCTGCTCCTGGAGCTCCCAGACGTAGGGGAAGTAGGCGCCATAGAAGAACGCCTTTAACTCCACGCCGCCAAGCAGGTGAACGTTGCGGCCTACGAGATCATAGAAAACCTGTGTTGGACGTACTGTTCGGGGCGCCTCTTCCCGAGTGGCCTTGATGGACGCCTCGTACAAGGCGCCAAATTTAGGGGGACACTGCCGCTGGCGAATCTTCGCCAATCGCGCCGACAACGGGCGTAGGTCCAATGCCATCTGCTTCTCCCTGGCATCTCCGGCCATCTATGTGGAGCCGAAGAAAGCAAAAATTCAAAAATGCAGGGCGAAGCAACGGCGGGCCACCCCGTTGACAACGGTTTGGTCTCCGATATGATTACAGGCAAGCAGCCTCTCAAGCCTGCCGGCACATATTCAACGCCCGACACCTCTAGCCAGGTGCCGGGCGTTGTGCCTTCTACCCCTCCCCAATGCCTTGGTGGTTTTAGGTTGTTTCGGCAGCCACCTCCCTTTCTTCCATCTTCCGAGCCGCTCCGGTCGGCTCGTCCAGCGGTGAGGGGCCGTACGGCGGGACAGCTATTCCGAGGGCAACCGCGGCCGCTCGGGATTTGCCGAGCGACCCCTTAACTCGCCCGGACAGCAATGCGTAGACGAGCCCGCGCGGAAAGCCGCGCGCGCGGGACCACTCCGTGATTGTTATGTTGTGGCTGCGAAGCCACTCTCTTGCATCCGAGGGAGATCGCATCATGCTTTCCAAATTTTCGCCAATGTATTACGATTCGCTTCAATTGGCAAGAAACGCGACATGACAGACGAACTCGATCAGCTTCCTATCCGCCTTCGCGAGGAACGGCGCCGACTCGGCTTGACGCAGGCCCAGCTGGCCGAGCTGCTCGGCGTCAGCCGCTCTGCGCTCAACAGCTACGAGGGTGGCCGGGCTGTGCCAGACATCAACTTCCTGGCAAGAGCGATCCGCAAACACGTCGACGGCTGGTACGTGCTGACAGGCAAGCACTCAGCCGAAGTCGCTTCGGACCTCATCGACTGGGACAAAGTCGAACAAATATTGCTGGGAATTCGGGGATGGGCCGAGTCCGAGGGCAAGCAAATATCCCTACACAGGGAGATCGGTCTATTGCAGTTGTTCTATCCCGCGCTTGCAAGGGGTGAAGTGATCGAAGACACGACGTTCGAGGACGTCATGAAGCGCGTCGCCTAGGAAAAACCCCATGAAGCTCGAAAAAAGCGAGGCAAGGGCGGTACGGCGTGTGCTCGAGGAATTGTCGATCGATTTTAAGAGGCGGCATTTCGCAACGAGCTGCTCTATTTTGGCCATCTTCTGCTTTGTAGTGGCTGGCCTACCTCCTTTCCCGATCGACTTCTACTGGAGACTAACGTTTTTCGGATTTTCGATGGCGCTATTGGTTGTCTTCAGCTGGCAGTGGAAAAAGGCCGAGCGCGCGAAATCTGCACCCAAAGATACAGCGAAAGACGGAGCCCAAAAACAGGACGATCGAGAACGGCTTCGCATGGTTCGGTAGCTGCCGCCGGATGCCAGTTTGCCGGAGCTCGATTGGTGGACATCGGGCAGCAGTTCCTGGCGCTGGACGCCCCGCTGGCGATCCGATCGTGGCTACCCGATGAGACGCTTTTTAGCCTTGCTAGCCGCTACCACCAAATTTCGGGAAACACGCACTCCGGCGACACATGCCGCCAGCTCTTCGGGCACACCCGCCAGGGAGCGCTCCACGACCTTCCCGGAAATATCGGGGAGTTTGCGCGGCGAACGGGCGGCATTTTGGGCGAAGCAACCGAAATTGCGAGGCGACGAACAGTACTGGCGCCCTATCTCCCATTTCTCCCCCACCAAGCTGCCGTCATGGCGATCAGCGCGCTGATAGAGACTGGCGTCCACAATTTGAAGGCCCGATTAGGCCTGCTCACAAAGGGCCAGAGGGCGAATCACCCGCTACGCGCGTGCGCAGCATGCATGCAGGCGGACAAAATCGAACATTGCACCATGTACTGGCATCGGGAACATCAATTACCCGCAGTTTGGGTGTGCCCAATCCACATGGAACCTCTCCATACGTCCGACTACAAGTCCGAGTGGCTCGCACGGTACAGGTGGGGGCTTCCGATCGATCCGCATGTTCATCTTTTGCCATCTGGCGCAGCAAGCAATGACGCCACGATCGACGCTGCACTCCAGGTTGCCAACATCGCGATCAAGCTTGCAAACCTGACTGAGAATTTCCGGTTTAGCGAAACGGGCATCGCGAGGTGCTACAGGCAGGGACTTACAGAAAAGGGATTCGGAGATGTCGGCCAGGAATCGGAAACCGCCCAAGCGCAACACGCCTACTACCACAGTCTAAAGAGCATTCAAGGTATAGCACCCTCTTCCGCGCTTCCATCGTCAGCGGAAGCGGCGGGTACTCATATTCGTAGAGCACTGGACGAAAAAAACCTTTCGCCGCAGATCCACCGCCACGTCGCATTAATCCGCTGGCTGTTTGAGGACTTCGACACCTTTTTGACTCGATACAGCTCAATTGGAGGTGATCATGCAGCGTCTGCCGTCGACCAACGTCTCGAAAATTAAAAAAGTTGCCCGAACGCTGGCAAAAAAACATGGCGTTCAACACAACCACGCGCTCGAAATCATTGTGAAAGCCCTCGGATTCTCCGACTACCACCACTACTTCCACGTCAAGACGAATGCTGAGGGGCCCACACGCTGCGCAATTTCCTACGAAAATTTCCAAGCCCGATTAACTAAAGGCTTGAACGAATACTTCCAGATAAGAAACCAGTCGCCGATAGCCGATGAAGATTTTCATGAAATATTGAAAAGAGTCACGTACGAAAGCAAGGCGAGCGATTCCAACGACGTCGAAAGCGAAACATGCTAGACGATATCGACTCTCCCAAAAATCTTTTTCAAATTTGCGTCCTCTATCAGAACGACAAGCCAAATGGAATTGCATTTTCCATATCACCAAAAGACTGGCCGCCTGGCATGCTTGCAAATGAATTTACAACCAAGGCAATTGACGATTGGATTACTGGCATGATCAATGAGGAAGGAAATGCAGATGCCGCGGAATCGTACTTTCGGATGCAAATAGAGGCTATTGCTCAAATGAAGGGTGCAGTCCCTTTGCATTGGGCCTACCTGGCCGCCAAAAACATAGTCTCCCTAGTCCAAATGGGAAGGCTTGAACAAGATGAATTCAATGGATTTCAATTTCTGTTCCGCAAACTAGCTTGAGCAGGGAGCCAAAAAAATGGACAGCCGTATTGGAAGGGCTTCAACGCGATGTCAAGGCGGTCCTGTTCGGATGCCGTAAGGACTTGATTCGGGCTCGCGCGGAAACCCGATGCAGTGGGAGCCATTTACGTGCAAATTGAATCGGGAAAAGGACAAGAGCCCGCGTATGAACCGGACGATGGGCCGCTGACCGAAGAGCAATTTGCCGCCATCCGTGCGGCTGCGGCGCCCTTTCTGCCCAAGGGCAGGTTACACGTTCGCTCGAGTTTGTTCCGCGGCCACCGGGTGGCGCCCCGCCAAGAGCGCAACCGAGCGCTGGTTTCAAGCTTGCCGTTGCTGCGCCGAGAAATGATCCTGCGGCGCGCGCGAGGGCAGTGGGCGTGGATTGACCGCCAGCACGGTATCTTTGAACCCAGCGTTCGATTACCTGATCGCAGCCTCGTCATAGTGCCGGGGGTCCCGCTACTCTACGCAAGGCGCCAGCGCGTGGCGAAAAGGCGGGCGCCTCGTTATCCTGTCAAAATCTGGTGGCAGGAGAAGCTTCGGTTGCTTTTGGGGCCACGTCCCGGTCGTCCTGACTGATCCGCCCGCCAGCGATCCACTTCTGTGGGTCGAACTGCACCGAGTGCATGGGAACGCAATTCGCACTGCCCTGACAAACCAAAATTACACCAACCCGAAGGCTCAGGTACTGAATATCCGAGTGCGCGGCCATGCCTATCCGAACCGTTCACCTATGTAGGTCTGCATTTCACTCATGGGCATTTCTCTCGATGAATTGCCCGAGCGGACATAGAACCGCTCCGCAGTAACGCCGTTCTTGTCCGCAAACTTTACGATCATTGGCGCAAGGGCCACCCCAATTTCACATTGACAAATTTCCGCATCGCCAACAAAAGGAAACGAGATGCGAATTTTCGACGCAACAAAAGCCTCCCCCATGGCCTGACAAAGAAGGTTACGCAAGTGAAGCTCGAATTTGTCGCGATCGACATTTCCAAGGCTTGCGTAATCATGAGTCAGGCCGACAATCGCACCGTCGTCCGCGACACCAATTAGCAACGTGCCGCCTTGCCCATTTGCAAAGGCCGCAATCGATTTAATGATTACGTCCTCGAGCCTTTTGTTTACAACGCCCTGCTTCAAATCCCAGCGCAATGTGGACTTAAATTCGAGATCCTCCGTTTCGCCCTCAGAAATGAGATCCTCAAGGGACGCCGGCGCAATTGTGTCTTCGGTTACGGCGAGACTCTTAAGAAAACCATTAAGCTCGCTAGCCAGCAACTTGCGTCGCGCTGCAAGAAACGCCTCATAATTTTCTAGCGACCAAAGCTCTTGGTCCTTCGGGATGCATTGCGCTGCCAAGGCTCCCGGCTGATTTGAATTTACTCCCGCCAGGTATTTGGCAGGATCCATATCCGACTTAGAACGGTTTGCAACCGAGGTCAAAATTGCTCGGTTAGTAAGCTCCTGCGCAAGTGCGTACTTAACTCAATTTTCTTTTCCATAGCCCCGCTTCTTTAGCTGCGCGTAGGGAAAGATGTGATCGTTTTCTAGCTGATACCGCTTTCCCATGGGTTGGCGAATTGTGACGCCGGTGGTAAAGCAAACCGCATTTCTGCTCTTAAAGTACCAAAGCATCAAACCAAACAACGGGTGCGTGATCGTGCGTCCCTCAAATTCGGTCGGGGAGATTTCGAGCGTGCGCTCTTCTTCGATTGCCTTCAACAAATCGTCGAACGGACTCGCTGATTCGGCAATGGCCTTTAGGTCCCTATCTAGCTTTTGTGGAAGCTGGCTGATATATCGGTATCGAACCTGCGAGTAGTAAAACCATTTCACCGCTTTGCGGATTTCGCCGGCAGTCATGTGGCCGGTTTCGCGCCTGTAGCAGTAAACAATGATAGGGATCAAGGCGTATACGGAATTAATTTCATCGGTGTGATCAACGTAGGCGCTTGACCGAAGAACATTTACAACGTAATCCAACGTGGTCGTTGAAAGACGCACCCAGGCCTTTCGAATTAATTCATTATTCTCCGGCCCATGTAGCTTCTTCATGTCCGAGCCGATGCCGTGTAGGCAACCAAGCAACACATAGACAATGAAGTCGAGCTTGAAGACAAATCCGGAATCGGCCAACTCCGTGAGCTTCGCCTTAAAAGTTTCGCGCGCCTGCGGCCAATATCCGGAAATTTGTGCCAATGCCAGTTCAGCGTCAGTGAGCGCGACGCCACCCGCATTGACCTTATAGAAGATATCTATCGCCTCACGGATCTTTGCCTTTATGGGAATCGTCTGCTCTGGAAATTCCCGGTCAAGAATGCGCTCTATGTCGCGAACGCAGTCGTCGATTCTGTCCTGGCGTGCTCTATCTACGGTTTCTCCCTTGGCCTCAAGGGAGTCATAGATGTCACGTGGTCGGATCTTGCGCTGAAGGATTTCCGTGATATTTCGCCAACGGGGGTCGCTCTCCATCTTTTGCTTCGAAAAATATTCGAGCTCCCGAGATTCAAGATGAACGTAAAGGCCCCTTGTGTCATTTTCAATTTCAGAGGCAGTGTAATAGGGAGGGATGGTGCCCCGGATAAGCATATAAAGCGTGGTGATTCGTTGTTGTCCATCCAATAAAATTCGGACAGCACCCTGACGCTCATCGTACTTCTGCGGGCCTTTTAGTTCAGGGGGCTCACGTGTCTCCCAGGTCAGCATCGTTCCGGTTGGATATTCCTTGAGAAGGGAATCCATCAACATCTTTGCGTCCTCGCGCTTCCATACGTATTCACGCTGGAACGCTGGAACAAAAAGCTGCCCGTCATCGATTTTGTCGAGAATTGTAGAAATTTTCATTTTGGAGGCTAGGTTGGGCAATTTTCTTGGCCGCGAGAAGCGCGGAGAACTTTCGCAGCGGCTTTCTGGTTTCCAGCAAATTCATCGTCAGCACTTCTGGCATCAAATGATGCTTGCTTTTCTGATTAAAGCAACCCCCCAGCTCGTGGCTGGAGGCGGGAAGAATTGATCCCATGCCCTCGCAAAGCGGGTATAAAAATGTCGTCGCGCTGACCTCGTCCGTTGCGAGTGCGTTGAGAGGTGATGCCGGCAACATCGCACTACTCCAATGGAAGGGCGGTCGCCTAAGTGATTGTCGATATCGTGGACGCCAATTCCGCATCGCGGTAAATTCCGCGGCATGGACTTGGCCTCCATCCCGCTGGCGCTCGAACATACTGGGGAAACTAATCTCCGAAATTTGGCAAACATTGGTCAGATCGAGCGTATAGAGCCGAACGCGGAGATGTTTTCCCGATATTTTGTGAGCGCCAAGAGGCTGCTGCGCGATTCCTCGCAGTCGAACGTCAGCATCGAAACGCGGTGCATCGCGGCATATACGGCGGCTCACCAGCTATGCCTCGCTGCGCTCTACATGCGCGGATTTGCTCCGGGCCGAAAGCTTGGGCATCGGGCAATTGTCTTTCAGACCCTCGCGCCAGCAGTTGGGGCCGACCACACGGTAATGCAGCCGCTTGGCAACTACCATCGCAAAAGAAACAGGGCTGAATATAACGGTTGGAATGAATTCGATGAGGCGGATCTAACGGATCTCACGCGGCTATGTGCTTGCGTTTGGTCCTTGACGCGCAAATGGCTCGAATTGTACGAACCGCGCTTTTTGGAGGAAGCAGAAAAAAGGGCCAACCTCGCCAAGGGATAGATCGTGCGCCTAGCAAGGACCAGCGTTAGTGGCGGCACATTCCTCGGTACCGCCCACTGCGCAGGCAACATTACCCCGCCGCGCTAAGAATGTCTCGCAGTCGCGCCCAGCTTTCATCTGGAAGCGTTTTGAGCACGCGCACAAGCCGGTCATCACCGCTTTGCAATACCCGGTCGCGGACGACTGGCGCGATCGCCTCTGCAGCTTGAACTTCTTCCTCGTCCAAGTCCATTCCGCGAGCAATCGCGCCCGTACGAAGCGCCTCATCCAGCGTTAGCACGAAGTCCTGCGCCATAGACGCGCCACAGGCCTGGCAGAAGGTCGCAACCATCGAGTTCAGCGCGCCACAGCGGTGGCAAGTCCTAAAACGCTGGGCCGGAGCGGGAAATTCGTGTCCGCAGCTGCGGCACTCCGTGTCGTGAAGATCACACTCCACTCCGCAGCTGGGGCACTTCTTGGTCTTTGGCTGCCCTGCTGCTGCTCGAGCCGAGGGGGACATTTCCTCCTCGACCCGTCGGGCGCATAGCTCGAGTGCCGACAATGTGGGCATAACGACATAGGCCCGGGTGTCATCTTGGGGCCCACCAGTGCGCACGACCCGACCGACAGCCTGGCGAAACGCGAGTTCGGTAAGGGCGTGCGGCAAATACACGAGAACTCGAAGACGCTTGATATCGACCCCTTCGGAGACCATTGCCACAGATACGAGCCAGCGCCGGTCCGTATTGCGAAATGCTCGAATGCGGCCCTCCGGGTTGGGCATCTGGCTGTGCACCAGCATTGGCGCTTCACCCTCTATGCGCTCGAGCAGCTGCACCATATATTCGGCCATGTCGATCGTGGGCGTGATTACCAGTCCGCCGGCATCCGGCATCCGAAGCCGCAGCTCGGTCAGCTTCTGTGCGGCGCTCTCCAACATTGTTGCCTGGTATCCGGTTATCAGCGGTACTGTTGAATTCGGCTCATATTGCGGCGTGCATGCCAAGCGGTAGAAGTCGAGCGCGCGCTGCAGCCCGGGGATGCGAGCCAGGTCCTTGGGTAGCTGGGCGGCCTCACGCCCGGATACCTGAACCCGTTGGCCGTCCTGAAGATCGACCGTAAACCGCCCCTC
>Ga0209698_10003380_pt1 | contig 17855 bp, 19 predicted proteins | sample LitLauG_LLR_2012_FD_187203 | JGI IMG/M metagenome (GOLD analysis project Ga0209698, IMG submission 187203) | Freshwater sediment microbial communities from Pennsylvania, USA - Little Laurel Run_MetaG_LLR_2012 (SPAdes) (version 2) | ecosystem: Environmental > Aquatic > Freshwater > Creek >...
GTCACCTACGAGCGGATGAAGACGAAGGTCAACGAGGCGCTGAAGGCGCACTTCCGGCCCGAGTTCCTCAACCGCATCGACGAGGTCGTGGTCTTCCACGAGCTGTCCAAGGTCGAGGTCATCGAGATCGTCGACCTGATGATCCAGCGGGTCGGCACCCAGCTCGAGCTGCAGGGTCTGAGCCTCGAGCTGACGCCCGAGGCCAAGACGCTGCTCGCCGACAAGGGCTACGACCCGCAGCTCGGCGCCCGGCCGCTCCGCCGTGCCATCCAGCAGATGATCGAGGACCCACTGTCCGAGCGCATCCTGTGGAAGGAATTCCGGGTCGGCCAGACGATCATCGTCGACGTCGAGACCATCACCCCGGAGATGGCGGAGGCCTTCGACGTCAAGGGAGCACCGCCCCTGGTCGCCGGAGAGAAGCAGCTGACCTTCACCGCCATCGAGGGCCTCGAGCCCCCGCCGGTGGCACTGGCCGGCGCAGACTCCTCGGCCGACTGAGCCGCAGCGGCACCGTCCGCGCCACGACCGGACCGACGCCCCGCACTCCAGGCGGGGCGTCGGCGCGCCGACGGGCGGCGGCACCAGATCGCCGACCGGGCCATGTCGACGGCCGGGCCGCCCCGGCTTGGGGTCCTTCGGCCCTGGAATACCGTTCCCCGCTGGGTTCTACTGGTAGTGGCGGGGATTCCGTGACCGGCCAGGTCCCCCTGGGCCAGGACCGGTGCCCCTGCGCCGACCGACCCCGCCCCCGGGTCGGCCCGGCACCGCCGTCGCCCCCTCGGTCCCCGGGGGGGCGAGGCGCGTCACCCGACCGTGCGCACCGTCACCGGACCGGTCGCACCGGGTGACACACCCGGTCCCTACCATCGGGGCATGGCAAAGACGGCCAAGCGCCACCGCTGCATCGACTGCGGCTCGACGACCGCCCGCTGGGCCGGGCGCTGCCCGACCTGTGGCGAGTGGAACACCCTGGTCGAGGAGTCCGCCCTCGGTCCGCTGGTGCGTGCGGTCGACGAACTCGACCTGTCCGGCATGCCCGTTCCGCTCTCGTCGGTCGACCTGTCGGAGGCCGCCGCCGTCCCGACAGGGGTGGAGGAGTTCGACCGGGTGCTGTCCGGGGGCCTCGTCCCCGGGTCGGTGACCCTGCTGGGCGGTGAGCCGGGTATCGGCAAGTCGACCCTCCTGCTGCAGGTCCTCGCCGCCCGGGCCGCGGGCGGCCACCGGGTGCTCCTCGTGTCCGCCGAGGAGTCGGCCCATCAGGTGCGGCTGCGGGCCGAGCGCCTGGGGCCGGTCCCTCCCGGCCTGCTGATCCTGTCGGCCACCGACGTGGGGCAGGTCATCAACGCCGTGGTCGAGTCCGAGCCCGACCTGGTGGTGATCGACTCCATCCAGGCGGTGGCCATCGGGCCGGCCACACCGGGCGAACGACGGGCGACCGGGGTCCCGGGCTCCATCGGCCAGGTCCGGGAGTGCGCCGACCAGCTGGTCGGCCTGGCCAAGGCGCGTCAGGTGGCGACCGTGCTGGTCGGGCACGTGACCAAGGACGGCTCCCTGGCCGGTCCGCGTGCGCTGGAGCACATGGTCGACACGGTCCTGAGCTTCGAGGGGGACCGCCATCACGCCCTCCGGCTCCTCCTGGCGGTCAAGCACCGCTTCGGCCCGACCGGCGAGCTCGGCCTGTTCGAGATGGGCGACCAGGGCCTCAACCGGGTCGACGACCCCGGACGCCTGCTCCTCGGCGACCGGCTGACCGGGGTGCCGGGCGGCGTGGTGCTCCCGGCCCTGCAGGGCCGGCGCACCCTCATGGTGGAGCTGCAGGCGCTCGTCGCCCCGATGGGCCAGGCCCAGCCCAAGCGCTCCGTGGTCGGCCTGGACGGGAGCCGTCTCGTGATGACGTTGGCCGTGCTGGCCCGCCACGCCGGACTCCCCATGCACGCCGTGGACGTCTTCGCCTCCGTGGCCGGCGGCATCCGCGTGACCGAGCCGGCCGCCGACCTGGCCGTGGCCCTCGCCGTGGCCTCCGCCTCCACCGGGGTGGCGCTCCCCGCCGACCTGGCCGCAGTGGGCGAGGTCGGCCTGTCGGGGGAGATCCGCCAGGTCACCAACCTGCCCCGCCGGCTCGAGGAGGCGGCCCGGCTCGGGTTCGGCCGGGTGGTGGTGCCGGCGTCCGCACCCGGTGGTCCGCCCGGGGTCGACCTGGTCCGGGTCGACACGGTGGCCGAGGCCGTCGGTCGCTTCGGCTGCCTGGACGCCGACTGACGCCGACCCCGGTGCACCGGCACGGTGCCGGGTACGATCCGGGTGTGACGACGCGCCAGCATGCGGCCATGAGCGACGCCTTGGCCATGGTGGCACCGGGCACGCCCCTGCGCGACGGCCTCGACCGGATCCTGCGGGCCAAGCGGGGGGGTCTGGTGGTCGTCGGCGACGGCCCCGAGGTGCTGTCGATCTGTTCGGGCGGGTTCCTGCTCGACTCGGAGTTCAGTCCCCAGCGCCTGTCCGAGCTGGCCAAGATGGACGGCGCCATCATCGTGGCCGCCGACGCGTCCCGCATCGCCCGGGCCAACGTGCACCTGATGCCCGACGCCTCCATCCCCACGACCGAGACCGGCACCCGCCACCGCACGGCCGAGCGGGTGGCCCGGTCCATCGACGTCCCCGTCCTGTCGGTGTCCGCCGCCATGTCCGTCATCGCCGTCTACCGCAACGACGTGAAGCACACGATCCAACCCACCGGTTGGCTCCACGATCGGACCGACCAGGCGCTGGCCACCATGCAGCGCTTCCGGAGCCGGTTCGACGTCGCGCTCGGCAACCTCTCCCTCCTGGAGCTGGAGGACACGGTGTCGGTCGGGGACGTCGTCGGCGTCATCCAGGCCGCCGAGATGGTCCTGCGGATCGCCGAGGAGGTGGACGGCTACCTGGTCGAGCTGGGCGAGGACGGCCGCCTGGTGGGACTGCAGTCGGCCGAGCTGTCGGACGGTGTCGCCCGCGCCCTGCACCTGGTCGTCCGGGACTACTGCGTGCTCGGCGGGGCCGGAGCCGGAGACGGAGACGTCCACTGGTCGGACGCGGTGGACGCGGTGGTCGACGAGCTGGCCGGGCTCCCGTCCGACGAGTTGCGGGACCCGTCACGGGTGGCCGGCATCCTCAAGCTTCCCGGGTCGTTCCACGACGCCGAGTCGGGTGTCGAGCCCCGTGGCTACCGCCTGCTCCACCGTCTCCCGAGGTTCTCCGACACCATCATCGAGCGCATCGTGGACCGGTTCGTCAACCTCCAGCAGATCATGCGGGCGTCGATCGTCGAGCTCGAGGAGGTCGACGGCGTGGGCCAGGCACGTGCCCACTCGGTCAAGGACGGACTGGCCCGGCTGGCCGAGGCCAGCATCTTCGAGCGCTACCAGTAGCGGCGCACGGCCGGCGTCCGGGGTCGGGCGCCCGGGAGTGGGCGTCGAGGGCGTCCGGGACCCGTCGGGGGGCGTCGGGGGCTCTCCCGGGTTGCTGGTAGAATGGGATGCTTCCCCACGCAGACCGGATGTCGCTCACCAGCCCCGGTTCCGCTCCGCAACGCCAGGAGGAACGGTGTTCGACATCGGTGACAAGGTCGTCTATCCGCACCACGGCGCGGCAGTAGTCGAACGACGAGAGACCAAAGAGGCCTTCGGCAAGAAGCAGGAGTACCTCGTACTCCGGCTCGCCTACGGCGACCTCACCCTGATGGTGCCGGCCGACAACACGGACGGTGTCGGCCTGCGCGAGGTCATCAACGACGAAGAGGTCGAGGAGGTCTTCGCCGTGCTCCGCAAGAAGGAGGCACGGATGCCGACCAACTGGTCCCGCCGCTACAAGAACCACTCCGAGAAGCTGCGGTCCGGTGACATCTACCAGGTGGCCGAGGTCGTCCGGAACCTGTCGATCCGCGACAAGGACAAGGGCCTGTCGGCCGGGGAGAAGCGGATGCTCCAGCGGGCCCGCCAGATCCTGGTGTCCGAGCTGACCTTCGCCCTCGGTGTCGACGAGGAGACCGCCGAGGTCCGCCTCAACGAGGCGCTGCCCTGAGCCGAACGGGGCCCGTGTGGGCCATCGTGGTCGCCGGTGGCACGGGTCGCCGGTTCGGCGGCCTCAAGCAGTTCCTCCCCCTGGCCGGGCTCCCGGTCGCCGCCTGGTCGGTGCGTGACGCCGCCGCGGTGGCCGACGGGGTGGTCCTGGTGGTACCGGGCGAAGCCGGCCCCGATCCGGTCACGGGACTGCCCGTCCCAGGAGCCGTGGGCGACGCCGCCCTGGGGGCCGACCGCGTGGTGGCCGGCGGTGCGACCCGTGCCGCGTCGGTCCGGGCGGGCCTGGGCGCCGTGCCCGACGACGCTGCGGTCATCGTGGTCCACGACGCGGCCCGGCCCCTGGCCGGCGCCGCACTGTTCGGGGCGGTCGTCGACGCCGTCCGTGCCGGGGGCGTCGACGGGGTCGTCCCCGTCGTCCCCGTGGCCGACACCCTGAAGCGGGTCGAGGGCGACCGGGTGGTGGCCACCGTCGACCGTGACGACCTGGTGGCGGTCCAGACGCCGCAGGCGTTCGAGGCCGGGGCCCTGCGCGCCGCCCACCACTCGGGTGACGATGCCAGCGACGACGCCGGCCTCCTCGAGGCGGACGGCCGGGTCGTCGGGACGGTTCCCGGGGACCCGCGCAACCTCAAGCTCACCCGACCCGAGGACCTGGCGCTGGCCGAGGCACTGCTGCACGGGGCCGACCGGTGACCGGGCCCGCGGCCGGTGTGCACGCGCTCCGGGTGGGCCAGGGACTCGACGTCCACGCGTTCAGCGACGATCCGGACCGGGTCCTCGTGCTCGGTGGAGTGGAGATCACCGGGGACGGGGTCCGCGGCCTGGCCGGCCACAGCGATGCCGACGCGGTGTCCCACGCCGTGGCCGATGCGGTGCTCGGCGCGGCCGGTCTGGGCGATCTGGGACGCCACATGCCGGACACCGACGCCCGCTGGGCCGGGGCCGACTCGCTCGACATCCTGCGCCGTGTGGTGGCACTGGCGGCCGACGCCGGATGGGTCCCGGTGAACGCCGACTGCACCGTCGTGGCCGAGCGGCCGCGCCTGGCTCCCCACGTGGCGACCATGGCGGCACGGCTGTCGGACGCGCTCGGGGCCCCGGTCAACGTGAAGGCCACCCGGGCCGAGGGCCTGGGTGCGTTGGGCCGGGCGGAGGGGATCGCCTGCACGGCCGTGGTCCTCCTGGCCGGTCGTGCGACGCCGGTCGGGGTGCCCGGCCACGAGGGAGACGGGGAGGCCCGATGAGTCCTGCACCATCCAACCGCGGCCGGGGCAAGGCATCGCGCGCCCCGGCCAAGAAGGGCGGGGCCCGGGGCGGTCCGTCACCCAAGGGCAGCGAGGCCAAGGCCGCGTGGATGAAGGCCAAGGACGCCAAGGCGGGACGCGGCTCCTCACGGGGGGCGGGCACCGGCCGGGCGCCCGTGAACGACCGTGGCCGGGGTCCCGGTGGCCAGGACGCCCCCGTGCGTCGGGGCCCGAAGCACGAGGGGCTGGGGGGAGACCAGGTCGAGGGACGCCAGGCCGTCCGCGAGCTCCTGAGCGCCGGTCGCCGCCCGGTGACGACCCTGCTGATGGCCGAGGGGATGGACTCCGCGGAGATCCTCGACGACATCGAGGCGCTGGCCACCAGGCGACGCGTCAAGGTCGAGTACGTGTCCCGCAAGCGGATCGACGCCGCCGCCCGGACCGACGGGTCCCAGGGGGTGGTGGCCCTGGCCAAGCCGATCCAGGACACGCCGCTCGAGGACCTGTGTCAGCCGACCCGACGCGGTCGGCTCCCGTTCCTCCTCGTCCTGGACGGCATCACCGACCCGCACAACCTGGGGGCCGTGCTGCGCAGCGCCGAGTGCGCCGGGGTGACCGGGATCGTGCTGCCCCGCCACCGGTCGGCGCACCTGTCGCCCACGGTGGCCAAGGTGGCGGCAGGTGCCATCGAGTACCTGCCCATGGCGCTGGTGGCCGGGGTGCCCACCGCCCTGCAGCAGCTGGCCGGACTGGGCGTGGTCTCGGTGGGTCTGGTCGGGGAGGCCCCGACCTCGCTCTACCGGCTCCCGCTCGGCGACCAGCCGGTGGCCCTGGTGCTCGGGTCCGAGGGATCGGGGCTGGCCGCACTGACCCGGCGCCGGTGCGACGAACTGGCGGCGATCCCCCAGCACGGGACCCTGTCGTCGCTCAACGTGGCGACGGCCGGCGCCATCGCCTGCTTCGACGTGGCGCGCCAACGGACCGCGGCGGGCCACTGAGCCGACCGGCGATGCAGCGCCCGCCCCGGCGCCGGGTCAGACCGTCTCGACGGTGACGCCCTTCCAGAACGCCACCCGGTCCTTGATCTCGGCGGCGGCGTCCTTCGGCGCGGGGTAGTACCAGGCGGCGTCCTGGTTGCGGGCGCCGTCCACCACCACGGTCCGGTAGCTGGCCGTGCCCTTCCACGGGCACACCGACGTCGTGTCGCTCGGCTCGAAGAATTCGCCGTGCACGTCGGTCGCCGGAAAGTAGTGGTTCCCTTCGACCACCACGGTGTGGTCGCTCTCGGCCAGAACGGCCCCGTTCCATGTCGCTCGGATGCTCATGGCAGTTCCAACGCCACGGGGGCCCCTGCTGTTCCCGGGGCGGAGCGGTCGGGTGCCCGGCGGCCCGGGGTGGGGACCCGGCTCAGGGCCGGACGGCCATGGTCATGAGGAACTCGTCGCCCGGGGCCGCCCACGTCTCCTCGACCACGAGCCCGGCCGCGCCCAACTCGTCGCGCAGCGAGTCGGGGGTGAACTTGGTGCTGATCTCGGTGAGCATCTCCTCCCCGGCCTCGAACGTGACCTCGAGATCGAGGTCCTCCACCCGCACCCGGCAGGCGACGTCGGCCCGCAGCCACATCTCGATCCGGTGGTCCGGCTCGTTCCACCGGGCCACGTGGCTGAACCGGTCCGGGTCGAAATCGGCACCGAGCTCACGGTTCAGGACGTGCAGCACGTTGCGGTTGAACTCCGCGGTGACGCCGGCCGAGTCGTCGTAGGCGGCGACCAGGCGCTCCCGGTCCTTGACCAGATCGGTCCCGAGGAGGAACCGGTCCCCCGGGTGCATCACCTCGAGCAGCCCGGCCAGGAAGCCGGCCCTCTGCTCCGGGGAGAAGTTGCCGATGGTCCCGCCCAGGAAGGCGATCAGGCGCCGGCCGTCGGCGCCCAGCTCGTCCAGGTGGTGGTGGAAGTCCCCCACGACGGCCTGCACCGACAGCCCGGGGTACTCCTCGGAGAGCGCGGTGGCGGCCTCCCACAGGGTGGTGTCGCTCACATCGAGCGGCCGGTAGGTCCCGAGCCGCCCGCAGGTCCGCATGGCGTCGAGGAGCACCCGCGACTTGTCACAGGTCCCCGCGCCCAGCTCCACGAGGACGTCGGCCCCCGCCGCCTCGACCATGTCCTTCGCATGGGCCTCCAGGATGGCCCGCTCGGCCCGGGTGGGGTAGTACTCGGGCAGCCGGGTGATCTGGTCGAAGAGCCGGCTGCCCCGATCGTCGTAGAAGTAGACGGGCGGCAGTTCCTTGGGCGTCGCCGTGAGTCCGGTCCGCACGTCCGCCTCCATGGCGGCGCGCAGGTCACCGGGGGCCAGGTGCACCTCGATGGTGGGGGGGATTGCGGTGTCCATGGGCTCCAACTCGTCAGGGGTCAGGGGTCGACAGGCGGGCGCGGCACAGGTGCGGTCCCGATTCGGGGGTCAGGCGTTACGGGCCAGCCTGAGTCCGGCGACGGCCCAGCGGGCCGACGGGGGGAAGAAGTTCCGGTAGGTGGCCCGGATGTGGTCGGCCGGCGTCAGGCACGAGCCGCCCCGCAACACGTACTGGTTGACCATGAACTTGCCGTTGTACTCGCCCACGGCACCGGCGGCCGCGGCAAAGCCCGGATACGGGCTGTAGGCCGACGAGGTCCACTGCCAGACGTCGCCGAACGGCCCGGACGAGGACCCGGTGACCGGTGCGGGGTGGAGCGCGCCGGTGTCGAGGAGGTTGCCGCCGGCCCCGGTCGCCCCCGCTGCTCCGGTGCGTGCGGCGGTGGCGACCTCCCACTCGGATTCGGTGGGCAGCCGGGCACCCGCCCAGCGGGCGAACGCGTCGGCCTCGTAGTAGCTCACGTGGCTCACCGGCCGGGACGGGTCGACCGGGTCGTCGCCGGCCAGGGAGAACTCGGTCCAGCCGTCGTGCCGCAGTGACCAGTAGAGGGGCGACTCCCAGCCTCCGGCTTCGACCGTGGCCCAGCCGTCGGACAGCCAGAGCTCGGGTCGTCGGTACCCGCCGTCCCCCATGAACTCCAGCCACTCGCCGCAGGTCACCGTCCGATCGGCCAGGGCGAAGGGCTCGAGGTGGACCAGGTGCCGCGGGAACTCGTTGTCGAACCCGAAGCCTCCGCCGGCGTGTCCGACCTCGACGGTCCCACCGGCGTGCCCGGTCCAGGTGGTCGGGAGCGCAGGGCCCGCCGGCCGGGGGGCGCGCGGTGCGTACGCGGGCAGCATCGGATTGCGCGACAGGACGTGCTTGATGTCCATGAGGAGCAGCTCCTGGTGCTGCTGCTCGTGCTGGATGCCGAGCTCGACCAGTGCCGCCGCCGTCGGGTCGGGGCCGCGCCCGAAGAGTTCGGCCATCGCACGGTCGACGTGGCGCCGGTAGTCGGCGATCTCCACGATGCCGGGTCGCGACACCAGGCCCCGCTCGGCCCGCGGGTACCGTTCGCCGACCCCTACGTAGTACGAGTTGAAGAGGAACCCGAAGTCCGGGTGGAACACCCGGTACCCAGGGAGGGACGGCACGAGCAGGAAGGTCTCGAAGAACCAGGCGGTGTGGGCCCGGTGCCACTTCGTGGGGCTGACGTCCGGCATCGACTGCACGGTCTGGTCCTCGGCCGACAGGGGTGCGGCGAGCTCCTCGGTCAGTCGGCGGGTGGCGGCGAAGCGCTCGGCCAGCAGCTGTTCGTCCACGGTCGTCAGGAGGTCGGCCATCCCCGCTCCTTCCGGTTCGCCTGGGGAACGTCCGGCGGGGCACCGGCGGACCGGCGCACAGCCACGGGTAGAACATACCTGGCCGGGGCCTGTGACACGCCGCCCGAGCCGGGCGGACGGATCGGGCGGACGGATCGGGCGGCGGGCGAGCCGGGGGCCGGAACGGGCCCCGGTCGGGCCCCGACGAGCCGGCGGTGGGAATTGAACCCACGACCTGACGATTACAAATCGTCTGCTCTGCCAACTGAGCTACACCGGCGTGGCCCCCGGGCAGGGACCCGGTTCCAGTGTACGGTTCCGGACCCCGGGGACGGGAGTGCTTGCTAATCCTCCCGGCGGTTGGCAGGCTGCAGGGAGTGGACGATCCCTCGGCGCCTGACGCAACGAAGCCCCCGCGGTCGGGCCACCGGTTGCCCGTGGACCGTGCGGTCATCCTGATCGGCCTGTTCGTCCTGGCCACCGTCCTCCTGCTCGGACAGATCCATACGCCGACGTCGGCCACCTCCGCCGCCCCGGGCCCGTCCGGCTCGTCGGCGACCACGAGCCCGACCACGCCTACGACGGCGCCCGCGTCGCCCACCACGACGGCCGCGCCCCACACGACGACGACGACGGCGCCCAAGGTGAAGCCCAGCAACGTCCCGGTCCTGGTGGCCAATGCCTCCGGCAAACCGGGCGCCGCCGCGTCGATCACCAACGAGCTCCAGGTGGCGGGGTGGAACGTCCAGGCACCGATCAACGCCACGGCCAACGTGTCCACGTCGAGCGTCTACTACGTGGCCGGCCAGAAGGCCGCGGCCACCGAGGTGGCCGCCACGCTCCACCTGCCTCCCTCGGTCGTGCTGCCGTACACCACCGCCGCTCCGGTGAGCACCATCGGCACCGCCGAGGTGCTGGTCGTCGTCGCCCCCGACCTGGCGGCCGGGGCCACCACGACGACCGCCGCGGGCAACTGACGCCGGACAGCGGGCCCACCACCGAGGCCCGCCGCCGCCTGGCCCCGCTCCTGGCGGACCCGGCCGCCACTGCGCTGCTGACGGACTTCGACGGCACCCTGTCACCCATCGTCGACGTGCCCGCCTCCGCCCGCCCGCTCGACGGCGTGCCGGAGGCGCTCGGCCGACTGGCCCGTCGCTTCCACTCCGTGACCGTCGTGTCGGGCCGGCCGGCCACGTTCCTGTGGCACCTGCTGGCGGCGGTGGCGTCCGATCCGGTGGCACCGGTCCGGCTGGTGGGCCTCTACGGGGTGGAGTCCGCGGCACCCGACGGCACCATCGTCGTCGACGAGGCCGCGGGAGCATGGATGCCGGTCGTGGCCGGTGTCGCCGACCGGCTGCGGGCCCGCGCTCCCGAGGGCGTCCTCGTCGAGGTCACGGGCCCCTCGGTCACCGTCCACTACCGACGGGCTCCGGCCGCCGCGGACTGGGTGGTGGACCACGCCGGGACCGAGGCCGAAGCGGCGGGACTGGTCGCCCACCGGGGCCGGAGGTCGGTGGAGATCCGGCCGGACCTCTCTATGGACAAGGGCGTGGTGGTGCGTCGCGCCGCCGTCGGGTGCCGGGCGGTGGGCTTCTTCGGCGACGACCTCGGGGACGTACCGGCGTTCGTCGAGCTGGGACGCCTTCGGGCCGAGGAGGGCATGGGTGCCGTAGGGGTGGCGGTCATCGACCAGGAGACGTCCCCGGAGGTGGCGGCACTGGCCGATCTGTCGGTCGTGGGGCCGGTGGGCGCCCTCGAGGTCCTGGAGTTCCTGGCCGTGGCACCGGCGGGCCACCGGGACGGATGAGCGGCGGGGCGTCGCCCGCCGGGAAGCAGGGCCGGGCCGGCGTCAGCGGGCGGCGGCCCGCTGGTCGGCCAACCAGTCGGACGGCCGACGGGCCAGGATCGCCGTGCGCAGGGCCCCGGCGCGTGCGGCCCGCTCGTCGGGCGCCATGGCCAGTGCGCGGGCCAGGACGGCGGCGGTCCCGGTCACGTCGAACGGGTTGACCTCGAGCGCGCCGACGCGCAGCTGGTCGAAGGCGCCGGCCTCGCGGGACAGGGCCAGGACCCCGTCGTGCCGGTTGACCAGCGGTCCCTCCATGGCCACCAGGTTCAGCCCGTCGCGTACCGGGTTGACCAGGAGCACGTCGTACCGGGTGAGCGCGGCCAGCGACCGGGGGTAGTCGTCGTCGACCTCGAGGACGACCGGCGTCCACCCCGGTGCGGACCACCGCTCGTTGATGCGCTCGACCGTGGTCTCCACCTCCTCCTGATAGGCGAGGTACTCGGGGAGCCCCTGCCGGGTCGGGTAGGCGAGGGCGACGAACACGACGCGCCGGCGGAGCGAGGGCACCTGCTCGAGCAGCTCCTCGAACGCCCAGAAGCCCCGCAGGAGGTTCTTCGACAGCTCCATGCGGTCGACCCGGACGATGACCTGTCGATCGGCTCCGCCCACGGACTCCTCGATCCTGGCCAGGGCTTCGGCCACCCCGGGGGAGGCGACGGCGGCGTGCAGCCGGTCGGCATCGCTGGACAGTGGCGACACGTAGGTGGGCGCGCCGTCGGTCACGCCGATGTCGGCCAGTCCGGCCCGGAACGCCGCCGCCCAGCGCTCGGAGTGGAACCCGCAGGCGCCGAACGAGGAGAGGGACTCCAGCAGCTCGTCACCCACCGCCGAGGGGAGCATGCGCAGGACCGACGGATCGGCGAACGGCGTGTGGGTGAAGTGGGCGGTGCGGAGGTCGGGGCGCAGGGACCGGAGCGTGGGGGCCACCAGGGCGAGGTGGTAGTCCTGGACGAGTACCCGTCCGCCCTCGGGTGCGACCTCGGCCACCCGGGACGCCATGGCGTGGTTGAACGTGCGGAACGCGTCCCACGCCTCCATCCACCGGCGGTCCGTCCGGGGGCGCCGGGCGGCGTCGAACAGGTGGTGGTGGCAGAACCACAGGGTGGCGTTGGAGACCACGTTGTAGGCCAGGTTGTAGACCTGGCTGTCCGGCTCGACGAGCTCGACCCGCAGGCCGGGTGCGGTCATCAGACCCTCGGCGGCCGCGGCCCGGTCGGCTTCGCTGAGGGTCGAGGCCACCCAGGTGGCGCCGGTCCCTTCGACCAGCGGATGGAGCGACCCGGCGAGCCCTCCTCCGCTGGCCGTCCGTTCGGGCCGGCCGTCGACCATGCGGAAGGAGAGGGGGCCCCGGTTCGAGACGAGGACCGTGTCGGCCAGCGACCCGTCGCCGTCGACCGCCGGACGGTCGAGGGGTGCGTCGGACGCATCGGGTGGCATGCCGGGACGCTACCCCGTGGCCCCCCGTCCGACCCGTCCATCCAGCCGGTGGACGGCCGTCCGGCAGGACCGGAGGAAAGTACTTGACAAGGTAGTGAGTGAACACTCACAATGACCGCATGATGGTTTCGTCCCGCATGACCGCCTCCGAACGGCGCACCGCCGTGCTGGCCGCCGCCATCACCGAGTTCGCCCGTGCCGGCTACGCCGGCACCTCGACCGACGCCATCGCCACCCGGGCCGGCATCTCCCAGCCCTACCTGTTCCGCCTGTTCGGGACCAAGAAGGACCTGTTCATCGCCACCTACGAGCTGGTGTCCGACCGCATCATCGCCGCCATGACCCGGGCCGGTACCGGGCTCGGCAACGAGGAGGCCGTCGTGGCCATGAGCGGGGCCTACGCCGAACTGCTCCAGGATCCCGAGCTGCTCCAGGTCCAGCTCCACGGGTTCGCGGCGGCACCGGGCGACCCGGACATCGCCGCCACGTGTCGCCGGACCTTCGAGGTGCTGTGGCACCTGGTCCGCGAGCGCACCGACATGGGCGACGAGGAGATCCGCCAGTTCTTTTCGATGGGGATGATGATGAACGTGATGTCCGCCATCGACCTGTTGTCCGTCAACGAGCACTGGGCGCAGAGCTTCTGCCCCACACCCGAGAAGCTCACCGCCATCCGAGCCGCCAGCCAAGCCATCAAGGACCAGCGCATCGCCGAGCTGGTCCCGACCGAGGAGGTCCCCGCATGAACCAGCCCGCCGTCCCCCTTTTTTTGCCCCGCCGAGTTAGTGACCACTCACAACTGAGAGAGTGGCCGGCGGTGCCGTTCCGGCGCCCCACGCTCCGTCCCGTCCGGTCCCGGACCGCCGCGGTGCGCCCCTCGGACGACGCGACCGCACCGGTGTCCCCCGGTGTGTCGCCTACCCCGACGGCGGCCCCGCCGGCCGGTCCGCCGGCCGTGCCGGCTGCAGCCGTGGTGCGAGGTGCCCCCGACGGCCCGTCCCCGGCGTCGCGGTCGAGGGCCGTCTGGGCCGTGGTGATCACCGGCCTTGCGCTCTTCATGGCCTCCCTCGACAACCTGGTGGTGTCCACGGCGCTCCCGGTGATCCGCGTCCACCTCCACGCCGGGCTGTCCGGCCTGGAGTGGACCGTCAACGCCTACACGCTGACCTTCGCAGTGCTGCTCCTGACCGCGTCCGCGCTCGGCGAGCGGTTCGGGAGGCGCAGGGTCTTCGTGACCGGCATCGCGCTGTTCACGGCATCGTCGGCCGTGGCCGCGCTGGCGCCGACCATCGGCGTGCTCATCGCGGCCCGGGCCCTGCAGGGGGCGGGCGGCGCCATGATCATGCCCCTGTCGCTCACCCTGCTGAGTGCGGCCGTGCGTCCCGAGCGCCGCAACGCCGCCCTCGGCATCTGGGGCGCCATCGGCGGCACGGCCATCGCCATCGGACCCCTGGTGGGGGGAGTCGTGACCAGCGGATGGGCATGGCAGTACATCTTCTGGCTCAACGTCCCGGTCGGCCTGGTGCTCCTTCCCCTGGCCCGGTGGCGCCTGGCGGAGTCACGCGGGTCGGCCGCACCGCTCGACCTGGCCGGCGTCGGGCTGGTGAGCGTCGGTCTGTTCGGGGTGGTGCTCGGCCTCGTCCGGGGCAATGCCCACGGCTGGACCTCCCCGTCGGTGCTGGCCTCGTTCGTGGTCGGGACGGTGACCCTGGGCGCCTTCGTGGCCTGGGAGCTGCGCTCGGACCACCCGATGCTCGACATCCGCCTGTTCGCCCGGCGGGGGTTCGCGTCGGTCAACCTGACGGCGATGCTGTTCAGCTTCGGGATGTTCGGCGCCATCTTCTTCCTCACCCAGTTCCTCCAGACGGTGCAGGGGTACTCGCCGCTGTCGGCCGGGGTGCGGATCCTCCCGTGGACGGCCATCACCATGGTGCTGGCCCCGTTCATCGGCCAGCTGGCCGAGCGTTGGGGCGGCAAGCCGCTGGTGGTCACCGGCCTCGGCCTCCAGGCCGTCGGTCTGGCCTGGCTGGCGGCGATCCTCGCACCGGGTACGCCGTATGTGGACATGATCGCCCCGTTCGTCCTGTGCGGGGTGGGCATGACCCTGTTCTTCGTGCCGCTCGCCTCGGTGGTGCTCGGCACGGTGCCGACGTCGCTCGAGGGGGTGGCGTCGGGGACCAACGCCGCCTTCCGTGAGCTCGGCGGCGTGCTCGGGATCGCCGCGCTGGGCGCGGTGTTCAGCTCGCGGGGCGGATACGCCTCGCCCCAGGACTACGTCTCGGGACTGGTGCCGGCGGTGTCGGTCGGCGCCGCCGTCGTGGCCGTCGGCGCTCTGTGCGCCCTGGCCCTGCCGTCACGCCGTCGTCTGCGCCTGGGGATCGACCCGTCCCAGGTCCCGGACCTGTCGCCCACCGGGGAGCCGGTGGGCTGCTGATCAGCCCAGGTCGTATGGACCCCGGCCTCGGCACGGTGCCGGATCGCCACGGGCGTCGAGCGACCGGTGGAGGCCGGGCAGAGGGGGCGCAGTGCCTACCCCCGTACCGCTTCCTCGATAGCGAGCACGTCGATCTTCCTCATCGTCATCATGGCGTCCATCGCCCGCTTCGCCGCGGCCGTGTCCTGGCTGTGCATCGCCTCCATAAGGGCTCTCGGTGTGATCTGCCAGGAGAAGCCCCAGCGATCGCGGCACCAGCCGCACGCGCTCTCCTCCCCGCCGTTGTCGACGATCGCATGCCAGTACCGGTCGGTCTCCGCCTGATCGTCGGTCTGCACCATGAAGCTGACGGCCTCGTTCGGGACGAAGATCGGCCCGCCGTTGAGCCCGACGAAGGGTCGGCGCAGGAGGGTGAACTCGACCGTGAGTTCAGTGCCGGCGGAGCCATCGGGGTAGTCCGACGGGGCGAGGTGGCACGCGTCGACGTGGCTGTCCGGAAAGGTCGCCGCGTAGAACTCGGCGGCTCGGCGTGCTTCGCCGTGGTCGAACCACAGGTAGGTCGTCAACTTGTCCGGCATCCAACACCCCGCTCCATTCCGGGTGGACGGTGGGTCCACAGCTCGGTCCTGTCTATCGTCCCGGCATCGGTCCGGCTGCCCGGGAACACCGGGCCGGGATGCGTGGGCGCGAAGGGTCACGTACCCGGGGCCACGCGTCCCGCGCTGTCGGTGTCACGTGCCGGGAGCCTGGTCCCGCACGATCCGTTCGATGGTGTTCCAGTTGCGGGTGGTCACCGGGTGCCCGAGTGCCCGTTCCAGCACCTTCCCCATCGTCCCCGGGCGACCACCGACGAGGCGGGTGACGCTGAAGATGTCTCCCTCCCGTACGCCGAATGCGATCGCATCTCCTCGGGGCGTCGCCAGCGGGAGTTCGAGTCCAGCGGTGGGACCTCGGGTGAACGACACGCATCGCTCGTGGACATCGTCGAACGGGGGGTTGCGGAACGGCTCACCCTCGATCAGTCGCCCCAGTTGATCGATCGATCGGATGAAGACCGGCTCGGTCCGGCCGATGACCATTGCGATCGCCCGCTCGAGGTGTTCGGAAACGTCATCGTCGACCTCTGCCTGTCCGAACGAGACGTTCCCGGTCCCCAGGTGGGACACCGGCCGATCGAGGCCCGCATCGGCGAAGATCCCGAGGAGTACGTCTCGGGTCAGGCCGGCACGTCCCACCATCACGTTCCTGACGAATGCGACCGACCTCGGCACGATGGGGAGTCTACGAGCGTCGATCTCGCCGGCTCCGGGGGGCACGTGCGGTTGTGGAGCGCGGATGCATCCGAGCGGGCGCCACAGTTCCCCTTGACGCAACCTATCGGTTGCCATAATGTAGCAACCGATAGGTTGCATAAATCCACTTCACCTCGGGAGGCCCTCCATGACCGTCAGCACCGACTACCGCATCACCGTCCGGATCAACGCCCCGGCCGACGTCGTCTTCGACGCCGTCACCACGCCCGAAGCACTCGCCGCCTGGTGGAGCCCGGTGACCGGATCGGGCACGACCGATGGTGACCTGCGATTCCCCATGGTGGCGGATCAGGCTCCCCTCCTCATCCATGTCGACGAGGCGACCCGCCCGACGACCGTCCGCTGGACGGTGGCCGAGTGCACGTTCATGGAGGACTGGGTGGGCACCCTTCCGACGTTCACCATCACGCCGATCGACGACGACTCCTGCGAACTCGTCTTCGAGCACCTCGGCCTGGACGACCGGCTCGAGTGCAAGGAGATGTGCAGCCGCAGCTGGGACCATTTCGTCGGCACCAGCCTCCGCGAGCTGGCCGAGGGCGGCACGGGTGCCCCGAACCGCAGTCCGCGCGACCTCGCCCGTCGGGCCGCCGAGGAGAACGGCTGACCACGGCCCCCGGGGACTGTCGCTCGCCACAGGGCGGTCCCCGGATCGGCGACCGATCTTCGCCATACTCCCTAGTTGCCGCCCAAGGAGGAGAACATGTCGTTCCCCGACCGAATCGAACGGACGATGACCCTACGCCGCCCGCCGGCAGAGGTCTGGAAGGCGCTCACCACCGCCGAGGGTCTGGGCGCGTGGTTCGGCGAACGGGCGACCATCGACCTGCGCCCGGGTGGGGCGGCCACGATGACCTTCGGTGGGGGCATGACGGTGGAGATGCGCGTCGAGCGCGTCGAGGCACCCACGGTGTTCGCCTACACCTGGCGTCTGCCCGACCTGCCCGAGTCCGACCCCCGTCGCACCTACGTGGAGTTCACGCTCGAGCCCGACGGCGACGGCACCCTTCTCCACCTCGTCGAAACCGGATTCGCCCAACTCCCCGTCGACACCCGGCAGGACACGTACGACTCCCACGGTGACGGCTGGACGCGGGAGCTGTCAGAGTTGGCCGTGCATGTCGATGGACCCTGACATCGAGGCCGTCGCCGAACAGGTCTTCGTCGCACTCGCCGATCCGACCCGCCGGACCATCCTCGCCTCGCTCGCCACCGACGGCCCGTCCACGGCCACCGACCTCGCCACCCGGCTCCCGATCACCCGACAGGCGGTGGCCAAGCACCTCGCCGTGATGGCCGTCGCCGGCCTCATCACGTCCGAGCCGGGCGGAGGCCGACGGGTGCGCTACCGGCTCAGCTCGGCACCCGTCCAGGTCGCCCAGCAGTACCTGGCCGCCCTGGCGAACTCCTGGGACGACCGTCTCGACGCCCTGCAGGACTACCTCGCCGGGCCCTGACAGAGCCGGTCGACTCCTGGAGTCGACGATGTCATCGCCGGTCCAGACCGCCATGACGGGTCGCACCCCACCCGCGTGCCGGGTGGTTCAGTCCCCCGTGACGAGCGGCGAACGGGCCAGTGCGGCGGCCAGGATGTCGGTCGCCTGGGGCCGCAATTCCGAGAGGGGCCGGTTGCGGTGCACCCGGACGCCCAGGTCGACCTGGGCGATCGTTTCGACGCCGAAGTGGGACGCCACGTCGATCAGCAGCGCCAGCTCCACCGCGTAGCCGTCGGCCAGGGTGCACTTCTCGAACACCCAGCGTGGTCCTGCCGTCTCGCCGGCGAGGGGCTGGCGGACCACGGCCAGGGAC